>Ga0180009_10004749_pt1 | contig 14839 bp, 10 predicted proteins | sample OS_PC_MetaG_FD_123537 | JGI IMG/M metagenome (GOLD analysis project Ga0180009, IMG submission 123537) | Groundwater microbial communities from the Aspo Hard Rock Laboratory (HRL) deep subsurface site, Sweden - OS_PC_MetaG | ecosystem: Environmental > Aquatic > Deep subsurface > Groundwater...
GAAATGGATGGGTCCAAAGGCTTCTTTCTGCGTTTTTTAAACAAAGATCTCCTGGTGGATATGGAGGCAAATACGATCTTGCAGGTGAAAGGTGATCGTCGGAAAGAAGCAAACAACCCGCTTCTGGAATTGATCGCACTGGTATATCTCCTCAAAGCCACGGAAAAAACCATCATCGGCGAACTCATCGGCGTTAGAGAATTGAAGGATGCCCATTTCTTTCAAGGTCCCCATGCCATCGATGTTTCATCTCTTCTGAAACGATACGGTACCGATGTTCGTGCATTTGTGGAAGCTGCTGAATTGTTGGAGGGAGCCCCGGTTCATATGGCGGACGCAGCGTACAGATTTTTGCCGTTTCCTAAAATCCCCGTATACTATCTTCTATGGTCGGGGGATGACGAGTTCAGCCCCCGTTTATCGATGCTTTTCGATCGCTCCATCGAGTCTCATCTTACCGCCGATGCCATCTGGGGCCTCATCCATCTGATCACCGGCAGTCTATTGAAAGCTGTTGAAAAGCATTAATCAAGCGAGGGAGGTACGCTGCTTTGAAATTGATCCTCACAAACGACGACGGCATCGATGCGCCCGGAATCAAGGCCCTTGAAGCGGTTGTTCGAAATTTCGGACAATTGTCCGTGGTGGCGCCGTCGGAACCGAACTCCGGTATCGGGCATCAGGTCACAACAGATGCTCCCATAAAGATCGAGTCTACTGAATCGGGCCGCTACAGAATTACCGGTACGCCTGCGGATTGTGTCCGGATCGCTTTGACCCATCTCTCTTTGGATGCAGACTGGGTGCTTGCCGGCATCAACCGGGGAGGCAACCTGGGTGCGGATGTGTATATGTCCGGTACCGTTGCCGCAGCACGGGAAGCGGCTTTTTTAGGGTGTCGATCAATAGCCGTTTCCCATTACGTGGCAAAAAACCGGGAGGTGGATTGGGATTTGGCAGCAAGGCGGATTGCTCCTTTGCTCAGATCCCTATTGGACCGTGAACTGCCTCACGGTCGTTTTTGGAACGTGAATCTTCCACACCCATTAGAAGATCACACGGATATCGAGGCAATATTCTGCCCCCTGGACACCGAACCCCATGGCGTCAGATATGAGACAAGCGGGAACCACCTGATGTATACCGGTGAGTATCATACACGGCCAAGACAACCGGGAAGAGATGTGGATGTCTGTTTCAGCGGCAATATCGCGGTAACGCAAATACCGTTGGATATAACCTGAACCGAGCAGATATATTGAATTGCGGTTATCTAAAAAACACAAGTTAAGCCGCTTCGGCGATGAAGGCAACCCGATTCGCAGACGTATGAAACTCGCACATAAGGGGGTGTAGCACCGAACAGAGCACCGACTGATCCAGAGCATCGAGCTAAAAAACAGACAGTTACGGCTTATAGCCGCACCTTCATGCTGTTCGGTGTAACGCCCCCTAATGCGCTCAAACAGTCATACTGCTGCGAATCGGCTCACCTTCACCGCCTATTCCACAAAGCAACTTGGCTTTTGTTGATAACCAGGCATTGAATTTTCAATAGAAAATATTCAATTGATAAATGGGAGAAGAAGAATGGAATATGACGCAATTGTCGTGGGAGCGGGACCTGCCGGTATCTTCACGGCATTGACCCTTGCGGATTCCGGCTGCCGATCCGTGCTTCTGCTGGAACAGGGAAGAAAATTAAGCAAACGCAAACGCGCCAGAGATATGCTGTGCGGCTGGGGTGGCGCCGGTGCGTACAGCGACGGGAAATTGATCATATCGACTGAAGTCGGGGGTATTTTGGCGGATTTTGTCCCGCAAAAAGCATTATATCAACTGCTGAACGATGCTGACAAAATCTATGTGTCACACGGGGCTCCGGGCCATGTCTATGGAGATATTTCTCCCAAAACCGAGGAGCTGGCAGATCGCGCCCGACTCGCCGATCTCGAACTGATTCCCATGCGGGTTCGACACATCGGAACCGATATCTGTTGGAATGTCCTGACAAGCCTGTGTCAGTCCCTTTCCGGGCGGGTCGATATGCGAAACGATTCCCGGGTTGAAAACCTGCTGGATGAAAACGGAAAAATCTGCGGGGTTCGATTGGCAAATGGTGAAACCATATCCGGCCGGTTTGTTGTGGCGGCGCCCGGCCGGTCCGGTGCCGGCTGGATGAAGAAGGAGGCCGAATCCCTCGGGCTGCATACGGAGGTGCGCCCCGTGGATATCGGCGTTCGTGTGGAATTGCCGGCGCCGGTGTTAAAAGAGATTACCGATATCGTCTACGAATCAAAACTCATCTATTACTCCAAGTCTTTTGATGACAAGGTCCGCACCTTCTGCATGAACCCCTATGGGGAAGTGGTTACTGAAAAGAGCAACGGGTTGATTACCGTAAACGGACACAGCTATGCTGAGAAAAAAAGCGAAAACACCAATTTCGCAATCCTGGTGAGCAGTGCGTTCACCGAACCGTTTGACGATCCCATCGCCTACGGGCGATATATCGCAAGATTGGCCAATCTTCTGGGCAAAGGCGCCATCATACAGCGATTGGGAGATTTGCTGGCCGGTCGCCGCAGCACAGCCGACCGCATCAACAGGGGATTGACCCGTCCCACATTGAAGGAAGCGACTCCGGGCGATTTAAGTTATGTGTTTCCTTACCGCCATCTTAAGAGTATCATTGAAATGCTGGAGGCCCTGGAGAAACTTGCCCCCGGCTCTTTTTCGCGCCATACGCTGTTATACGGGGTTGAAGTCAAGTTTTACTCCAACCGTATTCATGTATCTTCCGATCTTGAAACCGAAGTGGAAAATCTCTTCGCCATCGGAGACGGCTCCGGCATTACCCGGGGATTGCTGCAGGCTTCGGCCAGCGGCATATTGGCCGCCCGAACCATCGCCAAACGGTTAAACCTGGCTTCATCCTAACCCGGACAAGCCGGAAAAGTGCCAAAAACTGTTTGCATTTATTTTCTCATTCGTACTTATTGTCTTGGCGGCAGGATAAAGAAGTTTCTGGTTATCCACTATTCTCAAGTCAACATTAGTGTCGGCTACTAAAACTGATATGATCATTGATGTATCTTTCAGGTGTCAGGTTTCAGTGCTTGCCCGCCTCCGGTGGGTTCAGCTAAGCAAGCAACGGTGCTTCCTGACACCTGACACCCGAAACCTGCTTGCGGGGGCGAAGCCGCAGGCGAAGACCTGAAACCTTGACGTTGCCTCAGGATATATTTCATACATTCGAACAAATGGTTACTTGAGCAAACTGCATAACCAGGAAAAAGTTCTACCGTGGCATCACAGGTGTAAGCGTTGAAACCCTTATCATGTTTCTGCAAACGGGTCCTCGACCTCATCATGGTCATTCCCGTTTTGGTCTTCCTATCCCCGGCTTTGCTCATCCTCTGTGCCGGTTATGTCGTCTCCATGATTTTTTTCCCGGAAGACCGCGGGCCGATTCTTCATCGCAATTTTCGCAAAACCCGGGGACGGTTGTTTCTCATCTATAAATTCAGGGTATCCCGCATCTCACACCTAAGAAAGCAGCGGTTGCCTCAAGACACCATCCATCGCATCCTGTCCGGTTTGGCGCCCGAAGAAAAAATCCGATTTGAAAAACATCCTGAATTCCATGTTGAAGACGGCGGAACCGTTAAAACCCGATTCGGGGCGTTCATTAAAAAATTCTATCTGGACGAACTCCCTCAACTCATGAACATCTTAAAGGGTGATATGACCTTCGTGGGTCCCCGACCCTTTTCGCTCAGCGACATCCGCAACCTGCCGGATGCCGAGGGGAAGGTGACCATTAAGGGGAAGGGTGTGGACTACACGTTTAAGGATGAGTTAATGAGCGGTCTAACCGGATACTATCAGCTCAATAAAGATTACCGGGCTCTTGACGACTACATGCAGTTCGTACTGGAGGGGGCTGAACTGGATCGACGCTATTATGACAAAGTTAAACAGATTTCCTGTTTCAAGTTGCTCCTGCTGGATATATCCATCATCGTTCGATCCATCGCCGTCGTCGTGCGCGCCGAAGGCATATAGTCCCTTAATAATCCTTTTTATGCATTTTATGGCAAAATGCCAATATACAAGCACCCCGCCAAAAAGACGGTGGACAAGCAAATTCCAAATAAATTCAAAATTTCAATGACCGAAACTTAGTGATCTGGCATATCAATACCAAATCTTTGTTTTGAATTTGTATTTTTGGTGATTGGATATTGTTTGTTATTTGGAATTTGTTATTTGTTTTTTCCCCGATAAAACGGGATTTAAGGAGCTAATAACGTCTGTCGTTGTCTTGGCATCTCGGATGATTTTGACGCTTTCGCCTCCAACCACCGGGATACAAAATCTGCACCTTTTACCATAGACGCTGTAACCCGCTATATTTACTTACTATAATAAAGAGGGAATTTATCTGTAGATTCGGATGAATTGGCAGTATTTTTGCTTATAAAGATAAAAAGCCATTTATGTCGGATCGCAACAATTAAACTCAAGACCGTTTATGTAAGTAGAATGTTAAAGATTGATATAAAATTATTCCGCAGCAAATTGGGCCTTCGGATTTTTAGCATGTTCGTATGCTGCGCCCTGATTCCGATTATTGTCCTTTCCATTCTGGCTTTCAGCCATGTCTCCAGGGAGTTGAACGAACAGGCGTATCAGCGTCTCCGTAAAGCCACCAAGACCTATGGTATGGCCGTTTATGAAAAATTGCTTTTCCTTGAAGCCGAGTTGAAAATCGTGACATCGAAGGTGAAAGCAGAGACAGAGCCGGACTTCTCCAAAATTTACGAAAATGCGGGAGACACGAGCGACTTGAATTATGATTCGATCATGCTCGTTTTGGATCCGGCAAATCCAATAAGTGTATTTGGTAATTTGTTCGATATCCCGGCACTCACCCCGGAAGAGTCGAGGGCTATACAATCGGGGAAAGGCGTCGTTAAGGTCCAACCCCGTGACAATCAACCGTCTCGTATCTTTCTGCTTCATCCATTCGGTGGAATCCAGGGGAGATCGGGTTATCTGATAGGCGAGATCAATACCAATTACCTCTGGGGAATCAAAGAAGAAGAGATGCTCCCGGCGTCCACCGAATTGAGTGTTCTGGATTCTGAAAATCGACTCCTGATCTCTACAATGAACCGGTCTGATATGTTTTCCAGGCAATTCAAGAGCATACGAAAGAAATCCTCATCCAAAAAATTCGAATGGGAATATGAAAATGAAACCCATCTGGCCAACTACTGGGAATTATTTCTCAAGGCAAAATTCTTTGTGCCCAAATGGACCGTGATATTATGCCAACCAAAAGGTTCGATACTAACCCCTATTCGAAATTTCAGGCTCTTTTTCTCGCTATTTGTATTCATGTCTTTTGGTGTGGTCTTGCTCCTGAGTATCGCTTATATCCGAAAAACCATGGGGCCTTTGGAATCCCTTAAAAAAGGGACGAATCGAATTCTCAAGGGCGACTTCGAGACGCTGGTGGAAGTCAAAACCGGCGATGAAATCGAAGCGCTTGCAGATTCTTTCAATGAGATGTCGTTGCAGATCGGTGAGCAATTCAAGGCCCTCAGCACGATTGCCGAAATTGGAAGAGCCACTTCATCGGTGCTCAATATCCAGTTGCTTGTCGATACGGTTTTAATGGAAATGCAGAAAATGCTCGATTTCGACAGAGGGTTCATTCTGCTGGCCAACAGGGAAAAAAACCGTCTTTTATATGCCGGCGACTATGGCTTCAGTGCTGAGATAAGTGAAAAAAACCAATGTTTGATGTATCCCATCCACGATCAAACCGACACCAAAATCTTTGCTAAAACGTTTCATACGAAAAAAACAATTGTTTTAAATGACATGGCAAATGCCAAAACCGAAAACAACGAGGATACGTTAACCGTTCAGAAAGGGGAAAATTCAAAATCGCTCATTTGCGTCCCTATTATTTACGAAAATGAATCATTGGGAATATTGACGGTGGAAACCGATCCTTCACGAAAATCAATCACTCAGAGTGACCAGAGCCTGCTTCAAGCCATTGCATCCCAGATGGCAAAGGGTATTTACAATGCTTTTACTTTTCAAAAATTACAGGAAAGTGAAGCCGCCCTGAAAGCCTCTCATGATGAACTGGAGATTCGTGTTGATGAACGAACCTTGGAATTGAAACAGACGAATACCAATTTGCAAACCGAAATCTCAGAAAGAAAGCGCATTGAAGTAGAGCTGTTTAAGGCAAAAAAGTCGGCCGACCAGGCAAACTCTGCAAAAAGCGAGTTCCTGGCAAATATGAGCCACGAGCTTCGAACCCCGTTAAATCATATCATCGGTTTTTCCCAATTGATGGCCGACGGACAATTGGGTGATATCAATGAAGCTCAGGGTGAATTCCTCGGTGATGTACTAAAGAGCAGCAACCACCTTCTGTCACTGATAAACGACATTTTGGATCTTTCGAAAGTCGAGGCCGGCAAACTGGAACTCGAACCTGCTGAATTAAACATAAAGGGCCTTCTCGAACACAGCCTCATTATGATTAAAGAAAAGGCCATGAAAACCGGGATCAAGCTCCTCACCGATATTGGTGAAATTCCGGACATGATTACAGCAGATGAACGCAAGCTGAAACAGATCATCTATAACCTCTTATCCAATGCGGCCAAATTTACCGAAAACGGCGGTTCCATCACGCTCTCGGCGCATCCTGCGGCCGCTGATAACGGTTATGTGGTGGTCAGGGACGGCAGGAAAATCGAATTGCCGTCCAATGACGGGGGTGACAAAAAAGAAGAAAGGTCCTTCCTGGAATTATCGGTTATTGATACCGGCATCGGTCTGGAATCCGGAGAAATCGACAAACTTTTCAATCCCTTTGAGCAGGCGCAAAGCTCAGGAAATCTAAAGCACCAGGGAACCGGTCTCGGGTTATCATTGACGAAAAGACTCGTGGAGCTTCACGGGGGCCAAATCTGGGCGCACAGCGAAGGGAAGGGTAAAGGCACCACATTCAGCCTTGTACTTCCCACATAAAATTTTCTGCAAAATACCGTGAGAAAGACAAGTTCCGCACCCATAAATTAACGAACGCTATGATTGTCAGGTCACACCGGCCTTTTCTTTTTCGACTCAACCCCCAGTATTAAAAACACCGCCACACCGATAAGCATACTGAGCGTCAACCACACAAAATGGTAGGTTCCCATCCTGTCAAAAACCCACCCGGCGACAGTTGGTCCGATAATTCCGCCTACGGCACCAAATCCCATCATGATCCCCATCAGTTTTCCGAAAAAATCTCGGCCATAGTACTCCCTCAATATTGCACTCCTCAAAACGGCCAACCCGCCAAACCCATTAGAAAAAAAGAAAAGAAATACATAAATAAATCCTTTAATTTCCGCTAAGGTGAGGGAAAGCATTCCAATCCCCATAAGACCATATGCAATCGCCATGACATATTTTTTCTCCACCAGATCCCCAAGCCAACCGAACCCAAACCGGCCGGCAATACTGAAAAAGGGAATACCTGCAGCCACAAACCCTGCGGCGGTTCTTGATAAACCCATGGAGCTTAAATACGGCATGATATGTGTGACAACGGTTGCCAGCACCATTAACCGGATGATTTCCGTAATATTAACGTACCAGAAGGTTTTTTCTCTTATGGCATCTCGAAATCCTAATGGGATGCCTTCGGCATCATCGCGTTCATTTGTTACTTTTTCCTCCGGGCTTACTCCGTCCGGATCATACCCGTAATCTTCCGGCTTGTCGCGGATGATGATTGATAGGGGCAATAAAAGGACCCATGATCCGATGCCGAGCATAATTACAGCGGTTCGCCAGCCATAAACACCGATCAGCCATACGATAACCGGTATGAGTAATCCGCTTGCACCGAATCCGGAGACCATCACCCCCATAGCCTTTCCGACATTTTTATCAAACCAGTTTGCAATTGCCGTCAATGTCACCACGCTGGTACACCCGCCGGCACCAAAGGCCATGAGGACAAACGACATATAAAACGTGAATAAGGATCGGGTATATCCAAGAAGTATGATTCCGAATCCGAGTATAATGATACCGGATGTAAGCAGGCGTCTTGATCCGAATCGATCCACAAGAAACCCGACAATCGGGGCCATTATCCCCATCTCCAATCCGCGAAGGCTGGCGGCAAAGGAAATTTGGGCATAGCTCCAGCCGAATTCAGCAACCAGTGGTTCGATAAATGCGGTGAAACCGTAAAAAATAATGCCGGCCACATAAAAGGCGATGAAAAAGCAGGCTAAGACAATCCACCATCCATAAAACATTTTTTTCATAATCTGTTGTTCTTAAAATAATTGAAAAATAGGATTTATCATCAATAAGAAGGCTGCCGTGTTTTTGGGGTCATTTCCTCTTCAGGTGCGCCGGTTTTTGATAAAGTGACATGAATTGAGGCGGTTTAATCAGTTTCTTAATCCCTCTTCTATGGTCCTGACCTTGCCGGGCACCAGCCGCACCTTCCTGGGAGCAACCAGCCAGAATGCTGCTCCGGCCAGAACGCACAGAACGCCGGCGATGATAAAAGCCGTTCGGTAGTTTCCGGTCAGCTCGAACAACAGCCCGCCGAACCAAGGTCCAATAGCACCGCCGATGGCAAAGCAAAACCAGATGAAACCGACCGTTGCACCCACTTTGGGGCCCTGGAAAATGTCGGTTACCGCAGACACCACCAGGGGAGAACATATCCCGGATCCGAAACCGAAAAAAAGAGAAAAATAATAGAGCATCCACGGCCGGCCGGCGTCTTTTATCATCAAAAGGACGATGATCGAAGAAACCGCAGCCGCTATGCCGATGGTAAAGGCCTGCTCTCTGCCGATCCGGTCGGATATCATGCTGGTTAAGGCCCCGGCACAAAACATCCAACCGCCCAATGAGAGCACCGCCGAGGCATAGAACCGATCGAAGCCGACATCGATGGCAAATGCAATCTGATGGGTGACGATAATGTGATTGCCCACCCCCCAGAGAGAGAACGTAATAAAGCACAACAGCCAAAAGCGATAGGTTTTAAAGGCAAGGGGAAGTGTCCATTCTCTGTCTGCCCAACTCTTGTCGACCACCCGGCGCAGCTCCCTATCGATAATGGCGGCTGTGTTTTTTCCCTGAAGCAGGCCGTCCCGGGTCAACCCCTTTTGTCGAGGATGATTCATCATGATAAAGTATATGATGGGAGCAAACACAGCGGTTATGATCAACCCTTCAACGGCATATGCCCGGCGCCATCCTACGGTGTCGATCAACCAGGCAACCGCCGGATAACAGGCGTATGCCGCCCCGGTACCGAAAAATACCAATGCCAGGGCAATGCCCCGTTGCCTTTCGAACCAGTTCCGTACGATCATGGTCAAAGGAACCGCCCCCAAAAGACACAGTCCGATACCGGACAACACGCCGAAAGTCATGTAAAAATGCCATGGTTTCTGGCCCCAGTGGGACAGAATCAGACCGAGGGTCAGCAGTCCCATGCCGGAAAACATGGTCTTGCGTGATCCGAGCCGGTCCACCACCCCGCCGGCCAGGGGGGCTGTCAACCCGTAAAACAACAGGTGGATGGAGAGAATGGAAGCCCCCATGTCTCTGGGCCAGCCAAATTCATTGAGCAGGGTGGGGAAAAAGACGGAAAAGGAGTAACGTGAACCGTAACCGAATGCCTGGATCAGCATGCCGGCAGCCACAATGTACCAGCCAAAAAAAATGCGGTGCGTTCTACTTTCGTCAGCTTTTATCGCAGTGGTTTCAATAATAGACATGCGCGACACATTAGCCGCATGAGAAAGCTTAGTCAATCATCTTTGGACCTAAATTACTTGGTTCCGGGTTCCGGGTTCCGGGTTCAGCGTTCAATGGTTTCAACTGATGGAAATTGCGAATAATTTTAATCAAGGCCAAGAACATGAGGTGATTGGGATTTTTCAACCCTGAACCATGAACGCTGAACCGCTTAACCCAGTTCTATTTGTATATCGCTTTATCTGGATGTCTGAATTGAGATGACGCGAGGCAGCAGCAGCACCAAGCATAGAATACAGGCTGCTGCAATAGAAAGCACGACAAACAGGCTGTCGAATCCCCAGCGGGCATGTATCCATGCGATGAGGGGCACCGAGGACGCCGAAACCGAGAAGGTCACGATATAGCGAAACGCATAGACACGGCTTCGCCACTCGCTCTGCGTCATACGGCTGATCAACACGTCGTTGATGGGAATCTGACCGAACACAACGAGCATGAATGCCATCGCGACCGCGAGGGCGCTATAACCGGTGAGCCCCGGCATTACCCCGAAGAAAACAGCCTGAAGCGCGGCTACGATCGAAAACACGGTACGAACTGAATAGCGGTCCACCAGGTATCCGACAATCAGCTGCCCCACGGCGGCGAAGGCGAATACAATAAAAGCATACCTTCCGACCACGGTTGCAGATATCGCCAGTTCGGATAACCGTTCATCCAGCATTTTGGGCAGTGCGAATGTTGTGCTTTGAAAAACGAGCCCTCCGATTGCGGTGGAAAAGAATATGATAGCGAACACGCGGCCGATAAGACGCCTGTCCATGGAGAGCGTGCCGGAAGTTTTCTGTGCTGTCTTATTGTCCCGGGTTTCCTTGGTGTTTGAGTCCCGATCCATGTACAGGAACCCTGCATAACCGATTCCGGTCAAAACAGACACAACACCGGGCCAGACGAAAGCCGATCCCCAGCCCGTGTAATCAATGAAAAATCCTGCAATGAGCGCCGCACCGGCGACCCCCAAGTTACCGAAAACACCGTTTAGGGCAAGCGGCACCCCCGTAACCTCTCGACCATGGACAACAAGGGAGATGCCTACCGGATGATAGATGGCCGCAAAGACGCCGATTGCAAAGAGACCGATTCCTATCTGAAGGGGGGTTTTCGAAAGCGAGGCGAAGATCGCGCTCAAGCCGATACCGACGAAGAATACGATCATCATTCCTTTTCGGCTCCACTTATCGGCTATCCAGCCCGCAGGCACCGCAAATACACCGACGGCAACGAAACCGGGTGCGGCATATGGGATGAGTTCCGCATAGCTCATTCCCCATTCCTGCGAGAGAGAGAGTGCGGCCACGGTGGCAAAGACCAGCATAAACAGGTGGCCGTAGAAGTGACCCGCGCACATAAAGGCGAAGTGGATTCGATCTGCCATGACTGCTCCAATTTTCTTTAGCCGTGATTACCGGAATGTTTATGGGTAGCAATTCGCATGCACATTGCAGGGTGTACGATATTTCTGTCTATCAGATTTCGAAGTGAAAGCAAAATAGAAAACAGCCTCAGAAACGCTTTTATTCGCCTTCGCCCTTTGGATCGGTTTTGACTCTCCCTAAAAAATGTGCAAGAACATCCGAACAGCAATTCATACCCCTTGATCCATTTTGATCGCTGTTTTTAGTAGGAGGTCATGCATCTATTATAACAGGTAAAGGTATAAAACGATGAATAAGAAGAAGGTTGTGATACCAGAGCACATTGATGAAAGCGGTATGAAAATTCTGCGGGATTGCCCCTTTATCGAGACCGTTTATTTTGACGGAGCAGCATCGGACGACGAACTGCGCGAGGCCCTGAAAGACGCCCATGCCGTCATGGTCAGAAGCGCCGGGATATCCGGGGAAACGCTTCGGAATTCACCGAACCTCGAGCTTATCGCCAAACATGGTGTGGGATACGAAAAGGTCGATGTTGCTGCCGCCTCGAAAAGGAAAATCCCGGTGACCATCACCCCCGGAGCCAATTCCAATGCGGTGGCCGAGTTGACCGTGGGATTTATCCTTGCGCTGTCGCGAAAGCTTGTAATCGCCGATCAGGATCTCAAGACCGGTCGTTTTGAAAAACGGGAAGTCTATACCGCTTTCGAGTTGGGAGGAAAAACAGTGGGCATTATCGGATTGGGTCGAATCGGAACCCGGGTCGCCCGCAGAGTCGCCATCGGTTTTGGAATGACGGTTATCGCTTACGATCCGTTTATCAGCATGGACTATATGAAGAGCTTAAATGTAGAACCGGTTGATGCTATCGACGATCTGTTGCACACATCAGATTACGTCACGATTCATGCCCCGCTGACTCCCCTGACGCAAAACATGATCGATGAAAGGGAGCTTCAGTTGATGAAACGAGAGGCGTTCATCATCAACACCGCAAGAAGCGATATCATTAACGAAAAAGCCCTGTTCAAAGCATTGTCCGAAGGATGGATCAACGGGGCGGCATTGGATGTGTTCGAATTTGAACCCCCCAGCCCGGACAACACCCCGCTCCTCTCCTTGGACAATGTCATTGCTGCTCCCCATCTGGGAAGCGGCTCCAGAGAGGCAACGAGAAATATGGCGGTCGGCGCGGCAGAAGAAATTGTGCGGGTGTTGGGTGGAAAAAGACCCACGTATCCTGTAAATCCTGAAATATATAATGATTGATGGAGAAATATGGAAAAGAAAAAAGTCGTCGTTGTGGAACATATTGATGAAAGCGGCATAAAAGTCCTTGAAGAATCGGATCTTGCCGAGATCATCTATTATGATGGTTTGAAGTCCCTGGGAACCTACCTGAAAGACCTGAAATCGGCTCATGCGCTTTTGGTGAGGATCACCGAACTGAATGGGGAGATGATCCGGTCGGCCGAACATCTTAAAATCATATCAAAGCATGGTGTCGGATTTGACAATATCGACATGCCCGCAGCAACCGAAAGGAAGATACCGGTCACCATCACCCCGGGGGCGAATTCCGATGCGGTTGCCGAACACGCACTGGCCATGATGTTATCTCTGGCAAGAAATATTCGATCCGCCGACACGGACCTCAAGAACCAGCGATTCAAGAATAGACAGGACTATATCGGAGTCGAGTTGGGGGGGAAAACCGTCGGGATTATCGGACTGGGTCGAATCGGAACCCGGGTTTCTCTGAAATGTTCACAGGCATTTAACATGCGTGTTCTCACATACGACCCGTTCATCAGTCCAGAATATGCCGGCCGTTTCGGCGCTGAATGGGTCGACAATCTGGAAACCATCTTGACAACAGCTGATTTTGTCACCTTCCACTGCCCCCTTTCCCATCTTACTGAACATATGATCGATGCAGATCACCTGAAGATGATGAAAAAAACCGCCTTCATCATCAACACGGCCCGGGGCGGAATCATTAACGAATCGACTCTCTTTAAAGCTTTGAAAGAGAATTGGATAGGCGGCGCTGCCCTGGATGTGTTTGTGAAAGAACCGGCACGCCCGCATGAAAACCCGTTGCTCAGTCTGGACAATGTCCTTGTAACTCCCCATTTAGCGGGCAGTACCAAAGAATCCGGTATAAAAATGGCCGTCATGGCTGCAGAAGAAATTGTCCGTGTGTTAAGCGGTGAAAAACCGAAGAATCCCATTAACCCAGAAATCTATGGTTGAAGGAGGCAAAGTTATGACAATCAAACTCGGATCCGGTGCATACACCCATGAGGTGGCGGCAGACTGGGCGAAGCTCCCGGAAGGCTGGTCTTTCCATGAAGTGGTGGATGTCGCTGTGGACTCCAAAGACCGGGTGTATGTGTTTAATCGAGGCGAACACCCCATGATGGTGTTTGACCGGGAGGGCGACTTTCTAACCTCATGGGGCGAGGGGCGGTTTATAAGACCACACGGCATCACCATCGGACCGGATGATATGCTATATCTTGCAGATGACGATGCCCATATTATCCGGAAGTATACAACGGAAGGCGAACTGCTGATGACCATCGGAACACCGGGTGTCAGCGCATCCTTCCAGAGCGGAGACCCCTTCAACAAACCCACCAAAGTGGCACTGGAGCCGGAAACCGGCAATCTATATATTGCAGACGGATACGGCAATTCAAGGGTTCACAAATTCTCAGCAGACGGCAAACACCTGTTTTCATGGGGTGGGCCCGGCTGTGGCCCGGGAGAATTCAATCTCGTCCACAGTGTTTGTACGGACAAAAAGGGGAATGTCTATGTTGCCGACCGGGAGAATCACCGGGTCCAGGTCTTCGATTCCGATGGGAATCTTAAAGCCCAGTGGCACAATATGCACCGCCCCTGCGGCTTGTATATCGATGTAGACAATGAACTGGCCTATATCGGTGAATTGGGTCCCCAGTATCCGTTTAGCATAGATTACCCAAACCTCGGGCCGAGAATATGCGTCTGCAACCTGAAAGGCGAACTGCTTGCACGGATTGGAGAACTGAAGTGGGGAGAAGCGCCTGATCAATTCATCGCCCCCCACGGTATAGCTTTGGATTCAAGGGGTGATATTTATGTGGGGGAAGTCTCTTACAGCTCCCATGGCAAAAACCTGGACCCGCCAAGGGAACTTCCGTGTTTCCGCAAACTGGTTCGGTGTTCCTGACCCGTTTAAACCGGTTGTATTACGATTTATCGGGGAAATTCCAAATCACACCGATTAAGGTTTCAGTGTTCAGGTGTCAGGTTTCAGTGCTTGTGTATTGGTATTTCCCTATAAACGCACAGTTAAAAAGTTATAAGAGACTACGCCTAAGTACTCTATTTCGTAATTACAGTGACGTATTTTTATCAGGACATTCTGTATGAGGTGAAGTTGAAAAGTTTAAAATTTGAAGTGAGCTAAAGTTAATGAATTTGCCTGATTCATATAGGCCGGAGCGAAGCGACACCTCAACTTTAGTCACTTTACACTTTAGTCACTCTAAACTTTTCCATTGAATGATAAAATCAAACTTCAA
>Ga0180009_10004750_pt1 | contig 14839 bp, 14 predicted proteins | sample OS_PC_MetaG_FD_123537 | JGI IMG/M metagenome (GOLD analysis project Ga0180009, IMG submission 123537) | Groundwater microbial communities from the Aspo Hard Rock Laboratory (HRL) deep subsurface site, Sweden - OS_PC_MetaG | ecosystem: Environmental > Aquatic > Deep subsurface > Groundwater...
GTCGGAGAGATTGTAGAGTGCCTGCAGCACCAGGATCTTGAACATCAGCACCGCGGGAAAGGGCGGCCGCCCGCCCTTCGGTCCGTCGGACCGCTTCAGGGCCTTCGTCAACGGCTTCTCGAACACAGACCACGGAATGATGGCATTGAGCTTCTCAAGCGGATCGCCGACCGCGCTCAGCCGCTCGTAACGTTCGTCCAAATCCCAAAATCCCGGCTGCCCACGCATCATCCGCTCCCTGCCAATCACACTGACCGGATTGAATCACAAACTGCGCAAAACGGGGAGGTATTTCGAGGCTTCCAATCCGCAGAAATGGCCGAGCCTCAACGTCTGAACGCCACACTCGGCGCACCGGCGTGCTCAATGCCGCCCTTCAGGCAGCAAAAGACGGGGTAAATCGAGGTGTCCATCTGGAAGCCTCGAAATACCTCGTCGCCCGTGAAGAACCGGGTTTTTAAGCCGCGCGCATGTGTTCTGCTGCACCGAGAGCGCTGATATCCACCGACCTACTGCCCTTCAACTTCCCCAGAGCCGCCGCCTGATCAAGCTGATGCCTGTCAGTCTGAAGGCGATCCGTCGATATCGCAGGCGTCAACGTGCGGGGGAAATAGCGTTTACGATTGATCAGCATGGTCGCACCCCGTCCCGAATGTCCCTCAGAACCGAACTTGCCATGAAAAACGTAGATCGCCGAGGGTCTATGTGATCATCCGGAATGGGACTGTAATAACCTTTCATGCAGACTTTTTTAGTACCATGAATATCTCATTCCCGTATCCTAAACGGCCTTGAACCGCGCATATAGGAAACATCACCGATTTTGCGACTGAAGCAATGGTATGAAAGGATGTGGAGGGACTTTTTGCGTACTTGCCCGCAGTTTCTTCTTCATCTTCACGTTTCAATCGCCTTATGGCTTTCGTAATTACACGCAACCATCCTGATGAATACTCTGGTGTCATGCATGACAAAACGGACCAGCCTGCATTTTCGCTGAAATGGGCAAGAGAATTGGGGGAGAACACGAAAGTATGCGCAGAATCAAAATTTGGGGAAAGCGACTGGAAAGCTATTTGTTCCAACGAACGGGCATTAGGGGTAGCAATAAAGGCAAGACCGCCCGGCCGCACCAACTCGAATGCTTTCGTCAGGTGCGCCAGTGGATCCGGAACATGTTCGATCACATGAAAGGAGCAAAATGCGTCGAAGGAGTTCGGCTCTAGATCGGAACTTTCAAACTCACCGGTTACAACCGGAATGGTAAACCGATTAGAAAGTTGCCGGGCAAGAGTAGGTGAGTGCTCCACGGCTGTGGTGGAATGCCTGTTAGAGAGAAGCCATTTCAGAACGTGACCCGCTCCTGGCCCGACCTCGAGAACTTTGCTTGGTGATTTCAAATAGCTTTCGAGAACGGAAAACCGCTTGGAGAGAAGTTCGGTTTCGAAGGGGTCGGGATCCGGCAGCAGCAGCAGCGATGACACTCCATAGTATTTTTCCTGAGCCGCCTCAAAGGCATCTGAGGCATCCTGTTCGGCTTGAATCTGTTCGCAATGACCACACGAACCGCAGCAAATATAGGTCAACTTGGATCTTGGATGTGCAGTTCGCGTGTGGCTTGATCCACAGGATGTGCAGTTGGGGTGCATCATAGTTGTGTCCTTTTGGAGACATTGGATACAGCATGCCGCTTGGTTTAGTGAAGCGGAAATTTCGATTTGACCAATTGGACCATCGAGGTTTTACTATCGGTCAGTTGTGCGATGGAAAACTAAGACCGACGCGTTTTCATGGGGCATGGGGCTGGCCAATAGATGAATTATCAGATTTGATGCCGCTCAATTCTGAAAGTAAACAAGCGGTTTCGCACATCAAACCCTGATTGGACTAGGAACATTGGGGGTGGCCATTTGCCGGATCGCGTTCAGGGTAAATGCCAGAATTAGCCAAATTGACACTGTGAAACACACAGCGAATTCAACCGGCCCAAACCAATATACCACGGCGTCCGTTAGCAGAAGGACTGCTAGGCATGCTGATGGTACGCGCCTGTCCAGGGCACTGGAGACCGGATAAAGGGCCAGCGAAGACACCGTCGCGCCTGCTCCTGCAAATAATATGAGGAGCCAATGAATACCTTCCAAACTAAAGCCGATAGCAGGCAGCAAGAACAGTGCTCCGATGGCCGCAAAAATGGATCCCAGCGCAAAGATCGCACTGGCGGTCGCCAGAGGCTTGAAGCCCAGCCGACCCCTTGGTACGTCCCGCAAAACCACCTCATGCCGAAACGGAAACAATTTGTAAGCTGCCTTCACCGAAGATACGAATATCCGAAACTGTCCCGCCACTGTCGGCGTTGAGACGATTGCCAAAAGCAACGGTGTGAATGTCAAGAAACCATCCTCGAGAAGTTTGCCCATGCTGGCACCGATAATCAATCTCAGCGGTAGTCTTGGCGCTGTGACGCCGGACAGCGGGCGCAGAACGCGCACCGGCGTATGCGATGCGCGAATCAAGAATGCGGTTGTTGCGGCCGAAGCGGATGTGACCATAATAATAGGCAACATTTCGTCGCGAACATCAAGGCCGATAGAAAACAGAATACCAAAAACATACATTAAAAATACGATACCCTCACTATGAATTAGCTTCTTTGTAAGGGATCCCGCAGATATGCAGATCGCAAACGCGTAACTTCTCGTAAACAAAAATAGTGTCATGAGGGATATTGCGATCGCGTGTTGAATATCTAAAAATAAAAAGAAAAATACACAAAATGCAAAATATGATGGGATTACAAAAAATAAGATAATACTGTTCATAGCGTCACGTCGGAGATGCTGTGTCATTATGGCAATGGTAAAGGTCTCAAATGAACTCTGAAAAAGGCTTGGCGCTGCAAAAAGAGCAGCAAAAATGCCGTAGGATTCAATCCCGATATACCAAGGAACGAAAGCTGCAAGTAGCAGCATGTGAAGGATCTGTGCTAAATTAAGAGCATAAGTCTCAGATATTGCAAACTTCATCCTATTGCAGAGCCAGTTTACTAGTGTGTCGCTCCCTCAGCGAGAAAATCAAGAAAGCTACAGCTAGGCCAAAATTAACATTCCAATAAAAATACTGATTTATCATGAAGGCAGCATACATAATCAAAACGGTAAGAGACGCTCGAAAAACGAGTACATTTCTGCTGAACAACGTGAACACGGCTAGTACGGCGGGCACTAAATATAGAATAATTCCGTAAAGACCGTTCCGAAAAAATACAACAAACGGTGTGGAGTGCGCATTATGAACCCTCTCCCCATAATATATCAGCACTTTTTCCTTATTTTCATAAGTGGCTCCGAACCCCTTTCCGAGCAAGAACGTCCATGGCGACAACGCCATCTCATCATACATGAGTTGCACCTCAACAATGCGCTGATTGATCGATCCATCTGTGAAGATGGGCCCGGACTTCTCCTCCTCGGTGCTTTCAACACCCACAGCTTTCCCTAGTGACTGCAGCCAGCCCTCTGCAAAAGTAGGTACTCCATCCATGACTCCTGGAAAAAGGGGCCCTACTTTCATTGTCATTGAGCTAAGTCGTTCGGCGACAAGCGTTTGGCTCCCAGGGGTAAAGACACCAACAATAAGAGTGGCAACCAGAAAAAGCATCGCATTTCTTCCGTTTCTAGGTGCCAATACGAGGCCTCGCAAAATGCAAATAACGCCGACAGCAGCGTATATTACCAAATTCTCTCTCAACTGGGATAGAGCGCAGGCGAAGGCGACGAGCGCAATTAACAAAAAGGGCGGCGCCGAACCGCCTTTCACCGGACACAGGTAAGCGCCAATTACAACAGCCATAGGAATGTACATTTCAGGCGTAATGCTGATTTTATCTCCGCCGCTAAAGAAATAGTAGATAATTATATAGATTGAAACGATAGTCAAAAATACAGAAAAAATCCGCTCTATATTAATAACATCCAAACTACCATTTTTAAATAACTCGAGAAAAACAAAAATGGAAATCAATGCTACAGCCAAGCCGACTGCGTCAGATGTGTAATAAAAATATGATATCGAATCATTTGTAAAAAAAGGAGTAACAAAAGAAATAACAAAGCAAGGAGACGCCACAAACAATAGAAATTTTATGTATGCTGAATTAATAAGCTCCTTTCGAAGATTCAGTACAGATACCAAAAGAAATGGCATAAAGGCAAGCTTCATTGAGTATACAGCTAGTGGATATGAAGCGCTATAGAGGACCCACATTACGCCGTGAACCAACATAAAAAACGGAAATATGAAATACATCCCTATTTTGTAGAAAGAAATGGTATTCATATTGATAACTCCAATTGTGACAACAAATCGAGAAATGGCCCATCATCAATGATACCGTTTGCAACTTGACAGGAACATTTTAATCCAGCTTCCGGCGATTCTATCGGATCAAAAAAGCCAACCAAAAGCCACCATAAATACGCTACCCCATTTAGTTAATGTAAGGATAACCTATTGCCGTTGGTTTCATGCATTTCCGGACAGTTGGTAGCTTCGGAGCATCGTGGATGCAAGCGGTTTTTTTTAATGCAACAGTGAAAAGTTGCTGTCGATTTAGTCGGGTGGGTTTGTAGTAGTCAACGCCTGATAGAAGAACCCGTTTTGAGATGTACAAAGACGGTATTCACCTGACAGTGCCGCGTTTTGAGCGGGCTTCAGGCGGCGCGGGTTTCGGAGTGCATTGAAGCCTGTTTCTGGCTGTTTGTCAGCGATTCGGACACCTTCTGTAATGGGTCAACAAGCTCGTTCTCCTTTTTAGGCCGTGAACTCATAAACGGGGTTCACAGATTGTCAGTGGCGTGATTCAACCTCCGGATTGGAGGTGTTGATGAGCCGTTATGATCTGACCGAATTCGAATGGCGCGTGATCGCGCGGCTTCTTCCCAACAAACCGCGCGGGGTGCCACGTGCGGATGACCGGCGGGTGCTGAACGGCATCTTCAGGGTATTGCGTTCCGGGTCGCCATGGCGCGACCTTCCAGAACGCTATGGTCCGCACACAACCTGCTACAACCGCTTCCGGCGCTGGACCAAGGCTGGCGTCTGGGACCGGATCATGGACGCGATTACAGAGGCTTACGTTGGCGACGTGCGGATGATCGACGGCACCTCTGTGCGCGTCCACCATTCTGCGGCGACTTTAAAAAAAGCCACCCGGATCGATGTCTTGGACGAAGCCGGGGCGGTCTTACTACGAAAATCCATGCTCTGACAGACGGCGACGGTCTGCCGGTGAAGCTCACCATTACACCGGGCCAGACCCATGACATCCAGGCCGCGGCCGGATTGTTGGAAGGCATTGGCAAAGGATGGATGGTGCTCGCCGACAAGGCCTATGATGCCGACTGGCTGCGCGAGCTGGTGTCTAGGCAAGGCGGCTGGGCAAACATCCCGCCGAAATCCAATCGGGCGAGCCCGATTTGCTTCTCGCCTTGGCTCTACAAGCAGCGCAATCTGATTGAGCGGTTCTTCAACAAACTCAAATATTACAGGCGCATAGCCACGCGATACGACAAGCTCGGCTCAACATTCCTCGCAATGGCCAAGCTCGCTTGCATCAGGCTACGTCTGCGCCATTATGAGTCCACGGCCTAATAAATGCTAGGAAACTATGACGCTATCACTCAACCTACCTGTCCGGAGCCTGCCAATCGGATTTCGGCGCGCCGCGACGCTTGAGGCGCAGCGCGAGGCCAATGGAGACGCCGGCGCCGATGGCCACGGTCAGGTCGACAAGAACCGTCAGGACCAGCGTCAGAAGCAGAAGCAGGATATCGCTTTTCCTGCCGCGCGCATATTCACGCCATTTGTGCGGTTCCGTCATGTTCCAGGCCGTGACGATGAGAAGGGCTGCAAGCGCCGGCATCGCCAGGTAGCTCGCGGCGGGGGCGGCAAACGCCATCACCAGCAAGATGACGACCGCATGCACAAGCCCCGCGACAGGGGTCTTGCCGCCGGCCTTGATGTTGGTCGCCGTCCGCGCAATCGCCCCGGTCGCCGGAAGGCCGGTGAACAGCGCGGACCCGATATTGGCGATGCCTTGCGCCGTCAGTTCGGCATTTGGCCTGTGCTGTCCTGCGATCATCTTGTCGGCGACCATGGCCGACAGAAGCGATTCGACCCCTGCCAGGAAGGCAATGATGACGGCGGATGGCAGCAGCTCGATCATTCGCGAGAGGGAGAGGTCCGGCAGTTGCGGCCATGGCATCTGGCTCGGAAGGTCGCCGAACCGGGAGCCGAGCGTATCGACGGGGAGCGCCATCAGCGCCACGAGCGCCGACCCGACCCCGACGGCCACGATGAGGCCGGGGAAGCGGGGGGCGATGCGCCGCAGAAAGACGATCAATATCAGCGTGACAATCGCAATCGCGAAAGTCGCCGGGCTGAAAGTCTCCTGCGCCTCCCACAGCACCGGAATCTTTTCCAGGAAGTCCGCCGGCTCCTTGTCAACGGCGAGGCCCAGGAAGTCCTTCAGCTGGCTCGTGGCAATGATGATGCCGATACCGATGGTGAAGCCGTTCACCACCGCCTCCGGCACGAATGCAATCAGGCTTCCGGCCCGGAAATAGCCGCCGACAAGCAGGATGATGCCCGCCATGAAGGTGGCGAGCACAAGGCCGTCATATCCGAACTGGGAGATCACGCTGAACACGACGACGATGAAGGCCCCTGTCGGGCCTCCGATCTGGACGCGGCTGCCGCCAAACAGCGAAATCAGGAAACCGCCGACAATGGCGGTGACAATCCCCTTGTCCGGATCCGCGCCGGACGCAATGGCGATGGCGAGGCTCAGCGGCAGCGCAACCATGGCGACCGTTGCCCCGGCCAGCAGGTCACTGACAAAAAGCTGCCAGCTGTAAGTATGAAGTGTCGTGAGAATCTTTGGTTGACGCATTTCGAGAGCCCATTGCCAGAATTGCCGGAGTTTACGTTTCTCTTTGTGCAGCTTCGAGCGGCGGGATCGTCGGCAGGGCTGTCGGCGGTCGCCGTCGCGACTAGATTGATGTTCAGTGCGGCATTCCGGATTGAGATCCGGGGTTCTTCAGCCTGACCCCGCGCCCGCCGGCGGTGCTGGCTGCGTGATCCCCGATGAGTTCGATGCCGGCCTTGTCGAGGGCCTCCGCCACCTTGGTAAGCGTATCTATGGTGCCCCGGACATTGCCGTCACTGGCTTCCATCCGCTGGACCGTCGGCAGCGATACTCCAGCCATCGCGGCAAGGTTTTTCTGGTCGATTCCGAGAAGCGCCCTGGCGGCGCGCAGCTGTGAGGCGGTGATCATGATGCTGGCTCTTGCTTCAACACTCGATATTGACGTCTGGAATGTGCATACTGATGTTTGAAACATTCATATAGCAGTTTCAAGCGTGATGCAAGCCGTCTCCGACGGCGCGCTGCCGGTAAACGCCTGCGGCAGGCGCACTCCCGCTCGCCTCCGGGGACGTCACTCGCCTTGCGGCAGGATCTGCGGGCTTATGTCGGGCTCGGGCAATTGCTTGTGCCCCCACTCGAGCCGCTTGTAGTCAAAGCCGTATTCAAGTGTCGGCTTGACCACCTTGAAATAGGGAGAGAGGTCGAAATCCCGCGGGGCAAACAGCGAGTGATGCCTGATATGCAGGATCTCGCGGCGGGAATAGTCCGAATCCGCTCGCTGTCTGCCCGGTGCGCGCGTGACTTCGGGAAGGATCGGATAGTGCACCGATTGGAAAGCCTGGGCGATCATCGAGGAACAGATGGCGCGGGTCGGGTCCCCCGAACCGAATGCGATCATCCTCCTGCGCCAGCGCACCGGCACCGGTGGCGTGGGAAAGAAATAGCGAAGCATGTCGAAAATGTTCTTCATGTCATACCGGACACCGAGCCGGTCGACCATGTAGGCGACGACGGTCGCCCGGTCCTCTGGGGTGAGGCCCACCGGCCGGCAGATCCGCGTGTTGAAGCGGGCATATTTGGAGAGCGGCACCGCCACGCAGCCTTCGCCAAGATTGACCTCGACCAGTTGCGGGTAGTCTCCGCTACTCCCGTCATCCGGTTCCAGCGCGGTGCCGACATAGAGCGCCGCATGCGACCAGGTGGACTGGGTCAGGTACTTGATCGCCGCGGATACTTTCTGGTTCCCCTCCACCAGCAGGATATCGCCCGGCTGCAGGGTCCGCGAAAGTGTTTCGGGATCGGATGGCGTGTACGGCTCGTAGCCCGGATTGGCTGAATGCAGCCGCCGCGCCAGAAACCGTCCAAGGCGGTCGAGCAGACTATCTTTCATCTCGCGTGCTTCGGTCATGCTGAAACACTTGGACGCCGCCGTGGCCGGGATCAACCCGGCAGGGATCAACTTTGCGTTTTCCCGGCTTGATAACGTCGCCGGAACCCCATAATTTAGAATAATTCTAATTTGTGAGGGTCTCATGCTCAATCGCGTTCTCGGCTTCAACCGCAGGTCATTCGATTCCCTGAGCGAGCAGGAAATCCTCGCCCTGGCGATATCGTCCGAAGAGGACGATTCGCGTATTTACCTCGCCTACGCAGATCACCTGAGAGATGACTATCCGCAATCGGCCAGGGTGTTCGAGGAGATGGCGGCCGAGGAAAGCGTGCACCGCGCGCGGCTGATCGAGCGCCACAAGGCGCGCTTCGGAGATCATATTCCTCTCATTCGCCGCGAGCACGTTCGCGGGTTTTACGAGCGCAAGCCGGATTGGCTGGTGAAGAACCAGTCGGTCGACAAGATCCGCCAGATCGCCGAGGACATGGAGGCCCAGGCCCATAACTTCTATCTTGCCGCCGCGGGCCGCACCTCGGACGCGGACACCCGCAAGCTGCTCGGCGATCTCGCGCTGGCGGAGAAGAGCCATGAATCACTGGCGCGCCGGCTTGGCCTTGAACACACGCCCGAGGATGTGAAGGCGGAAGAGGCGGAGACCGACCGCCGCAAATTCATCCTGACCTATGTCCAGCCCGGGCTGGCCGGATTGATGGACGGCTCGGTTTCCACCCTTGCGCCGATCTTTGCCACCGCGTTTGCCACCGGAGACACCTGGACAACCTTTCTGGTCGGACTGTCGGCGTCCGTCGGCGCCGGGATTTCCATGGGATTCACCGAAGCCGCCCATGATGACGGGGTGATTTCCGGCCGCGGGTCGCCGCTCAAGCGCGGGCTGGCGTCGGGCATCATGACCGCGATCGGCGGTCTTGGCCACGCGCTTCCATACCTCATTCCCGATTTCACCATCGCCACGTCCGTTGCCATCGCGGTGGTCTTCGTCGAACTCTGGGCCATCGCCTGGATCCAGATCCACTGGATGGAGACGCCGTGGAGCAGGGCGATCTTTCAGGTGGTCCTGGGCGGAGCCCTGGTGTTTGCCGCGGGCTTGCTGATCGGCAATGCCTGACCGCGCGTGAGCGGGGGAAGCGGCTGAAGAGGAGGTTACCGCGAGCCGAACTGATATGGCGGGTGATGGACCTGAACCGGGCGGCGTCGGGAGGCTTGTCGCGTGTTGACGCAATGCTATGCTAAACAAGGGGCGCTTGAGTTGCCAAGTGCCGGGTGCTGTGCCATTGAGCGGCCTGTCAGATTTCGATTTTCGACAGCGTATTGAACATCAAGAAGAGACTTCGAACATGATTCGTACTGTTATCCACTGGCTTGCTACGATGAGCCGGCGTTCCAAGCAGCTCATTCTTGTCACGATCGATTTCCTCTTGTTCTCCAGCGCAGTGTGGCTAGCTTACTCGCTTCGTTTCAATGCGCTCTACGATCCCGATATCAATCAGGTGCTTCTCATACTGGCGGCGCCGTTGATCGGAATTCCGATCATGTATGCGTTCGGGCTCTACACCTCGATTACGCGCTATGTTGGCGAGCATGCGCTGTGGACCATTTTCAAGGCGGTTGCACTGACCGCCATCTTCTGGGCCGTGGTGGCGTATGTGGCGCGCCTGGAAGGGTTCATCCTGGTGCCGCGGACCGTTCCGGTGATTTTCTGGCTCCTGTGTTTGCTGCTGATCTCCGGCTTCCGCTACATCTCGCGATGGTTGATTCTCGAATTTACCCAGGAGCCGACTCAACGCAGGAACGTCCTGGTCTACGGCGCCGGCGATGCCGGCCGCCAGATCGCCGCGACGCTGAAACAGAGCAGCAACCGGATCACGATCCACCAGGTTGATGACGATCCCACCATGTGGGGTGCCACGATTGGCGGCATCAGGATCAGCAATCCGGCAGATCTGGAAAGGCTGATCGAGAAAAAGAATATCAGCGAAGCGATCGTAACGATGCGCAGCGCAAATTCGGCCCGCCGTGCCGAGGTCGTCGAACGTCTGAGCAATCTCGGCTTGCGGGTCCGCATCCTTCCAGCCTTTGTCGACATCGCAGATGGCAAACACACGGTTGATCTGATCCGCGATGTGGAGATCGGCGACCTTCTGGGCCGCGATGCCGTGCCACCGGACCCGGGGCTTATGGAGGCCAACACCCGCAACAAGGTGGTGCTGGTCACGGGTGCCGGAGGCTCGATCGGATCCGAACTGTGCCGGCAACTGAGCGCGGTCGGAGTGTCCAAGCTGATCATGCTGGATTCGAGCGAATTCGCGCTCTATCAGATCGATCGGGAGCTGGCCAAACAGACCGGATTTGAGAAGGTCGCAGTGCTTGGAACCGTCGATGATCCGGCACTGATGCGCAGGGTTATCCGCGATCATGCCGTTCAGACGGTGTTCCATGCGGCAGCTTACAAACATGTGCCGCTGGTCGAGGCCAATCCGTTCGAAGGCATCAAGAACAATGTGCTGGGAACCTTCTCCGTTGCTTCAGCCGCCTATGACAGCGACGTCGAAGTCTTTGTTCTAATTTCTACTGACAAGGCCGTCAGACCTTCAAGCGTTATGGGCGCCTCCAAACGCGTCGCCGAACTGATTGTCCAGGATTTCGCCGACAAGGCAAAGCGCGCGAACAATGGAAAGGTGTTTTGTGCGGTCAGGTTTGGAAATGTCATCGGTTCCAGCGGGTCAGTGATTCCCTTGTTCAAGGAGCAGATCCGCAACGGTGGCCCGATTACCCTGACCCACGCGGAAACCACGCGTTATTTCATGTCGATCGAGGAAGCTGCGCAGCTGGTTATCCAGGCCGGCAGTCTTGCCCGCCGAAACGATAATTCCGGACGATCGCCGGGTCGCATCTTTCTTCTTGATATGGGCAAACCCGTCCGCATCAGGGATCTGGCGATAAAGATGGTGCAGCTATCCAATCTGACCTTGTGCGATAGCACCAATCCAAATGGCGATGTTGCCATTCAGGAAGTAGGCCTGCGCCCCGGTGAAAAGCTGCACGAGGAACTTTACTTTTCCGTCGAGGCGGCAAACCCGACTGCGCACAAGAAAATTTCTGTAGCTGCAGAGTCAGCCCCTGATGGCCTCGATATCGATGAATTGTACACGGAGCTCCGGGAACTGACCGCCAGGGAGGATCACGCCGGGCTGATCGCATTCCTGCGCCGCGTCGCCGGAATGGGTCTGCCATCCGAATGATCGTTCCGGACACCGTCACGGCGCAACCCGGTGTGACCGCCATCCGGCCGGGGGACTGATCCTGTGGCCCGCCGCGTCGAGCCGCTGACGCTGCTTATCGGCATATCCATGACGATCGGCTACGGGACGCTGTATTATCCCTTTGCCATTCTCGGACCGGAGATCGCCCGCGCCCAGGGCTGGAGCACCGGTTTCGTGTTCGGGGTCTTTTCCGCGGCACTGCTGACCAGTGCGGTCACCGCTTCGCTGGTGGGACGGGCCATGGATCGCTTCGGCGCGCGGCCGGTAATGGTCACGGGATCCTGTCTGGCGGCACTCGCGCTCCTCAACCTGTCGCTGGTCCAGTCCATGGCCGGTTTCGTTGTCGCCATGCTGGTGATCGAATTCGCCTCCCGCATGGTTCAGTACGAAACCGGCTTTGCGGCATTGACCGCCATTCACGGCCGTCATGCCCGGCGTCCCATCGCCCATGTCACACTGGTTGCGGGCTTTGCCTCGACCGTGTTCTGGCCGCTCATTCACTGGTTGCTCGGCTTCATGGACTGGCGCGGCGTCTGCCTTGTGCTTGCCGCTGTCAATTTCCTGATCGCGCTGCCGATCCACGCCTCGGTTCCGGGCATCATCAGGACGCGCGACAATCCTCAACCCGCGCCAGTGCAGAACCGGGACCCGGGCCTTTTGCGGCCAGGAAACCGGGCACCGGCGTTCGTGTTCATGGCCTTCGCCTTTGCCGGCGGCAGTTTCCTTATGTCCGCCGTGCACACGTCGTTCTTCCTGATCCTGGACGAGATGGGCCGTGGAGCTGCACTTGCGGCGCTTGCGGGTGCGGTCATCGGCCCCATGCAGGTGGCTGCAAGGCTTGTCGAGATGCTCTCCGGCGAGCGGGTTTCCTCGTCGGTGGTCGGCGTGATCTCGGCCACGACGCTGCTGACGGGCCTAGCGTGCCTGATGGCGGGGCTCTGGCTTGATGGAGAACTGATCGTGATCGCGTTTGCCGTCAGCTTCGGCATTGGCCAGGGATTGAATTTCATTGCCCGCGCCATTCTCCCCGCACGGCTGTTCGGCACCGACGGCTATGGCGCCATGACCGGCAATCTTGCCACCGTTCGCCTGCTCGCAATGGCCGGTGCACCGGTCTGCACGGCGCTGGTCATCAGCCATGCCGGCATAGGATTGACCTTCGCACTGCTCATGCTTGTGGCCGCCATGAGCGTTGCGGCGTCCTGGGCTCTGTTCGTGATTGAAAAACGGGCCGCAGCACAAGCGGCCGCGTCAACTGCCTGACATCATCGCTGTCGGTGCAGTCGCGCAGTCTTAGTCCAGCGCGCCGACCAGAACGTCGGAGCCGTTCTCGATGGTGACCCAGCGGCCGGAATTGGTCGACGCCTGGCGCTTGAGATAGCTGTAGGGCGTTTCGCGCCAGTTCTTGACCTCGTCGACCAGATTGTCGAGCACGAAATCGCCTTCGGAAGTCCTCAGCGTCAGCACCGCATGGCCTTCGCCATCGGGCTTGCGCACGACCGTGATCAGGGTGTCGGCTGGTGAAAACCCGCGCTCGATCAGCATGTGGCGCTTGAGCAGCACATAATCTTCGCAGTCGCCGGCCACATTGGGATAGGTCCAGACCTCTTCCTTGCCGAACAGTTCCATGTCGGTCTTCGGCATCACCGAGAAATTGACCGCACGGTTGATTTCCCGGATCACGTCCCAGCCGTAATCGGTCACCTTAGGCGCGGCGTCCGATCCCTTGACCGGTTCGCATTCGGAATTGAACTTCTTGCAGAATTCGTAGTGTCCGATGGGCTGCGACGTCACCCGCCCGACCTGCATCGACAAGCCGGAAGCCATCGCGCCCGCTGGCATCACAATCGACGCCAACAGGGCAATCATTGCCCGCCTTGCTCGTCCCGGTCCGCACAACATCGCCGGTCTACTCCACGCCATCCCATTTCGTTAACAAAGAGTTAAGATCGTATGGGCGGAAGAGTCAATTGCATGGCCCGATCCTTGTCGAGACATGGTTACCGGCCGCGGCTTTTGCGTCACACATGCCGGCAGGCAGTAAGCGAAGCGTTCCAGGACATTCTTGAGGTCGGCGCCTTGAGTGCATGGGGCCAGGATCCGCGAGCACATTCGGCTCGCGCGGCGCCGATCGGCAGGAGCGGGGCCCGCCGGTCAGCTCCCGGCGGCGATCCCGTCCACGGCCGCGAGAATGCGGGCAATGTCCTCGTCCCGCGACAGCCTGTGATCGCCGTCGCGGATCAGCGTCACGGTGACATTTTCCGACGGCAGGTGCTCGACAAGCCGAAGCGCATGCCGCCACGGCACGTCCGGGTCGGCCATGCCCTGGATGATGTGGACCGGCGCGCCGGTCTCGATCAGCCCTTCCAGCACACGGTTCCTGCGGCCGTCATCGAACAGCGCCCGGGTAAAGACGTTCGGATCGGGCCCGTAGGGCGTGGGTTCCTCGTAAAAGCCGTCCCGCTCGAGCGCCTCACGTTGCGCGTCTGTAAGTTCCGGCTCCATCAGCTCCAGCGTGAAGTCGGGCGCCGGCGCGATCAGCACGAGCCCCGCCACCCGGTCACCCTGACCGCGCGCCTTCAGTTCCTGCACCATGCGCAGCGCAATCCAGCCGCCCATGGACGAGCCGACAAGGATCTGCGGACCCGACGTGCAGTGGTCGAACACAGCCAGGCTCTCTTCCAGCCACCGCGAAATCGTGCCGCCGCGAAAATCGCCGCCTGAAGCGCCGTGTCCCGAATAGTCGAACCGCAGGCAGGCTTGGCCGTTGCGCCCGGCCTGCTGGCAAAGCGCTTCGGCCTTTGAGCCGGTCATGTCCGAACGGTAGCCGCCGAGCCAGACCACGCCCGGCAGACCGGCGCCTTTCGGGGTGGCCTCGCGGGTCAGTGCCGCGATCGGGCGCATGTCAGCACCCTTGCCCACATCCAGTTTGCTGGCGACCGGTTCCGTCATCTCTCAAGCGCTCCGTTTCGTCGTTTCCGCTTCTTTTACAAGATTCGGACGCCTGTTACCGGCCCTGTGGTGATTTTTTCGCAAAGCCATGCTATTGACACCGGCCAGCCGATGACGACATTGCGCTCGAGACATACATACTCGCGTGCCGAAACCGGCGGAATTGCACGAGTTAATCAGGAGACCAAAGCCATTCGCAGACCATTCAGAGCGCCGCCAACCGCCAACGAAGGCCCCCGCGCGAACCAGAATATCCGGACCCCGACGGTCCAGCTCATCGACTCCGAA
>Ga0180009_10004751_pt1 | contig 14838 bp, 18 predicted proteins | sample OS_PC_MetaG_FD_123537 | JGI IMG/M metagenome (GOLD analysis project Ga0180009, IMG submission 123537) | Groundwater microbial communities from the Aspo Hard Rock Laboratory (HRL) deep subsurface site, Sweden - OS_PC_MetaG | ecosystem: Environmental > Aquatic > Deep subsurface > Groundwater...
AGGTGGCGCTCGGTCTTCCCAGCGAGCCTCCCAGCCCGTTCTTACCGTCGATGCTCCGCTTGTTCGACGACGTGAGGCCGGGAGAGAGCGCGAGGATGCTGGCCAACCCCACCATCCCGGCGATGCTTCGAGACAAGCGAACCCTCGGCGCTGCCGATGAGGAGCGCGTGCTGCAGGATTGGGCGCTGCGGATGCAGGCGGACCGCCGCGGTATCAAGGGCAAGATTTCCAAGGCCCAGCTTCATGCGCGCATCGAGACCAATCGGCGCATCGACCTCCAAAACCGAGCACGCGATACAGTTGAACGACTTCGTCTGGACGTGTCCATGAATGCTGCCGTCCCCGGTTTCGTTGAGCGCCACCAGCAGGACCCATTTGCACTCCCAACGGAACGGGTACTCGTCACGTTCGCGGAAGGGATCGAGCACAGCGTCCTGACACGTTCGCCAGGCAGCAACGGTTGGAACGAGTTGGCGGGCGACTACTTCGACATGCAACACGCCCTCATTGGCGCTGCGTACTGCGACGTGTTCACGTGCGACGCCAGGACGGCCGCACGGCTGAATGGCGTGCGTGAAGCGTTGGGGTTTGAGCCTCCCTTGGCGCTTGGCAGTGACGCCGAAGCCTTCTTAGACGCGCTGATCGCCACGTACCGTTGACGGAACAGGTGTGGCTCACCAACGGTAGCAAAGACGAGCGCCGTTCTTTGTCACTGTGATTCCGCGAGTTCGCCCACTCGTGCTGCACCGCTCTGATGCCATGCTTTCCGCGCGAAAGGCGTTCGACTTGCCCATCGGCCTTCCTGGCAGCCTTTCGTGAGTCGCAGCCCTCGTTGGATGGCTTCAGGCACTTGGCGCTGCGTTGCGCACGCGGCTGGACCACGACTCCGAGTCAGACTTGACGTTGAGAGCGTCGACGGGCATCGTCGCGCAGCCGGCGGAGTTCCGCGAGCCGGCGGAGGTGCGGGGCTCGTGACTGTACTGAGCGATGGAACAATCCGGCAGGAGATGAAGGCGGGGAGGCTCGTCAGGAACGGCGAACCTGCGCGCGCTGTCCACTGTTCATACGAGTTCCTGCCAGGGAAGATCTACCCGGGCGGCGTTGCAGAAGATGACGAGGACTTCGTCTTGGATTGGACCGGTTCCACGGCGAACCGTCGTTTTATGGTTCAGCCTGGAGCGATGGTGTGGATACGCGTCCGCGAGCAGGTATCGATGCCCAGTGACCTATGTGGACTGTGGCTGCAAACGAACACGCTTTCTCGGAAAGGTCTCTTGCTCATCAACACGAGCCTTGTCGAACCTGGCTACGATGGACCTCTTTCGTGCCACTTCGTCAACTTTGGGAAGTCCGCTGTAGAGATCTACCCAGACACACCTCTGGTGAAGCTCCTATTCTTGAAGCTGGACGCTAGCGCGACAGAGCCGTTCAAGAGGGTCCTGGATCGGTACGACGAGATGGTCGCAGGTCTTGCCGCTCACGGAGCGAAGAGCTTTCTCCAGGTTTCCGAGATGTCGGCCGGACTCGAGATGGCTCGAAAGCTCGCCGAGCAAGGCTTGAAGAACATCGCAGAGCTCGAGTCGACGAAACTCAAGAGTCAGCTTGAACTCGACGCCCGCCAACGCCGCCTGGACGAGATCGAGCTATTCAAGAAGGACGTCGGGGGCTACCTCAAGAGGGCGTTCGGCTACGCTTTCGGCGCGATTGTGATACTCGGCCTGATCAACTACGGCGTACAGTGGCTTGGTAAGTTCGCAAGCGATGAGGCGATTGACCAGCGAGTCGAGCGCGCCCTCGGGAAACGTGTCACAATCCCAGGGGTACTTGTGCCCCCCCAACTTCCGAGCGCGTCGCCGTCATTTCCGTCCAGCGCAACTCTGGTGCCTGCCATGCCATCTGCTGACGTCAACCGAACGCAGCCGTAACATGTACCGCTCGCTTTCGCCCATCACATCAGGCCAGCGCCTTCGCGGAGCCACGCGAATCAGGGCCGGCACGGCTGACGACATCGTCGATGCCGCGGTTGGATACGACCGCGTTGCCGGTGTATACGATGACTGGCATTGGCAGCGTTTCTGGGTCCAAAACGAGACCCCGTTCGTTGTTGCCGCGCTCAACGCGTTCCCGCCAGGCCCGGCCCTTGACGTTGGCGCAGGAACTGGACGCTATGTCAGGCTCCTGCGAGAGCTGCAACATAACGCCTACGGAATCGACCTAAGCTCTCAGATGCTCGCGAGAGCATCCAAGTCGCTTGGCCGACTCGATGGTCTTGCAGTCGCAGATTTGCGTGCAATGCCGTTCCGAGCGTCGACATTCGACCTTGTTACCTGCTGTCGTGTCTTGTCGCACGTAGAAGAACTCGACTCAGCTTTCGGAGAGTTTCGCCGTGTGCTTCGCCGTGGTGGACGCGTTGTCATTACGGATGTCGATAGCAGGCACGATTACGATGCGACGCGCGTTCCGATGGCCGATGGAAACGTGTATATCAAGGTTCACAAGCACTCGATTTGCGAGCTCACGCGAAGCGCCGTTGCGCGTGGCTTTCGAGTGCTCACGAATCGCACATTTTACGCGAACGAATTGCCATGGAAGCCGGAGCCGCGCGCGTTTCCGGCAATCGACGTGAGCGGGAACCGACCGCTGTTCTGGTTACTCGTGCTGGAACTGTAGTAGGGCGTCTATTTGCCAGCTGGGTTACGAGAGGAGGCCGACGAAGTCGTTCTCGACAGGCCGGTGGTCAGTCAGGTGCTGCGGCCGACTCCATCTCGTGGTGGGCTGCTCCCTCCCTCTTGGCGATGTCCTGTCGCAGACGACGCGCTTGGGGATTGACCACAGCGCGCTTTCCACGTTTCGTCCTCGGACCCACCAACCTGAGGCTGCTCGCCCTCGCGTGTGGGCACGCGCAGCCGGATCACAGAGGATGAGGGTAGCTGACGTAAAGCTCCGTGCCCTGTAAGCAGGTCCGTCACGAATAAACGCCTTCCATGGCGTCATCGCACCTTTCAGTAGCGAGCTGAGGGCACGGCACCAGACCGAGCCGAATGTGGGTTGATCAAGTCAGACCTGCGCACCGCGCGTCTTTACCGAAGACATATCGCACGGGGTCACGTCAGCCCCATGTCGTGGGTACGCCCTTCTCGACCGTCTCCGCACCGTCAATCTGACGTAAAACGGCGAGATAATAACAATGGAGGCCCCACAACCCCGGCTTCCGAAAGGAGATTCATGAATCCCGCCGCACTACTGGGCATCGCTGGCGTCGTCCTCGTCGCCGCAAGCAACTTGTACGACCTCGCCAAGCGCGTCTGAGGCTGGCCGCATCTCGGCACTGCCTGAACCAACCGTCTGCGCATCCGCGCGACGAACCCGTAAGGAAACAACCATGTCCGATCATCAGACCACCACGGCCATCGTGGCCGACCAGCCCAGCTACTTGGTCCGCGTCGTCAACAACGACGCAGCCCGCAAGGGCGTCGCCACTGCTGCTGCCGGCATTCTCGTCGCTTGCGTGAGCGAGTTCTTGTGGCCCAGCAGCTGATCGCCGACGCGCTCGGAGAAGCGGTGCTTCAGATCGCTCATCAAGCGAGCATCCGCGCCTCGGTCCGAGCCCGACAACTCGCCGAGTGGCTTCGTGACAACGCCCGGCCCCCACCTCGGGCACGGCTCGAGGCCGACGGCACCTACAGCGGTGTCGCCTTGCTCGATCACAACCGCGTGGTCCTGCTCATCGCCGCCCGTCACGAACGAGGCGAGCCGCCCAAGCCGCTGATCACGCCCCCCGCCTACGACACCCCACCTCCTCGCGATTCCTACTCCGAGCCCAAAGAGCCTGTCTATCGAGACGGTTATCGGGATTGGGGCTGGAGCGGCTGACCTGATCGGACCCGGCGGCTGTCGCCGGGTCCTTTCCCCCTCTCTCTTCTCACAAGGAGCTCAACATGATCGTCACCGGTAGGACGGTGCGCCCGTCCACGCTCGCTGAACGCAGGCACTTGTCTCGTCTCGCCCAGGGAGACATCGCCGAGCTCAAGCGCATCATCACGCCTACCAAACCTCCCCGCCCTCGCCCCCTGCCTCCCCTCGACGAGCCCATCCCTTACCGCCTGGCCGATGGTCGGTAAGCTCGCCTGGCTCGCATCCCATCCCGAACCCGACACCAAGAACCTCTCCTCGTACCTGATCGACAGCTTCGACCGTCTCCGTGGCTGCGTGCCGTCGGGGATGTCGAAGCTCGATCTGGCGGGGATGAGGGACTCCGACCTTGCCCCGCTCGTAACCCGCAAGCTTGAGCACCGCAGGACCATCGCAGCCGAACAGCGGCTGGACGTGAGCCGCCAACGCGCACAAAGAGCAGCGGCGAGACTTGTACAAGGCCCGCGTCGGGACGCGAGCGTGCTGGTGTCACCACCCCTGCTGCTCCGTGACCTGCTGGCCGACTCGTCCACCCCGATCATCGTTTTCCGGATGGACGACGTTGACCTTCCGTTCCGCAGGTCGAGGCTCTGGCAAGTCGCCCGCGTCGTGTTCGACAAGGATGACCTTCACTGCTGGCTCGATCCTGGAGGTCTGCATCTTCGTTGGAATGGGTCGCGCGGCGGGTTGAACCTGCGACCCGATCCGCTGCCGGCAACAGCGCGGACGATGACCGTCGATCTTCGGCGCCCCGTACGTGAAGCCGCGCCCGCGACCCCCGTGCCGAACCCTTCGGTCGAGCCGCCTGAGTACCAAGTTACCGACCACCTCCCGGTCTTCGTCGTCCCGCCGACCCCCACACCACCACGACCGGCCTCCAAGCCTCGCCCGTCGTGGTTCGACTTCTCAATCTTCATCTGATCAACCCAGCAAGTGAAAGGAGACCGCCATGGTCGGCCTTCATCACGACCCATCCCTCCGCCCGCTTCGGCCCCTGGCCGACATGCCCAGCGCCTGGACCGACGACGATGTCGACTTCGACACCGCCGCCCACCGCATCATCGAAGCCCACCACAGCAACGGTGATGCCCGGGACCTCCCGATCCCCGACCTGCGAACGTGGGGTGTGGTGCCGCTCGATGGCACCGTGGGTCTCGCCCCTTTGGGCAAGCACCATGCGCCCCGTCCCCTTCGCAGTACGGGGTTCACGAACCTGTGCAACCGCCTGTCCGCGCCCGTCGACTTCGTTCGCGACCGCCTTCCTGCTCCCTTGCAGCTTGCGACGATGAACTACCTGCTCGCCACGCAGGAAAAGCCCATGGCCACCGCCCTTCGGCTCCGCGGGGATGACATCGCCGCCGTCGTCTCGGACCGATACGCTCCGATGGATCAAGAGGAGCTGCTCGGCTGCGTGCGTGATGCACTGGTGAAGCACGACGCGCTCGACCGCGTCCGCGTGCGCTCGTACGCGACCGGCATGACCGACGTGATGCGGTTGGTCTTTCCGTCAGATGCCACGCCCGTGAAGGTCGGAGACGTCACAGCCCTCGGCATCGACGTGTCGACCAGCTCCTTCGGACGAAGCGCCATTCACGTCAGCTCCCTTCTCTGGCGGCTCGTTTGCACGAACGGGATGCGCTCTCCGTCATCGATGGGCAGGTTCTCGTTCCGCCATGTTGGCGACACCCAGCGTCTTCGCGACGGTATCTCCGAGGCAATCCCTACCGCCTTGGTTCACGCGGGCGGTGTCATGGACCGGTGGAAGGCCGCCGTGAGCGTGATGGTCAACGACGTGCAGAGTTTGGTCGATGGCCTGCGCGAGGTCACGGTGGCCGAACGGGAAGTGCTCACGCACGAGCTGAAGAGCGAGGTCGGCGCGCCTGAACTGCCTGCACACATGCCTCTGTACGATCTGGTCAACGGGTTCACTGCGATGGCCAGACAAGCACAGCCTGCGCGTAGGTTGGAGCTCGAGGACATGGCCGGGAACCTTCTGTTTCAGAGGACGGCATGAACAGGGACGTCCTGTGTCGCCCGTTCCCCCGGGAGCTCATCCGTCAGCGCCCTGGACGCGACGGTAAGACGCTCAGCTACGTTCCCGCCACCGCCATCATCGAGCGGCTCAACGAGGGGTGCGACCAGTGGTCCTTCGAGGTCTTCGAGCACAGCGTCCACGATGACGAAGCGGTCGTCTTGGGCAAGCTCACCGCCGATGGCGTCACCAAGATGGCCTTCGGCGGCAGTACCATCACCATCGACAAGCAAGGCCGCGTGGTCTCCTTGGCAGACGACCTCAAGAGTGCCGCCAGCGACTCGCTCAAGAAGTGCGCGACCTTGCTTGGTGTCGGTTTGGAGCTGTACGGCGGCACTCCCCCAACTCCCGTACCGACCAATGGCGGCAACGGATCGAGGACCAGGTCGAACGGTGGCAACGGGGCTCCAGTTCCGGGAGACCGGCTCACTTCACGCCAGCTGTCTGCGGTGTGGGCGTCGTGCCGCAGATACGGCGTCTCCCGCGAAGCGCTCTCCAACCTGCTCGTGAAGCGGTTCGAGAAGGACAAGGTCGAGCTGCTGACGAAGAAAGAAGCGTCAGCGCTCATCGACCATTTCAACGCCGCGCCCCAGCAACCCTGATTCACGCACCGGGGGGCCACGGCCCCCTTGGTGCATCCCCAATTCAATGAGGTACAACATGCCGCGCCACTACGGCGACCTTCGTGCCGACGCCGCTCAGATCCTTTCCGACGTTGCCCTGCACGGACAATCAACTGGTTGGGCCGGAGACATCGACGATGTCGAAAGGCTCATGCATCGACTCGCTCCGTTCGGAGTGACCTACACCGACGACCTGCGAGGGACCTGGGAGACCAGCGCCCTTCATGACGTGCTCGACGAGCTCGACAACGACCAGGTTGACGACCTCGTCAACTACGCGCGCCGACTTCGCTCGGCATAGCCAAACAGAAAGGAACGACATGAACACGCTGTCGGCGTTGCGGCAGCGGCCGCACATCTCTGTCTCGCAGCTCAAGACCTTCATCACCTGTCCGCGTCGGTTTCACTTCGTCTACGTCGAACGCATCCCGCCCGCGTTCCGATCCATAGCGTTGTCGTTTGGAACCGCGTGGCACGTGGCCATCGGCGAGATGCTTACAACCGATCCCGGCGTGGAAGAAGTAACGGGCATCTTCTGCGACGTGCTCGAGCACGATGTGCTTCACGGCAACGTCCCCGTACTGTTTGACGACGATGAAGATCTGCAATCTTGCATCGCCCTGGGCTCCAAGATGGTCGCGGAGTTCAGAAGGTCCGTACCGATGCCCGATGAGATCATCGGACTCGAGCTACCGTTCTCCAGCAACTTGCACGACCCGGTCACGGGGGAAGTCCTGGAACGGCCATTGATCGGCGCGATGGATGCCATTGTGGTCGAGGGCGGGAAGCCGGTCATCTGGGAACTCAAGTCGGGCAAGAAACAGTGGTCCGAGGCGCAGCTCGAGTTCGACTTGCAGCCCGCTGCGTACGTTATGGGAGCCCGGTCTCTTGGTGTGGACGCGCCGGTGAAGATCATCGTCACCACCAAAACCAAGGCGCCCACCGTTCAATCGACGCGGGTCAATAGAACAGAGCGGGATGAACGGGAGCTGTCCCACGTCGCCGCTTCTGTTCTTCGTGGTGTGAAGGCTGGCGTTGATCATCCCGTGCGCGACTGGTGGTGCAAAAGCTGCCCGTACGCGGGCCGGTGTCTGTGAGCGCGTCGCCTACGGCCATCCAACCCCGGGAAGCGGCTGGCCTGGACTCGGAGCCGTTGTGAACGCGGTCAGCAACCTCTCGACCTCGGCGCGGTCCAACTCCTCCGTCGCTTCAACGCTCGCTTGCAGGCTACTGAACTCTCGTGACGGCGCGTACTCCATCTTCCAGCCGAACTCGCCAATGACGCCAACACGGTTGCCTTCGAAGTGAGCAAGCTCAGCGGGAACCGCCGAGTTGCTGTACCAGTGGTCAACGCAATCGTTGTCCGGTACGCGTCGGTCCGCAGTCACGGCCGACCACCTGAACAGGGTGAAGGGTGGAACGTAGACGCCTCGGCCATTCCGCGGGCCGTCGCCTCTTGCGACGGCGACTACCTCTGTCGAAGGTCCAGGTCCCGCCACCGGGGCAGTCCAACCATCGCACCCTTTCGGTCCGCGCACGAGTGCGTCGTGAACGAGCGCGTACACCTGAAACGCGTTCGCGAGTCCCGATACCTGCAACGCGAAGCCGCGTTCATGAATGGGATCGATGATCAGCCACCGTTCCCCCATCGGCACGCGCAGCAGTCGATCCAGAAAGTAGGTGTACTGAGCCACGTCGTGAAGTCCCCCGAGGGGAGATCGAAGCGACGTGGCTGCGTTCTTGAGCAACGAGGGAGCACGGGTGAGCGATGAAATGAGGGCTATGCAGAACTTGTCCAGAGCGAGAAACGACTGCGCGGCGCGGGGATCTTCCTGCAGAAGCGAGTCAAACTGCTCGGGAGGAACTTGGCGTTCCCGGACGTAGCATCTGCCATCACGCATCCGATGCGGTCTCAGGCAACGCTTCGACCCTCTCGACGAACCGACCGGCATCCTCGAGTGCCGCTGCGACACGCGGAGTTAGCGCCTTCGCCATGTGTTCGGCGTTGGCGCCATTCTCCATGATGCACCCACAGAGCCACGCGAGGTGCCCGCCAATCTGGGGATGAGGCCCATCGAGGCCATCGATCAACTCCAGAATGGCTCGTTCGCCCTCCGATTCCGACATCGAATCGATCATCGCCAGCAAACTGTCGGTGAGCCCGTTGAGGGGCTCCGGTCCCGGCGTCTCTTCTCGAGCCACTTCCAACAGCCCCGCCACAACCGAATCAAGATCGCCATCCATTCTGACCTACCTGTCGCTCGCCAAGACGGTATCCGCCAGCGAGAGCCGCGTCCAGCGACCCCTGGAGACAACCATGAACAGCACCCAGCTTCAATCCATGCGAATCGTTATAGCCGGCATCGAGAAGATGTTTGGAAAGGGGGCCATTATGCAGCTCGGAGATAGCTCTGCCCAATCAGTCGGCGTCATCCCATCCGGCTCCCTCGCCCTCGATGAAGCCCTCGGCATCGGCGGATACCCCCGCGGCCGCATCGTCGAGATCTTCGGACCCGAGTCTGGTGGCAAGACAACCCTCGCTCTTCACGCCGTGGCCGAAGCGCAAAAGGCCGGTGGGGTGGCCGCGTTCATCGACGCCGAACACGCCCTGGACATCACCTACGCCAAGGCCCTCGGCGTGGACACCGAGAAGCTCTTGGTGTCGCAGCCGGACAATGGCGAGCAGGCCCTCGAGATCGTCGACATGCTGACCCGATCAGATGTGGTCGACATCGTGGTCGTGGACTCGGTCGCCGCCCTCACCCCTCGCGCCGAGATCGAAGGGGAGATGGGCGACGTCCACATGGGCCTTCAGGCGCGGCTCATGAGCCAGGCCTTGCGAAAGCTCACGGCCACCGCCCACCGCACGAACACCACGATCATGTTCATCAACCAGATGCGCCACAAGATCGGGGTCATCTTCGGCAGCCCAGAAACCACAACCGGGGGCAATGCGCTGAAGTTCTATGCGAGCGTGTGTATCGACGTCCGTCGCATCGGACAGCTCAAGTTCGGGGACAAGCCCATCGGCTCGAAGACCCGAGCGCGGGTCGTGAAAAACAAGCTGGCAGCCCCGTTTCGGGAGCTGGAGTTCGGCATCCGGTGGGGCAAAGGCATCGACGAGAAGCCAGCGGCCCGCCTTTGCGCAGGGTAGCCGCGTCAAAGGAGGGCTTATGAAGTTGATGCTTCCTGCCGTTCCCACCTTCCGCGACCGGCATCCCGTCGCCATCGTCGAGATCGGTAGTCGGCTCGCAAAACTGATGCTGCTTCGAATGAGCCGGTTTGCGAATCTGCGAAGCCTCGACCAGGAGCTTCGCTACGTCGACTACTGTGATCACACGGCTCGCTGGTACGGCCGATTGGAGAGGCTCGACGATCCCTTGGCCGTCACCGAAGAGCCGCCTCGGGGCCAGTTGCTCCGGACTGCGTATCCGTTGATGCGTGTCGGCGTCGATGTGGTCTGGTGGACCTGCTACCACCGCTGCGCGGGTGGCCGAGTGCATTGCGCTGAGATCTCGCGCTCCTTCGTCGACGACATTGCGCAGGGGCGCATCGCAGCGTGACCCTGCCAGGCGGCTGGGTCTTCGCGCGCACGTTGCCCGAGCTCGCACGAGTCCTTCACTTCCACCCCACTGACTCTCACGACTTTGCCTGGCGCCTGATGCAGGAGATCGAGGCTGGCGAAGTCGAGATCGTTGTCTGCACAACCCACGGTTGGAAGGTGCCAGCCGTCATCCCACCCGGAGCCATCCCATGGAAGACAAGCGGCAGATGATGTTTGCGTACACGGTGACCGAGCGCGGAGACCGGACGTTCTGGACACGCATTGGCGTTGCGTTCACGAACCGTGACGGATCGATCAACGTCAAGCTCGACGCCGTGCCGGTGTCGGGCATGCTGTGCCTTCGCTCTGCCAAGACCGAGCAGAAGGCGGAGTGACTTCCGAGGTCCCCGTAGGGCCGCGTACTGCGAGCACTCGTCAGTCGTACGCGCAGCAACGAAATCCGAGAAAGGGACGCCGACCGACCAGGGTCGTGCCATCCATCCTTGGCACGACCTTCTCAGAATGTGTCTGCGCGCAGGCCATGTCACTTGCCGGCGAGGCGTAGTGACCGCCTCGGTACTTGCATTCGCCGTTGTCCGTTCCTGGGTTGCGGCACTCGTCCACCCACTCGGCGACGTTGCCGCTCATGTCGAACACGCCGTCTGGCGTGGCGCATGATCCAAGCTCGCCAACTGGGCGTGGACATGACGGTGCTGGTTCCGAGAAATCGTTCCCGAAGCAGGTCTTCTCGTCGTAGCTGTCGCCGTAGGGGAAGTCTGCCTGATCGCCATGGGAGCACGGGGAATACCAGCTGCTCGTGAAGGCGTCGGCGGGGGCGTCGAACTCTCCCTTGCAAAGCTGCTTCCCCGCCCAACGACAAAATGCTTGGGCGTCACACCAGTCAACGCAGACAATCGGGTGCTGCTCGGTCTGCGGACACTCGCTGTCATCGCTGGCTCCGCCGTCGTCCCCGCCATCCGCGGACAGAGGACTGCACGAGGGCAGGTAGCTTTCGTTCCAGGTGCATGGGCTCTCGGTCTGAACCTCGGGGTTGCTGTCGAGGAATGCCTGGTACTGCCCCCGCGTGACCTCGGTCTCGTCGATCCACAGACATGTCCCGTCTAGACGGCTGACTCGAACCATCGCAGGACCGTGGTCGCCCGGAGAGGGCTCGTCCCTCGAGCAGTCAGGGAGTTGAGCCGTCTGCCCACCGCCGTTCGATCCGCCCGAGGAGATGTTCGTCTCCTTGCTGCACGCCGGAGCCAATAGCAGGCCGAGGAACAAGACGACCTGAGCCGTAAGTTGGGCTGGTGCGTTGCCAAGCATCAAGGCCAGCATACCCGGTTCGGTCGTTGTTATCTCGGGTGGTGCATGAACCCGAACCGATCACGTAAAACGACGAAATCTAGAAGTGAGGAGACCCAGGTTGTTAGTCGGTGTCACGGCTCCTAACATCGCGTTGGAGGTCTGGATGTGTATGCGGCATGGGTCCCCTCTGGGCCTTTCCCTTCTCGCGGTGGGCGTCGTGTTCTCAGCTGCCAGTTGCAGTTCGAACCCGCGCGGCGAAGCCACTCGGGGAGATGAATCAGGACTGCACGAAGATACCCAAGTGCGGTCTGAAATTGAGCGCATACGAACGCGCTTCGCCTACCGTCCGCCCGAGGAGCTGGACTTGCACGGCTTGAAGTCCAGCGGTCCGATCCCTGTGCTCAAGCCATCCCCCGCAGTATTGATCGTGCGCGATGGGGATGTCTTGGTCCCCAAACTGCCGAGCGTAGCGACCGGTGGGACGCTTCGCCCCGCCCGTGTTCAACTGCCCGTGCGCGCCGATGGGGCGTTCTCGCTGCTCGACGAGGGCTCCGACATGCGGGTTGAGGTCGCGCTGGAAGACGCGTCGTCGTCACCGGCGGAGGTGGTCGACGGGTACGCAATGTACAAAGACGCCCTTGCCGGCGGCGCCCACATGTTCCATCGCCCGCGCATCGACGGAACCGAGGACTACATCGTCTTCCAGAGCGCTCCGCCCAATCCAGAAGTGCGCTATCGCATCAACCTCGTCGCGGGAGTTGCAGGGCTGCGTTTGGTGAGCAACGTGCTCGAGCTCCTGGACGAGCGGGGCACTCCGAGGTTGCGTGTGGCGCCGCCATTCCTGGTGGACACCAAGGGAGAACGATACCCGGCCCAGCTCCATGTCGAAGGTTGTGCGGTGTCCGTCGATCCCGCGCCGCCCTGGGGTCGTCAACCCGTACCTGCTGGTGCAGGCGTCTGCGGAGTCGTTGTGCGATGGGGAAAGGTACGGTACCCAGCGCTCCTCGACCCAGCGTGGACGACGACCGGAGACATGCTCCAGGGTCGTTCGAACCACACCGCCACCCTATTGCAGACCGGCAAGGTGCTCGTCGTGGGGGGAGTTGCAACCGGCATCGGCGGTCTCGACACCGCAGAGATCTACGACCCGACTTCGGGAACTTGGGCGGCGACAGGAAGTATCTCCCCTGCACGAAGATCACACACGGCAAGCGTGCTGCCGACCGGCCGGGTCTTGATTGCGGGTGGAAGTGACGGCGGGACGCTGATCGATTCGCCTCCGCAGGTTTACGATCCCAATACAGGCACATGGATCGCGACGGGGCAACTGCTTCAGAACCGCACTTCTCACACAGCCACAACGCTTCCCTCCGGCAAGGTGCTAGTCACCGGGGGATCGGCGAACTCCACGAAGCTTGCGCAAGCAGAGTTGTACGATCCGCTGACCGGCGCCTGGGCTCCTGCTACGAGCATGTCGACGGCCCGCCTGTACAACACGGCGACCCTTCTTGCTTCTGGTCTCGTGCTTGTCAGCGGAGGTGTCTCAAACCCAGACACCCTTGCAACCGCGGAACTCTACGATCCTGTGTCCGACTCTTGGTCGAGCACTGGGTCGATGTCGCAAGGCCGGGGCACTCATACGGCGAGCGTTCTTGCCTCGGGCAAGGTGCTCGTACTCGGGGGAATCAGCAGTGGCCTTCAACCCTCGCCACCCGATGCCGAGATATACGATCCGGCGTCCGGCACATGGACGGCGACGCCGAGCATGTCGCTGCCGAGATGGCTCCACGTCGCCGCCCCACTCGGTGTAGGAGTTCTCGTCGCCGGGGGCTCGGACACGACCGGTGCGTATGCGACCGCCGAGATCTTCAATGAAACCGCGGGAACTTGGTCCCCGGTAGGCAACATGTCTGCAGCCAGACGCCAGGCTACCGCAACCCAATTGCCGTCAGGCGCCGTCTTGATCGCGGGCGGCGAGTACACGGATGGCACATGGCACGACGTTTTTGCGGCAGAATTGTTTGCACTGCAAGCTGATGGGCAGACGTGCCAGTTCGCCGCCGAATGCACGAGCACCAATTGCGTTGACGGGACCTGCTGCGGCACGCCGTGCATCGAAACATGGCAGGGATGCCGCGAGTTCGAGACCGGGCTTCCGAACGGAACGTGCGCCCCCGTGATCAACGGAGCGCCCTGCGGCTCGAACGATGGCTGCTGGTCCAACCATTGCGCCGACGGTGTCTGCTGCGACTTGGCCTGCAACAAGCCCTGCGAAGCCTGCGTAGCATCGAAGAAAGGCTCGGGCGAGGACGGTACGTGCGGTCCGATCACCAACGAAACGGATCCGGATGACGAGTGCCCTGCGGAAGGTTCGGGAAGCTGCATGCTCCCTGGCCTCTGCGATGGCAACGGCGCGTGCGCCACGAGCGCCGGGCTCGCCTGCGGCTCAGCCTCGTGCTCGGGCAACAGCACCCTGCAAAACGCACCCATGTGCGACGGCGCCGGTAGCTGCGTCTCCACCGGGACCACGGATTGCGGGCTGTTTCGCTGCGTGGACGGCGCATGCTTGACCGAATGCGGCACCGCTGATGACTGCGTGGGTCAGAGCGCCTGCATCAACGACAAGTGCAAGGAGTTGAAGACAACCGGGGCGGCTTGCACGGTCAGCGGCGAATGTGAGACCGACTTCTGCGTGGACCACGTCTGCTGCGCGTCAGCGTGCTCAGGGCTATGTGAGCGCTGCGACGCTACGGAGACGACGGGTGGTTCTCCGGGCACGTGCTCTGCGGTTCGCCTCGGCGCAGACCCCGACAACGAATGCGACCCGGGTGCGACAGCATGCAGCGCAGATGGGCAATGCAATGGGCAAGGAGCCTGCAACGAGCTCGCCCCTGCCGGGACATCCTGCGGCACGGTCCGCTGCCAGGGGTCCTCGGTCATCATCCCGATCTGCGATGGCGGCGGACAGTGTCTCGACGACGTCAACAAGTCTTGCGGCGCCTACACCTGCAACCCCGCCACCAGCGACTGCCTGACCTCTTGCCACAGCAACGATGACTGCGCCGAGGGCGCCGTGTGCAACGTGCAGTCGTCACAGTGCGCCGTCGTGAACTACGCATGCAAGGACACCTTCACGGTCGTGCGTTCCGACGGCTCCGAAACGAGTTGTTCCCCGTACAAGTGCGAGAATGGTGCGTGCCGAACCCTGTGCGACGTGGACAACGACTGCGCCTCTGACCACCTCTGCGTCGCCAGACAATGCGTGACGGGTCAGGCCGGCTCAGGCGACCTCAGTGCCCACAAGGAGGACGGCTGCGGTTGCCGACAGGTGACCACCTCGCCACGATCAAGATACTTCGGCGTGCTCGCGCTATTCGTCGCTGCCATCCTGGCGCGCCGCAAACGCGCCGAACGGTAAC
>Ga0180009_10004752_pt1 | contig 14836 bp, 13 predicted proteins | sample OS_PC_MetaG_FD_123537 | JGI IMG/M metagenome (GOLD analysis project Ga0180009, IMG submission 123537) | Groundwater microbial communities from the Aspo Hard Rock Laboratory (HRL) deep subsurface site, Sweden - OS_PC_MetaG | ecosystem: Environmental > Aquatic > Deep subsurface > Groundwater...
AGATCGGAGAAGAGGCCCGCGTGCCACTCAACCTTTTTTCCCTCCAGGGCAATTCGAAAAAATCGTTGCGGTCGAATCAGAATCGAATGGAAAAGGAGGGATATTCATTTGAAGTCATAGCGGCAGACCAGGTGAGCGCGTCCCTTGATATTTTCAAGCGGATTTCTGACGACTGGTTGAGGGAGAAAAATACGAAAGAGAAAAGGTTCTCTTTGGGTTTCTTTAACGAAAAATACCTCTCCGAAGGACCTGTGGCTGTTGTTAGAAATAAAAATGACATCGTCGCTTTTGCAAATCTCTGGACAGGCATGGGTGTGAAGGAACTGTCTGTCGATCTGATGCGGTATATGCCGGATCACGCAAAGGGAACCATGGATTTTTTATTTGTTAAACTGATGGACTGGGGAAAACAGCATGGATATGAATGGTTCAATCTTGGAATGGCCCCTTTTTCCGGAATTGAAGATAGATCCCTGTCCACCCTCTGGAATCGGCTGGGTTATCTGGTCTATCGTTTTGGAGAACACTTTTACAATTTCAAAGGCGTGCGCAACTACAAAGATAAATTTGATCCTGTATGGACGCCCAGGTACCTGGCTTATCCGGGAGGTATCCTTTTTCCGGTAATTCTGACCAATATTGCAGCCCTGATATCCGGTGGTTTGAAGGGAGTCATCAGCAAATGAAGATACTCTGTGGGGTTTTCGCTTTTGTTTTTTTAATAGCTTTATTCCCTGTTTGCGGAGAACCCCTTGCTCCGGATCGGTTGAGTCGTCTGACGTTGACCGGGAACACGCAAAACACCATGCCGGTTATCAAGGGAGCAGATCTGCAGACTGAGCAATCACACCTGCCTTTGATCGAATTACCGGTAGATTCGGTTCTTCCTTTCATGGCGGTCCTGTTCACCGGAGACGGCGGTTGGGCCAGCCTTGATCGACAGATTGGTGCCCATTTGCAGGCACGCGGAATTCCTGTTGTCGGATTTAATTCTCTGAAATATTTCTGGCAGAAACGATCCGTGGCAGAAACAGCAAAAGATCTGGAACGTGTTATTCTGCATTATACCAGCATCTGGAGGAAAAACAGGGTTATTCTCATGGGTTATTCGTTCGGTGCCGATGTGCTGCCATTCATCACCAGTCGGCTGCCTCTTGAACTGTTAAACAAGGTGGCGCTCGTCACACTGATGGGTCCATCCGAATTTGCCGAATTTGAATTTCATGTGTCCGGCTGGGTCGGTCAGGACGCTTCAAAACATGAATTTCCCGTTCAGCCGGAACTGATGAAGCTGGCGGACAAAAAAATCCTTTGTATATCTGGTGACCGTGAGAAAGCAAGCCTGTGTCCCAAACTGACCTATCCCTTTGTTAAAAATATCATTTTAGATGGAGACCATCATCTTGGCGGGGATTATGCCAGGATCTCCGATATAATTATTGAACAGATACCATCATGGTAATCATTACAACACTATTTTCACCCCGTGGTTACAGTGCATTCAATCTGCTGATCCGCGTTTATCTGCTGACGGAGGGTTCATGACAGACGAAAACAGCACAGGATTTCATGTTGTTATTATTGGTGGGGGTTTTGGGGGGCTTTATACAGCCAAAGGGTTAAGTCACGCAAGTATCCAGGTTACCCTGATCGATAAACGAAATTTTCATCTTTTCCAGCCGCTCTTATACCAGGTCGCTGCGGGTGAGCTGTCTCCCGGGGACATTGCTGCTCCCCTGAGAGCTGTCTTCCATCGAAACAGGAACATTCGGGTCATGATGGATGAGGTGACCGATGTGGCCCCTGAAGAACATGAAGTCGTACTGAAGAACAGCAGGATAAAGTATGACGCCCTGGTAGTAGCTACCGGGGCAGGTCCTTTCTATTTTGGAAAGGACCAGTGGTCAAAATTTGCGCCCGGTCTGAAAACAGTAGAAGATGCGGTAGCGATCCGGCATCTCATTCTGCAGTCCTTTGAACAGGCGGAGGTTGAACGCGATCTTCAAAAACGGAAGGAACTGCTGACCTTTGTCATCATCGGCGGCGGGCCTACTGGTGTTGAGTTGGCTGGAGCCATTGGCGAGCTGGCCCGCACAACATTGAAGGATGATTTCAGGAATATCAATCCCCCGGATGCTGTTATTTTGTTAATTGAAGCCGGGGATCGAATACTGGGGACATTCAAGGCTGAATTGTCAAAAAAGGCTGAGAGATCACTCGCCAAACTGGGTGTCACTGTCATGACCCAGACCAGTGTCACCAATATTACCGCTGATGGGGTAAAGCTTCAGTCTGGCAGTCAACTGACTGAAATAAAATCCAAAAATATTTTATGGACCGCAGGTGTCAAAGCTTCGTCTTTCGGGAAGATTCTCGCTGACAGGTGCCGTCTGCAATTGGGTCGCACCGGTCGGGTTCCGGTGCAGGATGATCTGCGGGTGGAGGGGTTTCCGGATATAAATTTCCGTCAACCACTTTTTAAGGGGTTTGCTGAATGATGACAGAATCAGCTCATGATGACAGAAAATGCTCTATTTGTGGCCAGAAAAAAACCGGATCCATGATGATGCCGGTAGATCTGGTCCGGAGTGCTGTCATCGAAAAGATAAAAAAAGCCAATCCGGACTGGAAACCGGAAGGTTATATCTGTACCGAGGACCTCAACCTTTTCCGCAGCAAACATGTCCAGGGTCTGCTTGAAACGGAAAAGGGCGAATTGACGGTCCTGGACCAGGAAGTCTTGAAGAGCCTTCGGGAACATGAGATTCTCACCAGCAATGTCGATTCCGAATTTTCAAAGGATTTGACCCTGGGCGAAAGGCTGTCTGACCATCTGGCCACGTTCGGTGGCAGTTGGACGTTCCTGATTATCTTCGCATCCGTTCTGGTCGTTTGGATCTCACTGAACACCTTTCTCTTAATGAGAAAACCGTTTGATCCCTTTCCATTTATCCTGCTGAACCTGGTGCTCTCCTGCATCGCTGCGATCCAGGCCCCTGTGATCATGATGAGCCAGAATCGCCAGGAAGCAAAGGATCGATTGCGATCCCAACATGATTATCGGGTGAATTTAAAGGCGGAATTGGAGATCAGGCACCTGAACGATAAAATCGATCACCTGCTGTCCCATCAATGGGAGCGTCTGGTGGAAATTCAACAGGTTCAGATCGACCTTCTGACAGAGCTGACGCAGTTGCAGAACAAGGATAAGGAACCCTGAAAATGGGTTTTGGACAGCCGAGCAGATTGTTGTCTATTTCACAGTCCCCCGATAGGTTCCGACGTTCCTGAGAATCTGTTCCAGCTCCTTGATGGAGATGACCGATTGATCATAGGTGACCGTATTGATCTCCCTGGCACCCTTGAATCCGCTCTGAACACCGGTGACTCCTTTCAACCCTTCCAGGGCTGCTTTACCGACATCATATCAGGCGACATAAAAGACTGCGGTTGACTGGTTTGCAGGTGCGGCGGTGAGGGGCATGGCAGGAACCAGCAGCAGGAAGACGGCCAGCAGGGTAAAGATAATGATTCGAATCCGATGCGAGTTCATACACGTTCTCCATAAAAACAGTAATTAGAATAAACTGAGGGAAGCACCAGGGCACCCTCGACAGACTGATGATGAAAAAAAACAGGCGAATCTGGAACACTGCCAGACCGGGGTACCTCCCCAGGTCCGTTTTTCCGGTATCAACCCTCTATACTGACCGGTGCTCTTGAAAAAAAAAGACTTTACAGCACTGTGCGCAACTCAGGTGACCTTCACAGAATCAACGTATTTCACCCATTGGGAGCCATAGGCATCTTCCGCAACGACCCTGAGGGGAAATCCGTGTTTTTCCGGCAAAGGTTTGCCGTTGACCTGATAGGCTAAAAAAACCTGATTGGAACGGACCTGATCAATGGGAAAACTGTTAGAGCTTTTATAAGTACCTGTTGGGCCTGAGAAAATAACTTTTGATGCATTATCCGGAACGCTTTGTTTGTCCAGCAGCTTCGCCATGTCAATACCTTTCCAGCGGCCCTGCTGGGCGAAATAACCGGGGCAGATCAACAACACCGTTCGTTCGATGGATGGCAGGTCAAGCATTTCCTGGTAACTGTATGAGCGCTCACTGCCGTTACGCCCCGCTATTTCGAGCCGCCAGCGCTGCAGGTCTTCGTTGTGCTCTGTTTCCCCCATCGTCTGAAAGCTTGACAGCGGTGTCTCTGGAAGATTACGAGCGTCGAGTTGACTGGGATTTTTTTGAATCAGGGACCAGAGTTTTGTATCCGCAGGCAGGATTCTTTTCTTCACCTTTCCATAGGCCGTTCTCAAGAGCTGGAATCCGGGGGTCATTAACAACCCCATGCCGGCAACAACACTGACTGTGACTGAAATAAACGCTCTCCGGGTTTTCATGAATCTCCTGGGTGCAAGGTGTTGATTGAATCGGTGTCCGGTTAAACCATTGCATCTAATGCTACAGGAAACCTGTCACGAAAATATCACAAAAGCATCAATTAAGTTAAAGGCCGGCCAGTGCAGGTCAAGACGTATTCGGGTGTTCGGGGCGGGATGAGCATGTTAATTGTAAACAGGCTCAAAAACAGCCTGATATTGTTTTAAAATAAAACAATATCAGGCTGTTAATTTAAATTATGGGAGTTTAACGGCCAGTGAGGGCGCAATGGTGGCGATTTTATAATTGGCCATAATGATCGGACTGTTTTATATTATGTTGAGATATGCATCTGCAGGTTATCATTTCCGATGGTTGACCCAGGATTGAATCCTGTCCCATTTAAAATATATTCCTTCAGGCGTGCTGCTTGTCAGCAGGCTCGTTTCATGTGTGATAGACCTGACAGGATCCGACAAACCTGAGGATTATATGTGTGTGGATGCCGATCAAGGTGAAAACAACGAAACTGGATGGGAACATAGGACTGACCATCAGGGATGATGGTGTCGGACTGCTGGAAGACCTGGACTGGAAAAACACTGGAACCCTCCCCTCGGTCTCACACTCGTCAGGTGACTGGCGGGAAATCAACTGAGTGGAACCATGGTCATATCAACCAGACCGGGAACAGAATTCGTGATAACCTTCAGAATTGCTCCTTAAATGTGAAACCGGTCCAACAGTATCGTGTCGGCGGATGAAAGCCCTGCGACAGAAATAGTAATAAGATACCCGGGTGATCAGGAAGGCCCTCCCAAAAAACAGGAACAAGCGATGAGACAGCGTTCAGCAAAAGAATCAGTAAAAGTCAAACTAACCAGTGGTCTGGGAAGAATGCTAGTGGTCAGTTTTCTGGTATTTGCGCTATTCCCCCTGATCCTGATCAGCCTGGTCAGCTACAAGAACACCCATGACAGCCTGGATCAGGAAATTCGGGGGGCGCTGGGAATTGCTGCCAGGTTAAAGACCCGGGAAATCAGTGCTTATTTTGACAACATGTTGAACCAGCTCAGATTCCAGTCTGAGGCCGCGACCAATTCAAAACTGCTTGCAGAACTCACCGCTGCTCAACAGGCATTTGGGAAGTCACCCCAGGAATTTGTCAAATCCGATGAATGGTCCCGGATTGTCAACAAGGGAGCCGGGGACCTCAAGAAATTCAGCAGGTCTTTTAATTACCGTGATATCCTGCTAATAACAATCAATGGCGACATTCTCTTCTCAGTCGCCGGTGAAAACGACCTGGGGACAAATCTTTTCGCCGGTCCTGCCCGTTCATCCAAATTTGCCGCAGCATGTCGCAGAACATTGGAAACCGGGGCTCTCTCTTTTTCCGACTATGAGCATTATTTCGTCAAAGGCGCCTATGTGTCCGGTTTTTTAACGGCCCTGGTTGTTGACCAGAAGGGAGAAAGAATCGGTTTTCTGGCTTTCCAGTTTCCCATTGATCCCATCAGCCACATCATGGAGGGTGGTCATGAATTTGGTAAAACAGCACAGATATACCTGGTTGGACCGGATTTAACCCTTCGCTCCAGACTGGAGCTGGACAAAACCAAAAAACTCATCGATGACCCGATTCTGACCGATCAGACAGCAAAGATGAAAAACCAGTCTGCGGAGGTTTTTGCAGACGGGGCAAACCTTGAAAAAGCATTTGTGTATCGGGGACCTTTGGGTCGAACAGTCCTGGGGATCAGTCATGACTTTCCGATAGAGAATGTCGTATTTACTGCGATCGCAGAAATCGAAGAGAGAGAAGCCTTTGCGGCCTTTTACAATGTGCGTTTGATCATGCTGCTGTCCGTCGGTTTGACTGTCATTGCTGTCCTGTTGTTTGTCGTTTTTATTGTGCGACGGATTGTCAAACCCATCATCCAGCTTTCTCTTGTGGCGAATCGCGTTGCAGCGGGGGACTTTTCCCAGGTTGTTAAGATCAAAGCAGAAAATGAGATCGGGGATCTATCCAGTTCTTTTCATACAATGATTGCTGCACTCAGAAAAAACCGTGCGGAAAATAAAACGAAAGAGTGGTTTCAGAACGGCCTCATGGAAATGAATGATATCATGCGCGGCTATCAGGACCTGACCAGTCTTTCCCGCAGAATCATTACCTATTTGTCGAACTATCTGGATGCTGAAATTGGTGCATTTTACATCACCAACAAAAAGGGACGCCTGCAGATGATTGGCAGTTATGCCTTTACCAGGCGCAAACTTATTGTGAATGAGGTTGAATTTGGTCAGGGACTGGTGGGTCAGGCGGCACTGGAAAAAGAGCGTATCCTGCTTACCCGGGTGCCGGATGATTATATCACGATTCAGTCCGGTCTGGGAGAAACAGTCCCACGAACGATTGTTGTCAAACCGTTTATTCGGGATAATGCTGTCCTGGGTGTGATTGAGCTGGGAAAACTGGAGCCGTTTTCGGCAAGGGACCTGGATTTTCTGGATGCGGTCTCGGAAAACATAGCTGCCGGTATTCAGACAATCCTGGCCCATATCCGTGTTCAGGAACTATTGGAACAGTCCCAGACCCAGGCTGAAGAACTTGAAACCCAGCAGGAAGAACTGCGTCAAACCAATGAAACGCTGGAAAAACAGGCAGAGGCACTGAAAAGGTCGGAGGCCACCCTGCAACTTCAGCAGGAGGAACTGCGACAGACCAATGAAGAGTTGGAGGAACAGGCCAATTTGCTGGAAGAACAGAAAAACAGTGTTGACCAGAAAAACACCGAACTGGAAAAAACCCGTCGGGAAATGGAGCAGAAAGCGAAAGATCTTGACATTGCCTCCCGCTACAAATCCGAGTTTCTGGCAAATATGTCCCATGAACTGCGAACGCCGCTGAACAGTATTTTGCTCCTCTCCAAGCACTTGTCTGATAATAAGGAGAACAATCTGACGGAGAAGCAGGTGGAATGTGCCGCAACCGTGCACACCTCAGGGAATGAATTGCTGAACCTGATCAACGAAGTACTGGATCTTTCAAAAGTGGAAGCCGGGAAAATGATCCTCGAACCGGAAGATGTTAAACTGACGGACATCACCGGTGTCATGGAACGAAATTTCAGACCGGTTGCAGAGAACAAGGGGCTGGCATTGAATATTCACATCACTGAAGGATGCCCGGAGTCGATTCGAACGGATGCCCAGCGTGTTTCCCAGATTCTGAAAAACCTGTTGTCCAACGCACTCAAATTCACACAGACCGGTGGGATCTCGCTGGAGATCAAAAGACGGATTCCGGATCAATCCATCGATTTCATCGTGACCGATTCCGGTCCGGGAATCCCTGAAGATAAGCAGGAGATTGTTTTTCAGGCCTTCAGGCAGGCAGATGGATCAACCAGTCGACAATTTGGTGGAACTGGACTGGGACTCTCGATTTCACGTGAACTGGCCGGATTCCTGGGGGGCAGTCTCAGTCTTTCAAGTACCCTGGGAAAGGGCAGTGTCTTTACCTTGAACCTGCCGGAATCAATTGAGCAGCATTCCGCTCCAACCACTGGCAGGGGTGTCCCAGAGCCTTTACCCGAGTCGGGGTTGAACGTGGCAACAACGAACTCCGATAAAGGACTCCGGGCTCTCGCTCGTCATGCATCAGAAAAGGTGTCACCCGATGCTGAATATCTCCCCGATGACCGTAAAACGGTGAACAGGGACAGCAAATCCATCCTGATTATCGAAGATGATCCGACCTTTGCAAAAATCCTGCGGGATACCGCCAGGGAAAGGGGATTCAAGGCACTGGTCGCTGAATCCGGCGAAGCCGGTCTGCATTTGGCGGATTTTTATACGCCGGATGGTATTGTGCTGGATATGGGACTACCCGGAATGGATGGCCGGTCCGTGCTGTTTCGGCTCAAAGACAACCTTGCCACCCGGCACATTCCGGTCCATATCGTTTCAGCCTCAGACAGGACCCATGAGCCGATGCATATGGGGGCGGTCGGTTATCTGACCAAGCCGGTGACCATGGAAGCCGTGGATAGTGCTTTTAGCCGGATTGAGAATGTATTTTCCAAAAAAGTGAAGAAAGTGCTGGTGGTGGAAGACGATGTTACGGTCTGCGAAATGATCACAAACCTTGTCGGTGACAGTAAGGTGAAGACGATAACAGCTTCAACCGGCAGGGAAGCCCGATCACTCCTCAACAAGGACAGTTTTGACTGTATGATCCTGGATCTCGGTCTGCCTGACATGAACGCCCTGGACCTGTTGAATGAACTGCGAAGAGAGTCTGATTTTCAACTGCCTGTGATCATCTACACGGCGAGAGACCTGACTCCACAGGAACGTGCTGAACTGGACGGTCTTGCTGACAGTATCGTTATCAAGGACACGAAATCCCAGGAGAAACTACTGGATGAAACATGTCTTTTCCTGCATCGTGTCGAGGCGGATCTGCCCGAAAACAAAAGGGAGATGCTAAAACTGATTCATAACCGGGATTCGATTCTGCGCGATAAAAAAATATTGATCGTGGACGACGATATGCGCAATGTATTTGCCCTGATCGCTATCCTGGAAGACAAGGGGGTAAAGACCCTCGTTGCCGAAAACGGCAGGGCAGCATTGGCGGAGTTAGGATCGAATGCTGATACCGATCTGGTGCTGATGGATATCATGATGCCGGAGATGGATGGATACCAGGCCATGCAGGAGATTCGCAACCTGAATTCAAAAATTGCCCGTATTCCGATTATCGCCCTGACGGCCAAGGCGATGAAAGGCGATCGGACAAAATGTATTGAAGCCGGGGCCAGTGATTACCTGTCCAAGCCGGTTGATGCGGACAAACTTCTTTCCATGCTGCGGGTGTGGCTCTATTAGACCGGCAACAGGGTCTGCAGATCGATTCGTCTGAGACTCAGGTCCATCAACAAAAACCACCGGGCAACAAAAAACAACCCATGACAACAGACGATCTTGATATAGAGAACATGGAGCTGGAACTGCTGCTGAATGCTATTTATATGAAATACAGTTTCGATTTCAGGGGCTATTCCAGGGCATCGATCAAGCGCAGAATCAAGCACCGACTGTCTATGTCCGGGTTAAAGACCATATCGGACATGCAACGGGAAATTTTATATTATCCTGATTTTTTCAATACCCTTCTCCAGGACTTGTCCATCAATGTAACGGAGATGTTCAGGGATCCTTCATTTTACAGGGCCTTGCGAAAGGATGTGCTACCTGAACTCAGGGATTTGCCACACATTAAGATCTGGCATGCCGGTTGCTCGAGTGGCGAAGAGGTTTATTCCATGGCCATTCTACTGAAGGAGTCCGGTCTGTATCAAAAATGCCGGATCTATGCCACAGATTTCGATGAGACAGTCCTGACAAAAGCAAAAGAGGGTGTCTATCCCGTTGAGCGGTTGAAATCCTATACCCGAAATTATCAGGAGGCCGGAGGGCTTGAATCCTTTGCGGATTATTACAGTTCCCGATATGACCTGGTGAAGCTGGATAAAACGCTCAGGGAAAATATTCTCTTCTCCAGTCACAATCTCGTGACGGATGGGGCCTTCGGGGAAATGAATCTGATTGTCTGTAGAAATGTATTAATTTATTTCAACAGGGATCTTCAGGACCATGTGTTCAAGCTCTTCAGCGACAGTTTATGCCCGGGTGGATTTCTATGTCTGGGATCAAAAGAGACGGTCCAGTTATCGACGTCTGCAAATGCATTCACCGAGGTGGTGAAAAAAGAAAGGATTTACAGAAAAAAGGAAGCAACGGATGGTTTCCAGGAGCTCCAGGAGGATTCATGCGTTTCTTGAAACAGAATACCTTTGGGGCGTATACAGGTGAATAGTGACAAATTTTCTTAGAGCAGGATCATGCAATTCACACAGAAAAGCGTCATGAAAAGGTATGAAGCGGTTGTGATGGGTGTATCAACAGGCGGTCTGAAAGCACTGGAGACAGTCCTGCGTCAACTCCCCGGGGAATTCTCACTACCGGTGATGATTGTTCAGCACAGAATCGCTCACAGTGATGATTTTCTCTGCCGGTTCCTGGGAGGTATCTGCCAGCTCAAAGTAATGGAAGCGGAGGAAAAACGCATGGTCAAAAACGGACATGTCTATATTGCGCCCCCGGATTATCATTTGCAGGTCGAGATGGACCGGACACTGTCCTTGTCTGTCGACCCACCTGTGAACTATTCCCGTCCTTCTGTGGATGTGCTCTTTCAAACTGCTGCGGAAGTTTTCCAGGATCGGCTGGTGGGTGTGATACTGACCGGCGCGAACAGAGATGGCAGTCTGGGACTGGCTGAAATAAAAAGACTGGGGGGCCTGGCTGTGGTTCAGGATCCTGATACGGCCCTGGCTCCCGAGATGCCCCGGTCAGCGATTAAAACCGTAAGTGTTGATCATGTACTCCTACTTGAAGATATCGGCCGATTCCTGGCCCAGCTTGATGGCTCTGACACCACTACCTGGTGAGCGTGCTGGAATGATTCATATCAAAGGATGAAGATGGAAATCGAACCGAAGAAACAGACGATTCTCATTGTGGATGATAAACCGGAAAACCTGCTGGTTCTGGAAGAGATACTCAAGAGACCGGGTCTGGAGATCGTCAGAGCAACCTCGGGCAACCAGGCTCTTGCCATGACCCTCAGGCACGAACTCGCTCTGGTGCTGCTGGATGTACAAATGCCTGAAATGGATGGTTTTGAAACCGCCGAATGGATGCGCAGCAACCCCAAAACACAGAATATCCCCATCATATTTGTAACCGCTATCAGTAAGGAACAACAACATATTTTCAAGGGATATGAATCTGGCGCCATTGATTATCTGTTCAAACCGATAGATGAACACATGCTGAAAAGCAAGATTGACATTTTTTTGAGGCTTCATCGCCAGCAAACCGAGTTGCAGGTTGCCTACGATCTGATGGAGAGCAAAGTCGAAGAGCGAACCGCAGATCTGAAAAAAGCCAAGGAAGCTGCAGAACAGGCTAATTTAGCCAAATCAGAATTTCTTGCAAACATGTCCCATGAACTGCGGACCCCCCTGCATGGTATTTTGAGCTTTTCCAGCTTTGGCATAAACCGCTATGAAACCGAATCCAGAGAAAAACTTCTGAAATTCTATACAAAAATTCATGAAAGTGCCCGGCGGTTGCTGCATCTTCTTAATGATCTGATCGATCTGGCCGTACTGGAGTCAGGTAAAAACGATTTCAAGCTGGGCAGACATGATCTCATCCAGACAACCAGAATTGCCATTGGTGACAGCAATCCGGCGGCCATGGAAAAGGATATCACCATCGAACTGGTGGAACCTTCAATCTCTAGCCTCGTTACCTACGATCCGCACAAGCTGGGTCAGGTACTGGCCAACCTGTTGTCAAACGCAATCAAATACAGCCTTCCGGGAAACACCATCACGGTCACCTTCGAAGCCCGTGAACTGACGGTTGCTGATAAAACCGGACCAGCGATTCAGGTGTCGGTCAGGGATGCCGGTATAGGGATTCCTGAAGATGAACTGGATATGATTTTTGAGAGATTTAACCAGAGCAGTCGAACCAAGACGGGTGCGGGAGGTACGGGTCTGGGCCTGGCGATATGTCGAAAAATCATCGCAGGGCACAATGGAAAAATCTGGGCCGAAAACAATCCTGAAGGTGGAGCGACCATCAGCTTCATGCTGCCCTATGCGCAATAGGCAGCCCCTGGTCCTGCCATTTATCTGATTTTCTGAGCACTGTTTTTCGGGTTCGACATATTAATAGTACCCTGATATCATACGAAGACAGGACCTTGAAAGGGATCCTGTTTCTCCTGCTGAATAGGGTGCAATTTCGGGCACTTAGATGTCCGCCAACCGGTCAAAAATCCGCAACCATGTCAGTTATCCAGCTCGCTTCATATGCATAAAACAAACTATCCACCGGTCACGTTGGCCTGGACCATCTGGGGATTGGGAGCCGTTCTCTATCTGTTTGGTTTTTTCCAGCGGGTCGCACCGGGTGTGATGACTTCCGAACTCAGCAGCGATTTTTCCCTGAATGCCGCTTCCCTGGGAAATCTTTCCGCGTTCTATTTCTATGCCTATGTTGCCATGCAAATTCCGACCGGCATACTGTCCGACATCCTGGGGCCACGCCGTCTCTTGACAGCCGGGGCACTGATATCAGGACTGGGGACAGTAATATTCGCATTTGCAGGTAACGCCGGACTGGCGGGAATTGGACGTCTTCTGATCGGGGGATCCGTTGCTGTGGCATATGTCGGGATGTTGAAGCTGGCGCAGCACTGGTTTGAACCCCGCAGATTCGCATTTGCCTCCGGAATCGCTTTGCTGGTCGGAATTTCAGGGGCTGTTTTTGCGGGAGTCCCACTGCATGCACTGGTGGAGGCCTTCGGATGGCGGGTCATTATGTCAGCCTCGGCCGTTTTTCCATTGCTTGCTGCAGTGGGAATCTGGCTGGTTGTCCGGGATTCCCCCGTTCAACGGGGTTATCAAACATATGTGGACGATGAGCCAACCGCAGGTGATCGGCAGTGGCAGAACTCTATAATCGGTCTAACCGCCATTTTTAAATATCGGAACACCTGGCTCCTGGCTATCGTCCCGAGTGGCATTGTCGGGAGTATCCTCGCTTTTTCAGGGCTTTGGGGGGTCCCTTTTTTGACCACACATCACGGGTTCAGCAAGGGAGATGCTGCTGCGGTCTGTTCTACCATCCTGATTGCATGGGCCATTGGTGGACCGGTATTCGGGGCCCTGTCGGATCGGATAGGGCAACGTAAACCCCTATATATTCTGGGTTGTGCAATGGTGGCGACCTGCTGGCTACTGCTCTTTATATTTCCAGGGATGCCGCGGGTCCTCCTGGTCATCTCTCTCATCACCGCGGGATTCGCTTCCGGATGCATGATCATCGGTTTTGCTTTTGGCAAGGAATCCGTACCGGCCCGATTGGCAGGGACCGTTTCCGGGGTGGTGAACATGGGGGTGATGACCGGGCCTATGTTGCAGCAACCTTTCATAGGACTGCTTCTGGATTGGAATTGGGATGGCAGGGTCGCAGAGGGAATCAAGATCTTTGGAATCAATGCCTACCGGGCAGGTTTCAGCCTGATGGCCGGATGGGCCGTAATGTCTTTTATTTTAATCTTTTTTACCAGGGAAACCAACTGCGCTCAGGCTGTCATGGAAACGAAACAGCCACTCGTTGTTGATCAGGAGGATGTCTCTCCTGAACCCGTTTCCTCTCTATAAAATCAGGAAAGAGGTCAAAAGATCGGAATCTGGACGGTGATGATGAGTATTGACATGTATGCACCGCCATGTGTTATTGCAGATCAACCTGTTTCTGAAGAATCATCAAGGAAGAATATTATCATGAATAATCCGCTGTTTGCTGTTATCAACCTGTTGAGTATTATCCTGACCCTATTGACGTATGCTATTATTATCCGGGTCCTGCTCTCCTGGTTTCGGGTCGACCCGCGCAACTTTCTGGTGCAGATGCTGAACAGGGTAACGGATCCCATTCTTGGGCCTTTGGGGCGATTAATTCCACCCATAGCGGGCCTGGACATCACCCCGATCATTGCCATTTTTTTGGTCCATGGCGTCCAGAGGGCACTACCGATGCTGATTGGTGCATATTAAAACTGAAATGGCCCCCTGGTGGATCAAGTCCTTATCTGGTCCCCAATGCAGGGCTGAGTGGAGGGTTTTTATTGACCAAGCAGAAGGTTCCTATTGAAGGGGGGTCTGCATCGATCCCCCCGTTTTTCCAGCTCATCATTCATTATTTTTCGTTCTTCTGCGGTTGTTGCCCTTTTCGACGGATCTAGAAACTCGCATATGAGATCGCTGCTCAATGACCTGTAATACGCCGGTTTATCGATATCCGTGAATCCACAACCGCCTGCCATGAGAATCACCAGTATAAAACCGAACAGCCACTGAATCTTGTTCCTCTTTTTGAACTGTTGACACATTTTCTTCTCCTGAGTTTTTCCTTTCTCTGATGTTCCAGCCGCAGGTCCTGCCATTTCGAGCCATGTCCGGTCAGGTTTTTGCAGTCGGTTCAAGACCATTTGTCAGCCGTTCCGTCAAGGGGATACCGATTTTAAACATGAGGTGCGAGGCTCGCAGCACCGAACTGAAACCATCCCTGGTGCTCCGGGAAAACGTCCTGTTTTCCAGGGTTTTAAATCGCAATCCCCTTGACTCCACTGAAAACCGTGATTGACTGGTCCTGATGTACAGAATCCTTATAAAAAAAAACAACTTGTTCTGTAATATTAGGCAATTGTAAAATTAACATTCCTGAGAATATTCGCAGAAAATATTACGGTTTTTGTTTCTCTCATTTAACAATGGGTACGCCCATAGTTTTGC
>Ga0180009_10004753_pt1 | contig 14834 bp, 9 predicted proteins | sample OS_PC_MetaG_FD_123537 | JGI IMG/M metagenome (GOLD analysis project Ga0180009, IMG submission 123537) | Groundwater microbial communities from the Aspo Hard Rock Laboratory (HRL) deep subsurface site, Sweden - OS_PC_MetaG | ecosystem: Environmental > Aquatic > Deep subsurface > Groundwater...
CCCTGCTGTCTCGACCCGACTTTCGAACCGAGGAGCACGCCGCCGCAGTCCTGCGACAGGCGGGTCTAACCGTCGAGGTGGGGCGAGACGAAGTCACCGTTGCCCAGGACGACGAGCGCCCCTCGAAGCTGCTCGTTGCGTTCCTGTTCTTGTTCCTGCTCGTTCCCCTCTCCCCTATCCTGCTGTTCTTCCAAGCGGGCCGGACGGCATTGCGCGACGCGTGGGATGATCTGCGCGGAGCCAGCCCACCCAAGCGGATCATCTCGGTCCGCGCGGAATCGCTGGGGGTGCACATTCGGCGAGGCAACCGACGCTGGGGAGAGCACCTCGTGGACGGTGCGTCGCTCCTCGGACTCACGTTTTCACCAACGCTCGGATTCGACAAGAAGGTAACGCGCCATGATTCGTCGCTCCGGCTGGTGGGGGACAGGACCACGGTCAAGCTGCGTGTTTCGCGAGCGGCGGAGTGCGGCGCGGCGCTGCGGGATCTGCTGGTCGCGGCATCGCTGCGCCTGCGTCAGGCCAAGCCCGAACTGGGACTGCTCGGCCCCGGTCCCCGTCCGACGCGGTGCCCGTTCTGCACGGGGTTGTACGACATGCAGCCCGGCTCCCAGTGCCCGTATTGCGGAGCACCGGCAGGGCGCATTTGAGGTTGTGTGCGCAGCGGTCACCAATCCGACGCTGTGCTAGATTCAGCGAGATGCTCAGCAAGCCTTGTCATGCCGCGTGCCGCGCTTCCATATGGATCGCCGTGCTGTGCAGTGCGTGCGGATCTGACGGCGACGGCGCCGGTCCCCCGACCAACCCTTCGTCGGATGCCGGCACGGAGGCCTCGCCGGACGCCCCTTCTGACGTGGCCCTCGACCAGGTGGGAGAGGCCGCTCCGGAAGCAGGCCCAGACGCCCCGTTGGGTCCCGTCGAGCTCACGGTATTCCACACGTCGGACGAGCACGGTTGGCTGCAGCCTCTCGTAAGCAGCGGCATCGTCTACGGAGGTGCGGCGAACTTCTTTGCCCAGATCAAGGGGGACGGCTTCGATCCGGCGACGGACTTGCTCGTATCGAGCGGTGACAACTGGACGGGTCCGGCCATCACCACGCTGTTCCAGGGCAAGCCCATGGTCGACGCCTTCAACTACATGGGTTATGCGGCCACGGCGATTGGCAACCATGAGTTCGACTTTGGCGTCGCCGTGTTGTCCCAGCGGGCATCGGAGTCGAACTACGCGTACCTCGGCGCGAATCTGTACGACAAGGGGACGGACGACCGGGTCGCGTTTGCACGACCGTACAAGATTGTCCGGGTTCAGGGGATCGATGTCGGCCTCATCGGGCTGACGACACCGTCGACGGCCACGGCCACCAATCCCAAGCTGGTCGCGGACATCGACTTTGAGAACATCACCGAGACGTTGGAGTCGGTGGTGCCGGAAGTGCGCGCTGCGGGCGCCGAGGTCGTGTTGGTTCTCGCTCACCAAGATGCCTATTGGATGAACCAGGTCGCTGCCGAGCTTACCGTGCCTGTGGACGGCATCTTCACCGGCCACGATCACGGTTCGTTGCACGAGGTAGTCCACGGCATTCCTGTGGTGGGCAGCGGATGGGGGCTGCAGGGCTATTCGGTCACTCGGTTCGTCTACGACCCGGCCACGGAGCAGACGAGCTTCTTGGACACCCGATTCGAGCCTGTTGCGTACGCGGAGTCCGGGTCCAACCCGGTCACGCCCGACCCTGGACTGCTCGACCTGGTCGATGGTTGGCAGGCGCAGCTCGATACCGAGCTCGGGGAGGAAATCGGGTACACGGAGACGGGCATCACGATGGGCTGGCAGGAAGGCAACTGGGTCACGGACGCCTGGTTGTGGGCGTTTCCGGATGCGGACGTGGCGTTGCAGAACTTCGGTGGACTGCGGCAGCCCATTTCCCCTGGGGTGATCAAGCTGGAGGATGTCTTCGGTGTCATGCCGTTCGACAACGCAATCTACGAGCTCGAGCTGACGGGGGCGCAATTGCAGGAGGATCTCGCGATCGGGACGGAGTCATGCACGATGGGCGGGTGTTACATCGCAGTTGGCGGAATCACGTTCTCGGGCACCGGCAGCTCCGTGTCGGTAACCCTGCAGGGAGGCGCCCCGCTGGACTTGCAGGCCACCTATCGCGTGCTGGTCAACGACTACATGTATGAAACGGGCCCCTACCCGCTCAAAGCTCAGGACCCGACCCCGATTGACCTGGGGGTCAACTTCCGTGAGCCCGTTGTGGACTGGACGAGACAGTTGAACACGTCACCTTCGGATCCGTTGGAAGCCCACATCGACTCGACACCTCGCAATCAATGAACGTTTGCGAATCGGCATTGCGGCGCAGTCCGCAGGTCCGGCGCCAAAGGCACCGGGTACCGAGCGACCGTCGATAGCGCATCGCCATGCGGCGCGATTGGTAGCGCGCCCGTTTGCGGCGCGGTCCACCAACGCTGCATCGACCTGACTCCAGGGAAGCAACGGGCACGTTGCAAAGCGCACGCACTGTACGTAGTCTTCTGAGATGCGGCTCCTACGCGTCCTTGGTGTGATCGTGTCCCTCGGGGCGTCCCTGGTTTGCGTATGCGCCTGCGGCTCCGATGGCGACGCCGCGAGCAACTCGGCCGGGTCCGGTGGTTCGGATGCCGGCGGCTCGGACGCCGGATCGGGAGGCACCGTAGACGACGCAGGTTCTGACGCTTCCTGGCCGAACACCGACGCGGGCGACGGAGCGGCGGGAACGGCCCAGGACGCCTCCGATGCGCCGATTCCCGACGCTGAGCCGAGCGACGCGCCTCCGGATCCCTGTACGGGCATCGAGCCGCAGACGGACCCCGCGGCCAATCACGCGACGATCACCCAGTGTCTCGAGGCGGTCGGCCACGCCATCCTCGCGGCCGGCGACTTTCCCATTCACACGACGATCAACATGCCCAACGGCGCCACGCTTGGCGGGGACGCTTCGTGGCCTCGGCTGCACCTGACCGGGGGCGCTCAGTCGGTGGTGAGCACGTTCGATGACAACGAAGTGAAGTTCCTGCGTCTGGACTCCGATCACAACCTCACGGTGCCTCACGGCGGGGTCGTGATGATCCGAGGCAACGACTCGTTCATCCACGACAATCACGTTCAGTGCGGGGACGGCGCGGTTGGCGAGGAGAAGGACACCGGCATTCGGTTCTCGAACACGGACAGCCGCAACAACCGCGTGTTCAACAATCAAATCCACCACGTGCACTATGGCGTCATCTTCGACACGTATCCGGCGGGCGCGGTGAACACCCTCGAAGCCAATCAGATCTTCGAGATTCGGTGCGACGCGGTCACGTTTCGCGGTTACGGTGAGGCGATCGGAAACGACATCCGGCACGGCGGTTGGCAGTGCCTGAACCCGTCAACGAGCCCCATCCCCGGCGGCGGCTTCTACTCCCTCGAGAACGACGCCGGCGCGCGGATCGTCGACAATCACGTATACGAGGTCTGCGGGATGCCGCTGGACATCGATCGCGTTTCCGGCTTCGAGATCAAGGGCAACACGTTCGAAAACCCCGGTTGGAATTGGGACGGCCACAACGCTTGCGGCGCAGGCGCGACCGCCCATCTCGTCGACTTCCGTGACTCTGTCATAGAGAACAACGTCTTCCGCAACGACGGGCGCCACACGGTGTCGGGGGATCCGAACCACGTTCTCTCGGCGACCGGGAGCGGTGTGCCGAGCGATCTGCCGAGCGGCACGAACCAGGCCGTTGCCTTCATGCTGACGCACCGGGCCTCGAGCACGACGTGGCTCACCACGGGCAATGCCATTCAGGACAACACGTTCATTGCGGGCTGCAGCGCGCCATGTGTGGGTCTTGGGTACTTCGTGGGGAGGGAAACCGGATTCGCGGCGGATGGCAGTTGGTCTGCGCAAACCACGAACTACTTTCGACGCAATACGCCGTTCGGATCGAACATCGGCTCCAAACGTTGCGGCGGCAACTGGTATGCGGCGGACAGCACGTGCACGGCGGGCAGTCTGGACGTGGACTGCAACGTTGACGACCCGCAGCACGAGGGTGCGGGGCACGACTGGGCGCGCAACGACGAGTGCTCGCACTACCAGTGAGAGAATCGGGTCTCCCGCTCCGGCTATCTGATACAATGGCCTGGATGCTCTCCCTATCGCGGACGTTCCAAACCATCGTCGGACTCACGGCGATCGCGCTCTTTCTCACGCCCGCATCTTGTGGCAACGACGACGAATCCGCGGGTCCAGGCGGAGGCGGCTCCGGGGGTTGGCAGGATGCGGCCCCGGACGGCGCTGCGGGCTCAGGGGGTGCGTCCACGGACGGATCGGTGGGAGGATCATCGCAAGACGCCTCCGGCGGCAGCGCGGGCACGGTAGGAGACGGGGCCGCGGGCATGGGCGCTGGTGGTTCCAGCGGTACCGGCGGAAGCCCCACGGATGCCTCGACGGGTGGAACGGGGGGCGACCCTGCGGACGCCTCGACGGGTGGTACGGGCGGCAGCGCGGGACTCCCCTACCCCACGCGCAACCTCTACCGCATCAAGGGACTGCAACCGGACTTCTGGCCTGACAAGGACGAGGTGTCGGGCAACAACACGGGCGGTGTTGCGATGAATCTCGTCTGGGCGTTCTGGGAGCCGACGCCCAAGGCCCCGCCGTGCGCTGCAGGGGTGGAAGAAGAGATGGACGGGCACTGCTACACGATCGACACGAACGTCGACGCGGCGATCGCGGACTGGACGGCGCGGGGGCTGGTGGTGACGGCGGTGGTGTACGGGGTCCCCGCGTGGGCGCGAATCTCGCCGTGCTCACCGGTTGCGGCGGGGTTCGAGATCTTCTGTGCACCGACCGACGCCGCGGACTACGGGCGATTCGCGAGGATGCTGGCGCGGCGTTACGATGGATTGCATGGGAACGGGCGTATTGCGGACTTCGTGATTCACAACGAGGTAAACGCCAACGACTGGTTCGACATCGGGTGTGGTCAGGGCACGCCCTGTGACACGAACGCCTGGTTGGATGCGTATGCGCAAAACTACATTGCCGCGTACGACGGCGTGATGGCGGAACAACCCCATGCCAAGGTGCTCGTGTCGCTGGAGCATCACTTTGGGACGAGCTATGACCAGCCGACCGCACAGAATCCGCTGTTGTCAGGACAGACGCTCCTGACGGGCTTGGCCGCGCGGGTGGGCGGACGAGCCTGGCGCGTGGCGTATCACCCCTATCCGCCGAATCTACTTGCCCCTGACTTTGGACCGGACGACTGGCCCAGGGTGACGTACGGAAACCTCGGCACGCTGGCGGGCTGGCTGCGCAAGACGTTCCCGAGCACGCCCAGCGCGTGGGAGATCCAGCTCACCGAGAGCGGGGTCAACTCGATCGCGCCACACTCGACCCAGGCCGCCCAGGCCGACGGGGTCTGCCGATCGCTGCGCAACGTGCTCGGCACGCCCGGTATCGAGAGCTACATCTACCACCGAATGAAGGACCACCCAGCGGAGACGGCGGCGGGGCTCGGCGTCGGCCTGCGGGACGAATCGGGCAATGCGAAGCAAGCGTGGAGCGTGTGGGCCCTCGCCAACCGCAACGACCTCGACCCGCCCCAACTCTCCTGCGGATTCGAGGATCTCCCCTACACGCGATTGACGCGTTCGAGTCACCCGACCCGTGGACACTGGGCGTCTTCGCGCCTGCCCCCGTCGGGCTTCACCGCCGAGCAGTCCTGGCGACTTGACCGGGAGCCGCAGCCTGGCACCGTGCTTCTCTACGAATGCCTCGTCGGCGATCACAACTTGCTCTCGCCGGACGTCGGTTGTGAAGGACTGCATCCCATGGGCCCGGTGGGCTACATCCACACGGCGCAGACTGCGGGCACAGTTCCTCTGCACCGTTGCCGAATCGACGCGGGGACCGATCACTTCGTGTCTCCGGACGCAGGCTGCGAAGGGCAGACGTTCGAGCAACTGCTGGGCTATGTGACTCCTTAAGGACCGCCCGCGCCACTCGGGCGAGCCGGGGTCCTGCTGGCAGTGGTTGCCCGGCGAGGACACCGGAAATCGGTGATCTGACGACTCGTCGCAACCTTTTCTGTCGATGGTCCATCCAATGTCTAAGACAACATGGACCAGGCTCGCCAAAGCATCGCCCCCGACCTCTCCAAGCGACTGAGAGCGCACAAGCAGTCTGCGCCCCTGAAAGTCCGTCGGTCTCCTCTCCTTCGTTGGCGGACCATGGCGCGCGTGGCGCTGCGCATGATGCTCCATGACAAGCTCAAGATGGCCGGCACCCTCGCGGGCGTGGTCTTCGCCGTCGTGCTGGCCAATCAACAGGTCGGAACGTTCCTGGGGCTCCTGCACAAGAACACGATGTTCATCGACAACGCTGGGGCCGATGTCTGGGTCGTCCCGCCGGCCACGCCCCAGCTTCAATTCGGTGAGCCGATGCAGGACAGCGTGCTCATGCGAGCGCGCGTTGAGCCCAATGTTGCGTGGGCTGAACCGTTGCTGTACGGGGGCGCGAATCTCAAGCGGATGGATGGTGGAAGCCAGCCGGTCACGCTCGTCGGAACCCGCGACCCCCACAAGGTCGGAGGTCCCTGGAATCTCGTGGCGGGAGACGTGGACAACCTGCGCATGCCCGACACGGTCATCTTCGAGGATGCCGAGCGAGCGAAGTTCGGGGGGATCAATCTCGGAAGCGTGCGGGAGCTCAGTGGACGAAAAGTGAGGGTCGGTGGCTTCACGTGGGGCCTGTTGCCCTTTGGCCCGTCCTACGCCTTCGCCGACTACGAGCTCGCGCGGGAAGTGCTCAGGACCGATAGCGATCAACTCAGCTTCGTGCTCATCAAGGTTCAGCCCGACGTCGATCCCTCGTCCGTCGCACGATCGCTACAGCTTCGCATTCCGGAGGCGAAAGTCCTGACCCGGGACCAGTTCAAGGCGTCCACAATCGAATACGTACTCACCAGCACGGCGATCGGAGTCACACTGGGCAGCTCGGCGCTCTTCGGGCTGATTGTGGGCTTCACCGTCGTCGCGCTCATGATGTTCTCCTCCGTGCTCGACAACCTGCGCGAGTTCGGGACGCTCAAGGCGGTCGGAGCAACGACTTGGGATCTTTCGAAGCTTCTACTGATTCAGGCGATCTCGTACGCGTTGGTGGGGACCCTGATCGGACTTGCCCTCGTCGGTCAGCTCTCCGAAGCCATACGGTCCCCGCAACTCGCGCTCGTGCTGCCACCGGCGCTGTATGGAGCAACGGCGGTGGTGATGACGCTGCTCTGCATCTTCGCATCGCTCGCGTCCATATTCCGTCTGAGAAAGCTCGAACCCGCCATGGTGTTCCGATGATTCGATCCGCAGTAGAGATTGCAGGCGTGACCAAGGCCTTCGGGAAAGGTCCCAACACGTTCTACGCGCTACGAGGCGTGGACTTTCGGGTCGATCCGGGCGAGCTGGTCATGATTGTCGGTCCCTCGGGAAGCGGAAAGACAACCCTCTTATCCATCATGGGTTGCGTGCTTTCGCCGACGGCGGGATCGGTTCACCTTTTCGGAGAACGCGTCTCGGGTCGACCGGAGTCCGAATTGCCCCGGCTGCGCCTCTCCTACATAGGATTCGTATTTCAGGGGCACAACCTCATCAGCTCGCTCACAGCGGCTGAAAACGTGGCATTTCCACTGCAAATGCGGGGAGCGAGTGTGCGTGAGGCCCGACGGGAAGCCGAGGGGCTGCTGGAACGCGTGGGCATGGACGACAAGCGAGACGCGCTGCCGTCGGACATGTCTGGCGGGCAGCGACAACGAGTGGCCATCGCGCGTGCGGTCGCTGGAAGTCCCCCTTTGATTCTCGCTGACGAACCGACGGCGAGTCTGGATGCGCAGACCGGTGTGCTGGTATCGGACTTGTTGCGCGAGCTCGCGGTGGAGCGTGGACATACCGTCGTGGTGGTGACCCACGACAACCGAATCTTTCATTTGGCCGACCGTGTCGTTCACATCGAGGACGGTCAGATTCTCAGGAGTGCGGCATGAGACGTTCGAGATTGGGTATCAGCGTGGCTGTGGTGGCTCTCACCCTGCTTGGCATGCTGGTTGGGAGGATGGTCTTCTCCGGGCCGGCCTTCGTAGCTCGCGCCGAAGACAAGGCAGCGGCTCAACGAACGGCGGGTGGGTCGGGTGCGTTCGATCCACGTGATCCCGTGCCGGATGGAAACTTCATTGCCGGCAACGGGAGGGTCGAGCCCAAGGGACGTGAGGTCAACGTTTCGGCGAACGCACCAGGCCGCGTCGCCGCGGTCCACGTCGAAGAGGGGCAGCGAGTCGACAAGGGGACGGTCATCCTCGAGCTCGAAACCAGTGCGGAATCAGCCGCCTTGAACACCGCTCGGGCCGAGCTCGACCGGGCCAAAGCGGAGTTGGCGCGTACGCTCCGAGGTCCGCGGAGCGAGGACGTCGAAGCCCTCGTCGCTGAGTCCAACGCAGCCGAAGCGCGGGCGCAGTTGGCCCGAAGTGAAAGCGAACGAGCTCAACGGCTCGCCGACGACGGCGCCATTTCCCTCGAAGCGGCGGAGAGATCGAGGCAAGAAGCCGAAGCGCTCGAGGCCACCAGCCGGGCTGCGCGAGCGCGGGCGAATGCCGCGAATGCCGGTTCTCGACCCGAGGACATCGCGGCATCCCGATCGAGCGTCAAGGCGGCTTCGGCCCGTGTCGACGAGATGGGGGCGCACCTCGAGCGCCTTCGCGTCGTGGCGCCGTTTGATGGAGAGGTCCTGCAGGTGAAGTTCCGCCCAGGCGAGTACTTCGATCCCCGCAATGGCGAGCCGTTGCTCATCGTGGGTGACACATCGCAGTTGCACGTACGCATGGATGTGGACGAGCGCGACGTGGGACGCGTCCGAATGGGTGCCCCTGCGTTCGTGACGGCGGAAGCGTTTGCCGGCAAGCGCTTCGAGGGAAAGGTCATCGAGATAGGTCGGCACATGGGGCGAAAGAATGTGCGGACGGACGAACCCACCGAGCGACTCGACACCAAGATTTTGGAGGTGTTGGTCGCGTTGAACGAATCCGAAGGACTGGTCCCCGGCATGCGCGTATCGAGCTACGTAGAGTTCGACGCTTCACGCTGATCGAGCATCCTACCGGCTCCCTGGCTCGTTCTAGGCTGCGAACAGCAGGCCAGGGCCTATCCCCGGAGATAGTCTAAACATCTGTGCCAGGACATCGTTGACAGGTGCTCATGCCATGGGAGGAGCGCCGACGTGACCTCGCGCCTGCTAAGCCTGCGAGCACGAAGAGCGCGAGCCACGGCGAACGGTCATGGGCTTCGCGCCCCACCACCAATGTCGAACCTCCGTGGTCGGAGGATAACACAGGAGTCGGGCATCATGGCGGGGCGCAAAGGGCGAATGGCGGCTGCTGAAGCAACCCGCAGACTTCTTGTTCGCTCGCGCACGCACCGTCGACACACCCGCCGGCCACCACCTTGTTGTCGCAGCAAAACACCTTCGAGCAGGTTTTTTCGCTGCAAACCGTAGTGCCTAGGTCCATCCCGGAATGACATTGAGCATCTGCCCAACCGTAGCTCAGGAAGTAGGGCTGACCGTCCGCTGTCGTGCCGTTTGCGCTGAGCCCTCCTCGGAGGTCGCATTCTGCGCCGTCGCAAAGATCCCAAGCGCGTCGTTCCGCATCGCAACCTTGTACGTCGTCAAGGCGGGTTCCATCGCAGGAGACGGGGGAGTCCCCCGCCAAACACGCGGCAAAGTCACTCCATAGCTGGTAGCAGTTGCCCACCATCGACTCTCTTCTGGCATCTTCGCAGCTCGCGAGGCACCCGGTGGGGCCCTGGTCCGTGGCGCCGCCCGCGCCCTCCACGGTATTGAGCTCGCAGCCCTTCTCGCTCAGCCGCTCGCATACGGTCGGACAATCAACGTTCTCATCATCCAACGGATCCAAGGCACATGCCGTGGTCAGGGCGACGATCGTCTCCGTCATCAGAGCGAGGGTAAGAACATGGCGTGTTGGTGACATGACAAACGCAGCCTAGCGCTTTCCGATCGTCGGAGGTCGGTCAATCGCAGCCGCTGACTCAGAGCGACAGGATGAGCTTCACGAAGGCGCTTCGGCCCGGTTGGACGTGTCGCGTCCCGTAGTAGCTTCCATTGGCCGAACGAATGCCCGGGTCTACGTACCTGACGTCGAATAGGTTGTTGACCGTCAGCACCAGCCCCAGCTCGTCGACGGGAAGCTCTCTGGCGTAGAGTGCAACGTTGGTGACGAAGTATCCTGGAATCTCTTCGTCTGGATTGGTTGGCGCGGTCGTGCGGGGCCCGACCCAGTTGCCTGCGAGGTAGAGACTGAACAGTTGTGGGAAGCGTGCCGTAGCCCCGAGGTTCCCCTTCACGCGAGCCACGTTCGGCACGGAGTAGGTCGAAGTCCCGTCGTTCTGCTCTGCGTGCTGGTAGGTGAAGTTGGCAAAAACGTCGAAGTACTCCGAAGCAAAAGCGGTGGTCTTCAGCTCCAGCCCAGTGACGTCGGCGTCGCCCACATTGCGGTTCTGCTTGTAGGTCAAATCGCTCGACCCCGGGATGGGCTCGCCGGTTTCGACGTTCGACACGATGATGTGGGTGAAGTGGTTACGGAAGCCGGTGGCTTCGACCAGAACGTCCGGTGTGACGGCCAGAGAGGCGCTGGCCTCGGTGGAGACTTCTCTTTCCGGTACGAGATCCGGGTTTGCCTTCCGGATGTTGGTTTCGGTGAACATCTCAAAGCTGTTGGGTGCTCGATAGGCCGTGCCCGCCAGCACCTTGAACGTAAGCCGCTCGGTCGGAGCGATCACGATGCCGGCCCGTGGATTGAAAGAGTTGCCGTATCGGTTGCTCCTGTCGACGCGCCCGCCCAGGGTGAAGTTGGTCATGCGCAGCAGTTCGGTGCGCAACTGATACTGGGCAAAGACAGCGGCATTGGCGTAGGCGTCGCTCACGCGATCGTCGTCTCCGAGAGGAATCTCTTCCAAAGCACCCGCCGCATTCACGACGGTGCGCGAGCCCCGATATCCTCGCTCGATGTCGCTCCATTCGAAGTTGGTACCCGCGACGATGTCCTGGTTGTCGTCGATGGCGAACGAGACCCGTAGCTCGCTCCCGGTGGAGCTCGAGTCGTGGCCGTAGGGATCTCGCGACAGGTCGGGACCCGTTCCCGGATAGTCGTACTCGTAGCTGTCGAGAGCGATACCGGTGTTGCGATGATAGGCGACGGCAAACAAATCAACATGGTTGGCCAGGGACAGCTCCCCTTTCACGAAGGCGGTCTGCGTATACGTGTGCCATAAGGTCGGCCGCTCCCCGCCTACGTCCGCCTGGGCCATGCCGCCGGAGGTTCCCTCGACTCCACGGAATCCGTATCCGGGCAAGCCGTAGTACCCGGGCGAATTGGAGAACTGTCCTTCGCCCATGGGACGGTCGAAGCGGTTGAAGCCGAGGGTGATTCCCCGGTAGCTCAGGCGCCCGATGATCGAGTAGGCGTTGTCCACGTAGCTGTTGGAGTAGTGCGGATGGCGCTCGTTGAAGACGGGCCCGTCCGAGTCGTAGATCGATCCCGACACCACGACGTCCACCTCGTGGGCCTCCGCGCCGATAAGCAACTTGTCGTAGCGCGTGCGGTAGGATCCGGCCCCCTTTTGGTATTCCAGTCCGGCCGTGTCTCTCCCCTTCATCGTCACGATGTTGATCACACCCCCGAACGCATTCGCCCCGAACAAGGCGGACGCAGGTCCGTAGGTCACTTCGATCCTCTCGACACCATGCAAGCTGTACTGCGGACCTCCGAGGACCGAGCCCTCGAGCAGGTTGATCTCCACGATGCCGTCGATGAGAAGAAGGGTTCGCTTGTTCTCGTCCCCGTAGAGTCCTCGCTGCGTCCAAATCGTTGGCCAGGTCCCTTGCACATGAACAAAGTCGAATCCCGGCAGATCGCGCAGGGCGTCTTCGAGGGACTCGTAGCCGCGCTCCATGATCTGCTGCCGGGTGATCACCACCACGCTCGCCGGGGCGATCTGCCGTCGTTCCGGCTTCTTGGACGGGGTGTACACTTCAACGTTCATGAGCTCCTCGAGCTCCATGCCGAAGACGGTCTCGTTGGGCACACCGCCGGGCGGTACCCCTTGAGCCCTGGCTGGCGAAGAGCATAGGGGAATCAGCAGCACCAAGAGCCGCCGGACAGTCCCGCCCCGTCTGTCCATGATGTGAGGCACCCTCTCCTCCCGTCGCCCCGCACTGCCCCATTGACCGCAACGCTGCAGGCCAAGGCCCACCGCCGATCCCTTTACAATCTACGGTGCGCCACCGCGGGGGTCAACAGCGTATGCGGTGCGAGGCTACAGCAACGGACCAACTCTGTCATTGCTGGACAATCCATCACGCGGTACACGAAGAGGGAATCGCGGAAGGTTGACGGCACGGCCGAGACGCTTGCACTTCCGGTGAAGTAGGTGAAGTATTAACCTTATCGTGAAGCTGAGGCGTAGGAGGGCGGCCTCGATTCTGGTACTCGGAGCGCTGGCCGCCATTGGTCTGTTCCCTGCCCGCAGCGGGGCCCAGCGTGCCGACGTGTGGACGCTGAAGGTGGCGTTCGTTGAGCGGATAGCGTCGTTCTTGACCTGGCCGGAGGATGCCGACCTCGAGCGCCCGGAGCGTCCCTTCATTTGGACGTTCCTGGGGAAAACGCCGTTGGTGTCCCGGGCGGAGGCGATTTATGCGCACCGACGTATACAAAGCCATTCCGTTGTCATTCGGACAGCCCAACACGCTTCGGAGATCGGTCCGACCCATGTTCTATTCGTCGCAGCGACATGCAAAGAGGATATCGGGAGGATTGTAGCGCGGCTCGGTGGGGCTCCCGTCCTTACCGTCGCCGACGCGCCGGGCATGGCCCAACGCGGCGTGGCCGTGAACCTCTACCAAGAGAACGACAAGATCCGGTTTGAAATCAATCGGAGGTCGCTCCGTCGCGCACGGATTCGTGCCAGCTTTCGACTCTTGACCCTGGCCCGCATCATCCCGGAGCCGGAGCCATGAACCAACGTGGACGTGGTCCAGAGGACCGGACGAAGTCGACGAAGGTCCAGGAGCTCCGTCAAGGGCAGGTTCGACCACGGGCCTTGAGGGATCGGCTCAAGCGGATGTCCATCTCGCGCAAGCTCTTGGTTCTTACGCTCTTGGTCGCGAGCTTGGGGATTCTGAGCGGCGGTACAGTCCTGCTGGTACTCCATCAGAGCCTGGTCCGGGAGGACAGTGAACGCAGTGCCCTTGCCCTGGCGAGCGCCGCGGCCGAGTACTGCGAGGGTCCGCTCGTGTTCGACGACCGCGAGGGCGGAGCGGAGGTGCTGGGCAAGCTCGAGTCCAACCCAAATATCCATGGCGCCACGCTCTACGACGCCGGGGGGCAGGTATTTGCTACGTACGAAGCGCCGGGACGAACGGTTCCCGTCGTCAAGGGCTTCGCGCCTGGCGTCCAAGCTCAGGGGCACTACTTGCTTGCCGTCCACCCTGTTCGCCACGGAAAGCAGACGGTCGGCACGTTGGTCGTGGCCACATCGACGCTGGGTGTCGAGCAGAAGGCATTCCAGGAGACGGTATTCACGCTGTTGCTGTGCGTGGGTCTCATCGCTCTGTGCGGATTGTTGGCCTTTCGTCTCCAGAAGTTCGTCACCGCCCCCCTCGTGCAGTTGGCGGAAACGATGCGCGGCGTCGATCAGCACAACAAGCTTCCCGCGCCGGTGGAGCCACCGACGAGCGACGAGATTGGAACCCTCTATGAGGGGTTCAACACCATGGTGGCGCAACTTCAGGCCAGAGAGCAGGAGCGCGACCGAAGCGAGGCCCAGCTCAGAGCGGTGCTCGAGGCGTTGCCGGACAAGGTCTTTCTCGTCCACAGCGACGGTCGACTGGCCGACGTGCTCGCCCAGGACGCCAAGCCGGCGACGCTGCCTTCCGACGGCGTGAGTGGCAAGACGCTGGAAGATGTGATGCCGGCCGACGTGGCCGATGCGTTGCTCGCGATGGTGCGCGACACCCTCGAGACCCGTGCGCCTCAACGTCTGGAATACGCGATCGAGGACGAATCGGGCACGCTCTCGTTCGAAGCGATATCCTCGGTCGTGGCGGATGCCGCCGAAGGGAGCTCGAATCCGCGCGTGTTGATCATCAGTCGAGACGTCAGCGAGCGGCGCGAGCTCGAGCAGCAACTGCGCCACTCGGCGAAGATGGATGCGATTGGTCGGCTTGCCGGAGGCGTGGCGCACGACTTCAACAACCTGTTGACCGGAATCATCGGCTACGCAGACCTGATTCGCCGCCTGAAGGACCCGCGTTCACAATCATTCGCGGAGGCCATCCTGGGCGCCTCCAGCCGTGCGACAGAGCTCGTGCGGCAACTCCTGGCGTTCTCTCGCCGCAGCGAGCCGAGCTTCGAGCCGACCCGGGTGGAGCCCCTCGTCGAGAACGTGGCGAACATCCTGCGCCGCACCGTCGACCGACGCATCAACGTTCGCGTCGACGCCGAGGCGTGCTCGGCCGTTCGGGCCGATCCGACGCTCCTGGAGACCGCGATCCTCAACCTGGCGGTAAACGCGCGTGACGCGATGCCCGAGGGCGGAGATCTCACGTTGCGGGTTCGTCCCGTCGACGTGACCGAGGGCGAACAGGGTCCGGATGGCATTCCTCTTGTTGCAGGCCCGTACGTCGAGGTGAGCGTGGTGGACTCGGGCGCTGGTATCGAGCCAAGCCTGCGGAGCCGTATCTTCGAGC
>Ga0180009_10004754_pt1 | contig 14833 bp, 12 predicted proteins | sample OS_PC_MetaG_FD_123537 | JGI IMG/M metagenome (GOLD analysis project Ga0180009, IMG submission 123537) | Groundwater microbial communities from the Aspo Hard Rock Laboratory (HRL) deep subsurface site, Sweden - OS_PC_MetaG | ecosystem: Environmental > Aquatic > Deep subsurface > Groundwater...
CCACGGCTACGAGGGAGACGTGGAGGTCCACGTGGACAAGCGGCGAAGAGGGCGCACCGCGAAAAGCCTTTGGCGCTGGATGAAACGCCGGGCGGCGATCGAGCCCGGGATCGGGCACTTGAAGCAGGAGCACCGGATGGACCGCAACCGGTTGAAAGGCGTGGAAGGCGATCGTATCAACGCCATCCTGTCCGCCGCGGGAATGAACTTCCACAAGCTGCTGAGGCACGCAGCCGAGTTTTTACGCCTTCTTTTTTGGGCGCTCAGCAACGCAACAGGCCCGCGTTCGGCTCCTACCCGGCTTGCAATAGCATTTGTAAGTCAGGCAAGGATGCTTCTGATGGTTCCAATGTTGAAAATCAATCGTTGCGAATTGGGGATGTGAGGTTTTTCAGAATCGACTAGTCATTTCCCAATCCCCCGCCTCCGGCCCACCGGGCACGGTTTCTCCCAGTCCGGAACTGGTTTTGCTCCTAGATGCAGGGGAGTTTCCCGGCAGACTGCTGCTACTGCCTCCAGAAACGCCCCCCCGTGGTCCTGAGCACCCGCAGTCGGCCGTCCTTTTCACCCAGGATGTCGGTGACCGACGAGGTCTCCTCGTGGGTCAGGTCCGAGTCGTAGATGTAGCCCTTGATGCGGGCGGTGTAGGTGGCCTGCAAGGTTCCGTCGCCCAGGTTGCTCACCGACAGGCTGTCCACATGGTACTCCACGCGGTCGAACACGGAAAAGGAGTTGTCCAGCATCTCCTCCACATCATCAAGGGTGCTGCCGTCGGGCGCGTACCATCCCGTGTCCAGGAGCCCCACCACGGCTCCAGCGCTCCGGCTTTCATAGGTCCGGGCGAAGTCCTGGTAGAAGGCGGCCACCTTTCCGGTGAGCGCCTGCTGCCGGGCCGCCATGCCCCGCATCCGGTATTCGGACAGACTGCTGGCCACGGCCATGGCGGCGGTGATCAGTTCCTTCACCTCCGGGAAATTTTGGAAATTCATGGCGGCGGAGCCCGGGGACATGGCCTTGGACAGGGCGGTTTGCAGTTCTTCGGCCTCTCGCATCCCCGCGGAAGGCTCCGTCCCCGCCATGAGCCGCTTGGCGGATTCCATGGGATCGGTCAGTTCGGCCATGGCGGCGTTCTTGCGCTGGAACATGGCCCACTGGTCGGAAACCGAGCGAGTGGCATACATCGCACGATTGTACGCTTGGGCCACCGCCGAATTGGAGGGCGCCCGATTGTTTGCGGCCAGGGGCTTGTATATCTCGTCCGCCCTGGCCCGAAATGGGCTGAGCCGTCCTTCCAGCGCACCCGCTGACAAATTTGCCAGGCCCACGGCTCCCACGCCGTTGACCTCCGCGGCGATGGCGTTCAGGAGGCGGGCCTGGCGCTTATGCCCTGCACGGATGTCGGCCAGCACGGGGTCCACCAGGGCGTGGTACTTGGTAAACGCCTGCTCCATGCGCGTAAACAGGGCTTGACGGGGTGGGTATGCCATGGGGATGTCCCCCGCGTCCGGCGGTTCCCAGTTCGAGATAAACCAGTAATTGTTCCAGGCGTTGGACATCTGCGAGGCCCTCGTCATCACGGCTTCCGGGTACAGTTGACTCAGGATGGCGGGCCATACGTCCGCCACCTTGGCGCGGATGCCCGAAAGCATGTCCTCCAGTTCCTTCCGGGACGAGGAGTAATCTTTCCAGGCGCTTTGGTAATCGGACAGCACGGAGCTTTCCCTTGCGGCCAGGCCGTTGTAGTAGTTCTTGCGCGCCTGGAACAACTCCAGGGTGGGGACGGGTTTCCAGTTGGGATCGTAGGCGGGGTCCGAGAGCATGGTGGTGTATACATGGGCCTCGATCTTTTCCACGTCGGTCAACTTGACCACCAGGGCTTCCAGTTCCTTCAACCTTTCCTCGGAAATCATGTTGTTCTCGATGAACCATTTTCCGGCGGAGCCCGCCGTGTCGATTCCCTGGGCACGGAAGGCGTTCCACGCGCGCAGACGGGCTTCCACGACCTTTTTCCCCACCTCCAGGGCCTTGTCCGCGCCCTTGATGCCCGATGCGGCCTGCTGGGCACGCCGGTCGGATTCCCGGATGCTTTCCAGGTCATTTTCCACCTGGGCCCGCATTCCCTGGGCCACCAGCGAGTAACGTTCGGAGCATCCCCGCAGGGCCTGAAGGAGAGCCCTCTGGTTCCACCAATGGGTGAGGCCCCAGGGGCGCAGGTAATTCCACACCTCCACGTTGCGTTCCAGTTCTTCCGCGAAACCGTCCACCATGTCGGCGTATCCCAAAAAACGCGAATCCGCGGCCAGGGCCCACGAGTAGTACGACTGGGCCAGTTTGGCCCGGTCCTGGACCCACTTGGCATGCTGTTCGATCTGGGGAATGATCCAATCCAGTTGTCCCGTGGGAAGGGTCTGAACAGACCCGGCTATGGTGCCCGTGTAATAGGAAGAACCCCAGACGTTCCAGGCCAGGTACTCGCCAGAAAAGCCGCATTCCCTCAGCGTCATCTCGCGTTTTACGAGTTCGTTGTTCCAGGGCACCAGGTAGTAGACGTCCGCGGCGATCCCCTCCCAGTCCGTGAGCTTGGCGTCGAAACGCAAAGACTTCTCCCCCTCCACGCCTTCCTCAACGCGAAGCTGCTTCATGGGTTGGGTAAATCCCTGTTCCATTGCGTCATGTTCCTGGCTACTCTTCTGGTTGTATGCGTTCTGCGCGGCGGTCAGGCGGGCAAGCGCCTGATTGTAAACAGCGCGTTGCGTCGCCCCGTCCGAGATTCCCCTCAGGATGGGCCAGAGATCGTTCCAGAAATATTGACTGGCAGCGCTATACGCCTTGGAGGTCGGCTCCATCTGCTGACTGAAATAGGCCCAGCAATCGTAGTAACTTTTGTTCTTGTAGGCAGAATATGCGCTTGAATCCAGGGCGTTGTCCTTCAGCCGGCCCCAGGCGTCATGGACCATGGAAAAGGCGGAACCATAAGCCTGGGGGGTGCCCGGATACGAGTCCACCTTTTCCACGGGCGGCGGGTCCACGGGTTTGCGCAGTTCCTCCATCCTCGCATCCAGTTCGATGGCATGCTCGATGGAGTTGATTTCCCGGTCTATGGTCGCCTTGCGCTTCTCCAGGTTGTCGATGTGGGTGCGCAACTCGCCGATGGCCCCGTCCACTCCGGTTTTGAGGTTGTAAAGGTCCTTGCGGGCGGGTCCCAGCCTTTCGAGGATGAACGTGATTTTCCCCGTGACGACCGAGGCGCTCTCCGCCACGGCCTCGGGAGTGCGGCTCCAGCGGTTGATCCATGAATTGTCCACCATGCCCCGGGACACCAGTTCGTCGGCCACCTGCTGCGGCGTCAGGTGCAGGGCATGGTCGAGGAGGCGCAGGGACGGCGTGAGGGTGTTCAAGGTGTCTGAAAGCCCCTTGATCCTCGCCTGAAATGGCGGGTTGGGCAGTGATTCAAAAGCCCGGTCCTGGGCGAAAGTGCCCAGGAACACGATGACGTTGGTAATAGGGTTGACCTTGGTGAGGGCGGTGTTGGCCACGTTCACAAATCCCACGAACCCGTTCCAGAGCTGGATGGCCTTCAGTTTCTGCTCCATGTACGTCAACTGGTTGTAGGCATCGATGATTCCCTGGCGCGACGCCTCCATCTCATCCGGGCGCCCTTTTAGCCCGGACAACTGTTGCTCGATGTTGGCCTTCTCCTCGCGGAGTTTGGCCAGCGTTTTTTCGCGAAACTCCGCGACGTCCTCCTTGGGGCCGGCCATCACCGGGGAGGCCGGCAAAATCAGAAAAAAGCCCAGCAAGGCCATCATCGGCCACACCACCCATCCGCGACGAAGAACCGATTTGTTCATGGTGACACCTCACAAAAAAGAAGGCTCCAAAAAGCCATAAGATTCCAGTCTGCGCATACGTCTTCACCACTCGGCGTTTTCCGGGGGCGACTCGTCAAGGGGCGGGGCACCCGCCATTGGCGAGGCGGCATCCTCCGCGCCCTCGGGACGCGCAGGCCCGGGGCCCGTCACGCGACGGAGCTCGCCTTTTGCCACCGAAAGGCCGAACCCTGTCTGACCGCTTTCCTCCGCAACCCGGCGCCGTTCGGCAAGGATTGCCTCTCCGGTCTGGGCAGAGCGGGCTATGGCATCGTTTACGGCTTCCGACAGCCAGCGCGTGAGGGCCATGCGCGCGACCATCCCATCAGGGTCTCCGCCCTGCGCGGCAAGCATTTCCGCCATGGCGGGGTTTTCGGAGGCGATTCTTTTCATGACCCCCGCATCCGTCAACACGGTCAACCCAAGCAATCCTTGCAGGGAATCCGCGCATTTCGCCGCCTGTTCGGATAGTTGCCTTCCTTCCGCGCCCCGGAGCCGCGCGACCTCGGAAAAGTCCGCCATGGCCTGGATGTTCGCTTCCTTGTCCAGCCTCCCTGTTACTGCTTCCCGCGCGGCGGAGGATGTCCCCGCCAGGGGCAACCGTGCGCTAATCTCTTCCAGTGCTGGGGTGATCCGGGCCACGGCATCCTGTGCCCCGGCCAGCGCCTGGTCCCATTGAGTCAGGGATGCCGCCCGAGCTTCCAGGGCGTCCACGCGCTCCCTGGCGATTCGTGGAGCGTTTTCTCCGCCATCCTTCACGGGCGCCGTGTCTCCCGGCCCCGGTTCCCCCGCCAACCCGGCACCCGGAACCGTCAGCAAACAGACACAGAAAATGAGCAGCAGCCTTTTCATAAACGCCTCCTTCAGATTCCAGGCACACGCCAGACGCGCGTGGCCTGCCCCCATCGTCTGGACCGTTTGAAGAGTTAGAGTCCGGTTGACAAAAAATCCCTGTCGGGAGCCCCCGCCGGAGGCATCCCCGCCCGTCGCCCACAATATTTCCAAAGCACAAGCAAGGTGCCCGGGTCAAGGCTGCGCAGCACCGGGCGAAGCCCGGCTTGGCCTTGACGCGGGTGGCGCTTGTGCTCGCCTTATGCGGGCAACGGAGCCTCGGCCGCAAAAGACCTGAGCCCCGCGAAAAACGCCTGCCTGCACTCCTCCGGCGTCCGGTAGTCCAGACTGCTGTGGGGGCGGATCCCGTTGTACTCCCGCCGCCAGGCTTCCGCCTTCACCCGGGCCTCGGCCAGCGTGTAAAACACCTCCATGTTCAAAAATTCGTCCCGCACCTTGGAATTGAAGCTCTCAATAAACCCGTTCTGCCAGGGCTTGCCCGGCTCGATGTGGAGCGTGTCCGCGCCGTTTCGCGCCAGCCACTTCTTCAGGGATTTTTCAATAAATTCTGGTCCGTTGTCGCTCCGCAGGACCATGGGCGCGCCACGCAGGGCAAACAAATCCGCCAGCACGCAGATCACGTCCTTGGCCTTGAAGGATTTGCCCACCCGGACGGCCAGTTCCTCCCGCGTGAACTCATCCTCCACGGTCAAAATTTTCAGCCTGCGCCCGTTGACCAGGGCGTCAAACATGAAACCGTAGGTCCAGACATGATTCGGACACTCGGCCAGCATGGGGATCGGGTCCCGCTTGCCAGGCTTCTTTCGCGGCCTTTTCCTGGGCAGCAGAGGCCCGACAGTCGCCAGAGCCGGTAAATTCGTTTGTGGTTGACGGCCTCGCCGCCACGGACCACCAGGGCATGCGCCCGCCGGTAGCCGTAGCGCTTGAATCGCCGGGCGATTGCCGTAAGCCTCTCGCAAAGCTCCGTGTCGTCCCGGGGGCGCGCCTCATAATAGAGGCTGGACCGCCCGAGCCCGGTCAGGAGGGCGCAGCCACGCCGCATGGAAAGGCCTTTCTCGCGCATTTTGCGCACGGCCTTCCGGCGTTGCCGCGCCCTCACCAGTTTTTTGAGAGCAGGTCCTTCATCACGTCGATCTCGACGTCGCGCTCGGCAAGAAGCCTCTTCAGGCGGGAATTTTCCTTCTCAAGATCCTTGAGCCGCCTGGCCTCGCTCACCGACAACCCGCCGTAGGTCCGGCGCCAGCGATAGAAAGTCTGCTCCGAAACCCCGTGCTTGCGGCAAAGATCCCCAATGGTACCGCCCTTGCACTCCGCCTCCTTCAAAATCCCGATGATCTGCTCCTGGCTGAACCGCGTCCCTTTCATCAGAATCCTCCTTCCAAATATTGGGGGATTCTAACACATCAATGGTCCAGTTTTTGGGGAGCAGGCCAGCCGGAAACGCTATTCCCCCAATACCTTCTTGGCCACGCTCCGGCCGTAGTCCTGGGCCATGCTGGTGCCGCCGCCCAGGGCGGGGTCCTTCAGGCGCAGGGCGTCGCCCACCATGTCCATGCCGAAGACGTTCTTCATGGTGCCGTAAATGCGTTCAATGGCCTCGCCGCTCCAGCCGTAGGCCCCGAAGGAGCCTCCGGCCTTGCCGGAAAGCTGGGCCTTCTCGGCCAGGAACAGGAAGGTCTTCATGGAGGCCATCATGTCGCCGTGGTAGGTGGGGGCGCCGAACACGTAGGCGTCGAACCCCGCGAGGCCGCCCTCGTTCTGGAATTCCTTGACCTCGGCCACCTGGGCCTCCATGCCCCCAAACCGCATGCCCTCGGCGATCAACTCCGCAATTTTCCCGGTGTTCCCGGTCCTGGATGCGTAAACCACAAGTCCCTTTTTCATGGGGCGTTCCTCTTTCTTTGGGGTTTTTGGTGGAAGCCCTGCTCGTCCACCTGTTTTTTCCCAACCTGGATCATCATCCCTTTTGGGGAGATTCGAAATCCCTCTCTTCAGAAGGCCACATTGGAGTGTTGGATAAGGAGTATCCATCGGCCAGGGCTGGGGGTTCTCACCGGATTGCGTCAACAGCCATGTCCCAAAGGCGGCGGCTTGCTCCGGCAGGCTGTGCAAAGCCTTCGCCTTTGGGGGGCGAAGCGTCCGCCGCCGGTGAAAGGCAAGCCGACGAAACCCTGGGAAGGATGTGCACGTAAAGAGCGGTTGTCAAAATTCCCGGCTGAAGGAAGGGGCGTTCCCGGCCCGGGATGGCGGGGCTTTTTGCAGGGGCTTGAAAAGGGAGGCCATCGCCTGAAAACGGATCATGATGCTGAGGGCTGCGTGATGCCCTTAGGCGGGCGAGGCGGTCACGAACCGCAGCAAACCGGTGACCGGGCCGGTGAGAGGGCCATTTTTATCAGACAGGAACGAGGCCGCCATTTCCTGGTCATCCCAGTGCTCCCTCATGGCAAGCCCCCGTTGTTCCAGGAAGCTCCCCATCTCCCCATCCCCCACCGCGAATTGGGTCTTTTCCCCGGGGTGCCTTTTTTGCATGGAGCGGATCAGTTCCAGGGCTCCGTGGACCTGGCCCAGGCGTTCCAGGGGCACCCTTGCCGCGTAGTCAAAGGCGATGAGGCTTTCTTTGTGGGTGTTGGCCCGGACCGCCTCCAGGGTCGCGTCCACCGAGGCGGGCTCCAGATAGTAGCTGACCCCTTCCCACAGGAACAGGGTTTTTGCCCCGGGGTCGTATCCGGCCTTTTCCAGGACGGCTGGGATGGACTCCCGGTTGAAGTCGATGGAGGCCATGGCCACCCATCCCGGGATGGATATCTTCGCTCTTTTCAGGCAGCCGCGCTTCCTGGCCTGGGTGGTGGATATGTCCAGCTCGATGATCCTGGAACGTTGGTTGCGGTCTGCGAAACGGTACGCCCGGGTGTCGTATCCCGCGCCCAGGAGGACGATCTGGGGGGTGCCGTTTTTCAGGGCGTCCAGGAACAGGCCGTCGAAAAAGGCGGTCCTGGCCATCATGAATTCGTACATGCCCAGGGGAACGCGGCGCTTGATCCGGGCAACCGTCCTTTTCCGGGCGAAGCGGACCAGCAAGGAAAGGTGGACCGGAAGAAAATGCCGGGCCAACCGGTCCGGCCCCAGCCGGGCATCCCCGAACTCCCTGTGGGCCAGCGCCCTCAAAAAGGCGGTGCCCACGGCGGTGCCGGAGGCTTGCTGTTCCACCCCTTTTGCGGTCATGAAATCCCTCCAGGCGAGTCTGTGGGGCGTCGCGGGCACGGCCTCCTCCCGGCGTCTGGGAATCGAGGAGGATTCCCCCCAGGCTCCTGCCTCAGCCCGCTTCCCGGATCAGTTCCATGGCCTGTTTTTCCAGGATGTGGACGGCGAAGACGAACATGCCGAAGCGCTTGTCCTTGGTCTGGCCGTGAAAATAGCGGTAGTAGATCTGCTGGGCGATGCCCATGAGGCGGAACATGCCGAACACGAGGTAAAAGGTGAAGGGGCGGACCGGGAGGCCGGTTTTTTCGGCGTAGAGGGTAAGTATCTCCTCCCGGGTCATCATGCCCGGGGCGTTGGTGGGCATCATGCGCATGGCCTCGGCCTCCTCGCCGTCCCCGGCCTCGACCCAGTAGGCGAGCGACGAGCCCAGGTCCATGAGGGGATCGCCGATGGTGGCCATTTCCCAGTCCAGGACGCCGATGATCTTCAAAGGGTTTTCCGGGTCCAGGATCACGTTGTCGAATTTGTAGTCCCCGTGGATCACCCTGGCCCGGGCGGGGCCGGCGGGGATGTTGGCCGCCAGCCATCCCATGACGCCCTCGGAGGGCGGGGCGTCGGGGGTCAGGGCCTGGCGGTATCGTTTGCTCCAGCCCAGGATCTGGCGCTCCACGTAGCCTTCGGGCTTGCCGAAGTCCGAAAGGCCGATAGCCTCGTAGTCCAGGTTGTGGAGCTTCGCGTGGAGGTCCACCAGTTCCTCGCACAAGGCCCGGGTCCGCTCCGGGGTGAAGCCCAGTTCCGGGGGCAGGTCCTTTCTCAGGATGATCCCCTTGAGGCGCTCCATGACATAGAACGGAGCGCCCAGAACCGCCTCGTCCTCGGTGTACGCCAGGGGCCGGGGGCAATAGGGGAACACGGGCTTCAGGGCCGAAAGAATCCGGTACTCCCTTCCCATGTCGTGGGCCGTGGCGGCTTTCCGGCCAAAGGGGGGCCGCCGGAGCACCATCTCCGTGTCCCCCATTTTCAGCAGGTAGGTGAGGTTGGAGTGGCCCGAGGGGAACTGGAGGATTTCGAGTTCTCCGGAAAGCCCGGGGATGTTTTCCTTGAGAAAGGCCTCCACCCGGCGGGCGGGAAGCTCCTCGCCCTCCCGGGCTGGCGTGGCCTGGTCGGTCAGGGTCATGGCGTGCATCTCCGAAAGGAAAAAGGGATGGATAGAAGCTGTTTCATAACCTGGTTCTATTACGATGGGCTGCAAAAACCGATGGCGGCGTCAACAGGCGAAAAACCGTCCTCAACGTGGCCCTGCCAAACCTGCGGCGATTTTTTACCGGTTTCCTTGCCCTCGGTCTTTTCGCTCCATTTCATGACGAAACAGGTTATGAAACAGCTTCTATACCAGAACGAACCGCTCCACCCATTCCAGGACCGTGCCCGCGTAGGTTTCCACGGAAATGTCCCGGGAGCGGTATTTCCAGCGTTTCAGGTACCAGTCCTGGAGCAGGGCCTTGACCAGGGCGGCGGAAAGCTCCGGGTCGGTCAGGCGGAAGATTCCTTGCGTTTGTCCCTGGATCAGGATGTCGCTGATGAGCTTCTCCGTGCCCAGTTCGCTGACAATGGCTTCCTTGCGCTGCTTCTTGGGGAGGTTTTTCGCTTCCATGTAGGAAAAGTAGAACCAGGGCTGCAGGACCTCGGAGATGTAGAGGTGGGCCACGATGACCGCCCTCAACTGCTCCAGGGCTCCCTGGACAGCCTCTATGTGTTCGGTGAGGACCCGGGTGGTGACCCGGCGGCCCTGCTCCTGGATCATATGCACCAGCTCGTCCTTGCTGGTGAAGTAGGAATACAGGGCGCCCATGGAGAGCCCCGAGGCCTCGGACAGGTCCCGCAGGCTCATGGCCTGGAAGCCCTTGGCATTGGAAATGGACAGGGTGGCGTCGAAGATTTTGGCCAGGTTCTTCACCACCCGCTCGGGCTTCTTCACCTTGATCTTGTCCGCGTTCTCGGAAAAGATCTCCTCGCAAATCTGCCGCTTGGACAGGTGGATGAGGTTCTTGAACTCGGCCAGGGTCTGCATGGTCAACCTTCCATTGAAGGACGAGGGGTGATGGTCATGCAATAAGTCCGGAACCCTCTGGCCCCGTCATTCCGGCGAAGGCCGGAATCCAGTCTTTTCCATGCGTTACAAAGACCCTGGATCCCGGCCTTCGCCGGGATGACGACTTTCCGCAGCACCTTCGTCCCTTATCCCTCATTTCATTTTATCGTTCGGCCTTCGTAGGTCTTCAGGATACGCCGGCCCAGGGCCACCTTGTGCACCTCGTCAGCCCCGTCGTAGATGCGGGCCGCGCGTTCGTGGCGGTAGAAGAACGCGATGGGCGTGTCGTCGGTCATGCCCAGGCCGCCGTGGACCTGGAGGGCCCGGTCCACCACCATCTCCATGGTGGCGGCCACAAAGAATTTGATGGCCGAAATCTCGTCCCGAGCCTCCTTGTGGCCCGCGGTGTCCATGCGCCAGGCGGCATGGAGCGTCATGGCCCGGGCCGCCTGCATTTGGGCCGCGCACTCGGCCACCCAGGACTGGATGATCTGCTTGGTGGCGAGCGTCTTGCCCGGGGCCATGATGCGGTTCACGGCCCGTTGGCACATGAGGTCGAATGCCCGGCGGCAGATGCCCAGCCAGCGCATGCAGTGATGGATGCGTCCCGGCCCTAGGCGCTCCTGGGCGATGACAAAGCCGTGGCCCTCGGGGCCCAGGAGGTTGGCCTTGGGCACCCGGCAGTTCTGGAACAGGACTTCGCCGTGGGAGAAGTAGCCGTCCCCGGCATGGCCCATGACCGGGATGTTGCGCACCAGGTTGAAGCCCGGGTTGTCCGTGGGCACGATGATCATGGACGCCTGGAAGTAGGTCGGCGCGTCGGGGTTGGTGACGGCCATGACGATGGAGAAGGCCGAGCCGTCCGCAGCCGTGGAATACCACTTGTGGCCGTTGATGATGTAGTCGTCCCCATCGGAAACGGCCGTAGTGTCCATGAGGGTGGGGTTGGAGCCGGGAAGCTCCACCTCGGTCATGGAAAAGCAGGACCGGATCTTGCCGTCCACCAGGGGTTGGAGCCAGCGCTCCTTCTGCTCTTTCGTGCCGTGGAGGTGCAGGATCTCGACGTTGCCCGCGTCCGGGGCGTGGCAGCCGAACACGTAGTGGCCGAGCGGCGAGCGGCCCAGGGCCTCGGACACCAGGGCGTGCTCCATGAGGCTAAGCCCCATGCCCCCAAGCTCCACGGGATGGTTGGGAGCCCAAAGTTCCATCTTCTTCACCATGTCCCGCTTCTTTCCCAGTTCCTGTTCCATCTCCCCGAAGCTCTTGGTCATGAACTCGGATTCCATGGGGATGAGTTCCCGGTCCACGAACTCCTCCATCATGGAGACCACGGCCTGCATTTTTTCCGAAACGGTGAAGTCCATGTTCCTCCTTCCCCGGCCGCTGCCGGGGGCCCGGGCGTGCGCCGGGTCAGCGGATGGTGATGAGCGCCGGGTCAGCCTCGGCCTCCAGGTGGGAGACCTCGTTGAATCCCAGGAGGGTGATGCCCCGGGGGCCGTAGCGGAACCGGGTCACCGAGGCGTTCCAGATCTGGAACGCCATCTCCATGGTTTTTTCGTCGGACAGAGAAAGGGCCATCCGGGCCGTGGCGGCGATGGGCCCTGCCGAGGTGAACACCACAATGTCCTTGCCGCTGCCGTGGGTCTCCATGAGCTGGTTTACGCCCAGGCGCACCCGTTCCGTGAACTCCCGCCACTGCCCGGCCACGGAGGGGTCCACGTCGCCTTTCACCCACCGCATCATGACCTTGCCGAACACCCGGTCAAAGGCCCGGGAGTCCGTGGGAATGAGCGCGAGGTCCGCCGCGGCTTCGGGGTCATCGGACACCAGCCGGCCGATCTCGCTGTTCCACACGGGCATGGCGTCGAACTCGTCGAAATGGGACTGGATCAGGGGTTCGCCCCCGGAAATCCGGGCAAAGGGCGCGGCGGTCTGCCGGTGGCGGACCATGTTGCCCGCGTACAGGCTGTCGAATTCCGGCCCGGCCCGGTCCAGGCGGGCAGCCAGGATTTCGGCCTGGCGCATCCCCAGGGGGGAGAGCTGGTCGTAGTTCTCCTTGCCAAAGGAGGCCTGGCCGTGGCGAACCATGTGGATGACGCTCATGTTCCCTCGATGGACGTCCCTGGGCCGGGGGGATTCCCGGGCCGCGCCGCCGGGATCAACCGAACGGTTACCTTTTTATCGGACAAAGGGCCTGGCTGTGTCAATAGAAAAACGAGCAAACGCTCTTTTTTTGCAATTGGAAAAAGCCGGGAGGTCAGGACGTTACGCGCTGCGTCATGAGGAAGGATTCATTTTTGTGTGTGCGGAGGAGGGCGGGTCTCGTTCTCTCTACCGGCCCTGCGCCACTTTTTCCAACCGACACGGCTTCCCCCCTTTTTTTTCAAGGGGGGGAAGGGGGCTTGGGTGGGGCCGCCGAAGCTCCTCCCAAAAGCCACCACCCTGCCCGCCCGGACGAACCCCCCCACCCCCCCTTGGGAAGGGGGGCTCATTCCCCGGGCGCTCCCCCCTTTCACTCCACCACATCCACCCCCAGCGGATACTTGGAAAGCGCCTCGCAGCCGTCCTTGCTGAGCACAATGGGGTTTTCGTAGCGGAAGCCCACGCCGTCCTCGGGGCAGGCGTACTGCATGGCGCAGATGAGGACCTCGTTTTCCAGGTACACGTGGTCCGGGTTGGTCCAGTAGGGGAAGGGACCGTCGTTTTTGCCTATGCGCCACTCGTCGCCCATCATGCCGATGCCGTGCTCAAAGCCGGGGACCATGTAGTCCGCGAACCCGCCGTCCTCGGCCAGACCCATCATCTCCTCGGCCAGGTCGGCCGGGGAGATGCCCGCCCGGTAAGCCCCCAGGGTGGCGGTGACGATGCGCACGAAGTTGTCCGCGTGCCAGAGCTGGCGGTCCGTGGCCGGGGCGATGAGGTAGTTGTGGGCGTGGTCCCCCAGGCAGAGCTTGAACATGGAGTGGATGTCCACCATGAGGGGCTCGCCCGCCGCGAGCTTCCGTTGGGTGGCCGGGGTGCAGGCTCCGCCCGCATAGCCGGTCCGTGGGCCGGAGGCGATCTCGTTGCCGCCGGTGAAGGACCATTCCCACACGCTCCCGGCCCGGCGCATGGCCAGCGCCGCGATGCCAGCGACCTCGGTTTCCGTCAGGCCCTTCCAGCCGCCGTTGGCAAGGGCCGCGGCCACGGCCTTGTGCCCCTCGTCCACCTGGCGGGAGGCCTCCCGGAAGCGGGCGATGGTGCCCGCGTCCTTGATGAGGGACAGCTCGTCCACCAGGGTATGGGCGTTCACCAGCTCGCAACCGGAAAGGGCGGCGGAGAACTGCTCGTACTCGTAATGGGTGAGCCAGCCCTCGGGCAGGTAGTTGCTCATGCCGCTTTCCATGCCCACCCGGCCCTTGCCTCCGGGCAACAGGTCCAGAATGAACTCCGAAATCTGGCCGATCTGGTCCTGGCCGCCCATGGGCGCGAACCCCCGGACGTTGTCCTCGCCCACCCAGGACTCATCCGCCACCCGGGCCGCGTCGATGACAAAGGTGAAGCCCGTGGGGATTCCCTCGGCCGGGATCACCACAAAGCTGCGCCAGGGGCAGAAGGCGTCCAGGACCCAGCTCGTGGTCCTCAGGCGGCTGCCCAGGTACACGTCCAGGTTGTGCTGGGCCATGCCCGCCTGGATGGCCTTCACCCTGGCAGGAAAATCAATGAAATAGGTGTCTTGCTGGTTCATGGCTGTTCCTCCCGAGAGGTTGGGGAAAAATCGACAGGCATGGCCTCGTAAAAAGGTCCCGAAACCACCGGCACCGTCATTCCGGCGAAGGCCGGAATCCAGCTATTCCAAGACGCTGCAAAAGACCTGGATCCCGGCCTGCGCCGGGATGACGGCCTGTTGTGAGGCGATCAATACTCCGCTTCGATACCGGCGAGCACCTTGTTCAGGCGGTCCACCACCGAGGCGAGCTTTAGAGCTTTCACCATGTTGCCCTTGAGCTTCAGCTTGCCGGTCATGAGGGCCCGCTGGGAGCCCAGCTCTGCCCGGGAGATGCGGGCGAACACGTCGTAGTCTCCGGACACGGTGAACTCGGCGGCCGGGGGATCGCCCTGGCCCACCTCGAGGCGGGCCAGTTCGCCGTTCTCGTAGCCGAAAAAGAGCCACCAGGCGTTGCCATCCGGGCAGTTATGGAAAACATTGGCCAGGGAGGCGGTCATGTTCTTCATCTTCTCGGGGGTGATTTCGGCCTTGAGGCGGCGTTCGGCCTCGGCCCTCCATTCCTCGCTCAGGTACTGGATTTTTCCGGACATGGCGGTTCCTCCCCTGTTTCGGGTTTGCGGTAGAGTCCCTGGGTGAGCAGCTCCAAAATGGCGTTGAACGCCGTCCACATCTCTGCCTCTTCGGCGCGGATGTAGGCGCGGATGATGAGCATCTTGTACACGGAGAAAAACGCTTCGGCCGTGGCTGGCGGGTCCACGGGCCTGAACGCCCCGGCTTCCATGCCCTCCTCCAGCACCCGGCGGATCATGGCCACGGAGGCGGCGTTGATGGCCCCGTAGGGGTCGTGGTCCGCGAACATGGGGAAGATGTCCGGGTCCCGGGCCAGAAGCCGGCGCAGGCGGTCGTCCGTGGAGAGGTAGCGCACCGCGCTTTTGGCCAGCACGATGAAGCACCGCCGGGGGTCCATCTCAGCGGCCACGGCCCCGGCCACCTGGCCTTGCCAGCGGGAAAGCGCCCAGGCCACGGTCTTTTCGTAGAGGTCTTTTTTGCCTTTGGCGTAGCGGTAGATGTTGCCCTTGGTCATGCCCAGGGCCTTGGCCACATCCTCCA
>Ga0180009_10004755_pt1 | contig 14832 bp, 9 predicted proteins | sample OS_PC_MetaG_FD_123537 | JGI IMG/M metagenome (GOLD analysis project Ga0180009, IMG submission 123537) | Groundwater microbial communities from the Aspo Hard Rock Laboratory (HRL) deep subsurface site, Sweden - OS_PC_MetaG | ecosystem: Environmental > Aquatic > Deep subsurface > Groundwater...
CTCGGTGGGCAGCTACCAGACCAAGATCTACCAGATCACCGAGGTGGCCCTCCCCGACCAGGACGACGACGGTGTGCTCGACAGCTACGACAACTGCCGCGGCACCAAGAACGACGAGCAGACCGACAGCGACGGTGACGGTGTCGGAGACGACTGCGATAAGTGTGCTGGCACACCCCTCGGCACCGCGGTCGACGTCGAGGGCTGCCAGGTCCAGTCGGGCGTCGCGCGGGTGCGCTACGTCCTCGACGGCGCGGTCGATGACGTTGGCTACAAGGTCGCCGAGGGATCCGGGATGAAGCTGTATGCCAGCTTCAACGGCAGTCAGCTCTACGTCGCGGCCTCGGCGGCCACGCCGGGAAAGGACGTCCTGATCTTCGTCACCGCGAAGGCGAACACCAAGGGCCCCGCCCCCTTCGGCAAGGCGGGCAAGGTGGCCAGCTCGAGCGGCTGGTCCGTGGCCGACGAGGGCGACGGCAACTACACCGCCTGGTTCAAGGTCACCGGCGCCGCCCTGGCCGCGACCCCCAAGATGGCGGACAGCACAGCAGGCGTGGTGGAGGGCACGCTCAACCTCGTCGAGCTCTTCGGCGACAGCCTGCCCTCCTGCGACCCGGCCAAGCTCCCCTGCGGCGACAAGATCGTCCCCGCCTGCAAGGCCGGCGAGCCCTGCCACTGCATCTGCATCGGGGCCGCCCGCTACGGCACGGCGAACGGGGCACAGCTCGAGGGGCAGGTTCCACCGGGCAAGGACGGCAACGGCGACGTGGACGCCGCCGAGCTGCTCGCCTTCGGGCTCCAGGATCCGACCCCGCCGCCGCCGCCGCCGCCCGAGGACACCGACAAGGACGGCATACCCGACAGCGGCGACAACTGCCGCGGGGTGCCCAACGCGGACCAGAGCGACTTCGACGCCGACGGCGTCGGCGATCTATGCGACCTCTGCCCCGCCACAGGCCACGGAGCGGCCGTCGACGGCTACGGCTGCGAGCAGGATCCGGGGCAGGCGCACGCCGACCCCGACCCCGACCTCACGGCAGGACCGGTGCAACGCGAAGGCTGCGCCTTCGCCGCAGCTCCGCCCGATGCGGCCCCCTGCCTGCTGTTGTTGCTCCCCCTGCTGCTCTTGACCAGACGAAAGAGGTAGCTCCGATGCGCGCCTCCCCGATACTGCTGCTCCCAGCGCTGTTGATCGCCGCCTGCACCGGCTCCAGCGGCGAGCCGGGCGTCGGCCCCTGCCACGACGCCGACGGCGACCGCTTCGACCTGTGCCGCGTCTTCCGCGGCCGGCTCAAGCTCCCGCCGCCCAAGCAGATGCACCTCACCACCATGGGGCTGCAGCTGGCGGCCGTGGCCTTCGAGCCGACGGGCGGTGCGCCCGTCCCGACGCCCAAACCCGACGGCGGGGCATCCGGCGACGGCGCCGCCGGCATGCCTGACAGCGCCGCGGCGATCCAGCCCACCGACAAGACGCGGATGCGCCTGTTCTTCGGCCCGGTGGTGGCCCACGACGAGGGCGCAGGCCAGCGACCCGACGTGCCCTTCTCGGTCGTCGTCCCCTGCGGCATGTCGGTCAATCTCGTGCTGCAGGTGCCGAGGTCGAGCTCGAGCGGCAGCCCCGGGCTGTGGGTGACGGCGCTCGCCTTCGCCGCCGAGGACGGCGCCGCCGTGACGGCGACCCTCGTCCCCAAACAGCCCGACGACCTGTGCGGCAGCAAGACCAACTCGCTCGACATGGGGGACGTGCAGCTGACGCTGGCCATCGCCGGCGTCCTCGCCTCCGGGAGCATCACGCTGGGCAAGGACAACTCGAGGAATCCACTGTCCCTGCTCGACACCGACGGAGACGGCACCGACAACCTGGCCGACCTGGACGATGACGACGACGGGCAGAGCGACATCGGCGACCTCGACGCGGACGGCGACGGGGTCCTTGACTCCGCCGAGAGCCTGACCGCCCTGCCCGACCAGGACAGCAACGGCGTGCCCGATCTGTTCCAGTAGCAGCGTCTTGCCCCGGGGCGTCGGACACGGCTCGTTTTCTGCGGCCTCAGCTGTGCAAGAAGGCAAAGTACGAGACAGTGTCTTCTTCGAAACCAAGCGCGCGGTTGCACTTGCAGCACTCGCGGGACGGAGCGATCTCTTTTCCAATCTCCTCTACCTGAATCTCCTCCACCTGCAGGACCTCCATCGATTCCTCGGTGCAATGCGGGCAGTAGTAGGGTGCCAGGATGGAGACGATTTGGCCTGTTGCAGCAAGGAGAGGAAGCGTGTTGAACTGACGAACCATGGCAGGGGAGCAGAACTCCAACACAAGGTGTAGGTCGATGCTGCGCTCTCGAAATGCCTCCAGCCAGGATTGGATACCCACCGAGTTGATGCTGGCGACACCGCCCAGATCTAGCCGGACCAGCCCGGCGCTGGAGAAGATGGAGCGCAGATCGCTGGACTCGTCGATCTCTCCCTTCAGCTTGAGACAGGTGGCGATCGGGTGCTCGGTCCTGCACAGCCACAGTCTGCTGCCGATCTGCTCCTCCTTCTCGACTGGTTTCTTGCCCACGAGCACACACAGCGAATGTCCCCGTGTTGCTGTCGTCCCGACCTCTCGTGCAACCAGCGCCACCACCTCGCACGAAATGCCGGGCGAGATGAAGAAGAAGAGATGGGTGGCGGCGCGCATCATGATGCGCAGCCCAAGCCCCGCACCGCCTCGGCTTCTCTTGTTTGCAGGTTGAACGGAGGGTCCCGTTGCGACGGCCAGTATGTCCTCTGGCGTGAGGGAACCGTACGAGTCGCGAGCCGAGAAGGCAACAAAGCGCTCAGCTATTACCCACCGCAGGATGACATCATGACCAGGCGGCAGCGTGACGGCCGAGGCTCGATCCAGCTGCGAGTTCTGCCTTCTTCCGTGAGCATCCACCGGTGCGTGGAACACGGAATTCATGATCATCTCTTCGCTCAGCTCTTTCAACGCTTGCCGGGCAGGCTGGCGGATGCCCTCGGCACGCAGATCTTCGAGCAGCAGGTCCACATGGGCGGACTTCTGGGTGGACGAGGTGAGCTGAAGCACCTGGACAGATCGACCCGACACCAGACTCTCGACCGTGCCGATATCGTCATGATGCATCCAGCGCAGGGCCAGCGCGAGAGCCATCGGCTCGACAGGGAAGGGCCCTATCATGATACTGCTGCCCGACCCGGACAGCGCCGTCAGACCTGGAGACTCGACCGGCGCATCGACGCAGAGCAGGGTCCTGTGGGGCACGAGACCGACCTTGCGCCATTGCTGCCAGGACACTTCCCAGTTGTCCTTCAACACGCCTAGAACCCAGAGGTCCGGCGGCTGGTCATTCGGCCGGAGGGGCTGGCCTGTTGAATGATCGGCCTGGACGTGGGGCTGGATCCCATTGCGCCGCAGTGTTTCCCACCGGCCATGACTGACTGCATTGTCCGATGATCCCAGGAACAGGACCTGGGCGGGCCCGCGCGAGGTCAAGGCTCCAGGCAAGTTCGCCGGAGCGGGCAAAGGAGGATGGCCCGCTTTCGCGTCGACGCCAGCAGTACCTGGATGTGCGCCAGCCTCCCATTGCACGGGGCGAAGGGCCAGCTCGGCAGCTCTGCTCAGAACCTGTTGCAGCTCGTCCATGCTCGAGAAGCGGTCTGTCGGCGACTTGCTGATCATCCGAAGGACAGAGCTGTCCAGCGAGCGCACGGCCGCATCCGGACGCAACTCTGAAGGCGCTCGGGGAGTGGCGTGCTGGTGCATGTCGAGATAGCCGATGGCCGTCGCCGATTCGAACACACGCTGGCCGGTCAACATCTCGTAGAACACATGACCCAGCGAATACTGATCGCTGAAGGAGGTGACTTCACCGCCCCGGCACTGCTCTGGGCTGAGGTACTCGGGCGTGCCCAGGATGGTACCTGGCTGGGTTGAATGTGATTCATCCTCCTGGAGCAGCGCGATGCCGAAGTCGAGCACCTTGATATGGTCTCGACCCAGCAGCTTGGCAACCATCAGGTTTCCTGGCTTGATGTCCCGGTGGACGACCTGCCTGCTGTGCGCGTATCCGAGCGCCGCTGCACATTGATAGGTCAAGTTTATCGCTCGCATCACTGGCAGGGCGCCGTCTTCGAGGATGTCGGAGAGGCTCTTGCCTTCGACGTACTCCATTGCGAGGAAGAGAGTGCCATCTGCCAGCTCACCGAAGTTGTAGACCGAGACAATGTTGGGATGAGCCAACCGGCTGATTGTCCTCGCCTCTCTACGGAACCGATGCTGCCTTTCCTCCGCCAGCGTCTTGCCACGCAGGATCTTGACCGCAGCGTATCGTTCCATGGATGGCTGTTCGGCCAGGTACACCTGCCCCATTCCGCCTGCACTGAGCGACTTCACGATCCGGAACTGGTCCAGAATCCACATCCCGATCAGAGAGTCACAGGTTACCTCTCGCCCTCTCATCTTCCTCTCCTGCCGCAGTGGCACTGGCGTTCGGCTCAGGCTCCTGCCTTGCACACAGGCTACTACACCAGCTCAAGCCATGACACATACGAACCATGCAACCATGTACTCTTCAGCGCTCGATCAACGTAGCCAGCTCGTCCCGCTGCTTCCTCGCGTCGACACCCGCCCCTCACGCCGCATGCGGAAACGCGGCCCGTGGGAACGCCCTGGCGGTCTCCTGGCGTCGGGATCGAGGACGTCCCGCGCGTCGACACGGCTGCCCACGTCACACCTCCGGTCTCGCATTGTATGCGCCGCCCACCCGCCCCACCGGACTCCAAGCGCCGATCATACGGGAGCCACGCCGTGGAGAACAGGTGCTAGAATGCTGATCGTGTCCACCGCAGTCAAACCGGCCCTGCTCGCCGCCCTGCTGCTGGTCCTGTCCCCCCGCCCGGGTTCGGCCCTGGGGCGACCCTCCTGGGCCTTCCGCACCTTCAACACTCGCGACGGGCTGCCGCACAACATCGTGCGGGACGTCATGGAAGCAAGGGACGGCAGCATCTGGTTCGCCACCATGGGGGGGGTCACCCGCTACCGCCCCTCCAGCTGCAGCTACCGCACCTTCGAACAGGGCTGGACCCGCCGCCAGCTGGAGGCGATGAGCCTCGCCCTGGGTCACGACGGCACGATCTGGGTCGCAACACAGGGGGGGGGTGTGGCCGCCAACCGGCAGGGACGGTGGACCTGGTACACGGTGGACAGCGGCCTGCCCTCGGATGAGATCACTTCTCTGATGGTCGACCGATCCTCGCGTGTGTGGGCCACCCCGACCACCGGCGGCATCGCCATGTTCGACGGCAAAAAGTGGCGGACCTTCACGACACGCGACGGGCTCAGTGCGGGCGAGATCGGCCGCTGCTCCGACCTGCGTGACGGGACCGTGCTGTGCGGCACCTACGAGCAACCGGTGCTGCAACGGTTCTCGGGCGGGCGCTGGTCCCAGATCCGCGTCGACGCGCCTGCGCGCCGCCACTTCTACGTCCACGCCGTGACCGAGACAAGGGAGGGTGAGCTGTGGCTCGCGACCAAGGGAGCGGGCGCCATCCGGGGCATTCCGACAGCGACGGGCAATTCCGGTCCTCGCGCCCCTGAGGGGCGGCGCGCGCGTGCCGGTCCTCGCACCCCTGACGGGGTGCTGCGGGATGAAGCAGCGGCACGCCCTCGCGCCCCTGTTGGGGCGCTGCGGGATGCGGCGGCGGCGCGCGGGACGAAGCAGCGGAATTACCGCTGGACCGTCTACGATCGCAGCGCCGGCCTGGTCAGCAACCGAGTGGGAGCGATCCGCCAGGCGAGAAACGGCGCGATCTGGTTCGCGACCGCTGCAGGGGTGAGCCGCTTCGACGGCAAGCAGTGGGCGAGCTTCACGGCGCGCGACGGGCTAGGCGCAAACCAGGTGTTTGCCATCACCGAGACCCGCGACGGTGCGCTGTGGTTCGCAACGCTGGGCGGCGGCGCCGCGCGCTACGCCCCCACCGGGTGGGAGCGGATCACGGAGGATCATGGCCTCCCCAGTGAAAACGCCACGGGGGGGCTGATGCGGGCCGCCGACGGCGCCCTGTGGGTCGGGACCGATCGATGGCTGGCCACGCTGCGGCCGGGTGACGACCGGTGGCGCCCGATCCCCGCCGATCCCCACAGCTCCAGCCTCGCGTCGAGCCACGTGAACCACCTGCTGCAGGATCCGAGCGGTCGGATCTGGGTCGCCACCCGCGAGGGGATCCACCTGCTCTCGGGCCAGCAGTGGCGCTGGATCCGCGCGGACTCCGCCGGCAAGACCGGGCCGCTGCACGACGTGGTCAACCGACTCGCGCGGGACCGTGGCGGGCGGTTGTGGGCGGCAACGTGGGGCGGCATTTCGATGCTGGCCGGCGATGGGTCGAACGACGCGCCATGGGTCCCGTATTCGCGCGATAGCGGTCTGCCCTCGAACCGGATCTACGACGTGGCCGTGGATCGGGGCGACCGGATCTGGGCCGCGACCGAGAACGGTGTGGCCCGGCTGGACGGCTCGCGCTGGACCGCGTTCCTCGATCAGCGTCCGGCCAGCCGCACCAACCGGATCTACAGCCTCGCCCTCGACCAGACAGGTCGACTGTGGGCCTCCGGTCTGGAGGGTGTGGATCTGCGGCAGCTGGACGGCAGGTGGCGACGACTGCTCCCGAACGCCTGGCTCCCGGCCGGCATCTACTCCCGATTCGTGATGAGCACCACCGACGGCTCGCTCTGGTTCGGCGTACGCGGTCTTGGCGTGCGGCGGCTGGTGGACCGGCACTGGACCTCCTACCCCGCGACAGAGGACGCACTACCGGGCGACACGCTGCGCGACGTCGTCGCGCTTGCCGACGGCACCTTCCTGTTCGCCACGCTGGGCGGCGGCCTCAGCCACTACCGGCCTGACCGCGCCCCGCCCCAGACCCATATCGGCGCCGAGGCGGGAGCCGGCCGCGGCGGTGCGCCGGGCTCGGTGATGGTGGGCGAGGGCGTGGCGATCCCCTTCTCCGGTCAAGATGTGCTCAAGCAGACCCGGACCGACGACCTGCTCTACTCCTTCCGGGTCGACGACCGGCCCTGGTCCACCTTTGCGGCCACGACCCAGGCCTGGCTCTCCCACCTGGACCCTGGCACCCACCAGTTCGAGGTCCGGGCGATGGATCAGGATCTGAATGTCGACCCCACCCCGGCGCGCTACGCCTTTCGCGTGGTCCGCCCCTGGTGGACCGAGCCGCACTTCATCGGCATCGTCGCTCTCTCGCTGCTGCTGGTGGTCTACGCCCTGATCCGGATCGGGCGCGCCATGGCCCGGGAGCGCGCGGCCATGCTCAGGGAGCAGGCCACCGTGGAGCAGCGACGGCAGTTCGTGCGGCTGGCGTCCCACGAGCTGCGCAAGCCCCTGGCCCGCCTGGCCCACCGGGCGGAGCTGATCGCCCTGCCGCAGAGTCTCGACGACCGGGACAAGCTGCGGGACTATGCCGCATCTCTGGTGAAGGACAGCACGCACGTCTCGCGCCTGGTGGAGACACTGCTGGAGCAGGCGCGGGTGCAGCAGGGTCTCAAGCTGGAGCTGCGGCAGGGTGATCTGGCCGAGGTGGCGCGAGGGGTGATCGAGGAATTCGAGGAGGGCGAGCATCCGCCGAGGCTGAAGCCAGCGGCGGCGGCGCTGACGGTGCAATACGACCCGTTCTATCTGCCGCTCGCGATCCGCAACCTGGTGGAGAATGCGGTGAAGTACGCCGGGGACGGGGTCGAGCTGGAGACCACGCGCAAGGGCAGGCAGGGCTTGCTGGTGGTGCGAGATCACGGTCCGGGCATCGCCGCCGCGGACCGGGAGCGCGTCTTCGAGCCCTTCTATCGCGGTCGCCGGCTCCCGGAGCACGGCGGGTTTGGCCTCGGGCTCAGCTTCGCCCGGGACATCGCCCGGGCGCACGAGGGAGACCTGGAGCTGCTGCCCCCGACGGACAGCGGGGGGGCGGCTTTCTGTCTGTCCCTTCCACTCGCGGAGGAAGATCGTGGAACGGATACTGATAGTTGACGACGACGAAGAGACGATCAAGATCTGGCGCGACTACTTCGAGCACAAGGGCTACGAGGTGTTCTCCGCGCAGAGCACTGCAAAGGGCATCGAGCTGGCCCGGTCGATGCAGCCCGGCTGCATCCTGCTCGATGTTCGGTTCGACCAGGAGGGGGACGAGGCAGGCTACTACGCCTGCAAGCAGCTCAGGGACTTCTACCCCGGTCCGATCATCATGCTCAGCGCCTACAAGGTGGAGCCGCTGGAGAAGGTGCAGGGGCTCGAGTTCGGCGCGACGGGCTATCTGGAGAAGACGGTCAGCTTGCGCGAGCTCGAGGGCTGGGTCCGGGCACAGATCAAGACCTTCGGCCACCAGGTGTTTCGCGTTGGTCCCGACCGGCAGGTCGAGGTGGACACCCGCAAGCGCGAGGTCCGCAAGGCGGGCAAGGCGCTGTCGGTGACCCAGACCGAGTACACCCTGCTCGCCTTCCTCTGCGCCCACCAGGGCGAGCCCCAGAGCAAGCCGGATCTGCTCGACCTGCTCTACGCCGACGACATGGAGGCGAGCGAGACGCGGCTGACCTCCCACATCTACAACCTCCGCAGACAGGTCGAGGACGACCCGAAGAACCCCAGGGTCATCCTCACCGTCCATGGGTTCGGCTACCGGGTGAGCTGAGCCGACATCACCGAAAAACCTCGAATCTGGCGGCCGCCTGCGTTGTTGCCAATCTCAACGCGCCGGCCAGCTACCCCTGATGAGCCGGGTTGCATTGGGCAACGAGACACCCCCTCGGTGGAGCATGTTATTCAATGATCCCAGACCCCTGACCTGGTTCGACCTGCCTGGCTTGCTTCTTGCTTTCCCCCCGCGCAACACGAACCGCGTCCCATCAAGGAGGCTCCATGTCTCGCCCACTGACCTGCTGGCTCGTCGTCGCGGTGGCCCTCGCGCCGATGACCGTCCTCGCCTTCGACCCCAAGAACATCGAGCTCAAGGACCCATCGGGGGACGACAAGGGGCCGGGTAGCTACACCTACCCCACCCAGTCGGCCTACAAGAAGGGCTCCTTCGACCTGCTCGGTCTGACCCTCAAGGACAAGGGGTCCACGATCGAGATCATCACCAGGGTCGGCGCCAAGATCGAGGATCCCTGGAACAGCAAGTCATGGGGCGGCAACGGCTTCTCGCTGCAGATGGTGCAGCTGTACATCAACAACAAGAAGGGTGGGATGCGCAACGCCCTGCCCGGAATCAACGTCAAGTTCGCCAAGGGGCACGCCTGGGACAAGGTGGTGTTCATCAGCCCCCAGCCCAAGGCGAAGATCCTGAGCGAGGTCAAGTCCAAGAAAGCCAAGGCGCTCAGCCGGATCGTGATCCCGGTGCGGACCTTCGCCCGTGGCCGGGAGATCGTCTCGGTCGTGAACAAGTCCGACCTCGGCGGCGCACCGACCAGGGACTGGGGCTTCCAGGCCGTGATGCAGTCCAACGAGGGCTACTCCGACAAGGACAGCATCCTGGCGCGCAAGGTCAACGAGTACAACGGCGAGCACCGCTTCGGCGGCGGCAGCGACTACAACTGCGACCCCCACGTGATCGACATGCTGGCTCCGCCGGCCAGGGGCGGCGGCGGCGAGAAGGACGCGCAGTACAAGGCGCTCAAGAGCTACAAGTGCGACGCATCGGGCAAGGGGACCGAGGCGGTCATTCCGATGGTCTATCCGGGCAAGTTGTAGTCCGGTAATGACACCCGGTTCGCGGGAGCGACCATGGCGCAGGTGACCCTCAAGAACGTGACCAAGCGATACGATGACGTGGAGGCGGTCCGCGACATCTCGCTCGTCATTCCCGACCAGGAGCTGGTGGTGCTGGTGGGCCCCTCGGGCTGCGGCAAGTCCACCACGCTGAGGATGATCGCCGGCCTCGAGGCGATCAGCTCCGGCGAGATCCGCATCGGCGAGCGTGTGGTCAACGATTTGCCGCCCAAGCTGCGTGACATTGCCATGGTGTTCCAGAGCTACGCGCTCTACCCCCACATGTCGGTGCGGCAGAACCTCGCCTTCGGGCTGAAGATGCGCAACACGCCCCGCAGCGAGATCGACAGATCGGTGGCGGACGCGGCCGCAATCCTCGGCATCGAGGGGTTGCTCGACCGCAAGCCCAAGCAGCTGTCCGGCGGGCAGCGCCAGCGCGTGGCGATGGGCCGGGCCATCGTCCGCCGCCCCGCGGTGTTCCTGTTCGACGAGCCGCTCTCCAACCTCGACGCGGCCCTGCGGGTCCAGATGCGCACCGAGATCTCGCGGCTCCACTCCCGGCTGAAGACCACGACGATCTACGTCACCCATGACCAGGTCGAGGCCATGACCCTCGCCGACCGCATCGTCGTGATGCGCGATGGGCTGATCCAGCAGGTGGGGCCGCCGCTGGAGCTGTACGACCGCCCGACCAATCGATTCGTCGCCGGTTTCATCGGCACCCCCGCGATGAACTTCATCGAGGGCCAGGTCGTGGATTCCGGCGACGGGCCGACCTTCGAGGCGGCCGGCATCTGTGTGCCCCTGCCCGCCCTGCTGAGACCATCGCTGGGGCATGGCGCCCAGGTGGTGCTGGGCGTCCGTCCTCCGGACATTCGGCTGGCGGGCGGCTCCCACACCGGACCCTGCGTCGAGGCCCGCGTCGACGTGCGCGAGCCGATGGGGTCAGAGGTCTACCTCTACCTGGAGAGCCAGTGGGGCAGCCTGGTGGCGCGGGTCGGCAGCGACGCTGCCGCGCGCGAGGGAGACCAGGTGAAGCTGGCCCTGTCAGAGGACAGCATCCACCTGTTCGACGGCAAGAGCCAACGGAGCCTGCAGTCATGACGCGTCGTCCGGTCGTCTGTCTGGCGCTGCTGCTGTCAACCTGGCTCGCCTCGACGGCCGGGGCCAGGCCGCTCGTGCTGTGGCACGCCTACCGCGCCGCGGAGCGCTCGGCGCTGGAGGCGGCGGTCCAGCGCTGGAACAGCGGCGCCCGGCGCGAAGATCCCGAGATCCAGCTGCTGGCAGTGCCCTACGACGCCTTCCCCGACAAGATCACGGCCGCCATCCCGAGGGGCCACGGGCCGGACCTGTTCATCTTCGCCCACGACCGGGTGGGAGACTGGGCCGAGTCCAAGGTCGTCGAGCCGATCGAGTTCTGGATGACAGAGCAGCACGCCGACAAGTTCCTGTTCAAGGCGATCGACGCCCTGTGCTACGGCGACTCGCTCTTCGGCCTGCCGATGGCGTTCAAAAGCACGGCCCTGTACTACAACAAGGCTCTGGTTCCGTCGCCTCCCGCCACCACCGACGAGCTGGTTGCCATCGGCAAGCAGCACACCGACCGCAAGAAGGGACGCTTCGGCCTGGTCTACGACAACAACAGGCTCTACTTCCACGCTCCGTGGCTGTTCGGCTTCGGCGGCCGGATCTTCGACGCCGGGCAGAAACCGAAGGTCCACACCGCGCAGGCGGTGAAGGCCCTGGCCTTCGCACGCGAGCTGGGGGGCGAGGACGGCATCGTGCCGCCGGAGCCCTCCACCACCCTGACCACGACCCTGTTCAACCAGGGCAAGGCCGCGATGGCCATCTCCGGCCCCTGGATGCTGGGCGAACTCGACACCAAACGGATCCAGGTCGGCGTGGCGCCGCTGCCGACGGTCAGCAGCACCGGCAAGCCGGCCGGCCCCTTCCTCGGCGCCGAGGGCGTCATGATGTCGGCGCGCTGCAAGCAGAAGGCCGCGGCGTTTCGCGCCATGTCCTTCCTCACCTCCGACGCCGTAGCCGTCGAGCGCGCCGTGAGCGCCCGTCAGCCGGTGGCGAACCGGGCGGCCTGGAAGGACCCCAGGGTCAAGCGAGACCCGATCCTGTCCGCTTTCCGGCGCCAGCTCGACACCGCGCAGGTCATGGCGGGCACGCCCCAGATGCGGCTGGTCTGGTCGCCATACGACATGGCGCTGCAGAAGGTGATGAACGGTAGCGCGACGCCCGAGCGGGCGCTGGCCGAGGCACAGACCGAGATCGAGCGCTACCTGGCGGCGATGCAACGGCCCAAGGAGAGCAAGTGAGCCGCTCACCCGCCCGGCGCCGGGCCGCTGGCGCCGTCCTCGGGGCCCTGCTGGCGACGTCCCTGGTGGGGGTGACGGCCGCGGCGCTCTACCTGAGGGCCCGAAACGCCGGCGAGCAGGCGCTGGCCGAGGCGCCGGCGCGGACCTATGCCAGACATCTGGCAGCCGCGATGGTTGGAAGCGGCGCGGGCCACGACCAGGTCCAGGAGGTGGTCCAGCAGATCAGGCGCGACGGGCGCAACGTCGTCCATGCATCAGTTGTCGTCGAGCCACGCTCGACGAAGTACCGCTTCCTGCGCAAGCGCCGCTACCTGGCCCATACCGAGCGCTCGCGCGTACGGCAGGCGCTCGACCCGCGCCGGGCCGGCGACAAGGAGATCTACGACCTGGCCAACCGTGTGCGACACAAGGGGCGCATCGTCGAGACGCGCGCGCCGCAGGGCAAGCCATTCGAGGTCATCGCCGCCGAGCCGGTACGACTCGGCGGCCGCCACGTCGGCATGGCGCTGGTCGTCACGCGCCCGCGGGTGATCGCTCCGGGTGTGCCGGCCTGGCCGCTGGGGCTGGGAATCGCGCTCGTCATCGTCCTGGCGCTGTTCGCCGGCGCCTTCACCCGGCAGCGCTATCTCGTCGTGATGGCGGCGGTGGTCTGCTTCGCCCTCTACGCCCGGTCCCACCTGGGGCAGCTCGAAGCCTTCTACGTCACCACGATCGAGAACCAGGCCGCGGGGATCGGAACGGACGTCGCCGGGCGGCCGCCCGCCCTGCCCGGCTGGCCCCTGATGGCTACCACTGCGATCGCCCTTGCGATCTGCCTGCTGGGCCAGATCCGCGTCGGCGAACGGGTGGCGGGCGCCCTGCGCAGCCACCACGTGGCCTACCTCTACCTGCTCCCCGCCGCGGCTGGCATGCTGGTGCTGGTCTTCGTCCCCTTCGGCTACGGCCTGGGCCTGGGCTTCTTCAACCACGCCCACGGCAGCTACACCTATGTTGGACTGAGCAACTTCGCCGAGATCCTGTCCGGCGGCGGGCGGCCCCTGTCCCACCCGCTCAACTTCTACTTCACGCTGGGAGTCACGGTGCTGTGGACCGGCTTCAACGTCCTGCTGCACGTCGTGATTGGCCTGGCCCTGGCGCTGGTGCTCAAGGATCCGCTGCTACGCTTCAAGGGCGTCTACCGCGTGCTGCTGATCCTGCCCTGGGCCGTGCCGAACTACATCACCGCGCTGATCTGGAAGGGCATGTTCCACCACCAGTACGGCGCGGTGAACCACGTGCTCGAGCTGTTCGGCATCGAGAAGATCAGCTGGTTCTCCCACTTCTCCACCGCCTTCGCCGCGAACCTGGTGACCAACACCTGGCTCGGCTTCCCCTTCATGATGGTGGTCTGCCTCGGTGCGCTGCAGAGCATCCCGCGCGATGTGTATGAGGCGGCCGACGTCGACGGCGCCTCTCGCTGGCAGGCGTTCTGGGACATCACGTTGCCCTTGCTGCGGCCGGCGCTCTTCCCCGCGATCATCCTGGGGACGATCTGGACCTTCAACATGTTCAACATCATCTACCTGGTGAGCGCCGGCGCGCCGGGCGGCTCCACCGACATCCTGATCACCGAGGCCTACCGCTGGGCCTTCGAGCGCGCCGACCGCTACGGGCTGGCCGCGGCCTACGCCCTGATCATCCTGGTCATCCTGCTGACCTACACGCTGGTGACCAACCGCATGACCAAGGCCACGGAGGACACCTACTCATGAGCGCCAATTGCGGTTCCTCGCGCCTTCGGCGCTCCGGGGTGAAGCACCGCAATTGCGGTTCCTCGCGCCTTCGGCGCTCCGGGGTGAAGCACCGCAATTCCTCCGCCAGCCGCCTGCTGGTCCACCTGGTGCTGATCACCTTCACCGGCCTGACCCTGCTGCCGGTGGCGCTGGTGGTACGCAAGGCGATCACGCCGGGCCAGGAGTTCGAGCTGACGCTGAACCCGATCCCGTCCAGGGTGACCCTCGATCACTTCAGGCACGTGGTCGGCGCCAGCCTCCCCGACGGCACCTGGCTCTTCGGCCGGCAACTGCTCAACAGCCTGCTGGCCGCCCTCGGCACCACCGTGCTCGGCGTCTTCCTGGCCTGCACGGCGGCCTACGCCTTCAGCCGCTTCCGCTTCCCGGGGCGCCGCTTCGGCCTGCTCACCTTCCTGGTGGTGCAGATGTTCCCGGCCACCCTGCTGATGATCCCGCTGTACATCATCCTCTCGCGGCTCGGGCTGCTGTCCAACATCCTCGGCCTGGTGCTGGTCTACTCCACCACCGCCATCCCCTTCTGCGTCTGGATGCTCAAGGGCTACTTCGACACCATCCCTCGCGAGCTCGAGGAGGCGGCGCTGATCGACGGCGCCTCGCGGCTGCGCATCTTCTACGGCATCATCCTGCCGCTCGCCCGCCCCGCCATCGCGGTCACCGCGCTGTTCTGCTTCATGACCGCCTGGAACGAGTACATCCTCGCCGCCACCTTCCTCGGCCGCGAGACCTCGTACACGCTGCCAGTGTTGATCAAGTCCTACGTCGGCGAGTACGGCTCGACCCAGTGGGGATCCTTCGCGGCAGGCGCGATCATCGTCTCGATCCCGGTGGTGGCGCTGTTCTACGCGCTGCAGAAGAACCTCGTCGCCGGGCTGACGGCGGGCGGGGTCAAGGGCTGAACGGCCAGGCAGACCCTCTGGGCTGCCTGGTCAGGGGGCTGGTTCA
>Ga0180009_10004756_pt1 | contig 14830 bp, 15 predicted proteins | sample OS_PC_MetaG_FD_123537 | JGI IMG/M metagenome (GOLD analysis project Ga0180009, IMG submission 123537) | Groundwater microbial communities from the Aspo Hard Rock Laboratory (HRL) deep subsurface site, Sweden - OS_PC_MetaG | ecosystem: Environmental > Aquatic > Deep subsurface > Groundwater...
GAAGAGTTGTATGGTCTGACTTCTCAAATGCGGCGGGTAGCGGTTTCGGTTCCTTCTAACATCGTTTGGAACGTGACAGTCAGGCAGATTACCTTGGTTTTCTTGATATATTTCAGCCTTCAGCCTTCAACCTAAATACCTGAGTAGTTACCTTCTCTCCAACTTTATTATCCATAAACTCCCTGTTCAAAATTTTTTAATCCAAAAAATCTCTGATGCCACAGGATTTGATATCCAGACCCATAAGATAGACCTGAATCTTTGGCGGGGCATTGGGATATCTGTTTTTGGACTGGAGGCCAGATCAAGGCGAGGTCCTGGAAGCGTTGTCGCTAAAAAAGTGCCCATGAACTGGATTCCCTGGCCAGAATCAATGCTCGTGAAAGGGGGAGATTTTGAAACTCATCTGAAGATTAAAGGCAGGCTTCAATATCCCATATCAGTGGATGGAAAAATCATCATGGAATCCCCTCATTTTTTATTACGCAGGCCGGATCAGTTCAAGAACCTTCACCTGCCTGAGAATCATTCAGCTCTCGGGGCAAGATTGGAATGCAAGAATTTTGAGATCTTAGGCGGTGGAATTCAACTCCCCTTCAAAGACATCTCGGCAGAGGTTATTCTGGAACAAGGAACTTTCCGGGTTTCAGGACTGAGGTCAAATTTTGGGCACTCAATCATAAGGAATGCAAGCCTGGAGATAGAAGAGATCTTCAGGGATCACCCAACCTATGAGACCTTGATAGAGGGTTCTTTTGATCTCAATGACCTGGTGAGACAAAGGGAGATGGGTCTTATACCCTCTGAAGTTCGCAATAGGCTCAGTCGGGTGGAGGATATTTCCGGCAATCTGAGATGCAATGCCAGGTTCCGCTATGAACCTGAATGGAAATCTCCTAGAATTACGAGTGGAGCACTTGTTTTCAAGGATTGTTTGATTGAGCAGAGGGAATTGTTTTTCCCTCTATGGCTGAAAGAGGCTGAAATCCATATTGATAAAGAGGATCAAAATAGATTCGATGGCATAGGCAATTGGGGAAATACCACCTTTAAAGTTACAGGGGCGTTTGGGATTACGGGGAACAGATTAGATCTCCGGGGAGCAGATCTTTCGGCTCATGTGGATATGAACCAAGTTATTCCTTTTTTCTATGACGTGGATAGATTACCGATGGAATTCAAAGGCCCTGTTCAATGCCGGATATCCACAAAAAAGGAGAAAGATTTATGGTCTTGTCAGGGCAGAGCCGACCTGGATGGAGTGGTTTTAGAGTCTGATCACCTTTCAATGGATTCGCTAGGAAAGCAAGATAGAATTGTTTTTGATCTCGATTTCAAGCCCCAAGATAGGATTGATCTAAAAAAGATCTTGTTCCAACTCAAAGGCTCTTCTTTGGAATTATCCGGTTCCTATAATCTGAAAGATAGAGATGATTTCACCCTTAAGGTCAATTCTCCCGGTCTTTCACTTGAAGATCTGGGAATCCGAGGGGATGGGATTTTTTAAGAGGTGAGATTGTGGTCCACTCCAATTTCCTGGATACGGCTGATCTTCTGCATGATGAAAATAGTCCCTTTTCCAGAGACAAGATGCCGGGCGTGAATAGGATCCCCGATAAGGTGGATATCCTCTTGAAATTGAATATTTTGAAAGTATTGAGGGAGATGCTGTCATTGATCAAGGTATCCTTAGAACAGAAAATTTTATGATGAAGGGTCCACTTTTCAGTCCGGATGTAAATTATGTTCCTTTTAAGAACCCAGGAGGGGGAGTGGCGGGAGTTTTAAAGCGGTTGTTTCTAACCCCATTGTGGATTCTGGAAGATAGCTCCCATCATTCAGATAACCGAGTGAGTCAAGACACTCCTTTGCCGGAAGATAGTTTTTAGGTACAGGTTGTTTCCGCCAATTTTCACTCTTCAGAAATTTTTGTCAAAAATTCCCTGAGGGCAGGCCGAATGTAGATTCGGCTCAGATCAAAACGCTTTAATGCCTTGGCCAGGGCTTGGATCTTATCCCCAATAGCGGCCTCGGAGTTAACAATCAAGATATCTTTCCCTTTTAACCTGCAAAGACCCCCCGTAAAAAACGACCCCTCTTTTCTGATGGCCTCGTATCGGACTTCGATTGCGAGGTTTTCAGCCAGTTCCTCAAGCTGGGCCATAAGTGTCTTGTCATCCATACCGGAGTCTTTCATAGAAGCTTGTGCCCAATCGTGGTTAGTCCTTTAGAGAAAAAACTCTATGCAAAACGTGCAGAAAATTTCAGCATTACAAAAGTGTGAAGTGCTTAAAGTTGTGGAATTTTATCTATTTTATAGTAATCGTTCAAGGGTTCAGGGTTAGTGAAGGTTAACAAAAGAAAAGCAACCCTGAACGGTGAACCCTGAACCTATGAACACCCATATTTTATATAAACAGATTGAGTTTATGGAAAAAAGGGCCATGCGTCAAGGATTGAGAATGGAATAGGTAAGGGTCCCTTGCAATTCTTTGTGGGTCAGCCCCCTTTTTCAAGAATATGAACCTTTTTAGGTGACTCACCGAACCGGCTTACCACAATAAGGACAGAAATGAAAATCCGGCTCCATAGGCTTGCGACAATGGGGGCATAGGTTATGGTACGGCATCTCCTGGGTCCCCAACCATCTCTCCCCTGACTCATGGGACAGAGCTCCGCATCTCTGGCACTGCACAAATGGATTCCCTTTTTTTACACGAAGAATCGGAATAAAAAAGATGGAGAGGTAGTGATCAACCCTTTTCAGGCTTGCCTGGTGAAGTCCACAGGATGGACAGAGCCTGGGCTGTTTATCCACCTCTATGGTTTTAGGCTGAATCCCTCCAATGAAAAAAAACATGTTCCTTATTCGCAACTCCCGGTTCCTGAGTAGTTACGATTCTATATCGATGAAACGGTTGTATATCAAGCATAAAGTTAGACGTGGAATCCCTTTCCCATCCATTAAAATTATGTTATACATGAATTGATCGGTTCCAGGTTCAGGGTTCCAGGTTCAAGGGTTACAACCGATGGAAACTGCTCATAATATTGACCAAGCTCAGGAATACCCGACGTAACCCATTGGGTGAAACGGCTTTAACCAAAGATAAAGACTGGATCCGTTTGATACGTGCTGTCCGGGGTTTTTCAACACGGAACGTTGAACCCAAAACCGCTCAACCTAGGAAAAGCCTGATGAATACAATGTATACTCCAGCAATAGATGATATTAAACACGGGAGATTGAGATGACCGGGACAGGAATCGTAAAGGACGAAAGATATATGAATCATGTGATGGGAGCTTATCATCCGGAGAGCCCACAGCGCCTTGAGGTGATCTATGCCATGCTGGAAGATCCCGACATGGTGGGAGAATTTAAGGAAGTCCCTGTGAGGCGGGCTGAAAAAGATGAACTCCTTCTGGTCCATTCACCGGATTACGTGGGCAGGATAGCGGCTACGGAAGGAAAAGAGTACACATACCTGGATCCCGATACACAGACTTCTGCCGGTTCTTATGAGGCGGCCCTTCTGGCAGCAGGGGGATTTTGCGAGGCCATATCTATGGTCAACTCCGGGGAACTGGATAATGCCTTCGCTCTGGTGAGGCCTCCAGGACACCATGCTGAAAGGGATCGGGCCATGGGTTTCTGCCTGTTTAACAATGTGGCCATAGGAGCCAGATATGCCCAGGAATTTCTCAAACTTGATCGTATCCTTGTGGTGGACTGGGATCTCCATCATGGCAATGGGACCCAGCACTCCTTTGAGGATGATCCATCTATCCTCTATTTTTCTACCCATCAGTATCCATATTATCCGGGAAGCGGGGCGTTCAAGGAGACCGGGATTGGCAGAGGGGAAGGATTCACGGTCAACGTACCCCTTTCCATCGGTTATGGTGATGGCGAATTCGTTGGCACATTTGAGGAGATATTGAAACCCATTGCCCTTGAATTTAAACCTGAGATAATCCTGGTATCCACCGGTTTTGATATCTATATGGGTGATCCTCTGGGGGGGATGAATGTGACACCTAAAGGATTTGCCGGATTAACCAGGTCCATCATGGAGATTGCCCATTCATGCTGTGGAGGAAAGGTCGTGATTACCCTTGAAGGAGGTTACAGTCTTGAGGGTCTAAGGGATTCGGTAAAGGAGGTTTTAAAAGAGCTGGCCGGGCTGTCACACACGAGTATCCCGGATATTATGGCCAAAGCAGACAAGGATATGCTTGATTTTGTGGTCGAACGGGTGAAAGAGGTTCACAGGCCAAACTGGAAGAGTCTTTAGGACCACATTTAAGCTCTACTTTAATTGACTAAGCTGTTTAACTTGAGAGTCTAAAGTTCTTCCTAAGCACTTGACTTTTAAAGAAATATTCCGGCAGATAAACCGTCATTCCCGCGGAAGCGGGAATCCAGGAAAATCACGGGGTTATGGATTCCTGCTTTCGCAGAGCCTGCCCCTGTGAAGACAGGGGAATGACAGAACTTTGGACTGTGCAGCTGTTTAAAAAAAAGGAAACTTTAAAGAGATGGCAAGTTATTCATTATTTTCAATTGGTTGTAGAATTTTTACAGATACTGGTCTATCATGGGCAATCGGGGACGATTCGGTAAATACGGAGAGATGAAAAGATTTGACCGCCTTAGACAGGCAAGAATCAAGACTTCATCGCTCCATAGAACAGAGATCAAACCACTCAATTTAAGATCTCCTTTTAAAAAACCGGTTTTCCAGAAAGACAGTACCCAGATACGCTTAGCCAAGGGCTCTGATGTGGACTTCATTGGTCAATTAAGCGAGAAGGTGTTTAAAATCTATGGCCCCTATGATGAGTTGGTTCCCCAGTGGTTTGAATCAGATTTTACCATGACCATTATTGCCATCATGGCGGGGAAACCTGTGGGTTTTGCCATGATAGGCCATGTGTCCAAAGAATTGAATCTACCTGATGTTTCCGAGCTTATGGCTATTGCGGTTGAGCCGGAAAAACAGAAGAGGAGGATTGGGACAATGCTCATCAGGGAGATGGAGAAAAAGGCCGCTGACCTTAAGATACAGAGGGTATTTTTACATACGGCCGTGGAAAACCTCTCGGCCCAGAGACTATTCGCAGAATGCGGATATCAAAAAGGTGGCATAAAGAGCGGTTTTTACCCGGAAGGGCAGGATGCCGTGTTGATGTCCAAGAACATCGCCGGGTAGATGGATACAAGAGGACTATATTTTTGAACTATTATTTTGGGGCTTGAATAGACGGTATATTTCTGTTTATAATAAGCTATTATTTTTTCAGGGAGGGGAGAAGAACTATGGCACAGATAGACGCCTTTTTCAAACTGATGAATGAGCAAGGGGCCTCTGACCTTCATCTGGTTACCGGTCAGCAACCGGTTCTGCGGATTCAGGGTGAACTGGAAAGGGTTAAATATAGGATACTTGATAATGATGGCCTCAAGGCTATGCTCTATGAGATAGCCCCTGAAGACAAGGTCAAGCTCTTTGAAGAGACAGGAGATGTGGACTTTGCCTATGAGATTCCGGGGCTTGCCAGGTATCGGGCCAACTTTTTCGAGCAGAAATATGGCGTGGCTGCGGTTTTTCGGGAGATCCCATCCACTATTTTGGGTTGTGAACAGCTTGGTCTGCCTCCGGTTGTCCGCAGGCTGGCTTCCTTGCCGAGGGGTCTGGTCTTGGTTACCGGCCCCACCGGGAGTGGCAAGTCAACAACCCTTGCCGCCATTATCGATGAGGCAAACCATACCCGCAAGGACCACATCCTGACCGTTGAAGATCCCATCGAGTTTGTCCACAAGAGTGATAAGGCCGTTATTAATCACCGGGAGGTGGGGCTTCATACCAGGTCGTTTGCGGCGGCCCTGAAGGGTGCCCTCAGGGAGGACCCTGATATTATCCTGGTGGGTGAGATGCGGGATCTTGAAACCATTGCCCTGGCCATCGAGGCATCGGCCACAGGTCACCTTGTCTTTGGCACACTCCATACCACCAGTGCGGCAAAAACCGTCGACCGTGTCATTGAGGTCTTTCCCGTATCCCAGCAGGAGCAGATGAGGAACACCCTTTCTGACGGCCTTCGAGCCGTGGTGGCCCAGAACCTTTTCAAGAGGATTGACAAGAAGGGTCGGTGCGCCGCCCTTGAGATCATGATCGCCATCCCGGCTATTCGAAATCTCATTCGGGAGGCAAAGACCTTTCAGATACCCTCTTCCATGCAGACAGGGAAAAAATACGGCATGCAGACACTGGATGACGCCATCATGGCGCACCTGCAAGCAAAACGGATCAGCCCGGATGATGCCTATGCAAAGGCCAATGATAAGGGTAAATTTCTCCCTTTTTTGAAGAATCCTCCGGTTGATTTTACCGAGGCTTAAACCAGGCAACGTGGATTCGGGGTGTGGCAGGCGGAGGAGATAGGAAAAAAGCATAAGTAAATATTGTTCAAAAAACTAACAATAGCCTCATAGAAGAAGGAGAGAGACCATGAAACAGCAACAGGTAGATAATATCCTCACAAGTATGCTTGAGTCCTATGAGGGGGTCTCTGACCTTAATATAACCGTAGACAAACCCTGCCAGGTTGAGGCTTCAGGCCAGTTGAAGCCTGTTTCCCTGAATCCACCCATAGAGAGATTAACCCCGTTCCAGACAGAGATGGTTGCTTTGAACCTCATCAGTGCGGATCGTCGTCTCACCAGAATACTTCTCGAGGAAGGTTCATGTGACTCTTCTTATCAGTTGGCCGGTAAGGCCCGATTCAGGGTTAATATCTTTTCTCAGAAGGGATATTATTCCATTGTCATGCGGCAACTTGCCACAAGGATTCCCACCATTGAGGAGATGAACCTCCCACCGGCCTTTAAGAAGATGACCGGAGAGAGAAACGGCATTATTCTGGTTACGGGGGCCACAGGAAGCGGTAAATCCACCTCTCTGGCCGCTGTTCTCAATGAGATCAATGAGACCAAATCGGTTCATGTGGTTACCCTTGAAGATCCTGTTGAGTTTGTGCATTCCCAGAAAAAGGCCACATTCAACCAACGGGAGATGGGACTCGATTTTGATGCCTTTTCTTCTGGGCTAAGGGCAGCCCTGAGACAGGCCCCAAAGGTGATTCTGGTGGGTGAGATGAGGGACAGGGAGACCGTTGAGATCGGCCTATCCGCGGCGGAGACAGGGCATCTGGTTGTCAGTACCCTTCATACCGTGGATGCGGGTCAGACCATAAGCAGAATAGTGGGTATGTTTGATCGGGAAGAGGAGAAGCAGATCAGAATCCGACTCGCCGATACCGTGAGATGGATCGCCTGCCAGAGACTATTGCCCAAGGTGGGAGGGGGTCGTGTGGCGGCTTTTGAGATCATGGGTTCCAACCTCAGGGTCAAGGATACTATCTTGAACGGGGAGTCAGAAGGTAAGACCTTCTATGAGATCATAGAAGGGAGCCGGCCTTTCGGTATGATGACCTTTGACCAGTGTATTGCCAATCACTACAAAGCGGGTCTCATTACAGAAGACACAGCCATGAGTTATGCATCCAGAAAGGCTATCGTGGGAAGGGCCATTGATTCCATAAAAGCGGAGAAGGGAGAGAAGACCACCGAGATAGATGACCTGAGCTTGGATGGTGAATATGGGAAAAAAGATAAAAAGAAGGGGATTTAGGAGATTACAACATGGAAGTCACCTGCCAAAGCTGTAAGACAAAACTGAATATACCTGATGAAAAGATCCCTAAGGATCAGATGGTGAGAGTCAATTGCCCGAAGTGTAAAAACAAGATTACTCTGGATAGCCGAAAGGCTGACCAGGAAGAGCCAGCAGGTCAAGAATCTACTGATCATGATGAGACGGGAAAGCTTCATCTAAAGTTTATCAAATCAAAACGCGCCTCTGAACCAGAAGAAAAGGGCTATGACTATGAGGATTTTAGTGGAGAAGAAGCCATTGATACTTTCGCAGAAGACGGAAAGCTGGCACTGGCCATGACCAATAGTGATGACGTTTCTGAAAATATCAAGAGCGCGGTGGAACAGATGGGGTATAAATATGTTTCAGCTCCCAATACCAGGGACGCCACCGGCAAGATGCGCTATCATCATTTTGATCTGATTTTACTCGATGATGGGTTTGACGGGCAGGAACTGGAGCGCAGCCCTGTTCTCAATTTCCTCAATCATCTCTCCATGTCCCAGCGTCGCCGGATCTTCGTTGCAGTGATTAGTGATAAATTCAAGACCATGGATGATATGATGGCCTTTGCCATAAGTGCCAATGCAGTAATCAACCCAAAAGATCTGGAGAGATTGTCTTCCATATTAAAAAAAGGTCTTTCGGAATATAAAAGTTTTTATAAGGTCTTCTTCGATACACTGGCAGAGGTGGGAAAGGCTTGAACCAAAACGAAGATGGATTTAATGAACAGATATCGCTTAAGAGTAGAGACCTGTATCGGGACCATCATTGATGTCCACAAGAGATGCGGTTCCCCCTATGAGAGCAAAGAATTTTTAGGCAGGTTTGAAAAATTGAAAAGGGCCATGGATAATATGGATATGAGCAAGGTCTCTGAGGGGGATATCCTTATGGTTGAAAAGGCGACAAATGCACTATTGGCTGAGTTCAGGCCTGTCTTTGAGACGGAAGATCATGGTCCTGTATATGAAGATGTAACACACTGAATATTTTTAAAATCCTCTTCCTAACCTCTTAAACATAATCATTTATATCCAGGTTTTCCTTATCTTTCCACCAAGATGTTAACAACATCAAAGCCGATCTGAACGATGGCATGGGTATCGGTTCTCTCACCATGAGACTCTTTATGCTTCATGATTTCCTTGTTTCAAAACTCCCATTTGATAAGTCTAAGATAATAAAGTTTTTCCAGAGAGGTTGAAGGCATTTCTGGTAATGATTGGACATCAACTATTGCCGGAAATCCCCACATTATCCTGTCTCCCCTTATATTCATGAGTGCCTGATCCATTTGAGGTAACTGCAGATCTAATCCATGGGAATGGACGAGATATAGATATATGAAAAGGCCTCCACATGCAAATCCACCAAAGGCCATATGGATCCTATAACTTGTCTTTGCCATACACAAAGCAGCAGGAAAAATAAGAGAAACGATTATAATGATTAATAATATATAGGATATTTTAAAGGGATTACTCATTTAACTCCCATTGGATCCACCGCACAATCCAGAATCTTTGCGCCCTTGATGGGGGAAAGGGTTTTACCCCAGATCTCTCTAAGAACTTTGATCCTATTCATCTCTCCCAGAGCCCAGATTGAACCACCTGCGCCAGCCCCTGCAAACCTGGCGCCGCACTCTGCATCTTCTGCCTGTTGGATCAGTTTTTCGGTAATGGGTATCAAGGCGTTGGGGGTGATCTCTTTTCGTATTGCAATCTCATCCTTTAAAAGGCCCGCCGCGTTCCTCCAGTGACCTTCTCTGATGGCCTTGGCCAATCTATTAACGATATCGTTAGCTTTGATCCACCCTGTCCTTGTTTCCCCGGACAGGAAGTCAAAGATCCAGGAGCGGTTAATGCGGGCTGAAACATGACTTTTCCCACTATAGGCCACAAGAATTCGCTCTGAGAGCTCTTTCTGACCATTGATGTCCAGCAGGAGTTCCCTTTTAAAAGGGGAATTCCTCTCTCCATAATGCCATCTCCATAGATTCACACCCCCATATACCGCTGCTGCCTGATCCTGAATGCCACAATTCCCGCCGCTTATTCCATCTTCCAGGTGGTATCCCAGGTGAAGAATCCCCCTACCAGATAATCTCTTCTTTCCTAACATAAATGACACCCTGGAGAGGGCCTTAATGAGGGCTATTAGGGCTGTACTGGAGCCGCCAAGAGCTGATTTTACGGGAGAGTCGGACCTGATATTGACCTGAAGGCCATGAAAACCAAAGTGGGAGATGGCAGCGAAAAATAGCCCTAGAGGTGGATTAAAAGGTAGGTTCTCTTGAGGGTACTGTTCACCCGAAGATACTCCCTCAGATGAGACCCCAACCCAACCATCTTTAAAAGGAGACAGGGTCACCCATGTTCTCAGATTCAAGGCAATGTTTATGGTCACCGGCTCAATTAATTCCAGGGGAAGGGCCATCGCCTTGATGTCCCAGGTACCTCCGGAATCAATCCTGCAAGGAGCCGAGGCATTTACAGGATGTTCTTCCAGTATCTTTCTTATGGATATGGACATGCTTCAATTATGAGTCGAATCTCGAATTGATTTTCTACCTTTATTACAATTAAAATGTTACAAATTTTTGTTATTTTATGAAGCTGTAGACTTTAGAAGGTATCAAGTAAGTTATGCTTCGCTCATCCCCGCTCTATGAGGGAGGAGAATGTTGGCGAGACATGATCTACTGGATTTGGCCTTTATCCGGGTTGTTCATAAAGGGGGTGCCCATCTGCTGGTCAATCCATCGTATGACCAGCAATCACTAAGCGCCTTCCTGTGTGTGAACTGTGGGTTCTCAGCCCATAAAAGCATCTGCTGGTGGGCTTCATTCAATTTTTTGAATTTTTCCTCATCTCCTCCCACATCAGGATGATAGATCTTAGCCAATTTTTTATAGGCTGACTTTATTTTTGATATCTGTCCCTCGAAAATCAATTCTTCCATTTTAAGTTGAAGGAATTTCATGGACTCCCTCTCGGTTTTGGAAAATCTTGGCCGCAATCTTTCATTGGGTTTAATAGAGTTTGGGGTAATCTCTTTATTGTGGTTCTTGCTAAGGAGAGAGAGGGAGGCATAACTCCGGGAATTTTTGTTATCTATGACATGATACCATTCTTCTCCTGATTTGAGAATGAGGTGTTTCAGATCTTCCGCAGGTTTTTTCCCTGAGTTCCTTTTATAGATAAACCTGGAGATACCTTTTGACCAGACAGGGAGAACATCAAGAATGACATTGCTCTCATTAAAGGAGACAGCTGCATATCTGGCATTAAATATCCTGAGCAGTCCTTTGGATAAGGAAAGGACCCAGAGCATCTGTTGCCTACATTCCTTGGAGCAGTAACGCCTTCCTCCTTTTAAATGGTCAACACCGCAAGCAAGGCATTTGGCACCTTTGCTAGGACGGGTTTGAGATTGAATGGAATTATCTTTGGACATTTTTACTAAAGAAGTGGATATAAAGATGATCTTTATCAAGCTGCCAAAAGATCCCCATATCCTTGAGTCAACCGATATTTTCCGCCTACTATACCTCGAAATATATGAATAATCAAGAGAATCACTAAAAAAGATTATTTCCGTCAGGGATTTTGTACACAAAAATTCTTATCCTATTGACTACTTCAATTGCATTATCTATACTCCCCCGCAACAATACCTCATGTGTTCACGTAACTCCTTCAACTATCTTTTATTTTCTCATCTTACCGGGATAGGGTGATGGGGCGAAAGAAAGGAAGCGGATATGGGGCTGAGATGGAGTGGGTTCAACGGATTACTCATAATTTATTGTGTTCTGTTATTCATAGGCTGTGAATATACGACCCCTTACAGGATTGATGAAAGCAAGACACCAGCGCAGAAGAATGGTGTAGCAAAAGAGGAAGTCACTCAAACGTCCGAGGTTTCAGCCTCAAAGACCAAGCCTGTTGATGAGATCCAAAAGAAAGAGAGTCAACCTCCGGAGGACGATATTAAACCCCCCAAGGATAAGCGATCCACTTCATCCAAGGATACCATTAAGATAATCTCCCCAAAAACCTCACAGATGACGAATCAAGAATCACTTGATTCAGCTCTTGAATTTTGTCAGGTATCAAACGATTTTTGGGAACGAGGAGATCTGGATAATGCCCTTGACGCCCTTGATAAGGCCTATTCCTTGATATTGAAAGTCAATCAGGACGATGATCCGGAGGTATTGCAGCAAAAGGAGGATCTTCGCGTTACCATAGCAAAAAGGATTATCGAAGTTTATGCTTCAAGATTCACGGCGGTCAATGGACATCATAAGGCTATTCCCCTTGTGATGAACGGGCATGTCATGAGTGCACTCCAGTTATTAAAGGGGAATGAAAAGAATTTTTTTCTTGCAGCGTATCGTCGTTCGGGGAAATATCGACCAGCCATCATCAAAGCCCTTAAAGAAGCAGGTCTCCCACAAGAACTCTCTTGGCTGCCACTTATAGAGAGCGGTTTTAAGGTGAGGGCCTTCTCAAGCGCAAGGGCACTGGGACTGTGGCAATTCATCGCTTCAACGGGATATAAATTTGGTTTGGGAAGAGACCCATGGATAGATGAGAGGATGGATCCTGAAAAATCCACCAAGGCGGCAATCGGGTACCTGAAGGAATTGCACCAGATATTTGGGGATTGGACCACTGTCTTGGCTGCCTACAATTGCGGAGAGCGAAGGGTATTGAATCTTATCAGGAAACAGAAGATCAATTATCTCGATAATTTCTGGGACCTATATGAACAACTTCCGAGAGAGACGGCATTTTATGTCCCAAGATTCTTGGCTGTTTTACACATACTGAATAATCCCAAAGCCCACGACGTGACCCTTCCTCCTTTTGATAGTGAGATGGAGATTGAAGAGGTCACCATTAATAAACAGGTGCATCTGAAAACCATTGCCAAAGATTTGGATATGGAGTATTCGGTTCTGAGAGATCTGAATCCGGAGCTACGACAGAATCTAACACCCCAGACTCCCTATGCACTCAAAGTCCCTTTAGGTAAAGGGGAGATTCTCATTGCCAAATTGAAAGATATACCAGTGTGGCAACCCCCTGTCCCTTCCCATATTATGCACCGGGTTCAAACGGGTGAATCCCTGTCTATCATCGCTATTAAATATAAAACCTCCATTAGGGCCATCATGGCCACCAATGGCCTTAAAGGGAAAGACTATCTGAAGGTAGGCTGGCGGCTGAAGATACCCACTGGAAAGGGAGTCACTTCCTCTGGCGAAAGGCCTTTAATCTATGCCGCCAAACCAAAGGAGGAATTAACCGAGTATGTGGTGAAAAAGGGAGACTCTCTCTGGCAAATCGCCAATCGATTCGACACCACCGCCCAAACCATCAGATCTCTAAACCGACTGGAAAGCTCGAGGCTTCAGATAGGACAGGTCCTGAGGATAGCCAAAGCACAGGCGTCTTCAAAACCAAATAATACTAGAGAGTATAGAGTAAGGAAGGGTGATTCCCCTTATCTAATCGCCAAAAAGCACCAGATGAATCTTGCCCAATTCCTCAAGGTCAATAACATGTCTCTCCGAAGTACCATTTTCCCCGGACAGGTCGTCCAGATTAAGGTTGACTGAAATTTTCCAACTATTACGGCAAAGAGGATGATGGACGGCGTATGTCTTTGAAAGAGTTTAAGTCGGGAGATACCATAAAAAAACTTTGGTGGATTCATGACTCTTTCTGGCATGCAGCCCTTGTAAAAGAGATGGGTCATGATGAGGCAAACCGGTTCAATCTTGAGGTCTCCGAAAAGCTATTTCGCATGCTCACCATCATGCTTCTTCGGGAAAAGATTATTGAAAGACCAAACTCTATACAAGATTTGATGCATATCTTTAAGGTAGTCTGGAAGAATGCGTTTTTTGATGATTTTTATATCAATGAGCCCATCGAGTATGATGGAAACACAGCTCTATGGGTAGGAAACCGATGTCACGCCTTCGATTCCCTGAGAAGGGCCCAATTGTTATCGGGTTATGAATGCGGGTGTCAGGCTCTTAGAAACGGGGTGATGAAGACTCTCCGGCTCGAACCTCTTCATGAGATAAAAGAAAGTCTTATAGAAGGTGATGGTCGATGTGTGATTGAGTTGACCTTTTCCAAGTCCAAAACCTAGATCCAAGAATCCCATAACGGGTTTTATTTTGACCCGCAATATTCTCCCGAAATTTACATATTGTGACTTATCTTATCGTGTAGCCTATAAAACTAGAAAAAAGAACTCTGATTTCCGAAATCGTTTTTTAATAGGAAATTTCAATTCCGAAATAGATTAGTCCTCATAAACAGTATTCTTCCTGTTTTTCAGGCTTTTCGATTATAAGAGTGAATTTTTTCGGAACATTAAGTTCCGATATCAAAGGGGAGAAATTCAAATGGGGTATCTGTTCCTCCCCCATTTTTTATCCATTGATCACTTTTTGTGCAGCGGCATATTGTTAACTCATTAATTTTACATGTATTTTAATGTGAATGCTATCTAAATCATATGGGAATTAACTTCATAAAACCCAAAGGGCTCTTCTGGCACAGGTATTGCCTATTATCCGTTTCGTAAAAATGGAACAACAATTTCATTCAAGGAATATAACAGATATGAAACAGATTATAGACAAAGAGATCACGATCCAGGGTAAGGTTTTCCCAGCAAAATGGGACGAAAATCGCAATGTCCTTCGGGTGGTCATCGATACAACGGATCAGGACGAGTATCATGTAGATCACAATAAGAAAGGAATAGAGCTTTTGGCCTTGCTTCGCCAGATGGTGGAGGTTACGGGTACCATAAGAGAGGATGAAGACGGAGACTTAATCATCAATGTGAGAGAATACAGCATTCTGGGAGGCAGTGGTGAGGGCAGTAAGATCCGTGTATAGGAAGTTTGCCCTAATTCTTCACGGTTGATGCGCGATTATCAAACTTTGTAATAGTTCACCGGGACAAAATATTTGACAGGATAACAGGATAAACATGATATTGACCCGTCATAACTGTGGCGGATAAATCCGGTGAATCAAAAAGCGTATCACAATCCCGCCGGTGGC
>Ga0180009_10004757_pt1 | contig 14829 bp, 11 predicted proteins | sample OS_PC_MetaG_FD_123537 | JGI IMG/M metagenome (GOLD analysis project Ga0180009, IMG submission 123537) | Groundwater microbial communities from the Aspo Hard Rock Laboratory (HRL) deep subsurface site, Sweden - OS_PC_MetaG | ecosystem: Environmental > Aquatic > Deep subsurface > Groundwater...
AAGAAAGTGGAATACCTCGTGCCCGAACTGGAGCCGATCCTGAAAGAAACATACGGCGTTATCGTTTATCAGGAACAGGTCATGAAAATTGCCAGTGAGCTGGCCGCATACACCATGGCGGAGGCCGATGATCTGCGCAAGGCAATGGGTAAAAAGATTCCGGCCATTATGGCGAAGCACAGTATCCGGTTTCTGAGGGGGGCCAAAGAAAACGGGAGCCCGTCCGACAAAGCAAAAAATATATTTGATCTCATGGAAAAATTCGGCGGATACGGCTTTAACAAGTCGCACAGCGCGGCCTATGCCCTGATTGCTTTCCAGACCGCCTATCTGAAAGCGCATTTCCCCATGGAGTTCATGGCGGCGCTGCTTTCAAGCGAAATGCAGTCCACCGACAGTATTGTGAAATACATTGCTGAATGCCGCAGTCACGACATTCCGATCCTGCCGCCGGACATCAATGCCAGTGGAAAGGAGTTTGCCGTCCAGGAGAAGGGCATTCGGTTCGGGCTGGTTGCGGTGAAAAATGTGGGCGAAGGCGCCATCGAGTCTATTGTCGAAGCACGCCAGGAAGGGCCGTTTACGTCCCTGTTTGAATTCTGTGAACGGGTGGACCTGCGCAAAGTCAACAAGCGGGTAATTGAAAGCCTGATCAAATGCGGCGCTTTCGATTCCACCGGTGCGCACCGGTCGCAGATGATGGCATCGCTGGAGGGCGCCCTCGAATATGGTCAGCGCATTCAGAAAGACAAACTGGATCCCCAGATGGGACTTTTTGATGTGGGCCCGGACCAGCCGGTTGCGATTAACTATCCTCCCATGAGTGAGATCGACGAGTGGGATAAGAACCAGTTGCTCAATCTTGAAAAGGAAGCGCTTGGGTTTTACATCACCGGGCATCCGTTGACCGGTTACGAAGACCTGCTGGAAAAATTCACCAATGCCGACACCCTTTCATTACATGAACGAACGGACCGCGAAACCGTCCGGATCGGGGGAATTATCCGGGCCATCAAAACCATCAAAACCAAAAAAGGTGATCTGATGGCGTTTGTCACGGTGGAGGACCTGCTAGGAGCGGTTGAGGTGACCGTGTTTCCGTCGACCTATACTTCTGTTTACAGCCTTCTGGTGGAAGACAGCGCCATTCTGATCCAGGGGCAGCTGCAAAAGGATGAAAACGCTGTTAAAATTCTGGCCGACAGCATCATTGCCATGGATAAAGCCGAGGAAAACTGGACCGCGGTGATTCATTTCAATCTAAACCTGGAACGCACGGAGCGCAGCACCCTGGAGAAACTTTACGATATTTTAAAAAAACATCCCGGGACCTGTCAGGCGTTCATTCATCTGCAGGAAGATGAAAAACATGAAGTGGTGATCGAGCTGCCGGATTCACTGACCGTCAAAGCCGGCATTGCCTTGACCCGTGACGTACAGGAACTTTTTGGCTATCCGGCCGTGGAAACGGTTTGCAGCCCGGTGCCCTCCGAGACCGCCAACAACAATTCCAGAACAAACCACAACAGAAGGAATGCTCAGTATGCCTGACGCGGCGACCAACATCCATGCGGTTCTTCTGGCGGGCGGCAGCGGGACGCGCCTGTGGCCGGTTTCCAGGGAGCTGTTCCCGAAGCAACTGGTCAATTTTATCGGCACAGATTCTCTGGTCCAGGCCACCATCAAACGTCTGATTCCGCTGCTGGACCCGGAAAAGGTCCGGATCGTCTGCGGCGCCGAACATTACTATGAAATTGCCCGGCACATGGAAGAAACCGGTGTTTCAGCTGCCGGCAAGATCATTCGTGAACCGGTGGGGCGCAATACCGCTCCGGCGATCCTGCTGGCGGTATTGACCATTTTAAAAAAGGAAAAAGACGTAGTGGTATGCGTTTTTCCGGCTGATCATGTGATCAAGGATATCGACCGGTTCCACCGCAAGCTGGAAACCGCCATTCAACTGGCCCAGATGGGGCGTATCGTTACTTTCGGCATACAGCCGCATTACCCGGAAACCGGTTACGGTTATATCGAGGGGGCCGACCGGTTCAACCCGAATGCTCTGGGGATCAAGCGGTTTGTTGAAAAACCGGATAAAGCCACCGCGCGGAAGTATATCGAGGCCGGAAACTTTTTCTGGAACAGCGGTATGTTTGCCTTCAAAGCTTCCGTCATTCTGGAAGAATATAAAAAGTTTCAACCGGCGCTTTTCAGCCGGATGGAAGGGATCGTGAGCAGCCAGGACCCGGTTTCACTGGAAGATTATCAACAGCTGCCGAATATATCCTTCGATCATGCCATTATGGAATCCACGCAAAAAGGGGTGGTCCTGCCGTCGGATTTCGGCTGGAGCGATATCGGTTCCTGGAAGTCGCTGTATGATTTTCTGCCCAAGGATACGCAGCACAATGTAACAGCCGGCGATGTGATCGCAAAGGACACCCAGGACTGTTTTATCATGGGACACGAGCGCTTGATAGCCACCAACCATCTTCGCAACATGGTGGTGGTGGAGACGCCGGATTCGGTATTTGTGTCCGACATGGACCGCAGCCGGGATGTCAAGGAGATCGTCACGCAGCTGAAAGAAAGCGGGCGCCGGGAATACCATACCCATCGGCTTGTTTATCATCCCTGGGGGACCCTGACGCTGCTGGAACAGAGAGAGGGGTATCGCGTGGATCGTATGGTGATATATCCGAATTCTACATTTATGGTCGAACAGGAAACGACTGCAACCCGACAGATGATCTGTGTCTGCGGAGTGGTGGGTATTACCTCGGAAAAAGGCGATATTTCGCTGAAGGCAGGCCAGACCGTCGTGGTTTCCCCAAAAGAGATCGTACAAATGAACAATACTGGAAAAGAAAACGCCTGCATCATTCAGGTGCAGATGGAAAAAGGTAAACAGGCTGAAGGTAAAATGATAGTGACGAGTAAATAGTGACGAGTGAAAGACTGAAGACGGAAGGTCGGTTGTCGTGGTCAGTGGCCCGTGGCGAAACTTCAACGGACAACAGACAACTTGCAACTGACACGGTGCCATTTCCGGAAATCCTCTTGTTACTCGTCACTCGTTACTTTTAAGAACTGAGTCTTCAGCCTTCGGCCTTTAGAAAGGATGAACCATTATATGAAAGTTCCACTGCTGGACCTGAAAAAACAATATCAGCAAATCAAACCGGAAATCCTTGCGGTGACGCAGGAAGTATATGAAAGTCAGTATTTTATCCTCGGCCCCAAGGTGGAAACCCTTGAAAAAGAGATTGCGGCTTACTGCGGCGTGAAATATGCCGTCGGCATTTCTTCCGGAACCGATGCGCTCATCATCGCCCTGATGGCGGCCGGCGTTGGTCCGGGTGACAGTGTGATTACATCCCCCTATACCTTTTTTGCCACCGCCGGGGCGATTGCCCGGGTCGGCGCCAGGCCGGTTTTCGTGGACATCGATCCAGACACCTACAATCTGGACCCCGGTAAATTGGAAGACTATCTCAATGGTCAATCAGGAGAGCTAAAATCAGCTGAGAAAAGCCTCTCCGGCCCCCGAAACCTGATCCCTGACCCCTGCATCAAACCCAAGGCCGTCATTCCGGTTCACCTGTACGGCCAGTGCGCCGATATGGAGCCGATCCTTGCGGCTGCTGCCGGACACCGGCTGGTGGTTATCGAAGATGCGGCTCAGGCCATTGGCGCTGTTTACCGGGAAAAACCGGCGGGTTCCATGGGTGCTTTCGGCTGTTTTTCTTTTTTCCCATCAAAAAACCTGGGGGCCTTCGGTGACGGCGGAATTGTGACCACCGATTCGGCGGAGATTGATGAAAGGTTGCGTGTCTTGCGGGTGCACGGTTCAAAACCCAAATATTATCATCAGGCCGTCGGCGGCAATTTCAGACTGGACGCGCTCCAGGCTGCCATTGTTTCGGTGAAGCTCAAGTATTTGGACAGATGGACCGAGGCACGCCAGGTAAACGCCCGCAGCTACCGGGAGCTGTTCCACGCGGCGGGACTCGATGATGTGGTGAAGCTGCCGCTGGAAAAGGAAGAGCGTCATATCTACAACCAGTTTGTCATCAGTGTCGCCGACAAAAGGGACGCGCTGCGCGGGTTTCTGGAAAAGGCCGGCATCGGAACGGAGGTTTACTACCCGGTACCGCTGCATTTGCAGGAATGCTTTGCCTATCTGGGTTATAAAAAGGGAGACTTTCCGGCGGCGGAATACGCCGCCGAACATACGGTTGCCCTGCCGATCTATCCGGAGCTGTCCCCGGATCAGCAGGCCCATGTGGTGGAAACGATCAAGGACTTTTATTCATAGAGGAGATCTGGAGCGATGATGCCTGCAAAACGACTGACCGATTTGGCCGTGCTGCTGCTGCACAATGTTGATTCTTCATGGGAGTTGTCCGAAATCGCGGCGGTAAATGAGGCCGTCAGTGCCATGACATGCGCTTTGATGCAGGCGGGGCATCCTGTGGTTGAAGTTCCGGTAACCCATAGTGATCTGGTAGAAATTTTAAAGCCGTTTTCTCCTGAAAGTTGCATCGTGTTTAACTGGTGCGAAGATCTGCCGGGAATTCCCCGCAGCGATGTGAAGGTAACTGAAATCCTCGAGGCCCTCAAATTTGCCTATACCGGCGCGTCCCCTCAGATCCTGTCGCTCAGCTGGGACAAGGCCGCCGTGAAAACACTGATGAACGCAAAATCGATTCCCTTGCCCCGCTGGCGGTTGTTTTCAGCACCGGAACCGGACGGCTGGAACTGTTTTCCCGCGATTGTCAAGCCGGCTTATGAGCACTGCAGTTACGGAATCAGCGCGGATGCAGTGGTCATGAATACCGAGGATCTGATGAAGCGGATCGCTTTTGTGCGGGACACCTTCAAGCAGCCGGCCATCGTTGAAGACTTTATCGATGGCCGCGAATTTCACGTGACGCTCTGGGGTAACAGCGATGTTGAAATGTTGCCGCCGGCCGAGATGGACTTTGCCGCATTCAACAACCTGCGGGACAGGCTGTGTACGTTTGACTCCAAATTTAAGCCCGGGTCCTTGCATTATGAAAAAATCGATATGCGTATTCCGGCGAAGCTGACCGTAAAGGAATACCGGCGCCTGAAACAAACCGCTTTGTCGGCCTATCAGGTAACCGGCTGTCGGGATTACGCCCGGATCGATCTGCGTCTGCGGGAGGGGATCTTTTATGTGCTGGATGTAAACCCCAACGCGGATCTGAGCCCGGAGACCAGTATGATTTTCGCGGCCGAGACGGTCGGCCTGACTTACGGCGCCGTGGGCAGCCGGTTGATTAACCTGGCCGCCTGGCGGCATCCGGTTCTGACCGGCGGACAGATGATTGATGAGCAACCGCGGCTGCAAGCCGTTATGGAGTGATGGTATAAAAAATGAAACCGTATCTGCAGGGGGCCCTGGACGGCCTGTGTGCCGTTTACAGCATTGTCAACGCCACCCGAATCATTACCGAAATAGACGAAGAAGAAGCCAAGGAATTATTCAAGAACATCCTGGTTTACCTTGAAAAATCCGATGACCTGAGCCGCATCCTGACGGAGGGGATCAGTCTGAACACCATCGGCGGCATTTTGAGGGACGTTGTCAATCACCGCATCCGCAACCGCTGGATGCCGTTTAAACACAGCCCGGAAACATCTCTGGATGAATTTTGGTATAGAATGATGTACTTTCTGGACGGCGAACTCAATCGGGCCATCCTGATATGCATCAGCGGCCCTATGTGGGACCATTGGTCCATTGTGCACTCCATCAGCGAAAGGCAGATTTATTTCTTTGACTCCCACAAACTGAAACGATTGAACCGCAGCCGCTGCACCACCATTCGCAGCACGGCCGCCCGGCCCCATGTGCTCTCCCCGACCCACACCTATTTTCTCTCGTGAGAGTTACAGACGGTCAGGGGGGCAAAGCCGGAATGTTTGATTTCCGGAAATTGAAGGGCTGAGAACTGGTTTCACCCGGTCGCCATTACTTGTTGCGATACCTGCTTTCTGTGTGATGAATCAGCGTTTCCAAATAGCGTGATTTTACTTGCCGGCTTGCAAGGACCTGTTTGATTGGCGGAAGTTTCAGAATGACGCCTAAAACTCCAGCCATGGCTCGATGACTCCATAAAACCTGATTGTCAAATATCAGGTTCTGCAACTTACCCCGTTCAATGGCCATCAACACCGCCCTGTGTGTTCCATTCAGGGGGGTAATAACCCTGCTCGGTCGGGATTTCAAGTGAATACTGCCCGTTGGGCAAGTTCTAACGCAAACACCGCATCCCAGGCAGATATCTTCAGACAACTTCGCCACTTTCATTTTGGGTTTGACCGGGTTGTTCGCTGAAACCAATGTCATTGCTTCCACCGGGCAGGCAGTCACGCACTTGCCACATCCGTTGCAATCAGATTCGGTCACAACCGGGATAAAGTTGGTGGTATGGACAGGATTGAGAATTGCAAAACGCCGGGCGGTAATCATCGCCTCGCAGCAACATCCACAGCAGTTGCAAATGAAATTTACTTTCTCTCTTACATTTTCACCGAACTGAACCAGGTTGTGCTCATAAGCTATCTGCAATAAGTCAAGGCATTCTTTCTTTTCTATCGAACGGGCGTAGCCGTGCTTGATAAGCGACCCGGCTGTGTTGTTAAATGTCATGCATATTTCCTGCGGTGCTTTACAGGCTCTGCCCAGATGATGCATCTTGTGGCGGCAGTAACAGATCCCGACACCCCGATGCGTAGCGCGTTTAATGACTTCGGTCGCCCGCTCATAATCCAGAACATGCAGTGCGTTTTCTTCGGACAAGACAGGTTCGTGGACAAAGGTACGCCCTAACTGGGTTTGACCCTGGGTGAATAGCGCCCTGATGAAATCTTCTTCAATATTCAGGTATTCATAAAAGAGTTCGCTTAATACCTTCTGATCAATGTCATTCCGTACACGCATTAAAGAAAACTCGAAAAAACCTGCCATGGGAGGTGGCAGGACATAAACGGACTCCCCATTCTGTTGGATGTCAACCAGGATAGCGCGACCGGCCAATTCATCCAGCACCTTTTGAGTGCTGTTCAGGTCCATTTTCCAGATGCGGCTGGCCTTTTGCGCCGTAAAGGGCTTGATGGGCATGAGTGAAACCAGTTTGGCCTCTCTCTCATTAAAAAGCATTTTCAAGATTTTAAATAATAGCTCAGATGGAGGTGCACCCTGGGGATAGCGATTCAATCTGTCGGCTAACTGGGTATAGCCGGATTTGATTGTGCGATGAGGCATGATTGTATGCTTATCTTTCCAACATCACATATTGATTCGCTGCGATAGAATAGCGGCCATTAAAAATAAAAGGAAAAACTCATTTGTGAATTTTTTATACCATTTATTGATACTTTTTGGAATATCAGATATGTTCCTAAAAAATCTCGATTCACCACACATTCTGAAAACTGCTTACCGGGCAATCTATTAAATGCATGATTTACCCCATTAGGAATACAGTTTATGACTAATCCCATACGTCAACAGGCCATCGAGGGCCTTAAAGCGGGTGACGCATTCACTTATTCACGCACCTTCAAAAAAGAGGAAACCGAACACTTCGGAGACATCACTCGGGACTATAATCCGGTGCACTATGAACTCAGATGGGCAAAGGCGAAAGGATTTGACCGTCTGATTTGTCACGGCTTATTAGTCGGTTCCATGATATGCGAATTTGGTGGACAGGTGGGTTGGTTGGCCACCGGCATGAATTTCAAGTTCATTAAGCCTGTTTACTTTGATGACACAATCACCTGCACGATAACGATCACTAAGATTGAGGAATCCGGTAAAGCTGAAGCTGAGGCATTTTTTTTCAATGCTTCCGGAGAAAAGGTCTGCTGCTCGCATTTGACCGGCCGGCTGCCTCTCCCCCGTGAACGGATGATTTTAGCCCAGATGGTCGAAGCTGGAGATCCGACCAACAGACTGTCCTGATGTCATAAGATATCAGGCGGACCTGCCGGCTTACAGTCCGGGGCATGCTCGGGACCTTTGACAACAGCATGACCTGCATCACCACGTTTCGTTTGCAATAAGGCGGTCGCACGTCTGAATTGTCTTGATCTCTTCCGGTTGTCTTTGATAGGCTTGACTCCGTCAATATTTTCCACATGAATGTATAGTTCACTATGCTGTAATTAAGATTGCCGCTATGAGATTGTTATATAAATTGAAAACTTAAACAAATGCCAAATATCTGATGCAATAATGAACTTAATCATATCTCTGATTATTACGCTTGGTATCTTAATGACCGGCTGTGCCGGAACTGTCCGGCTCGACAAGGTTGAAACCGTCACTGTCTGTGTGGGCGGCAAATGTCGTCCGATAGATCATGAAACCGATGTTGCAGCCCTCCGCGGGGCACTGTACAGGCTTTTCAAATCCAACGAAGGCAGGAGTTATACTGCTTGCGCCGCTTCACCCGATTCCCGAAAATGCTCGTCCAAAGGTCTTTCCCATTACGTTCAGGGCGGGCCAATCCCTGGAGTCGGAACCCTCAAGGGTATGGAAATTGAAGAAGTCGGCTATGACCCTTCAGCCGAAATGATCGTTGCCGTAGTCGATCCGGCGATTTATTTTATCGGCACTCCGTTAATCACCACCAAACATAAAACCACACTCACTGTTGCGGAACCCGATAAGATCACCCTGGTTGATCAGGAGAGTTATACGAACTGGATGGCCGTAGGCAACCAGATTTTCAGTTTTAATTTTGCGGCCGACTATATCGACATAGACCGCGGGGTTCTTGGCGGCTGGTATGGATGGGGCGTGACCGGCATCGGCACCGGCGGAGGCAGCGGATACGCCCTGCTCACCTTTCCCAAGAAGGGCGACATCAGTTGGTTTGCAGAGATCCCTAACGATGCGCCGCTATTGGCAACGCCGGTCAGCGAAGGCCAGAAAGATCCCATCGCCCAGAAAGCCGAAGTTACGGTTGCATCCGGGGCAGGCGTTACCTCCGGAGAAGCCGCAGATTATGCCAATGAACTCGCCATGGAACAGAAACGGGTGGCCATGGCTGAAAACACTCTGGCCTCAGAGGCTAAACGTGCTGAACTCAAGCGCCAACAGCTTGCTCAACGCGACGAAGCGCTAAAATTGAGCCATGAGCAAGAAGATCTTGTTAAAGAGCGGCAATTGCTTGACCAGGAACGTCAGAGGCTTGAAGAAGTGCGACAGTCCGCAGAGAAACGCCGCAAAGAACTGGAAGCTTTGCGTGAAGAACTGGAAAAACAGAGATTAGAGGCCATCCGGTTACAAGAGGAAAGAAAAACAGCTGAGTTGGAGCGTCAGCGCCTGGAAGCCCTGAAGGCCGAAGAACTGGAACGCCTCAGAACTCTCAACCTTAAAGTTAACTTCGGCAATTACCACGCCCTGGTTATCGGCAACAACGAGTACCAAAGCTTCCCAAAGCTGAAAACGGCAGTTAACGACTCTATGGCCATCGCCAAACTTCTTCAAGAAGGATATAAATTCCAGGCCACCCTGCTGACCAATGCCACCCGCGGCCAGATACTGCGAGCCCTGAATGACTTGCGCAAGACGTTGGATAAAAACGACAACCTGCTGATATATTATGCCGGCCACGGCTGGCTGGACAAGGCCGCTGACGAAGGCTACTGGTTGCCGGTTGATGCCGCCCCTGATGATCCGGTCAACTGGATAGCCAATTCATCGATAACTGCCGCCATTACGGCAATTACCGCCAAGCATGTGATGGTGATTGCAGATTCCTGCTACTCCGGCAAACTGATGAGGGGCGTCAAGGTTCGAGAAAAGGGCACAGGTGTTTTAGAGAAATTGGCCGGTAAAAGGACCAGGGTCGTTATGTCTTCCGGTGGTCTTGAGCCGGTTACCGATGCAGGGGCCGGCGAACATTCAATCTTCGCGGCAGCCCTTATTACCTCACTCAAGGAGAACAAGGGCGTCATTGACGGCACCCAGCTCTTTGATCAAGTGCGACAACCGGTGATGGCCAATGCCGACCAGACACCCGAGTATGCCGACATCCACAAGGCGGGACATGACGGCGGCGATTTCATATTTGTCCGGCGCTGATCGATAAAAGCATTTCAGATCTTAATCGATTGAAAGAGTCATAGACAATGAAAACAACAGACAAAAATAATATTTTAACAAATATTTTTAAAATTCCGATTTTAAGGAATTTTTTTATCGGAAGCCTGGTTTTTGCCGCCGCAGTTCCATTATTGAACGTGTTTTACATATATCCTTCATTTAACAAAGTGCTGATTGAAATTACACAGGATGAGGCAAGCCGCACCACAAAACATTTAATAAAAATGTTGATAAAAAATGAACTGAAAGCGGAATCGGTATCAGATGAAATGAAGCAGGAGGTTAAAATTATAAAAGACGATTTTCAATTGGAAAAATTAAAAATTTTTTCATACTCAGGAAAAGTCGTATATTCCACAGATCCCAAAGATATCGGTGTGATGAATCAAAATGAATATTTTCGCAACATCGTTGCTAAAGGTGGACCTTATTCAAAATTGGTACAGAAAAACACCAAAAGTGCGGAAGATCAAATAATACAGGTTGATATGATTGAATCATACATTCCAGTAATGAAAGAGGGTGTTTTTTGGGGAGCCCTGGAAATTTATTATGATATCACACAAAAAAAAGCAGAACTCGATAAACAATTATACAAAGCTGCAGCAATTGTAATTGCTACCTCTTCAACACTGTTTTTTGCCTTTATCATAATATTGTTCAACGCCAGCAGGGCCAATATTGAGCGTAACCGTTCAGACGAACAGCTGAAGGGTTTTTATGAGGACCTGGAAAAACGGATTGGTGAGCGAACGGCAGATCTTAACAAATCAAATAAGGCATTGCAGCTTGAGATGGCTAAACATGCGCAATCCGAGAAAAAGGTGCACCAAAGCGAAGAACGGTACCGGGGCCTGATAGAAACCTCGATTGATGCTATTATTTCCGCGGATGAAACAGGAAAGATAATCCAGTGGAACAATGCGGCTTCTAAGATCTTTGGATATATAAAGGAGGAGGCAATCGGCCAGCCGATCACTTTGCTTGACCCTGATCGATTCAAAAATGCGAATATTGATGGATTTAACAGGATTCTTGAAACAGGTTCAAAACAAATCAGCGGAAAAACGTTAACATCAGAAGGTCGCAAAAAGGATGGAACGATTGTGCCCATCGAGCTTTCCGTGTCTGCTTTTCAAGGTGATAGCTCATGGCTCTTTACATCGATCATCAGGGACATTACCGAAAGGAATCGCGCGCAATTTGAACTTATACGAAGTCATGATACCCAAGCTGTTATCAAGACATTGTTGAGCAAATCGCTCAGTGACCTGCCAATCACCTCGATATTGGAGCAGAGTCTTGATCTCATACTCTCAATACCATGGCTCACCTTTGAATCAAAGGGGTGCATTTATCTTGTTGAAAAAGAGCCTGATATACTTGTTATGAAGACTCAACAAGGAATACAGGAAGAACTGTTAACGAAATGCCGAAAAGTTCCCTTCGGGACGTGTCTTTGCGGTCGGTCTGCGCTTACTCGGGAAGTGGTTTTTGCAAACAGAATTGACGATCATCACGATATTCGTTTCGAAGGCATGACAGAACATGGCCATTACTGCGTGCCCATTTTACATGGCGATCGCGTACTTGGAATTGTTAATATTTATTTAAAAGAGGGACACAGACGAGACGAGAGGGAGATAGAATTTTTAACATCCGTCGCCAACACATTGGCCGGAATCCTGATTCGAAGATATACTGAAGAAGAAAAAAGGAAGATTGAAAATCAACTTCGCCAATCTCAAAAGATGGAAGCAGTAGGAACAATGGCCGGTGGAATTGCTCATGATTTCAATAATATATTGACTTCAATCATCGGGTATTGTGAATTGGCGCTGGATGTTGCTGAAAAGGGATCGATGCTTGAAGACAATATTAAAGAGGTATTAACAGCCGGGAACCGCGCCAAAGATCTCGTGCGGCAAATTCTTGCCTTCAGTCGTCAGGGTTCGCAAGAGGTAAAACCGGTTATGCCCAGCCTCATAGTTAAAGAAGCAATTAAATTGTTGAGATCGGCAACTCCCACCACGATTGACGTAAAACAGAACATAACAAGCGACTCCCTGATAATGGGCGATCAGACACAGATTCATCAGGTGTTGATGAATCTGTGCACCAATGCGGTCCATGCAATGGAAAGTTCCGGGGGAATTCTGACGGTTAATTTAAGCGATGTTCAACTTGATGATTCCTTTACCGGTCAATATGAGGATCTCACTCCCGGAAACTATTTGAAATTATCCGTTTCCGACACCGGCAAAGGAATTAGTTCAAATATTATTGAATCCATCTTTGAGCCTTATTTTACAACTAAAAAGCCTGGTGAGGGTACCGGGCTGGGGTTATCCGTCGTTCATGGAATCGTTAAAGGATTTAACGGTGAAATAACGGTTACAAGTGAACCCGGGAGCGGATCGACTTTTACAGTCTATTTGCCGATATTGAAAAAGAGTGTAGCGTCTAAATCGGATTCCGTCGAGTTACTTCCGGTCGGCAAAGAAAGAATTTTGCTTGTTGATGATGAGGCCTCGATCGTGAATATGTGTAAACAAATCCTTACCCGTCTTGGGTATAACGTAACCACCAGAACCAGCAGCATTGAAGCCCTGGAACTTTTTAAAAACCGGCCGGGTGATTTCGATCTCGTATTGACCGACATGACCATGCCGAACATGACCGGTGACAAGCTGGCTGCAGCACTGATCCAAATCAGACCTGATATTCCCGTCATTCTTTGCACCGGGTACAGCAAAAAAATTTCCGATGAAAGGGCTGCCGAGATCGGAATCAAGGCATTTGTCATGAAGCCATTCGTGAGAATTGAACTGGCAAAAATCATTCGAAAAGTATTTGATAATCAGGAAAATTGATTCAAGTATAATATCCGAAGCGCATCATCAGACTACCCCGTCTCATCATGTTTGAGTATCAGATCCGGGTTCAATCAAAATCATGAAGTGCTACCCGTTTAGACGCTTGAAATATAGCGCTGGTTTATAGAATGGCGGGGTGCAAATGTATCACGTATTGCAGTACCGGCTTTCCATGTGATATCTGAATGGAATCTGACGCCGGCTTGCGATCTGTTTTGGCATAATATTTTGGAGGATAAAGTTTATGAAAAATATAACAACAGCCTTTATATTCACCCTTTGGATAATCTCACTCTTTTCACCCGGCGCCCTTCAGGCCGACCAGAACTCACTCATGGCTGAACTGGAAAATGTGGATGCCGTTCAGGCCGTGGCCATCGCTAACCAATGGAGATGGACAGACAGGAACATTACGATCAGCGTTGACGCCCGGAAGATCATTTTTAAATTCCCCAACGGTCAGGTCAAAACAGTCCCGATGCCTGCAGATAAAATGCTGGTGGCAGTCGCACCCTATATCAGAAAGACGCATGCCTGAGTGATTCATTATTTTTCCTCCTGTCAGGGGGAACTGGTGAATCAGAAGTTTGAGGTAAAAGCTGTTGACCAGGACGGGAACATCTTATTCGATGGAACCATCGCAACCCTGCAAAACGGCTTTTTTGAGATGTGGCTCCCCAGGAACCGCAAGATCGATCTTACGATTCAGCGGAACAACCTTACGGCCAGGGGCATGATTGGGACTCGCGACGGCGACATGACCTGCGTCACCACGTTTCGCCTGCAATAGGGCGGCAAGCTGAGCGAAGCGGCTGTTTTGACCCCTCTCCCAATGGCCCAACCCATGCTGCGGCCGATCCCTTGCACGTTGAAGGTTGTGTTCTGCAGCCGTAACACGGATATTTCACGAATTTCATTTGTTCATTTGCAAGGCATTCAGGGGTAAGCTGTACTTCGAGTACCGCAAACCTCTGGTAACGCAGCAAATGGGCGAATGCGGTTCGCCCGAAGGGAGAAAATTTTTCTAGTGTTTCTTCTTTTTCGGTTAGGGTGTTAAAACGGTACGTCGAAATTAATTCGAAATTCGATTCTAACCGAATAGTATCATGATATTTTTAACACTGTACTAAAAAATTTTCATGAAATATACGGGTTAAAGAGTGACCTCGATCAGATGTGGTCCGGGGGTGTAAATCGCCGCCTCAAGCTGCCGGTTAAATTTCTCGGCTGTATCGACCTTTGCAGCGTTCACCCCCATGCCGTTTGCCAGCCTTACCCAGTCCAGTTCAGGCCGGACAAGATCTATAAGGTCCCTGGCTTTGGGGCCGATTCCCGCTAAACCCACGCGTTCAAGCTCACCTTCCAGGATTTTATAAGCGTGGTTGGCAAAGATCACGGTGATCACATCGAGTTTTTCATGAAAATGGGGACGTAGGTTCCAAAACAACATATGGGAATTCAAGCGACGATAGAAAATTGATAACGCTTATTTCAGCCGGTTTGCGCATGGAGAATATGCACCTCATCATCGAGTCGGCCTTCAAGCAAATCTTCGGTCACTTCAAGATCGTAACGGGTCTGGAGATTCAACCAAAACTGAGGTGACATTCCAAAAAATCGTCCCAAACGAAGCGCGGTATCCGCAGAAATTGATCTTTTCCCATGTACAATCTCATTTATACGCCTGGGAGGTACACTTATATCCTTTGCCAATCGATACTGGCTGATTCCCATGGGTTCCAAAAATTCCTCCATAAGTATTTCGCCTGGATGAATGGGAGGTAGCTGATTGTTTTTCATATG
>Ga0180009_10004758_pt1 | contig 14826 bp, 15 predicted proteins | sample OS_PC_MetaG_FD_123537 | JGI IMG/M metagenome (GOLD analysis project Ga0180009, IMG submission 123537) | Groundwater microbial communities from the Aspo Hard Rock Laboratory (HRL) deep subsurface site, Sweden - OS_PC_MetaG | ecosystem: Environmental > Aquatic > Deep subsurface > Groundwater...
AGCTTCATCCTTCTGATGCGCCGCGCTGATAAGGTCGGCGCCGTCATCCATCAGTATTTCCGGCTTTGCCTCCAGGACCGAGGAAAGATGACGGTAGTAATCATCCCTTTCTTCTCCGCGAAAAGCAAAAACAGCGACGCCGTATTCCTGGGCCAGCGCCGCGGCAACGCTGTCGTTGGTGCTTAACGGGTTGGAAGCGCACAAATAAACCCGGGCGCCTCCGGCCTGTAAAGTAATCGCCAGGTTTGCGGTTTCGGAGGTAACGTGCAGGCAGGCTCCGATGCGCCGGCCAGCCAATGGTTTTGTTTTTTCAAAACGCTCGCGGATGGAAAACAACACCGGCATCTCCCGGCCGGACCATTCAACGCGGCGGACGCCTTCCGACGCCAGTTTTATGTCTTTAACTTCAAAATCAGGCATGATACCTCCGATGGTTAAGAAAAAATTAACTGCGATTTATTTTAACACACAAAAAAAAACTTGACAAATGTTTTGATATATGTTTTACTATGTACCAGAAGTGAAACCTGTTTGTTGTTTTCTGGAAATAAACGCAATCATTTTTCATTTTTCAAAAAAAAGGAGGTGATACCGGTGGCCAAGAAAGCAAAAAAAGCAGCCAAGAAAACAGCTAAGAAGAAGAAGTAAAAATATTGGAAAAAGCGTTTGACGCTAAAAAACCAATTAAAAAATACAACGAGCAAAACAATAAGGGAGGTGATTTAAAAGTGGCAAAAAAAGTCGTCAAAAAAACAGCCAAGAAACCGGTTAAGAAAGCGAAGAAGGGTTGTTGCAAATAGTTAGGCAGTGGTCAAAGAGAAAACGGGAGATATCCTCCTTGGAATAGTTTGACAAATCGATAACTTTTCCTTTCCGCGAAATAAACAAGGAGGCGTGTCTCCCTTTTTCTTTTCCGAAGAAATTCGGGTCGTTCACCAGAATGTAATCCAACCGTTTCTCCCTCATTTTCCTTTTTCCCTCCTCAATCAGATTCCTGGTTTCCAAAGCAAAACCGATTAAAACCTGGTCCGGTCTTTTATTCTTTCCACAGACGGAAAGGATATCCGGATTGGGAAAAAGGGTCAGCTTGATTCCTTTTTTGTGTTTAATCTTGTTGCGGCGGAATCGGGGCCGCCAGTCGCTTACCGCGGCCGTCATAAAAAGGCAATCCACTTCGGGAAAAACTTGCAGAACTTTTTCTTCCATCTGCCGGGCGCTCTCCACCGGGACAAAGACCACGCCGGCCGGCGGTTCAAGCCGGGTCGGACCGCTGACCAGGATAATGTCGTGACCGCGCTTTCTGCCTTCGGCCGCCAGAAGATAGCCTAATCGTCCGGTGGCCGGATTGCTGATGAATCTGACCGGGTCAAGCCATTCCCGGGTGGGACCGGCGGTAATTAAAATTTTCACGTGAATGAACAAAACATTTTGCTCTAAATTTCTGTTTCTCGTTTTTTCCTGATATAGGCGGGCTCATCCTGGGCGCTGCTCGGGGTTGCAAAGATAGAAGTTTCTTCCGGCTTGTCCTCTTTTTCCCGCCGGCGCGGCTGACGCGGCAGTTGCTCTCTCTCCTTCTCTTTCTTTTCAGCCGCAGTATCAACTTTTTTTAAACCGGTGGCAATTACCGTAACCTTGATCGTGTTGCCCAACCGCTGGTCAACCACGGTTCCGCAAAATCGTTCGGCCTGAGGAGTGAGCGATTCGTAAATCGTATCCGCCACCTTCCGCACGTCAAAGATGCCTAAATTTTCACCGCCGGCGATGCTGATTAAAACACTACGCGCCGTAACCAGTTCTTCTCTCTTCAGGAATGGATTGCTGATGGCCATACGGGCTGCTTCTTCCGGGCGGTTAGGTCCTTCTTCGGCGGAACCGGTCCCCATCAAACCGTCGCCGCCGTCCTCCACAATCTTGCGCAGGTCAGCGAAATCAAGGTTCATGATGCCCGGCTGGGTGATGAGGTCGGAAATAGAAGCCACTCCCTGGTAAAGGATTTCGTCCACCATGGCGAAAGCGGAGATCAGGGACGTGTCCGGAGACGCAACTTCAAATATTTTTTCGTTGGAAACCGTAATCAGGGTATCAAGGTGCTTGCGTAATTCGGCCAGTCCTGCGTGGGCGATATCCATCCGGAGATTACCCTCAAAAGCAAAAGGCAGGGTGACAAAACCGATTACAATGGCGCCGTTGTCTTTGGCGATTTTGGCAACCACCGGTCCGGCCCCGGTGCCGGTGCCGCCGCCGAGGCCGCAGGTTAAAAAGACAACCTTGGCCCCTTTTAAGAGTTCGGAAATCTGCGCCCGGTCCTCATTTGCGGCAAACTTTCCCATTTCCGGATTAGCGCCGGTGCCCAGACCTTCCGTCAACCGTCGGCCGATCTGGAGTTTAATCGGAACGGCCGCCGCAAATAACGCCTGGCTGTCGGTATTAATCGCTACCAGGTCAACGCCGGAAAGACGTTCCACCATCCGGCTGACCGCATTACCGCCGGCGCCGCCGACACCCACTACCTTAATCTTAACTCCGGCGCTGCTTTCTTCGGGTTTAATTTTTAACATATTCCCGCCTCTTTTAATAAATTGTAGGGGCGGGGTTACATCCCCGCCCACGGGAGGGGACATAAGCCCCTCCCCTACACAAGATTACAGATGACAGGCGAATCGGTTAGAACAACTCGTCCCAAAAACGTCTGGCCTTACTCACTGCTTTTTTAATAACTGACTTCCGGGGAGAATTCTGACTCTTATCTGTCTGATTTTCCACAGAAGCCTGCACCACACCTAACACCGCATTATAGGCCGGATTTTTCAAAACTTTTTCCCATCCGTGAAACCGATGAGCGGTCCCGATTCGAACCGGCATCTCCAGTTCCGTTTCCAAAAATTCCGGCAAACCCGGTAAAAGAGCGCCGCCTCCGCCCAAAACCAGACCCGCGGTAAACGCCGGACGGTATTTCAGAAAAATTGACCGAAAAGGAATCAACATATCTTTTAATTCTGCCTCGATAATCTCGGCTACCTCGCGGCGGTTGGTTGTTTGTTTGGATTCCCCCTGGACATTAGAGAGCGATAATTCCCGGGGTTCCACATCCAGCAGACAGGAACCGTATTCCTTCTTGATTCTTTCCGACTCAATGGAGGTGGTTTTGAGACAAACAGCGAGGGCATAGTTAATCCGGTCGCCCCCGCGGCCCAGGACTTCAATCTCCCGCAGGGTAGGTTCAAAAATCAAAAGAGTGGAAGCGCTTCGTCCAAAATCAAAATAAGCCACCCCGGATTCCAGTTCCTCCGGAGTAAGAACCGCGTCGGCCGCCACCAACGGCGCAAAAAAGATTGACCTGGTTTCCAGATGTACTTCTTCCAAGCAACGCTTCAGGTCTTTAACCCGCTTAGCAGCAGCCGTCACCGTAAAGAGGCCGACACCGAGACGTTCACCGGACATTCCCACCGGATCCTTTATCTGCCGACGGTCATCCAACAGATACTCTTGAACTATGGTATGAACAATTTCATATTCGGAAGAGGCGCCGGGAAAAGCTTTCTTAACTACTTCCTGCCGGTCAGTTTCCATCACCTCACCCTGGCGATTCCTGATTTCCAGAGACCCCTGTCTTTTGTCAACGCGGAAATAATCTCCAAAAAGACACAGGTTTACGGAACGGATCGCTTTACCGGATAAGGACTCCGCTTCCATCACGGCCTTTTCCACCGTAGCGCTCAATTCTGGAATGCTGGTAACCGCGCCGTTTTTCAACCCCACCGTGGGAACAGTGGCAAACCCCAAAACTTCAAAACCGGCGCCGCGGGGAGTCGCCACGACAACCGATGTTTTATCCGAACCGATTTCAACGCCGGCCAAAAAATCGTTTCCGTTTGTTGCCATAGGATTTTGTAGGGGTCGGATTCATCCGACCCGCGGGCGCCATAAATGGCGCCCCTACGTTTTTTCTACATTTACTTCCGGTGCCGGCAAAAAGACCGGGTCATCAAAACGCAGGTCAAGATACTTATATCTTAAACCTTTCTGTTGAAATTCAGCAAGTAACTGACGAAAAACAGATAGTTTTTCTGCGAGAGACTCCCTCGGCAAATAAATCGTCTCACCGGTATTAAGGGCAAGGGTCAGGAAACCGGGCGAAAATGCCACCGATTGCAGAGAAACCAAAGACCGGCAATGGTCAAAAACAGAGACAGCCGGCAAGATTGAACCGGGTAAATCAGCAAGCGTTAAACCGTAAATCTCCAACGCCGGTTTATCGGAGCATCTTTCCTCCGGAACAATCATCCCATCCCTGGTTACTAAAAAACGCCTGGTCGGCAGCACAAGATACGCAAAAGGAGCCCGCGGGATGACCGAAATATGCAGAACGTCGGGGAAAGTGCGGTGAACGGTTACCCCGGCAACCCAGGGGTCACGCCTGGCCCGGGCGGCTATCTCCGACAGGGAAACCGTGAATATGTTCCGACCGCAAAAAGATGAAAGGTCAAGGTTTGGGGCGTCCACCGTAACTTTTTTAATTTTGAAGAGCGGGCTGTAAAAAATACTCATAGACACTAAATAGACGATATAAACAAGCGCTGGAATTGCGGCCCCAAAAACCAGAAAAGGCCAGGAACATTTCCAGTGATTTTCCTGTTTTGTGCGTCTGCTTTTAAATTTTTGCGCGCTTCTTTTTTTCATATCAAAAAATTATTGGGCTGTTAAATGTAGGGGCGGGGACTTACCCCCCTGACAAGGGGGGCAAGGGGGGTTTACATCCCCGCCGCCCGCGGTTTGACAGGCGAGACGCCTGTCCTACTGTCTTTCTCGGGCCAATTCCACTAACTGTCTGGTTAATTCTCCGAAGGAAATACCGGCTGCGGCCGCCGCCTCCGGAAAGAGACTGGTTGCGGTGAAACCCGGTATCGTATTAACATCCAAAAGATAAGGGTTTCCTTTTTGGTCAATGATAACCTCGCTGCGCGAAAGACCGCGGCATCCCAATAACCGGTGCGCGGCAAGCACCACTTCACCCGCCCGGTTTACCCATTTCCGCGGAAGTTCCGGCGGTATCAGATGCTTACTTCCGCCCGGCGCGTATTTTGCCTGGTAATCATAGAAACCGCTGGCCGGCACAATCTGAATGGCCGGCAGTATCCGGGGGTTTTCATTACCCAGGATGCCGATGGTAATTTCAATTCCGGGAATGAACTTTTCCATCAGAATCCTCGCGTCGTATTTTCGGGCAAGGTCAAGAGCAGCCGTCAGGCCGGCTTTCTTTTTGACGATGGAAATTCCCAGCGTGGAACCGCCGTGAACCGGCTTGACAACTAACGGAAGGTCTCGCGGCAGACAGACCGGCGGAACCAATAATCCGGCCGAGACGAAGAGTTGCTTGGAAAGAATTTTGTCCATAGCCAGGGCGCTGGCCAATATCCCGCTCCCGGTATAAGGCAATCCGATAGTCTCCAGAAATCCCTGAATCGTTCCGTCCTCTCCCTTACCGCCGTGCAAAGCAATGAAAACAGCATATACATTCTTCACACCCAACAATTTTCCGGGAAAATCCGGTTTAATCGGGTCTAAAACCTTTACGACGAAGCCGGCTTCTTTCAGGGCTCGGGCCACACCAATCCCGCTGTGAAGAGAAACCTCCCTTTCCGGAGAATCTCCACCGGCCAATACCACCACGGTTTTCATATAATTTTTATTTCCAGTTCCAGATTAACGCTAAATTTATCGTAGACCGCTTCCCGTATCTTTGCGATTAAACCCAGCACGTCAGCAGCGGTGGCATTATCAACGTTGAGGATGAAATTGGCGTGCTTATCCGAAACGACCGCGCCTCCCTGGCGCCACCCCTTACAGCCGGCCGACTCAATCAGGCGCCCGGCCGCTTCACCGATTGGATTCTTGAATATGGAACCGGCGGATGGATACCCTCCGGGCTGGCTGTTGTTTCGCCCGGAAATATGAGCGTTAATTTTCTGTTTGATTTCATCGTTCCGCTCAACCGGTTTCGCCTCCAGGCTTGCGGAAACAATAAACGGAAAACGGGCCAAATTGGAAGAGCGGTAGGAAAAAGATGCTTCCGCCGCGATTAGTTCTACTTCCTCCAGATTTTCATCCAGCGCTTTTATCCCGGCGACCACTTCAGAAACAGACCTTTCTTTAATTCCGGTATTCATGAGTAAAACGCCGCCGAGTGACCCGGGAATTCCGGCCAGAAATTCCAGTCCGGCCAGGTTATATTTTACCCCAAATTTTAGTATTTGCGAAACAAGAGCGCCGCTTTCCGCCAGAACATACTTATCGGTCCGCGAAATCCGGTTAAGCCGCCGGGTGGAAATAACGATACCATCAAAACCTTCATCCCGGACCAGAAGATTACTGCCGGCGCCCAGGATAAAAAATGGTTGGCTTTTCTCCCTCGCCTGACCGATTAGTTCTTTTACCTCGTAGAGGTTCTCCGGTTCCGCAAAAAGAGCGGCCCTGCCTCCAATCTTAAAAGTGGTGTGGCCGGCTAAAGGTTCGTTGGGTTTGATTAGCATAGTGAAAAATAGACACAAAGTTTATCAAGACAAATGGGACGCAGATGTACGCAGAAACAACAGGATAACGCTAAATGATTATTCTTTTGTAGTCGCCAACCTTGGTTGGCTCTTTTAAAACGCCGAGCAAGCTCGGCAACTACTATAAAGTAATCTTTAATCTGTATCTGCGATTATCTGCGGTAATCTGCGTCCAGATGAATTGTGCCTTAATACTTTACCCACAGCAGGGTAAGGCCGTGGGCCGGCATGGTCTTTCCGGCTTTTCTCCGGTCGCCTGATTTTAAGATTTCCCGAACCGCCTCCGGCTTGATTTTACCCCGCCCGACTTCCAGAAGCGTACCGACGATATTGCGGACCATCTTATAGAGAAATCCGCTGCCTATGACGGTAATGCCAACCAGTCCAACCGCCTGGAAGAGGTCCGAAGGCTCCTCCCTTACCGTCAAATTATAAACAGTTCGCACCGGGTCCTTAACTTTCCGGCCGCTGGCCTGAAAAGCGGTAAAATCGTGCCGGCCAACCAGGTACGCGGCTGCCTGCCGCATCTTTGTCAGGTTCAATTTTTCCGGGAAGAAATAGGCGTAGGGTGAAAGAAGAGGGTTTGCCGCGCTCGTGTTTTGAACCAGATAACGATAGGCCTTCTTTTTCGCCTGAAACTGGGGGTGAAAATCATCAGACACTTTCCGGACGGAAAGAACCCGAACGCTGTCGGGCAGAAGCCCGTTCAATCCCTGTCTTATGTTTTCGGCGGAACGGTTGACACCCGTTCGAAACGCCACTACCTGGCCCAAACTATGCACGCCGGCATCAGTGCGGCCGGAAGCGATGACCCCGGTCTTCTCGCACAATATGCGCGCCAGGGCCTCTTCCACGGTTTCCTGCAGTCCATTACCGTTGCTCTGTTTTTGCCACCCGCAGAAATCGGCGCCCCGGTAAGAAATAATTAGTTTAAATACTGCCACGGAAGAATTTTTTCTGAAGAAGAACTTCTCCGATCTGCACCGCATTCAGCGCGGCGCCCTTGCGCAAATTATCGGATACCACCCAGAACGATATCCCGTTCTCTACGGAAAGGTCTTTGCGGATGCGGCCGACGAAAACCTCATCCCGGCCGGCCGCCAGGATTGGTAACGGATATAATAACTTGGACGGGTCGTCAATAACCGTCACTCCCGGCGCAGACTTCAGGATTTCAGTCGCCTCCGCAGCCGAAAGTTTTTCGGCAAAATCAACGGTCACCGCCTCGCTGTGACCGACATAAACCGGAACCCTTACGCAGGTTGCGGTAATCATCAGGGAATCGTCGCCCATAATCTTCCGGGTTTCGTTAACCATCTTCATCTCTTCCTTGGTATAGCCGTTTTCCAGAAAAACGTCTATCTGGGGAATGAGATTATGGGCAATCTGATACGGAAAAACAACCGGATTTACCCGGTTTCCTTCCGCCAGGGTCTTGATTTGGGATTCCAATTCCACAATTGCTTTTTGGCCGGCGCCGGAAACCGCCTGGTAGGTTGAAACGATAATTCTTTTAATGCGCACCCGCCGGTGTAAGGGATAAAGCGCGCATACCATCTGAATCGTGGAACAGTTGGGGTTGGCGATTATCTTTTTCTCCGGACTTAGCGCATCTGAATTTACCTCGGGCACCACCAGCGGCACCGCTTCTTCCATGCGCCAGCAGGAAGAATTGTCAACTACAAAAATTCCTAATTTTGCGGCAATCGACGCATATTCCCGACTGATAGCGGTACCGGCGGAGAAGAAGAGCAGGTCAATATTCCGGTCAAATGAATCCGGGGTCAGACGCTCAATCCGAACCGGGTTGCCCCGAAAAGGAATGGTCTTCCCCTCGGAACGCGCGGAAGCAAAGAGACGAAGGGCCTCCACCGGAAAATTACGCTCCTCCAGAATGGAGACCATTCGTCGTCCTACGGCGCCGGAAGCGCCGACTACGCCGACTCTCAAAGCGCCCAAGTTATTTCTTCTTTCGTAAAATTACCTTGTAATCGCGGGGACCGCGGGCAGGCACTTTGGTTTCCTGCACAATTACGTGCCCTTCCCGCGCCAGCCAGCCCAGACTCATTAAAAGGTAATCACGCGGGTCGTCAATATCCCGGCAGAGTTCCCTGAGCAGAGCGCCTTCCGGCTTCTTGTCCAGGTACTGCCAGATATCACCAGCCACAAAACCAATCTTGGTAATCATACGGTCTCCTTCGGCGACCCTGAAAGGGTCGCACTACGTTCGGGAAATGTAGGGGCGCCATTCATGGCGCCCGCGGGCTTGATGAATCAAGCCCCTACGTTTTATTTCTTCATTTCTTATTTAAATTCCCGCAGCGGGGACAGCGGGAAAACCGCTCGGCGATGCTGTCAATGTATTGATACAAACACAAACCGCAGGCCCACGCCCGATTTTCCTTTGGACTTAAATCGGCTGCCCGGCGCCGGCTTTCGCTGACCACCCAGAGCAAGGACATAATTCCCACCCCAATCAACAGATAGAGACCCAACGCCAAACTTAAATCTATCGGTATCATGTTTCAATCCACGTTCCCGAGCGGGGAACGACATTTTCCCAAAATTTTCAGAAACAGCACCTCTCATCATCGTTCAATTTATTTTACCTCAAACTTTACCGATTTGTCCATCACAAGACGTTGTGAAATAATATGCTATAATAATGTCATATGGCTAAGGGGTTGCGAAAAAATAACTACGGCTTAAAAGAAGCACAGAAAGGCCTCACGGAAAAACTGCCCGGCATTGAAACCTGGCCCAACCAGTTCCCCGGTTACGAAATCACGATTATTTATCCGGAATTTACCTCGGTCTGTCCCAAGACCGGCCGGCCGGATTTCGGCGCCATAACCATCCGTTACCAGCCAAACAAGCAGTGTTTGGAGTTAAAATCTCTGAAGTTTTATTTTCTCGCCTACCGCAACCTGGGCATATTTTACGAAAATGCGGTAAACCGCATCCTGAAAGATGTGGTTGCGGCCGCCAAGCCGAAATGGGTGCGGGTGACCGGAGAGTTCAACAGCCGGGGCGGAATGAAGAGTGTCGTAGAAGCAATCTATGGACTTTAAAGTTCTCTTTCAACCGGAAGGGATTGAATCTTCCGGTCTGCCCGGACTGACCGTACTGGAACTGGCCCGGCGGGCGAATATCGGCATTACCGCTTTCTGCGGCGGACGCGGAACCTGCGGTAAATGTCAGGTAAAAGTAGAACCGGCGCCGGCGCCGAATGAATTGGAAAAGAAACACATAACGCCGGAACGGCTCAAAGAAGGTTACCGGTTGGCCTGCCAGACGAAAATCATTGATTCTGATTTGACTGTCTTTGTACCGCCGGAATCCCGCTTTTTCAACCTTAAAGTCCTGGTCTCCGGACTTACCCGGGACATCAAAGTCCACACCTCCATCCGAAAATACTACCTCCAATTACAGCCGCCCACCATTGAAGACCAGCGGCCCGACTGGGAAAGAATGAAATCGGCAATATCAGCCGCTTCCGGATTCAAAGAGGACGATATTATCGCCAGCATCTACCTGCTCCGGCGGTTGCCGACCATATTAAGAACCAGTAATTTCAAAATAACCGCGGTCCTGGAGGGAAAACGCCTGATTTCCATTGAAGCCGGTGACACCGCGGGCCAATCTTTCGGCATGGCATTTGACCTCGGCACCACCACCATCGTCGGCTCACTGCTTGACATCAACAACGCCCGGGAAATGGCCGTAGCTTCCCGGCTAAACCCACAATCAACATACGGCGCCGATGTCGTCAGCCGAATCAATCATACCATCACCGAAAAGAACGGCGCGGAAACTCTCCAACAGGCGGTCGTCGGGAGTCTGAATGAAATCATCGCCGAGGTCTGTCAGAAATCCGGCATTAGTCCGGAAAATATTTACGAAATTATGCTGGTCGGCAATACAGCTATGGAACACCTTTTCCTGGGACTGCCGGCGGCGGCCCTGGCTACCAGCCCTTACGTCGGCGTCTATCAAGGTTCCATCAATCTACCGGCAAAAAAAATGGGGCTGGCCGTCAACCACGATGCAGTAGTCCGGGTAGGACCGCTCATCAGCGGTTTTGTCGGCGGGGATACGGTAGCTGGTATCCTGGCAACCAACCAGCATCATGAAAGAGCTCTGCGCCTCTTTGTTGACATTGGAACCAACGGCGAGATTGTAGTCGGAAACCGGGAAGGCCTCTGGTGCACTTCCGCCGCAGCCGGGCCTGCCTTTGAAGGCGCCACCATCCATTTTGGAATGCGGGCGGAACCAGGCGCCATAGACAAAGTTAAAATTACCGACCGGGTTCTGTGCAGCACCATCGCGGAACAACCGCCGCGGGGCATCTGCGGAACCGGCCTGGTGGAAACGGTCAGCGAACTCCTGCGCTGCGGGATAATCAGTGAAGACGGACGCCTGAAATCCAGGTGCGATTTGACCGACCTGCCCAAAGAAGTCCTAAAACGATTGCAGGAAGAAAAGGGGGAGCGCCGGTTCGTTTTAGCGCCGGAGACCGGCATCGCCATTTTTCAAAAGGACATCCGGCAGTTACAACTGGCCAAGGCCGCAATCGCCGCCGGAATTCAAATTCTGCTGGCAAAAATTCCCATCTCTCTTTCCGAGTTGGATGAAATTCTGCTGGCCGGCGCCTTCGGTTCCTACATAGACCCGGAAGCGGCTTTACGGCTGGGGCTCCTGCCGTTGGTTCCGTTGGAAAAGATTCGTTTCGTGGGAAATACCGCGCTCACCGGCTCCAAGATGATGCTCCTATCCCAGGATATGAAGGATGAGGCGGAAAATATTCCGGTGGTCTGCCGTTACGTGGAACTTTTCCACGAAAAGGGATTTATGGACCTTTTTGTGGATAATCTATCTTTCCCGATTCCAAATCTTCTTTAACCTTGTTTAAAATTCCGTTGATAAACCGATAAGAATCCTCGCTGCCGTAGGACTTGGCCAGTTCAACCGCTTCATCAATACAAACCGCCGGCGGTATCTCCTCGTTCTTCCTGAGCATTTCGTAAAGAGAAAGGCGCAGGATGTTACGGTCAATAACCGCCACCCGGTCCAGAGACCAGTTGGTTGCATATTGGGATATGAGACGGTCAAAATAGTCCTGGTTTTCCTTAACGCCGGATAACAGTTCCCAAGCGAATGCCTGCGTCGTTTTCTCCGCCGTTTCCTCCCGGCTAATATCCGCCAATCGTTCCTCAGCCCCCCCGGTCGGAAGCACTTCCAGCGAATAGAGACACTGCAGCGCCAACTCCCTGCCTTTTCTACGTTTTCCCAACACACACCTCGCTTAAAAAAGAATATTAATTCAATCAACAAAACGATATTTAACCAGGGTCCAGACAGCGGAAAGTCCGTCGGAAAATCTGATTTTTTTCCCTTCTTTTATCGTACGGGGATAATAGTGAATCGGCACTTCATATATTCTGTATCCCCTTTTCCGCACCTTGGCCGTAACTTCAGGGCAAAATTCAAACCGCCGGCACTTTAAATCTAAATTCTGCAGAACTTCTCGCTGGAAAACCTTGTAGCAGGTGGGCTCATCGGTAATTCCGGCCCGGTAAAGAAGGTTGGTTAAAAAAGAAAGCAGTTTTCCCCCCAGAAAAAAACCAGGCGAAGAAATTCTGTTTTTACTCAGACACCGGGAACCGTAAACAACGCATGTTTTTCCATCAATAATTGGCTGAATGAGCCCGGCATAATCTTGAGGGTCGTATTCCAGGTCCGCGTCCTGAATGATGACGATGTCGCCGACCGCCTCTTTTAAACCCGTGCGGATGGCCGCGCCCTTCCCCTGATTCTGAAGATGCCGGATGACCTTGATCGGGTTGCCGGAGTCCTGTTCCCGATTAACCTTATCTAAAATATGACCGGTTTTATCGGTGGAGGCGTCGTCAATTACAATAATTTCTTTAGTAATATTAACCGCTTTCACGCGCCTGATAATTTCGGCAATCGTCCGTTCTTCATTGTGAGCCGGGATAATAACGGAAATTTTCATTTTTTCTCAGACGTAGTATTTTCAAGCTTCCGCCGGCAATTGCGGCGGCCAGCGGCAAAACCGGAATATGATATCGCGGAATCGCCAGCAAAAACAGGTGGACGAAAGTAAAGTAAAATATCATCAAAACCGGAAGGCAAACCCGGACATTCCGCTCCCTCCAGGCCGAAAACACCCCGGAAAGAAAGAGAAGGAGCAAGAGATACTGAAAGGTAAAAACCAGTATTTTTGCCGCCGGTCTTTTGTCCAGAACCTGTTTCCCGCCCGGAACCTGCAGCCAGAACCGGCCAATTTTTTTCACACAGAGCAACGCGTAAGCCGCCGGGCGCTGTTTAATGTTTTTTACCCCCTCCGCAAAAAACTTTCGGTCCGCTTCAATCTGCGGAAGCCCTTTAACTAATTCTTCCGAATCGCTCAAGTCTTTCCAGTTATAATCGCCGTTCCAGGGAAGGTAACTGCCCACCCAGAGATTAAAACCGCTCCCGACGGATACCGGGATAAAACGGTGGAAGACAAGGGCGTTGCGTATTGTCCAGGGCAGGATTGGGAGAGCCATCCCCAAACAGAACACGATGACCAAAAAAACGTTTCTTGCCTTTCTTGGCGAAAAAAAGAGAAACCCTGTTAGCAGGAAGAATGGAAAAAGAATGGTAACCGGCCGGGTCAGGGTTGCCAGTCCCAAAACAACGCCCGAGAGCAGCCATCCCTCTTTTTTGCTCTCGGCCTGAGCTTTCAGCAACAAGAGGACGGCGGCAGTTAATAAAAACGCGGTCAGGGTTTCCGTCAGGATATAAGAAGTGGAGGCAATCAGAGAAGGAGAAACCGCGGTCAGCAACCCTCCCAGCAAAGCCGGTTTTTTGTCTCCGAAGACCCTTTTCCCGATGAAAAAGGCAAACAGGCAGGTAACTGAATCCAAAAGAGCCTGGATAATCCTTACCGCCGGAAAACTGTGGCCGAAAAAAAAATAGATGCCCGCCAGAAAACTGGGATACAGCGGCGGACGATTCAGGTTGGTGGAAAAACCCAGGCCGCTTAAAAGGCGCAGGGCATAATTATCATACTCCGGGGAATCGCCTGCATCCAAAGGTAAAATAATGACAAAAAGGAGGCGCAGCAGCAGAGCCGAAAAAAAGAGGCCCCACAGCAGTTTTTTCTCACTGATTTCTCTCATTCTTCAGCATCACTTTTTGATTTCGGACTCTTTTACCTGCCAGGCGCCGTTTTCGTTTTGAATCCATTCACCATCATTCGCTAATTTTTGCTTAGCCTTAGCAGAAGCCGCCTGAACATTCTTAATCTGCGCCGAAGGCATATTATTAATCTTAACTGTCTCCCGATAAATTGTCATCCGGTCGCTGTTCTCCTCTTTTACCATTTTCTGAAGCGACGACACTTGCTTTCCGTCTAGTCCGGCGGTTGACCTTACATCCAAAAGTCCCTGGTTATTCTCGCCGAGGATCTTGTTGTCTTTGTAGCCCTGGATATCGGAAAGGCGTCCTCTTCTCCTCGCCTGCGCCTCATCAATGACCGAAGACGTGGTCTTCACTTCAGAAGTAATAACTGTTGTTTCCGCGTAAAGGGGTGCCGGTTCCAGAAAACGCCAGGGGCTCAAACGGCTCTGCTTTTTGGGAACCACCAGAGAAGGAGCGGCCGGTTGAACTTGCAGTTCCAATCCCTCCATCGCCTTATCCAGCTTTTCCTGGGGAAAGGTAACGTAAACATTAACCACCGCACAACTGACTAACAATAAGGCCAATCCAAAAATCAATCCGATTTTCCGCATTTTATCCTCCTTCGGTCGCCATAGCCTTGGCGAAGGCGACCTGTATGTCAGTTACTAAAAACCTGGTTAAGACGCTGTTTCAAATCATCCAGTTTTATCGTATTGCCCTTGGGGTCCATAGAGATATTAACCGTATAACCCAGGAGGTTTCCCAGGAGAATGTAATCCCGGCCCTTCTCCCGCCGGGCAAGACCCTCAATACTCAGCAGTCCGTCCCGGTAAGTGACGGCTGCCTTTAATTTTCGGTATCCATAATCGTTCCTGGCCAGAAACCCAACCGGAGAACCGGCGCTGATCGCCAGCAATACTTTCAGGGCGCGGACGTTCAGATACTGCCGGACGCCCTTCACCGGTACGGTCTCAAAAAGAGCGCGCCAAGATTCCAGGCCGCTTTCCCCGGTCTGAAAATTATAGCCAAGGTTAGCGATTCCGGACATCTGCGCGCCATTTCCATAAATGGTTGAAAGGGACAAAAG
>Ga0180009_10004759_pt1 | contig 14825 bp, 14 predicted proteins | sample OS_PC_MetaG_FD_123537 | JGI IMG/M metagenome (GOLD analysis project Ga0180009, IMG submission 123537) | Groundwater microbial communities from the Aspo Hard Rock Laboratory (HRL) deep subsurface site, Sweden - OS_PC_MetaG | ecosystem: Environmental > Aquatic > Deep subsurface > Groundwater...
ACTGGCGCGATATATCATCGACTCACAGTTACAGCATGCTGTTAATTTCACTTTCACCCAAGGGGGGCAAATAGCGTCTTTCGGGCTGCCGCCCGAAAAAATTGACGCCGTCATAGATTCAGGTTGTCCCTTTGAAACAAGCGGCTGCACCGGAAATAATGGTCAGGTGGCCTGCAACCGCCCTTTCGGCAATTCCAGACCCGGTCCGAATATCCGAAATTTTCCCTTCAAACCCGATCGGACGGACATCCGACGGATACGTAATCAGATAAAACTTAAAGATAAAACGGAAATAACCGCCCACAGCATCAAGCAGCAAAATCGTAACACCAAAAATTCAGTGCCGATCATTGGCATTTAGCTGGACTGACCATGTTACCATCTGATCGAACTCATACATTGTGGCATGTAGGGCTTTAACAAAATTGACTAAAGATAAAATGTAATAATATCAGATAGATTTATTTGTCTTTACTTGATTAAAAATTACTTGACATTCATAAAAATATACTGCTATGTATTTGCGAAAATGGTCTTACCAGAAAGAGGTAACAAAAGTCGATATAAGGCCATTTAAACATCCGATCGTGATTCAGAAATCACGGTTTAACGATACGATTCATATTCCGTATATTTTCTTGCAGCATTGGTTTCAATCAGGTACTTTTAGCCCATTATGGTTACAAGGGTTTTGATTGTGTTTTAGGATAAGCGTTGGGCTTATTTCGGGGCAAACCGGGAAATCATTTGAGTTATTTTGTGTCATTACTTGCCCGGTAAACCTAATTAACCGTTTGTGCGAAGGGAGGTATGGTATGAGCAAAAAAGTCAGTGAAGAGAAAAGAACATCTCGTCGTGGTTTTCTTAAAACTGCTGCGGTGACGGGTGCTGCTGCCGGAGCCCTTGGCTTTCCCGCAGTCATGCGTGTGCAGGCTGCCGATCCCATTAAAATCAAGATTCAGACCGCGTGGGATGCCGGCACCCTGGGCTATGTCAAATTCCAGGAATTCTGCAAGGAAGTCGGCCAAGCCTCTGACGGTAAAATCGTTTTCGAAGGATTCCCGGCCGGCGCTATCGTCGGCACCTTTGAAATGTTCGACGCGGTAAAAGCCGGCGTGTTTGATGCCATGCACTGCTTTGACGTTTACTGGCCGGGAAAGATTCCGGTGGCCACCTTCCTGTCGTCCTATCCGTTCGGCATGGACCGGCCGGACCAGTGGGAAACCTGGCACGGCGCCCTTGGCGGTCGCGAACTGGCCCGTGAAGCGTACGGTGAACACAACATGTTTTACATCGGCCCCATTCAGCATGACGACAACCTGATCCACTCCAAGGTGCCGATCCGCTCTTTTGAAGATTTCAAGGGCAAAAAGATCCGTTATCCGGGCGGCATCATCGCCGATATTTACCGGGCGGCCGGTGTCTCCACCGTCCTTCTGCCCGGCGGCGAAGTCTATCCGGCCCTGGAAAAAGGCGTCATCGACGCCTCCGACTACGTAGGGGCGGCCATCAACTACAATCTGGGATACGGTGAAATTGCCAAGTATATCATCATGGGACCGCCGTCCACACCGTGTCTGCATCAGCCCGTGGACATCATGAGCGTTGAAGTCAACATGAACACCTGGAAGAAAATCCCCAAACACTGGCAGATATTCATCGAAGCCATGGTGGCAAAACACTCCTATGATATGTACACTGCGATCCAGGCCGCCGACATCATCGCCTTTGAAAAGTTTCAGACGGAGCAAAAGGTAGAAATCATCCGGTTGAAAGACAGCGACATCGAAAAATTCAAACGTTTTGCGCCGGAGCTGTGGGTCAAGTGGGCCAAGAAGTCCCCGCGTGCCATGAAGGCCTTCAAGTCCCAGCTGGAATACATGAAGTCGGTCAAGATGGGGTACATCACCGATAAAGACATGGTCGACATGAATGGCAAAAAACTTGTTTTCTAATTCCGTACCCGGGGGAAGGAATAACCAATTTCCTTCCCCCATTTTGTAATATTTTTACGAAAGCGATAGTGAACCGAAGCGGTATTCTGTGAGGGAATCGAATGAACGCGCTCAAAAAATTCATGACGGCGGTTGAAAAGACCAATGTCTTTATCGGCAAATTAAATGTCGGGGTGACGTTGCTGGCCGTGGCCGTTATTACCTTTGAAGTGGTCATGCGCTATGTTTTCGGACTGCCGACCAACTGGGGCCATGAGACCATGACGCTGCTGTTCGGCATCCAGTACATGATGGCGGCCGGCTATGCCCATTATCATCGCGCGCATGTACGCGTGGACGTGTTTTATTCCACCCGTAAGGAACGCACCAAGGCCTTTCTGGATATGTTTACATCCATTTTCTATTTTATTTTCAACTTTGTCCTGCTGTATACCTGCTGGACGTTTTATTGGAGCTCGCAAACCATGCATGGAGGCGGGACCCTGTTCGGGTTCCAAGTCATCGGGGAGCTTTCTCTGACCGACTGGGCCCCGCCCTTTTATCCGGTTAAATTCATGATGCCTTTCGGCGCTTTCATGTTGCTCCTGCAGGGTATTGTCTGGTTTATTCGGGATTTACACAAAGCGATCACCGGGAGGGAAATGACGCGATGAGCATTGAACTGATTACCATAACCATGTTTGGATCTCTTTTCTTCCTGCTGGCGTTAGGTCTTCCGGTAGCCTTTGCCTGCGGTTCGGTGGGTATTCTTTTTACAGCTTTCCTGCAGGGTCCGTCCGCCGTAAATCTCGTTTCCACCCGGATATTCGGCCTAATGGTGCAGTATCTGCTAGCGGCGATACCGCTTTTTATATTTATGGCCTGCATCCTGGAACGCTCCGGAATCATTGAAGAACTCTATGAACTGGTGTATCAGTGGTTCGGCTTTTTAAAAGGCGGCGTGGCCACGGCAACGATTCTGGCATGCACCATGCTGGCCGCCATGGTTGGGGTTATCGGCGCAAGTGAAGTGACCATGGGCGTTATCGCCCTGCCGCAGATGCTGAAACGCAACTATGATAAGTTCATTGCCTGCGGTTCGATTCTGGCAGGCGGCACCCTGGGCATTTTGATACCGCCCAGCGTTATGTTGATTGTTTACGGGCTGGTGGATAATTCGTCCATCGGCCAACTGTATGCCGGAGCGATCTTGCCGGGACTCATGCTCGCCGGACTGTTTATAACCTATGTCACCATCCGCTGTTACATTAACCCGACATTGGGGCCGCCGGTACCCAAAGAAGATCAGATTCCATTGAGAGCCAAACTCAGACTGCTTGGCCGCATCATCGCCCCCACCATTCTGGTCTTCCTGGTTCTGGGCACCATTTTTACCGGTATCGCCGCTCCCACGGAAGCGGCCGGCGTGGGCGCCGCCGGTGCTATTCTGCTGACGGGCTTACAACGCAAACTCACATGGAAGGGTGTCGTGGAAGCGGCCGAAGCCACTTTGAAATCGACCGCCATGGTGATGTGGACCATTTTTGGGGCCAATATTTTTGTGGGTCTCTATGTAATGGTCGGCGGCGGGCGCTTTGTTTCCGACCTGCTGCTGGGCTCCGGACTCGGCCCCTGGGGTATCATTATCGTCATGCAGATTATCCTGATTTTTCTCGGATGCTTTATTGACTGGGTCGGCATCATTATGTTGTGCGTTCCCATCTTTGGACCCATCGTCCGACAACTGGGATTCGATCCGGTCTGGTTCGGGGTGCTGTTTGCGGTGAATCTGCAGGTTTCGTTCCTGTCGCCGCCATTCGGCTACGCTTTGTTTTATCTTAAAGGCGTGGCGCCGCCGGAAATATCGACCACCGATATATGGAAATCATCGGCGCCATTTATCGGCCTCCAGGTTATTGGTGTCGCCCTGGTCATGATGTTTCCGGAAATCATTCTCATCCTGCCGCGGTTGTTATACAGAGGTTAAAATTAATCGCTGCGAATTCGATTGAATACCGGCAGGCGCTCTTGAATCAGGAGCGTCTGCTTTTTTATGATTCACATTACATGATGAAAAAGAAAGAACCCGCAAAAAATAAAGATCTTATTTATGAACCCCCTGTTCTTTATCCAGGTATTTTTTATCTCCTGCTGGCTGCCTGGACCGTCGTCTGTGTCTTTCTGTTGGGTTCCAAGGCGCTCAAAACGGGTTGGCCCCTCGGTCAGCTTTTGATGATCGCTTTTGTTCTGGCTTACACGTGGTACTTCTCTCTGGGGATCTCATATAAAATCGTAGTCAGTTCCGAAGGGGCTATTGAACTGACCAGTTTTCGCAGAAAGATAACCGTTAACGCCAAAGACATCTCGATGGCTGAGGGTCCCCGATTTGCAATAGTGCCTTTCGGTTTTATACGCTTGCGATTGGAACGTGAAAAAGCATATCTCTTTATCCGCATTACCGATGAATCTCTTCAAAAGGTTTTAACGGTGATCCGAAAGAACAACCCGGAAATGAAGCTCAAGGGATTGTAAAGAATCAGGCATGCCGGTCCGACGGTCGGATCCGGATCTGGTTATCGGTTACCGTTACGCCCTTGACCGTTTTGACGACTTCCTCAGCCCTTTTTTTACTCAGCTCGTCCTCAACCAGTCCTGACAGACAAACCTTGCCGGGTTCTTCTACGGCAGCGATCACAGAGGTTCCTGGACCATAGGACAACCCTGCTTCGGTGATGGCGGCTTCAACCCGGCCGGCCAACGCCAAATTCCCCAATGATTCAAGCGCATGCAGAGAACAGGCATTAATTTCTGATGAACGTGCCAGTGCAAGAACAGTATTTACAGCAGAATCGATACTCAGCTTATCGGTATTTAATACAACATCATACAGTTCAGCATCCTCCCAGTCGACCTTGAAAGCAAATTTCATAAAACTGCTTCTTTCCGCATCGCTCCGTTCCATGAGCTTTTCAGCAAGATCTTCACCATACCCTTGTGCCTTAAGATTGCGGATACGGGTCTTACGGGTGGCTACCACTCGGACATGCAGACCACAACCAAATGCCTTTAACAGCATGTGCCCGCCCCGGCCTAAAAAGACAGCGTCGCCTTTCTGGGCCAATTCATTTATCACGGAGTTAAGCCTGGCGAGATTAATGCTCGGCTTGTGTGAGAAAATCCGCTGAAATAACGACGGCACCTTCTCGTCCAAATCACTGACACTTTCCAGGATACCCATTTCTAATGCTGCGTTCTCGATGGCCGCTGTATCAATGAAACGATATCCCAGTTTTTCGGCAACGCGCCTGGCGGTTTCGGTCCCGTTCGATCCCAGTTGCCTTGAAAATGTTATAAAATGCATTTTATTTCCTCCTTATGGATTTGGTCTATTCAAAAAATAATGACTAAAATTTTTATAAAAAATCATAAAAATCTGTTGACGAAAAGTCTTTATAAAAATATATATAATACAAAGAGGTGTATTTCAAGAAACCCATTTTACAGGAGTAATTGTGATATGTCGTTTATAGAATTAAATGCTTACAAATGGCTCGTCATTTCAATTATCGCCGCAGCCCTCGCCTTAACCATATTCGGCCTTACGCTGGAACGAATGGTTGTTTTATGGCCCAATGTAATTACTTACATTGTTCTTGCGCTGGTGGGCGCAACAATCGGTTTTGTCATTTACGGTCTCTTCAAAGGGTTTGAAAATACATTTCTCAATGATTAATCATGCGGTTATGTTTTCTACATGGACTTGACAGCAGCCCCCAGGGAACCAAATCCCGCCTTCTCAAAACCCATTATCCCAACTGCTTAATTCCGTCCCTGCCGCCGGATATCCACGAAAGGGTCCGGATTGTTGAACAGACGCTTCATGAACCAACGCTCGTCATCGGTTCTTCCCTCGGCGGATTGACGGCCCTGATGGTTGCGACAGTGCATCCTGAGCTGATTGCTGCCCTGCTGCTCCTGGCGCCTGCCGTGGGCTGCCGCGATGAAAGTATTTTTACAACAGACCAAAAACGACTTCTCCAATCACTTTGTGTGCCGGCGGCAATACCGACAGTCATAATCGCGGGGACCAGAGACGATGTCATCCCGCTACCTTCCATCCGCGCATTGGTCCAGCGCTCCCCGTATCCAGGCCGGATTCAATTGCACGAAGTCGATGACGATCACAATTTACATCAGTCCCTGGACTTGATGCTTGATTCAATCGCGCAGATCCGAACGCAACTTTTGGTATCAGGTGAAACTGTTCATAATGCATAGCCGCGTTTTAAAATCCCTCCCGACCTCCCTTTTCTAAAGAGAGGAGAGGAGTTTATTATCGTTATTACAATTACAGAAAAAGCTCTTTTTCCCCCTTTGAAAAAAAGGGGGATAGAGGGGGATTTTTAATTCCATAGACGAGTTGCAAAATACATTACCGATGGAGGCAGCATGCGTAAAATTCTTATTTCCTCAGGAAATATCACCGCAACGGCAATACTGAAAGACAATCCCACCGCCGATGCTGTTTGGAAGGCGTTACCCCTGGAAGCCCCGGCCAACACCTGGGGTGACGAAATCTACTTCAGCATCCCGGTAGACGTCCAAGAAGCCGATGATGCCAGCGATATCGTCGAAATGGGAGCTCTGGCCTACTGGCCCCCCGGAAAGGCGTTCTGTATTTTTTTCGGCCGCACTCCGGCCAGCCGCAACGGCGATATCCGCGCGGCCAGTGCAGTCAATATGTTTGGATCCGTGGAGGGAGACGCGACCATTTTCAAGAAAGTGTCCGATGGCGCGGCAATCAAGGTAAGCAAGGTTGAAGGCTGAAGGTCAGTTGCACGTGGTCCGTTGTCCGTAGCCAAAACTTCAACGGACAATGGACAACAAACAACTGACACCCTAAGGCAGAAAGGGTTTTACTTTTTAGCCTTCAGTCTATTCACCTTCAGCCTATTCCTAATCCGGCAACAGATCATAAAAATAGCGCATGGCATCGGAGCGGGTAATAATGCCGATGATGCGCCCGTTTTCCACCACCGGAAGCCGGCCGATATCATGTTTTACCATCAGGCGGATAGCCTCCATCGGGTTCTTAGCAGGTTCCGTCGTAATAACATTTTTACGCATAAATGCCTTGACCGGCGCCGCCAACTGATTGTCTTTTCTTATTTTTCGAAAATCACGCCGGGAAATAATTCCCGCCAGCCCGCCTTCATCCACTACCGGTACGCCCGTACAGCCCTTTTCGCGCAGAATCAATGCCACCTCCCGCATACTGGTTTCCGATGATACCGACAGTACCGGAAAAGACATTAAATCACTTATTTTTATAGCCGTTTGCTGGTGCCCCTGAATAGACTCCTTTATCATTCGCTCAACGGCTTCAGGCTCAATTGATTTCATCATGGCAGACCCGGCGCCAGGATGTCCGCCGCCACCCAACTCCCTCATGATTGCGCCCATATCGAGAGCATCGATATTACTTCGGCCGATCACGATACTTCGATGTCGCTCCCTGTCGGAAAAGATGCCGAAAGCGGCATCCACATTAACGATTTCACGATACATGTTGACGACTACCGACAGGCTGCCGACATGGCCTTCAATATCCAGTTTATTGATGCTGATGGTAAAACCGTTAACCTTGATGCGTTCTGCTGTTTGCAGCATTTGGAATAAGATGTTTTTTTGCTTCTGGCCATACACGGGCCGCAGTAGCGATCCCAGCACATGCAGATCCGCCCCGGTTTCCAGCAGGTAAGCAGCTGCATAGGCATCTTCCGCTGTTACGGAAGGAAAGGACAGGTTGCCGGTATCTTCATACAGTCCTGCCAGGAAAAGAGTGGCCTGCATCGGCGTCAACTGTTTTTTTTCCTTTTTTATATTTCGCAGCATCAGCGTGATATTAGCACCCACCGCTTCGCGGCACTCCCAGCTTGCCCGGATATCCCCCTCACCGGCATGGTGGTCCCATAATATGATCTCAAGATCATCCCGCCGGCGGAGCTTCTGAAAACCATCCAGACGCCCCCAGCTGTTGGCGTCGACAATGACCAGGCTGTCCACAGCATCGATATCACACTCAGCGACGCTGAGGATATTGAACAGATCTTTATGGATCGAAAGAAAAGCCTTGATATTCGGATTGATGATTTTGGGAAGAACGGCCACAGCTCCCGGATAAAGAAGGGTTGCCGCCACCAGGGAAGCCAGCCCGTCAAAGTCGGTGTTTTTATGGGTGGTGACAATTCTCATGATAACGATTGAGTTGAAATCCGGCTGCCCGGATGTATCAACGCGCTTGCGGGAAGACCGGATAATGGGAATTATATTTAAAGTCTATTTGGAAAACAGTCTGACCAGGGTAATGAGTTAAATTTACAAAAATTTAAGCTAAAGCGCAAGGGGCAAAATTATCCTTTCGCGTAAATGCGAAATTTTCTTGACTTTTCGCCACGGCGATTCTAATAGTTATAATATAGCTAAAAGAATATACAAGCACCCTGTACGATTATCTATACAGGAACACATTGTATTTTTAAGGATCCATCCGCCTCTGTGAAATAAATCCTGACCCTGATAAAAAATAGGCAAAACAGGGTTTTTTTAAACTTGCTGCGAGATCACGTGTCAGCAAGAAGCCGTATACGTTGACCCCCAGCAGAGTCAACCAAACCATTTCCATGGTAATCTTGTTTGAAGTCTAAAAAGAAAGGAGACTAGAGAAATGAAACGTTTAAGCTTGGTTTTAGTCAGTATCCTCATCGTCGGTGGTATTATTCTTGGCAGTCAGACCCCGGCACTATCGCAGGATGCCGCCGCTTTTTATAAGGGAAAAACGGTCACATTCATTGTCCCTTACAGTGCCGGTGGCGGTTATGATTTTTACGCACGCTTTATGGCCCCGCATCTTGAAAAATATACCGGCTGCACCATCGTCATAAAAAACAAACCCGGCGGCGGCGGCGTGGTCGGCGCCAATTTAGTTTATCGCGCAAAACCGGACGGCCGTACCATCGGCATCTTGAACATGACCGGCTCCATTCCGGCACAAATCGCCGGCGCCAAAGGAATTGATTTTGATCTCAAGAAGTTTATTTGGATGGCGCGTCTCAACGATGAACCCCAGGTTTTTGTGGTGGGCGCCAAATCGCAATACACCAGTTGGAATGATGTTCTGCAATCCAAGGAAACCATCAAATTAGCCTCCACCGGCACGGTCGGTTCAACCTACCTGGATCTCCTGGTCCTGAAGCTGGTATACGATATTAAACACTTCGACATTGTCACCGGCTTCAGCGGCACTTCAGATGCCGATTTGTCGGTTATCCGGGGGGAATTGGTTGGGACTGCCTCTTCGGTGAGCAGTAAAATCAAGAAAATCGAGGCCGGCGACTTTAAGCCGCTGCTGGTAATTGCCGATGAGAAAGTAAAAGGTCTTGAAAATGTCCCCCTGATTTATGATTTTCCCATGTCAACCGAGGGCAAAAAAATTGCCGACACCTATATCGGCATCATGAACGTTTCCCGCGCCATGATGATGACACCGGGGGCCCCGGCCGACCGGGTTGCCTTTATGCGCGAAGCGTTTAAAAAGACCCTCACAGACCCCGACCTTGTCCAAAAAGCTGAAAAAATGGATCGCCCGGTCTCTTGGTTGTCTGGAGAAAAAGTCCTCCAATTTATTGAGCGCAGTTTTACGGAAGCTCCTCCCCTGTTTGTGAATGAGTTGAAACAGACCATGAAATAATCAAAGAAGAGAGGATTCTTTATGATAGAAGCTTTGTGGGACGGACTGATACTGGTATTTTCCTGGCCCGCCATCGGCTATATGAGTATAGGTGTGCTCTTCGGCCTGTTCATGGGGTTTACCCCGGGAATCGGCGGACCGGTTACCCTGGCGCTGGTTCTTCCTTTTTCTTTTAACATGGATGAGGTCAGCGCCATTGCATTTCTTATAGGTACACATTCGGTCGTCAACAACGGCGGCTCGGTTACGGCGATCCTCTTCGGCGTTCCGGGATCCGGTCCCAACGCGGCCACGCTGATCGACGGATTCCCCCTGGCCCAAAAAGGCGAAGCCGGCCGCGCCATCGGCGCCGCCCTGGCCGCCTCCGCTCTGGGGGGCCTATTCGGGACGGTGGTGCTGGCCTGCCTCATTCCAATTCTACGGCCGATCGTTCTGGTTTTCGGTCCGCCGGAATTCTTCATGCTGGCCATCCTGGGCGTGGTATTTCTGGCCACCCTGAGCGGGGATAACCCCCTGAAAGGGGTCCTTGCCGGACTGCTCGGGTTGCTGATTTCCCTCATCGGCGAAGAACTCATCGTCGGCACCAAGCGCTACACCTTCGATATCATCTACCTATGGGACGGCATCAAGCTGGTGCCTTCGGTGATCGGGCTGTTTGCCATCGCTGAAATGGTGGATCTGCTGCTAAAGGGCGGATCCATTGCCAAACCCGACAAAGAGAGAGAATTGAGCGGCCCATGGACCGGAGTGGTGGACGTGTTCAGGCACTGGGACATCTTAGTCCGTTCTTCCATCCTGGGCGTCGTAATCGGCATTATCCCCGGCCTGGGAGGTGATGTGGCCTGTTTCCTGGCATACGGGCAGGCCGCCCAGACCGCCAAAAAAGGGGAAGTTGAATACGGCAAAGGAAACATCTGCGGCGTCATCGCCCCGGAAGCGGCCAGCAATGCCAAGGAAGGCGGCGCGCTGGTGCCGACCATCGCTTTCGGTATTCCCGGCAGCGGCTCCATGGCCATTTTGCTGGGGGCGCTCTTGATCGTCGGCGTTACCCCGGGCGCAAACCTTTTAAATGAGCAACTGGATCTGACGTTTACCATGGTATGGACCCTGGCCATCGCCAATCTAAGCGCCGCCGTCATCATACTGATGCTGGCCAACCCTCTATCAAAATTAACTTTTTTTGACGGCTCGGTTTTGGCGCCGGTCATCATTTCGGTTTGCTTTATCGGCGCTTACATGACCACCAACAGCACGGGTGATATCATCGTTGCCATCGTTCTGGGCATTATCGGTTTCATGATGAAACGCTTGAATTTTTCCCGCGCAGCCATGCTTCTGGGGTTGGTTTTGGGTCGGATTGTTGAACAGAACCTGTTTCTATCCATCCGCATTTTCGGCGCAGGTTTCATTTACCGGCCGATTGCGATGGGCCTGGTCGTTATCGCGCTTCTGGTGATGGGTTGGTCATTCTTGAAACCCGTCCTGCAGCGCAGAAATGAAAAGGCAGCTTAACCTGACACAATAAATGGAGTTTTTAAATGAAAAGAGCTGAAGAAATCGGCTTCGCAGTTTTTCTGGTTATTATTTTTGCGATGTTTGTTATCCTGGGATGGGGATACGCCGAAAGACCGCGCATCGTTCCCTTGACCCTTTCCATTCCAGGCCTGGCTCTGTCTGTGCTTCACCTTGGCAATTCGATCGTCAAGGCCAAACGAACGGCCCGTAAAGAACACCCGGTGCCAGCCCAAAAAGCTGACGAAAAACCTGTGGGAGATCAACAACCGGCTGTTTCAACTGAAACACGTAAAATTCTAGAAATCTGGATTTGGATCATTGCTCTGGCCCTGGGGATTAATTTTCTGGGATTTATGATAACGATACCGGTTTTTCTAGTAGCGTTTCTGAGGTTTTTTGCCAAACGCTCCTGGAAAATCAGCACCCTTATCGCCGCTTCTTTCACCCTGGCGGTTTATCTGGTGTTTTATGTCGGTCTTCGGACAACGCTGTAAAGAGCACGCGTCCGCAAAACAAGGAGAGATAATTACATGGTATTGATGCTGTCCAACTCGGATGTGGATCAGCTTCTGACCATGAAGGACACCATCGCAGCGCTGGACGTTCTTTACGGGGAGCTGGGGCGAGCGGAGGCGGTGACGTTTCCGCGCCAGGACCTGCATGTGCCCCTTGCCAATGAACAGGATGATCTGGCGGCCCACTATCTCAAAACAATGGGGGGCGCCTCCCCTGCTTTTAAAGTAGCGGCGCTTCGCTTCAGCTCGGACGTGTGCACCTGGCCGCTTTTCGGCAACCTGCGGCGGCGGGTAAAGCTGCCGGTTCAAAACGGCAAGTGGCTGGGGCTGATTTTACTTTTCAGCTCCATTACCGGAGAGCTCCTGGCGATCATACAGGACGGTTATCTGTCGCGTATGCGGGTCGGCGGCACCAATGGGCTTGCCGCCAGGCATCTTGCCAGAAAAGACGCTGCCCGGGTCGGTATCTTCGGCTCCGGCTGGCAGGCGGTTACCCAACTCACGGCCCTGGCGGAAGTCAGGGATATTCGTCACATTAAGGTTTTCAGCCCCAACCGTGAAAACCGTGAAAAATTCGCAAAAGACATGGAAGCGCTCTTAAAAATCCCGGTCCAACCGGTTGACAGCCCGAATGATGCCGCCGAAGACGTTGATATCATCGTTACCGCCACCAACTCCCGGCAGCCCTTTCTCCCCGCACGGCTTTTGTCCGAAGGCGTCCACCTGAGCTGCCTGCAGCGGTCGGAGATCGAAATGGAAGCCTACCGGCGCTGCGATGTCCTCTTTATCAATCTGAACAGCCCGGAGCATAACTATACCTCCACCCTGTTTTCAAAGCGGGAAAAGGAACTCAATATGGAGGTGCGCGATCATCCGTGGACGTATGATAAATTTGACTGGAGTGTCTACCCTACCCTCGGTCAACTTGTAAACGGCATTGTACCCGGTCGCATTGGCGATGACCAGGTTACCGCTTTTATCAATAACATCGGTGTGGCCGCCCAATTTGCAGCCGTCGGCGCAAAGGTCTATGAATTGGCAAAAATCAAGGGCCTCGGGCAGAAATTAGACAGCGAAATGTTCCTGGAAGATGTTCATCCATAACATTAATTATAATTTATAACTATTTGTTATTAATATTTATAAAATTATGAAAGAATTGAAATCCCAGGTAGCCGTCTGCTGTCGCCTGCTGGAGGCAAATAGCCTGATCGATTTCAGCGGTCATGTCAGTTGCCGTGTCAATGAGGACCTTTTTCTGATTAATTCCCACGGGAAAAGCCGGTTGGTGGTTGAACCCGGGGATATTGTCGAAGCCAAAATGGATGCAACGGCGGATCAAACAGGAATAAAACTTCCATCTGAAACCCATATTCATTCATCCATTTATCAGGCCAGAAAAGACATCCATGCCATCGCTCATCTGCACTCCCCGGCCGTTATCAGTCTCAGCATTGCCCGGCAGCCGATTTTCCCGGCCATTTTTCAAGGCACCCTCTTTGCCGACGGGATCCCCATTTACAAAGATGCCCGGCATGTCAACACCGCCTCCCGTGGCAATAGCCTGGCAATGACTCTGGGAAAAGCCAAAGTGGTAATCATCCGCGGGCATGGATCTGTGGTCGTTGCCGAAAGTGTGAAGGCGCTCTTCTTTTTGAGTATTTATTTCGAAAAAAACGCTCAACGGCTTCTGGAAGCCTATCATGCCGGCAGTCCTGAACCCCTTACAATCGAAGAGCAGGAAGAGGGTCAAGCCTTGTTGATGAAGGAAAGCATCATCAACAAGGTCTGGGATTATTATCTGAGCAAATTGTCAGCCCCGGCGCAAGGCAAGTGATTTAAAAAGACGATAACCGCTAAGGGTCAGTCTGTTATTAACTCAACGCTCATCCAGAAACCGGTTAATCAATCTAACTTTTTATCGAATGGAGATGATCATCTATGCCGAACCCGTCAATTCCCGCAAGCAAGCTGCTCAGCATTGATTTGACCACCCGCAAATTCCAGGTTCAGCCTATCCCTGGAGGCATTATATCAAAATATCTTGGCGGCCGGGGCCTGGGAGCTTACCTGCTGTATCAACATACAACCGCCGGCCTGGATCCGTTGTCACCGGATAATCCATTAATATTCACCACAGGTCTTTCACAGGGCCTCCCGGCCCACTTCAGCCCCAAGGTTGTGCTCAGTACCAAGTCCCCGCTTACCGGCATTTATCTTTATTCGGTCAGCAGCGGCAAATTGGGCCACACGATTCGCAAGGCCGGGTATATGGCCATCATCATAAAAGGGCAATCGCAGCAACCTGTTTATCTCAATATTGTTGACGATCAGGTTGAGTTCAAATGCGCAAAACACCTGTGGGGGAAAAACACACTCGCCTCCCAACAGAGCATGCTGAAGGAAACCGCAAACAAAACGGCCTCTACCGCCGCCATCGGCCCGGGGGGTGAAAAACTTATTAAATATGCCTCCATAATGAATGACGGCAAAACTTATCGGGCCTTCGGCCGCGGCGGGGCCGGATGTGTAATGGGCTCAAAGAAACTGAAAGGGATCGTTATTTCCGGAAGCAGGGAAATCCAGCCGACGGAACCTGAAAAATTCAAAGCGGTCCGGCAAAAAATCAGAAAGGGTGTCAAGGATAACCCCGAGTGGGCCCAGCGACGCCATGCCTTCGGCACCGGCGAAGATATGCCCGTGATGAACCGGCTCGGCATGCTGCCCACCCGTAACTGGCAGAGCGGATCATTTGAAGAAAATAAACTTGCCGGAATCGCCCCGGTTCTTAACAAAGACAGATGGCCGCGTAAAAACATTTCCTGCGGGCCCTTCTGCCCCAATCCATGTTCGCATTATATCCGGATCAATGACGGCCCCTATAAGGCCGCGCATACCGACGGACCGGAATATGAAACCATTTATGCCTTCGGGTCCAACTGCGGCATCGATAAATTTGACGCCATTGTTGCCGCCGGCCAGATATGTGATGAAAACGGAATCGATACCATCTCCGCCGGACTGACCATCAGCTTTTTAATGGAATGCTTTGAGAAAGGGCTTATCAACACTTCGCATACCGACGGCATTTCCATCAGGTTCGGCGATGAC
>Ga0180009_10004760_pt1 | contig 14824 bp, 14 predicted proteins | sample OS_PC_MetaG_FD_123537 | JGI IMG/M metagenome (GOLD analysis project Ga0180009, IMG submission 123537) | Groundwater microbial communities from the Aspo Hard Rock Laboratory (HRL) deep subsurface site, Sweden - OS_PC_MetaG | ecosystem: Environmental > Aquatic > Deep subsurface > Groundwater...
ATGCGGATGGCCAGACGCCCGGCGTGGAAGGCGGCATCTCCGAAGGCCGGGTCCCGCTCCACCACGTCCAGGAGCATCTCCAGGGCCTCGGCAGACTCGGTGCGCAGGCGGAAAGATCGATCGTCCGGCGCTTCGGGCTCCCGGAAGCACGCCATCTCCGCCGCGGCGAGCCGGATGCGGGCCTCCAGGTAGTCCTGCGCAGGAGAATTATCCCCCAGCAAGCGGGCCCGTACGAGCTCCCGGGCAGCCGCCTCCATCTCTTCGCAGTAAAACAGCGTACGCGCCAGGTGGAGCCGAACGCGCCAATCCCGCGGATCCGCCCGCAGGGCGATGGTCGCCGCGGCCCGGGCGTTTTCGGGCCTGGACTGCAGCAGCCAGGCTTCGATGGTCGCGGCCGCGTCGATGGCCGGAAAGTCACAGTAGGTCAACGCCCGTTGGCGCGGCAGATGATTGGCCACGGTGCGCAGGCGGGAGCGGAGCTGACGCAGGTTCTCCAGGGAAAGGGGCTCTTTCGCGGCGAGCTCTTCCAGACGAATCCGCCGGGCGCGCCACCATAGCCCCAGCGCCAGCAAAAAAGCCGCCACGGCCAGCGCCAACAGGATGTAGATTACAAGAAAGTCCATCACGTTACCCAATCATACCGTAGGACCCTCCCGTCGCAACCATCCTTGGAGAATCTTGTAGTCCTCGGGGGTATTTACATTCATAAGACTGAAACGATCTTCAACAACTACCTCCAAGGGCGGCTGGGGCGCCGCGGCGAGGACTCCCCGCAACCCGGCGTCGTCGCCCGCGCTTACGCCCGGCCCGAGCAGCGGTCGGGGCACGTAGGTGGGGTGCCCGGTCTGCCCCCCCGAAAGCGGCTGCACCACCCGATCCGGCCGGAGCAGCGCCGCGTTGAGCACACTCCGTATGGTCGTTCCCGTCACCGACGGGACATCCACGGGCCACACGAGCCCCCCCACCGCGTCCCGGAGCAGCGCCCCGCCGACACGCACCGAGCGCAGCATATCGCCCGGCCCGTCATCCACGGTGGCCACGGACAGCCACGACTCTGCCATCCGGTCCAGTCGCTCGGCCAGCACGTGATCTCCGTACCGGCGAATCACCACCACGGGCTCCACCTCCGGGGCATGGCGCCTCAGGGTCTCCAGAATGCACCCGATGAAGTCCGAGCCGCCCAGGGGCAACAGGGGCTTGGCCCGACCCATGCGGCGGGAACGCCCCGCGGCCGGAATAAGAGCCCCGATCCGGGTCGGATCAGCCATCGTCTACCGGCGGGCTTCTTTCGCCTTTCGCCCGCTCGCCCAGAGCGGTGCGTACGGCCACCAGCTCGGCGGTGATGGAGAGCGCAATCTCCGCCGGACTGTCGCCCCCCAGCTCCATGCCCGCCGGGCAGCGTACCGTTTGCCGCAGCTCCGAGGAGAACCCGGCCTCAGCGAGGTACCTGTCCAGGGCGCCGCGCTTCCGCTTGGACCCGATCATCCCCAGATACGCCGGCCCCATGGGCGCGATGGCCCGCACGATGCCAAAGTCCAGCTCATGGGAGTGGGTGGCCACCACCACGAACGCCTGCTCCAAATGGTCCCGCAGGCCGAGCTCCCCCAACCGGCGGGTCTCTGCTGAAGCAAAGAGTCGCGCCGCGCGCGGAAAGCGCGCCGGGGTGCAAAGCGCCTCCCGATCATCGCAGACCACCACGGTGAACCCGCAACGTCCTGCCATCTCGCACAGCTGCACAGCGATGTGCCCCGCGCCAAAAACGTAGAGGCGCGACTCAGCGCCGAAAGGCTCCAAATAGAGCGTGGTCCGGCCGCCGCAGCTCATCCCCAGATCGTTGGCCAGGTGCAACGGCACCAGCCGCGAGGTCGCCGCGGCCAGCACTTCCGGGGCGAGCCCGGTGGCGTGGTGCTCGAGGGCACCGCCCCCGACGGTGCCAAAAACTGTACCGTCGGGTCGCACGATCATGCGCGCCCCGGCCTTGGCCGGGGTGGAGCCCACCGACTCCACCACGACCACCAACACGCCCCGCTCGCCCGCGTCCCGCAATCGTGTCAGCTCTCGGAAGACGTCACTCATCGCGCACCTCCGGGAACGCCGTTGGGCAACGAGAGCGCCCGGCGCACCATCGCCGTTTCGAAAAACTCATCCAGATCCTCGGCGGCAAACTCCTGGGGATAGGCGAAGGCCGACGCGAAGCTGTACCACGGCTCGGGCTGGGGCCGCCCCCCGCAGATGGCGCCCCCCCCATCTCCCCCGCGGAACACGGCGCCACCAGACACACACTCCACGCGATAGGGGTCGCTCACCAGACGCAGCCCGAACCCATTGGGCGCGAGATGGCCCGCGAAGTCCGTGGACTCCCCGTGGGGGATCCCCCGGGGCCACTCGTCTCCCCAGCGAAACAGGGACCCCGAGCCCGCACGGCAGACATGCTCCCACTCATCCGAAGTGAGCAACCGGAGCCCCTGACGCGCCACGCCGCCTTCCAACAGCGACTGCAGCGAGCGCTCCTCCGTCCCGCGCTCCTCTTCCTCGTCGATGTACACGAAGGCCTCTCGAGCCTCCACCTCCACCAATAAGGGGTGCACGGTGATCTCCCGTAACGGCGTGAAATAGACCTCCAGAAACTGCTCAAATCGCACAAAGGCGGGATCGTCGTTGGCCTGGTTCCAGGCGGCTCGCTGCAGACTCGTCAGCGCGACGTCGGACCGGTCCCACCCGAGGGTCACCCGCCCGCCCGGCACCAGGACAAAGTCGCCGTGGGGGCCGGTAAACCGCGCGATTTCGTGACGCTGGGCGCCGAGCTCGCAGGTGGCAAATCCCGCGTGCTCAAACTCGGGCGGAAGCAGTGCCGCCACGATCTTGGCCGTGAGCTCTCGGAGCTCAGGCGAGAGCTCATCCCATCGCGGCAAGCACAGCAGCCAGCGCAGGACCTCCCCTGACGCTGGACGTCGCCCTCGCCGGCTCTCGAGCAGCAGCGCCCGGGCGCCCGCCTCCGAGGGCCGCGCCAGGAATACTTCGAGTCGCGCATCGCTCACATACACCTCCAGCGGCCGACACTACTGTTGTCGACAGCGATCATCAAGGGGATCGCAGTGGGGATCAGCCTCCCAGCCCTGACGTCGACGTAGCCGCCTCAGCTTGACCCGCAGGTGACTGCGCTGGCCCGGCACGAGCTGCACCTCGCGCCGCGCGTACTGATAGCCCACCGCGTAGACCTGTACCGTCGCCGCCAGGGGCGCGGACTGCGGAAAAGAAACCGTCAGCGGCAGACCCGCCGGATGGGGCCCCAGCCGTGCGAGGGCGGGCGGGGCCAGGAACCGAAATGTGGCGTCGGCGGGCTGGGGCGTGGTGTCCACCTGAAGGATCCCCGGGCGCCAACGCAATCGATGGCGCAGCGTTCGGCCCGGTTCTCCGGCGCCGATGACCACGCGCAGCGGCCGCACCGCGGTGTGGCCGAACCGCAGCACATGGCGCCCCGGCCCCAGATTCAACCGCACCGGGGTGCCGGGCACACGGCTGAGACGTTGGCCGTTCAGACTCACTGTCCAAATGGGCGGTCGCACTGCCAAGTAGAATGTCCGAGGACGCTTGCTGCCCCGGATCGCCGGCCCGGGCAGGGCCAGCGTGCTCAGCGCCGCCGCCGACAGGATCCCCGCCACCTCGGGATGTCGGCGCTGGTCATCACGCCGCGCGGACGGGGCGGGCGCCACGGCGCAGTGCATCAGAATCATGCCCGACCCCAGCAGACACATGCCACAGAAGGGAGTAGTCATAACGTAAGCTCACTTCCGACCCAAACGATAATCCGACTAAAATATAGGGTCACCCACAGGTGACAAGATCATCGTACCGCGTGGTCGACAGAGGTGTCCAGAGGGACGTGAACGGGTCCGGGAAATGCGCGACCGGAGGCTGTTAAGTGGCGGGTTTGACCTCGATATCGATATTCTCCGCGGCGCCGATGTCCTCCAAGCCCCGGCGCAGCTCCCGAACGTTTTCGCTGGCGGGTACGTCGATGACGGCGCTCAGGGTGAACAGGGGTTGGCCGGTCACCGGCGCGGACGTGACATGGGTGTCCAGCGTGCGCACGTTGATGCCGCGCTCACTCAGGAAGTGCGACACCTGCTGCACGATACCCGGGTGGTCCATGGAGTAGGCGGCCACCTGGTATGGAATGGCGTCCACCGCAGGTCCTTCGTGAGGGGAGCGCGTGGGCTTGACCAGGATGGTGAGCCCCGTGCCTGCTCCCACCTTGTCCACGTGGCTCGATAGCCGAGCCACACCATCACCCTCAGCGGCCACGAGAATGACCATGGCAAACTCTCCGCCTAGCCGGGCCATGCGGCTGTCCTCGAGGTTGCACCCGGCGTCGAGGATGAATTTGGAGATGGCATCCACCAGGCCGGGCCGATCCGGTCCCACGGCGGTGATTACGGCGTACTGTTCCATGGAATACCCCTTGGTCGTTGCCCGGTCGGTTCTTCCCGGCCTGAGCCCGCACAAGGTAGCAGCCACCCCGTCCCCCGGCAAGGGTCAGCTGTCAGGTGGAGGGGCCGCCCCGCGCGTCCACGCCCCACACGTGCTTGCAGGCCAGGCACATGCCGCTGTCGCCGTCGCTGTAGTCGTCGAGCCGACGCGATCCGCAGGCGGGGCAACGCACTCCGCGGGGGCGACGCTCCCGGCGCCGGAGCACACGTTCGCGCACGAACCAGACGACGCGGAATATAATCCAGATGGCCGCCACCCCTGTGGCGATATTGAGCAGCAGATTCATGGATGGGTCTCGATCCAGTCGTCACGTGTTCGGGCGAGAAGGAGCTTCCGCCCCTTGGTGCTCCAGGGGAACATACAGTTCAGTTTACCATCGAATTGAGGCGCCTTGTTCTTTGTGCTAGCGTCGGGTCCGATGAACGACTGCAAATACTACCGACCCAATACCATCTCCGAGGCCTTGGCGATCCTCTCGGGCGAGGGCCCGGACGCCCGCCCGCTGGGGGGCGGTACTGACCTCCTGGTCCGCATGCGGGCCGGGCACCTGCAGCCCAAGGTCCTGGTGGACATCGGACGCATCGGCCTCAACACCATCCACCCCGCCGGCGACGCCGTAGTCCTCGGCGCCACGTGCACCATGGCCCAGATCCAGCGCGACGCCGCCGTCGTGCAGCACCTCCCCTCCCTGGTGCAGGCGGCGGCCCGGCTGGGGGCCGCTCAGATCCAGCACATGGCCACCGTGGGCGGCAACGTCTGCAACGCTTCGCCCGCGGCAGACACCGCCTGCGCGCTGGTCGCACTGGAAGCGCGGGTGATGCTCCGCAGTGTCGGCGGTGTCAGATCCCTGCCCATCGGGGAGTTTCTGCGTGGGCCCGGTGACACGGCCCTCAAGCCCGGGGAGCTGCTGGAGGCGTTCTCCATTCCCCTGGCCGCCCATGACCCCATCACACACCAGTCCTTCAACAAGGTGGGCGGTCGCAACGCCCTGGTGTGCAGCCTGGCCGCCGTGGCCGGCGTGACGCGCATCGCCGACGGGGTCGTCATGGAGTGCCGGTTGGCCCTGGCCGCCGTGGGCCCCACGTGCCTGCGGCCCAAGCGCGCCGAGGCGCTGATCACCGGCGAAACGCTGACCGAGGAGCTCTGCCGCACCGCGGCGGCGGCAGCGGCAGCGGAGACCCACCCCATCGACGATCATCGGGCCACAGGCGAGTACCGTCGCCGGCTGGTGGCGGCCCTGGTGCGCGAGCACCTGCTGGAGGCGATGCAGTCATGAGCGCGCACGACAAGATCATGACGATCACGGTCAACGGCGTCACCCACACCACCCGCGCCGCGCCCACCACCCGACTGCTCGACTTCCTCCGCGAGGAGCTGGGGCTGACGGGCGCCAAGGAGGGCTGTGGCGGCGGAGAGTGCGGCGCCTGCACCGTGCTGGTGGACGGCAATCCCATCTGTAGCTGCCTCATGGTGCTCGGCTCCGCCGCGGAGCGGGAGGTCACCACCATCGAGGGGCTCGGTGACGGGGCCGGCGGGCTCGATCCCGTGCAACGCGCCTTTGTGGAAGAAGGGGCGGTACAGTGCGGATACTGCACTCCTGGGCTCGTCATGAGCGCCCGGGCGCTGGTGGATAGCGGGCGAGAGCTCAACGATCACGTCGTGCGCACAGCCCTGGCGGGAAACATCTGTCGCTGCACGGGGTACAAAAAAGTCGTAGACGCGGTCCTCAAGGTGGCCGCCACCGGCCCCCACAAGGAGCAGCCATGAGCGGCGTGGGCGGACGCTCGATTCGGCCCGATGCGGCGGCCAAGGTCCAGGGCCGCCAGCAGTACGTGGGTGACCTGCGGCTGCCAGGCATGTTGCACGCGGCGATCCTCGCCAGTGCGCAGGCGCCGGCCCGCATCCGTCGGCTGGATGTGTCCGCCGCCCGCCTCGTGCAGGGCGTGGTGGACGTTTTCACCGCCGCGGACCTGGGAGCTCACAATCGCATTGGCATCATCTTCGATGACCAACCCCTCCTCGCGGACGGGGAGACCCGCATGGTCGGCGAGCGGATCGCCCTGGTGGTGGCCGAGACCCCCGAGGCCTGTCAAGCGGGCCTGGCCGCCGTGGAGCTCGAGCTCGAGCCCCTGCCCGGCGTCTACGACGTGGAGCTTGCCCTCCACGCCGACACGCCCCAGGTGCACCCCGACGGGAACCTTATCAAGACCTTTGCGGTGGACCGCGGTGATCTCGAAGCGGTCCGGGCAACGGCCGAGGTCGTCATCGAGGAAACCTATCGCATCGGTGGGCAGGAGCACGCCTACCTTGAACCCCAGGGTTGCCTCGCTGCGCCGGAGCCCACCGGCGGCATGCGGGTGTACTCGTCCACCCAGTGTCCCTTCTACGTGCGCGGCGCCGTCGCCAGGGTCCTGGGCATGCCCCTGTCAGCCGTTCGTGTGCTGCAGACCCCCACCGGCGGCGGCTTCGGGGGCAAGGAGGACTACCCCAACGAGATCGCCGCCTGCGCCGCGCTGGCAGCCCAGCGCACAGGGCGACCGGTGCGGTTGCTCCTGCCCCGTGAGCTCGACTTCCAGTGCTCCACCAAGCGGCACCGGATGAGCATCCACCACAGACTCTACGCCGACGCGTCCGGACGCGTCCTGGGCGTGGAGGCAGAGGTGCTGGTGGACGCCGGCGCCTACGTGGGCATGTCCACGGTGGTGGCCGAGCGCGCCAACACCTCTCTGGTGGGACCCTACGCCGTGGACAACTTGCGGATCCGCACCCAGGTGCTGCGGACCAACAACCTCTTCGGCGGGCCCTTCCGCGGCTTCGGTGCCCCGCAGGTCACCGTGGTGCACGAGTGTCAGATGGACCGGCTGGCCCGCGAGGTGGGGCTCACGCCCTTGGAGGTGCGACGCAAAAACGCGTTGACCCCCAAGCGGGCCATCTGGTCCTCCGGCGAGGAGGTGCCCCGGGTGGAGCGGCTGGGAGCGGTGCTCGACGCCCTGGCCGAGAGTGAGGTCATGCGGGACTCCCCCTGCCTCGTGGAAGACGGCGGACGATACCGCCAGGGCACGGGCATCTCGGTTTTCATTTACGGCTGCAACCTGCACCACGGTGGCCAACCCCTGGACCGGGGAGGCGCGCTCGTGCAGCTGCAGGCCGACGGCTCGGTGACCCTGGCCATCGGCGTCACAGAAATGGGCCAGGGCGCGTTGACCGCCGCCCGGGCCATGGCCGCGAGCGCCCTGGGGGCTGACGAGGAGCGGATTCACATCGAAGAGGTGGACACGGCCCTGGTCGCCGATTCAGGCCCCACGGTGGCGTCCCGCGCCACCCTCGTGGGAGGTCGCGCCATCTGCGACGCGGCCGAGCAGCTTCAGACCCGACTGCGCCCGCTGGCCGCCGAGCTGCTCGGCGTGTCGGATCCCGACACCGTCGAGCTGGTGGAGGGCGGCTACCAGGCCCCAGATGGCGGGCGGCGGGTGGCCTTCGATGAAGTGGTGGCCCTGCTCTACGCCCGTCGCCTGAACCCGGTGGCCGCCGGCTGGTACCGCAGCGAGCCCCGGGATTACGACGCCGTAACAGGCCAGGGGCAGGCGTACATGTTCTACAGCTTTGGCGCCCACGCCACCCGCGTGCGGGTAGACACTTGGACCGGCAAGGTCCAAGTGTTGTCCATCCATGCGATCCACGACGTGGGCCGCGTCATCCACGCCAACGCCATCGAAGGCCAGGTGGAGGGCGGCGCCGTGCAGGCCATGGGCTGGGCGTGCATGGAGAACCTGATCCTGGAAAAGGGGCGGCTCCTGAACCCCAGCTTCACCGACTACCTCGTGCCCACGGCCATGGACGCCCCTACCGTAACCATGGTGTTCCTGGAGGACCCCGAGCCCCTCGGGCCCTTCGGTGCCCGCGGCATCGGGGAGCCGTCCTTCATCCCCGGCGGTGCCGCCATCGCCAACGGTATCGCCACCGCCGTGGGACGCCCGGTCACCGAGCTGCCCCTGGTCCCCGAGCGGGTCCTGGCCATGCTGGGCAAAGAGTAACGAGCCGTCCACGGAAACGAAAGCAGGAACGATCGCATGCGCAAGATATTCGGTACCGACGGCATTCGCGGAGTCGCCAACGAAGAGCCCATGACCGTGGAGACGGCCACCCGGCTGGGACAGGCCGTGGCCTTGATGTTCTCACGCCGGGCCAGACGCTCCGGTCGCATCGTCATCGGAAAAGACACGCGGCTATCCTGCTACATGTTCGAAAACGCCCTTGCCAGCGGCATCATGTCCATGGGCGCCGATGTGATGATCGTCGGCCCCCTGCCCACGCCAGGCATCGCGCACATTACCTCGTCCATGCGGGCCGACGCGGGCCTGGTCATCAGCGCCAGCCACAACCCCTTCACGGACAACGGTATCAAGATCTTCGCCGCGGACGGCTTCAAGCTCCCCGACGAACAGGAGTTGGAGATCGAGCGGCTCATGGAGTCTGGTGAGCTGGCGGCCTCGCGACCCGCCGCCGACGCCGTGGGCCGGGCGCGCCGCATCGACGATGCCATCGGCCGGTACGTGGCTTTTTGCAAGCAGACCTTCCCTAACGACCAGACCCTCGAAGGCATGCGGTTGGTGGTGGACACCGCCCACGGAGCCGCCTACAAGGTAGCCCCCTTGGTGTTCCGCGAGCTGGGAGCGGAGGTCTTCACCATCGGCGACGAGCCCGACGGCCGCAACATCAACTACCGCACCGGTGCGCTGCATCCAGAATCCATGTGCGAGGCGGTGAAGATCTACCGCGCTGATCTCGGCATCGCCCTGGACGGAGACGCCGACCGCGTGATCTGCGCCGACGAGAAGGGCAAGGTCATGGACGGCGACGAGATCATGGCCGTCTGCGCCACCCGCATGATCGCCGCGGGCACGCTCAAGCATGACACCCTCGTGACCACGGTCATGAGCAACATCGGCCTCCAGCGAGCCGTGGAAAGCGCCGGCGGCACCATGCTGCGCACCCAGGTGGGCGACCGCTACGTGGTCGAGACCATGCGTCGCGGCGGCTACAACCTCGGCGGTGAGCAGTCCGGGCACCTGATCTATCTGGACCACATGACCACCGGCGACGGCATTATCGCCGCCCTCCAGGTTCTGGCCATCATGAAGCGCGAGGGCCGCCCCCTGTCCGCCTTGCGCGGAGCCATGACCCGCTATCCACAAATCCTGAAAAATCTCCCGGTGCAGGCCAAGCTGCCCCTCGACGAGATGCCCAGCGTCAAAGCAGCCATCAAGTCCGCCGAAGAGAAGCTCGGAGAAGACGGCCGCGTGCTGGTGCGCTACTCCGGCACCGAGATGAAGGTCCGCGTCATGGTGGAAGGCCCCACCCGCGACGAGATCAGCGCCTGCATCGACGAAATCGCCGCCGAGCTCCAGAAGTCCTGCCAATAATGTGACCGCGTCGGCCGCCGTCACATAGCGCTGCGCGCCTCCCACAGAATCGGGAAGAAACGCTTGCCGAGGGTGGTCTTCAGATACTGGACGCCCATGTGTCCCATGGGCCCTTCGGCGCCGTAGACCTTCTCGCCCAACTTCTGGCCCGTGCCCGGCTTGCCGCCAATCATCCGCTCGGCCATGCGCACATGGTGCTCCCGCCAGAGGCTGAACCGCTCGTCGAATTCGATCAGCTCCTCACACACGGCCTGGAGGTCGCTGTGGCTAGTCTCGGTGTAGATCCGCACGATGGCCTGCCGCTGCTCGTCCGCGTCGGCAATCCCAAAGCCGTGGCGCTGCAGCAGACCGCAAAAGGCGTCCCATAGCGTCGGCGCCTCCAACCGCGCTTTGAGCCGGAGCTGCGCCGGTTCATTGCCCTCGTGCATCTGGATGTACCGCTCGTCGCGGCTGCCGCAGGCGAACTCCACCTCGCGGAACTGCCAGGACTGAAACCCGCTGGCCGGCAGCAGTCCGTCCCGGAACTTCGAGAAGTCGGGCGGAGACATGGTCTCCAGCACGCTAAGCTGGGCGTCGAAGACCCTGAGCAGCTCGCAGCAGCGGTGCACGGTACGCGCTGACTGGTGGACATCATCGGCTCCCAGACGCTCGAACAAAAAATCGATCTCATGCAGCGCCTGCTTGAACCAGAGCTCGTAGCACTGGTGCACGATGATGAACAACAGCTCGTCCTGCGCGGGCGGATCGCTGAGCACGCGCTGCGCGTCCAGCAACCGATCGAGCTGCAGATAATCCTGATAGGTAACCTCGGACTTGGGGCTCATGAGCAGACTGGACCATATCCGACGGCGAAGGTCAATCGAGGGTCATCCTGCCCAAAAGGGAACGTCTCACTGCCGTAGCAGGTGCTCGACAAAGGCCCTGCGGATGGAGCGGCGGAGGTCGGGATCCTCGATTTGATCCAACTCGTTCTCGAAGGCGTCCAGGGTCGCAGCCACATGCGGGGCCAGGGGCCGTTCCACTGTGCTTTGGCTGGGCTCCGTCCCGGCACCGGGGGGCGGCTCGGGCGGGGGGCACGAGGCGCCGGCGCGCACGAAAAACCGTAGCTCGGTCACCGCGTCGGGGGGGACCACGGTTCGGATTTTTTCCAACAATTGAACTTTGAGATAGGTGAGCTCCTGGACCCAGGTGGAGTCGGCCACGTGGATCACGAGCACGCCCTGGCGCAGGGAGGTGGGCCAGCTCCTGGCGGCGGTGCCAGCGCCCACGAGGGAGGGCCAGCGCCGCTGGATTTCATAGATCCGCAACGGCTCGGCCAACCCGCGACGATGCAGAAGCTCGTCGAGCAGCTTGCTCACCGGCTGGGGGTAGCTCTTGGGGCGCGTAGGGCGTCGACGCCAGGGCCAGCCGCGATCGCTCATGGCTCCGGTTTTGCCATCTGTTTTGGCTCCGGTTTTGCCATCTGTTTTGGCTCCGGTTTTGTCATCGGCTCTGGCTTCGGCCTCGCCTGCGGTCTTGGTCTTGGCTTCGGAGTCGCCTGCGGAGTTGGCGTTGATGCGGCCTTGCCCCGCAACCGCACCAGGGCCCTTTCAATGGCGCGATAGGGGGGATAGTCCGGCCGGATGGCCAGGGCCGTGGAGATGGACTGCAACGCCCGGGGCAGCCGCCGAAGCTGTCCATAGACAAAGGCATAGAGTGAATAGATGCGCGACCAGCCCGGCCGCCGTCCCCGCGCGAGGCGCAGGACGTCGAGCACCACGCCCAGTCGGCGCCCCTGGGCGATGAGCACATCCGCAACCTCGGCGAGGGCCGCCGGGTCCTGGCCGGCGTGGTAGATGGCCCGCTCGGTCTGCAAAAGGGCCAGCGCGCCCATGGACTGGCCCGCCGCCGCTCCGGCGAGCACCGCATGCGCCGCCGCCCGCAGACGCCGCTCCGGCGCGCGAACCAGGGGCCAGACCGCGTCAAAGGCCGCGCGGGAGCTCCCATCCGTGAGCTCCAGGCGGGCCAGCGCCAACCGCGCCGACCGCCCAGCGACCGTGGCCTCTGCTGCCGCCTCACGATAGGCCTGCCGCGCCAGGGGGCGACGACCGGCCAGCTCCAAGCTCTGGGCGAGGGCCCCGAGGGACAACGCATCCTTTTTCAGGCCGACCGCCGCCTGGGCCGCCCGGAGAGCGCGCACGGGCCGCTCCCGAAGACGCCAAAGCCGGCTCTCAATGATCAGGCCGGCGGCAAACCCCTTTGGCAACGCCGCGAGCTCCCGTTCGGCGCCCCCGAGGTCGCCTTGATCCAGCAGGGCGTCCGCCAGGACCACCCGCGCCTCCATCTTGCCCAGTGCCGCAGCCCGCGCCAGCGCCCGGCGGGCCGGCGCCCAACGCTCCCGCTCCACCAGACACCGCCCCTGCGCGAGGCGCAGCGCCCCCTCATCCGCTTTGCGCTGCTCCACCATGCGGTCCACGAAGCGGTCGGCGACGGCAAAGTACCGCAGATGAATCATCCGGCACACGGTAGCGGTGTAATCATCCACGTTCTGGGCCGCCCATCCCTTGGGAAAAAGCGTCGGGTAGCGGCGGACGTATCCGGTGGTAACCAGGAGATCCTGCTGCCACATATAGGGCAGCGCGTCCCACCGCCCGTGGGCCAACCGCCGGAAATGGGTCCTCACGAGGCTGCGGGCCGCGCGCACGGCCGCCGCCCCTCCAGAGCTGGCCCGAACCGACGGGGACAGCGCGCTCAGGCGCGCGAAGTGTAACGCCCGACGGTACAGCAGGATCGCCAGCGGTGGCGCCTCCGCCGGATCACCGGCCCACACCGACCGCGCCAAGCGATGCCAGAATACAAACTGGCGGGCGACTGAGCGGCGGATCGGACCCCAGGGAGGACGACGGCGTCGGATGTCCACCTGAGCCGCGCGCAGCTTCGTCAGGCGCTCGGTGGCAACACGCGCCGTGGGAAGCTGGTTTAAAGACGTGTGAAAGGCGGCCAGGTTGCGAGCCGCGTCCTCGGTGCGACCCACGACCATCTGCAACACCGCGCGGTGGTACTGCCCCTCGGGTCCTGAGAGCTGCCCGAGAGTACCGAGCAGCTCACGGGCCTCGGCCCGGTCGCGCACCGACCGGACCAGCTCGCTGGCGTGCTGCCGCACGAGACGCCGCGCCGCCAACGAGCCCGGGTGGCGACGCAGCAGCGCCCAACGGAAAAAGCGATCTCCATCCCGGATGTGCGCCAGGTCCGCGAGCCGCTCTAACTGTCGGTCGGCCGAGCTCGCGACGCCGAGCTGCAGGAGCAGCCGCCGTTCGTCGTCCCGGGTCGGCAACTTCTGCACGGTCCTGCGCCCCGTGAGGCGCGTGGGATCCACCCGCAACCGCAGGAGCTGACAGTCTGCCTCCAGAGGCGGCGGTACCGACCCCACCACCCGGGCCACGAGAGTGCGAATCAGGCGCCCGTAGCGATTCCACTGCTCGGGATCATCGAGGCGGACCGTGCGCGGGCGCCGCCCCAGACGCACCGTGAGCACGCCCCCCTGGGGGGCGCCACAGGGTGGGAGGAGCGTCTTTGTCTTGTGGGCGACACGGTATCGTTCAATGACCGACGCGACAAAGGCGAGGTCGTTGGGCAGCGTGGTCTCCTGCAGCGGCCCCGTGCCCGCCCGCTGGGCATACCGCATGAACCCGTTACCGTAGATGTGGATCTCATGCTGGATGGGGATCTGGTCCACCCGCTCCTGCCAGGCGTAGAACAGGTGCACGCCACCGACCGCACCGCCAACGCCTCGACGGGTCGGGCGCACACGACGGCGGCTCTCTACGTCACCCTGGGCCAGCAGGAGAGAGAACACGGCGACGGCAATGGGGAGCGCTCTGCGCATGACGACTTCAGATCGTACCCGGACGCAGGCACCCGGTCGAGTGAGAAAGTTTCGCCGCTGTTTAGGGTCTGGCTAGCCGAACGCTTTAATGCGGCGGATGACCTCGCGAATACGGCGGGAGCCGCCGCCATCGCGGTACAGGAACTTGATTCCGCTACCCTCGCCGTCGGTGCGGTAGGTGACCTTACCGGCGATGGAAATGGGCACGCTGCCGCCCGGGGTGGTCATCTCGATGATCACTTCATCGCCGAGATCCAGCTCCTCGTCGGTCTTGAGCAGGGCGCCGCCCACGCTGATCTCAGAAATCCCCGACTCGCGCATGTCCGCGGAGTTGGACGGACGCCACCGCACCGGAATATGAATGGGCAGCCGGGTGTGTCGCCGACGCCGGGTGTCGAGACGATTGCCCGAGAACACGTCCAGGATGAAATCCCGCTTGGCCGCTTCGTCGTTCTCGAACTCCACCATGGCGCCGGCGCGCACGCGAAGCCGCGGCAGTGCCGGGCGCCACCAGACCACACGCCCGCGGACCATAACCTTGTTGGGTAGCCCCTCCACGTTGAGCTCGACAACCACCGCATTGCTGGTCTCGTACTCCGTTGTGGTGGGACAGAACAGACCACCGTTCTCAAGCTCATCGTTGTAGTGCTTGTGAAACTCGGCCTTGCTCCGAAACCGGACCTTGATGATATTCATTGGGTCTTGCCCGTGACTTACCTACACTAGAGATATCATCTACTGTGATAGTTTCAAGGTTTTTTGTGTAAGGTAGACCGCAGCAGTCTGCCCTGCTCATTTTGCGTGCACTGACGCAGGTCTGGCCGTGTCATCCAACGGCTCTCATTCGAAATCCTTCAAAAAAGCCAGGTACTGCTCCTCGATGTCGTCCAACTCCATCTCCGCGTCGCAGGCGCCACACATCGAATCCAAACACGCCGGATCAGAACGTTTGCAATCCTGCACCCGAAACAAAACCGTCTCGGTGCGACCGCAGGAGTTGCACACCATGGGCGCCCCGAAGGTCTCCACCTGCCCACGGCCGAAG
>Ga0180009_10004761_pt1 | contig 14823 bp, 15 predicted proteins | sample OS_PC_MetaG_FD_123537 | JGI IMG/M metagenome (GOLD analysis project Ga0180009, IMG submission 123537) | Groundwater microbial communities from the Aspo Hard Rock Laboratory (HRL) deep subsurface site, Sweden - OS_PC_MetaG | ecosystem: Environmental > Aquatic > Deep subsurface > Groundwater...
AGGAGTAGAAATAGTAATTAATTGCGCAAGAATTATTATTGTTAATCGCGCAGAGAAAGATCCTGATAAAATAGCTAAAAAAGAAGCCGAAGGAATATTTGAAAAAATCCCAGAATTTTCAGCCACTCTTAAGAAAATAATAGTTCATTTTCAAAAGGAATTTACCAAACCTTAACATGAGAGCCAGAATAGTAATGTCGTTCTGGCTTTTTTCTTTTTTCCATTGACACCCTCTATCTCTCAATAGTATCATTAAGGCATAAGAGGGATTTTTTAATTATGTCAGGACATTCCCATTGGAGTAGTATAAAACATAAAAAGGGGGCGACAGATGTAAAGCGAGGTAAGATTTTTAGCAAAATATCTCGCTTGATTAGTATTGCTGCTAGAGAAAAAGGAGGAGACCTCGAATCTAATCCAAGATTACGCGTAGCTATCAATAAGGCCAAAGAAGCAAACATGCCTAAAGACAATATTGAACGCGCAATTAAAAAAGGATCAGGTCAAATAGAAGGGGTTAAAATGGAAGAAATCTTTTATGAAGCATATGGACCTTCTGGAATAGCATTAATTATCGAAGTAATAACTGATAATAAAAACAGAGCGTTATCTGAAATAAAACATACTCTTAGTCGTTTTGATGGAAAAATGGCTGAAACTGGAAGCGTTAAATATCTTTTTGATAAAGAGGCAGAAAAATGGATACCAAAATACCCTATTGAAATCACTGACGAAAAAACAAAATCTCAATTAGAAAAACTTTTTGATGCGTTGGATGAAAATGATGATGTACAGGAAATATATAGTAACCTAAAATAATTTTATGATAATATTAGGAATTGATCCTGGAACAGCTACTACTGGATATGGCGTCATAGAGAAAGGCAATAGTCTTAAAATGATTGATTATGGATGTATTAGAACAACCACTGATTGTTCAACCGCTGAACGACTTAATACCTTAGATAAAGAATTATCTAAAATAATTAAGAAATATAAACCGAGTAAAATAGCTGTCGAAGATATCTTTTTTTTCAAAAATGTTAAAACTGTTATAAAAGTAAGCCAAGCAAGAGGAGTTATACTAGCCAGAGCAGCAAAAACAAAAATGCAGATAATTGAATATACTCCACTTCAAATTAAACAAGCAGTAACTAGCTATGGTAGAGCTGATAAAAACCAGGTTCAACAAATGGTTAAATTATTGCTAAATTTAAAACAAATACCTAAGCCAGATGACGCTGCTGATGCCTTAGCTACAGCCATCTGTTGTGCAAATTCAACAAGATAATTAAAATTTTAAAACTATGTCCATAATAACTCAATACATGATAGATAGAGGCGTATCAGAAGAAACAATTATATTGCTTCTAATGCTTCCTATCGTAGCAACAATTATTGCTTTTGCGAGACAAGTTATAGGAATCAAAGGATTTGGTATTTACACACCTTTAATTATTTCTTTTGCTTTTTTAGCTACTGGATTAAAATACGGCTTAGCCTTTTTTATAATAATCATCCTTATTGGCACATTGACTAGATTAATGGTTAAGCGTTTTAGATTACTATACCTTCCTAGGATGGCAATTGTTTTAACGGCAGTAGCGTTATCTATTCTTGTTGTATTTTTAGAAGGAGCTTATTCGGGACGGAATGGGTTAACAGCTGCTTCTATTTTCGCTATTATTATAATGATTACATTGGTTGAAAAATTTATAGCATCTCAAATAGAAAGAGGACGCAAAGAAGCAATCATTTTAACTATTGAAACCTTAATTCTTTCTATAATCTGTTATTGGGTTGCTATTTGGCCATGGCTTAGAGATCTAGTATTAATCTATCCTATTTTAATTATTACAGGAACTATTATAATTAATGTATTATTAGGTAAATGGACAGGATTAAGAATCTCAGAATACGCACGCTTTAGAAAAATAATTAAATCTATTGAGCCATCTGAGAAAAAATAACCTTATTATGGTTAATTTCTTTAAAAAATCTAAAAATATTCTGGGCATTAATGCCCGTAATCTCACTTATTTACGGCCCTCTAATTCTTTGAGGGCTATTCGTATTGCTGACAATAAACTTCTTGCTAAAAAGATACTAGCAAGAAATGGATTGCCTGTTCTGCAAACATATTCAACTATTAAAAGAATTGAAGAACTTAAAACATTTGACTGGGCAAATTTACCATCAACATTCACTTTAAAACCAAATAAAGGATTTGGTGGTGAAGGTATTCTTGTTATATATGGACGGAAGAAGAAACCACCATATCCTTGGGTTAAAGCAGATAAAAAATTAATTGAAATAAAAGATTTACAAGGTCATGTTTTAAATATTTTAGAAGGTAACTTTTCTAGAACAAGCCTTCCTGATGTTGCTTTTTTTGAAGAAAGAATTAAACTTTTAAAACTATTTAAACCATACAGTTATCGTGGAATACCAGATATTAGAGTTATTGTATATAATTCAGTTCCAATAATGGCTGAAATGAGATTCCCAACTAAAGAATCAAGCGGAAAAGCAAATCTTCATTTAGGAGGAATTGGTGTTGGTATTGATATGGGCACAGGAACTACTACCACAGCTATACAAAACGATAAAATAATTGAATATATTCCAAAAACAAGGATATCATTAAAAGGAATACAAATACCTGACTGGAAGGAAGTTTTACAACTTGCTATTAACGCTCAAAGAATAACTAAAATTGGTTTTCTTGGTATAGATATTGTTATTGATAGAGAAAAAGGTCCTATCATCCTAGAGTTAAATGCAAGACCAGGATTATCTATTCAAATTGCTAATTTAGCTCCACTTAATGAACGTTTACAAAGAGTTAAGGGTCTTAAAGTAAAAACAGTAAAAAAAGGAGTAAAATTAGCTCAAGATCTTTTTGGTGGAGAGATAGAAGAAGAATTAGAAGAAATTTCAGGAAGAAAAGTTATTGGGATTAATGAACCAATAGAAATTTTAGATGGAGATAAAAATAGATATCCAACAATGGCTAAAATAGATACAGGTGCTTACAGAACAACAATATGTAAGAATTTAGCCGAACAATTAGGAATTGATCAAGTTATTGATCAGAAAAAAGTAAGAGGAGCTTTAGGATCTGAAGAAAGATCTATTATTAATTTTTCTTTTTATTTAGATAAAAGATTAGTAGGTACGGAAGCTTTTATAGCTGATAGAGAAGAATTAAAATATGATATTATTATTGGAAGAAAAGACCTAAAAAGATTTTTAGTCGATCCAGCAAAAAATGTTTTTATGGGAGGAAAGAGATAAAAAATGATTATTAAAGATTTAAAAACTTTAAAAGAATTGTTTAAGGGAATAAAAACTCCTATATTTGGTGTTGGAGTTTATGCTTTTGACCGACTTGGATTAGAAAATATAGTTTCTAACTACAGAATATTAACTTTGCGCTATAGTTTAGATACTGAACTAATTGAAAAAGATATTGAAATTTTGTCTCTAGAGAAAGGAATGGGGACTAAACATATTAAAGAGCCAAGAAATGCTACTACATTAATTGTAAGAAGTGAGAAAATTAAAAAATATCTTGAAAAATTTCAGAATCCAGCAATTTATATCTATAAGCCATCTACAAAAATGGAACGAGCTTGTGAACAAAATAACTGGAAATTATTATCTAATCCAACTGAATTTGGTAAAAAACTTTTAGAGAATAAGATAAACTTTAGAAGAATGCTAGAAGACATTGATGTAGCAGTTCCTCCTGGAAAAATATCATCATTAGAAAAATTACATTATGGCCATTTAATAAACAAATATGGAATTCCTTTTGTAATCCAACATCCCACAAAAGGCGGCGGAAAAGGAACTTTTTTAATAGATGGTCAAGAAAGCTTTCAAGAAACTATTGATAAATTAAATAGGACTGTTGATGATGATAATGAAGATAATGAAAAAAGAAAAATTATACCACCAACCGAAGTTATTGTTGCTAAATTTATTCAAGGACCTTCACCAAGTATTACTGCTTGTGTCACAAAAGATGGCATCCTTTCAACAAATCTACAGCATCAAATATTAGATATTCCTCAATTATATAATCCAGAAAAAGGATTTGGCCTTTTTTGCGGACATGATTGGACAAGTTCTAATTTTGATAAAGAAACATCAGAGCAAGCATATGAATATGTTCAAAAGATTGGAAATCATTTCAAAGAAATTGGTTATAAAGGAATTTTTGGATTAGATTTTGTTCTTAGTAAAAAAACAAAAAAACTTTATGTTATTGAATGTAATCCTCGTATGCTTGGTTCTTATCCAACTGTTAATATGGCACAGTTATTAAATAATGAACCACCTCTTCTAGCTTTTCATGTTTTAGAGTTTATTAATGCTGATTATCAAGTGGACATAGAAGAAGTAAATAAAATAATACGTCAAAAGAAAATTGGTTCTCAAATGATACTTCATAATCTAAGTGGTCATTGGGCAAAAAATAAAAGGGAATTAAAGGCAGGTATTTATAAATTAGAAAATAATAAATTGAAATATTTAAGAGAAGGTTATGATTTAAAACATCTTAAAGATAAAGAAGAATTCTTATTAGCTGATGGCGTTCCATTTAAAAAATCTCATTTCAGTCCTAATAGAAGACTCTGTAGAATATTAACTTTAAATAGTGTTTTAGATAGTTCGAATTATAGGATATTAAATCCATGGGCAAAACAAGTTGCTGAAGTGGTTTATAAAGCCTTTGTAATAAAACCAGTTAAATTAATTAAAGCAAAAAAATTTATCTCTCCTAATTTCCTAGCAAAAGGGTAAAAATAATGTTTGAAATAAAAAAATGCGCATTCAAGCGCTTTTTTTAATTCAAATTATTATTTTAAATTAAACCCTTATCTGGATAAACTTTCTTTTTCCAGCTTGAATAACCATTTTATCTTTAATAGCTATTTTCTGATTACAATCTTCTATTTTCTTATCATCCACCTTAACTCCACCTTGCTCTATTAATCTTTTAGCTTCTCCCTTACTAGAAACAAGTTTTGAATCAAATAAAATATCAATAATTCCAACTTTTGATTCACTAACCTTATAAACCTCCATATCTGCTGGCTTTTCTTTCTCTTTAAAAACTTTTTCAAACTCTTTTTCAGCTTGTTCTGCTTCTTTTTTACTATGATGTATGGAAACAATTTCTTTAGCTAGTTTTGCTTTAGCGTCACGTGGATTTAATTTATCTTCTTTGATATCTTGCTCTATTTGATTAATTTCTTCCATTGGTATATCAGTACAAAGTTCTAATCCTGGGATAATTAATCCATCAGTCCATGACATAATCTGACCAAACATTTCATTTGGTTTTTCATCTAAAACAACCATATTGCCAGTTGTTTTGCCCATTTTATCTCCCTTAGGATCAGTTAATAATTTAGTTGTTAAAACAAATTTTTCTTTATTACTAACAGCTTTTATTAAATCCCTACCACAAAGCATATTAAACATCTGATCATTCCCACCTATTTCTAAATCAACATCCATAGCCACACTGTCATAGGCTTGACCTAGCGGATATAAAAATTCATGCAAATAAATAGGCTTATTTTGTTTAATCCTTTCCTGAAACATATCTCTGACGAGTAGTTGTTGAACTGTAAAATTAGAAGCGAGTTTAATTAAATCAACAAAACTTAACTTATCATTCCATTCGCTGTTATACATTATTTTAGCTGGATTTTCACCTGAGAAATCTAAAATTCTACCTGCTTGTTTTGTGTAACTCTCTGAATTTTTAAAAAGTTGTTCTCTAGTTAATATTGGCCTTGTTTCGCTTTTGTCAGTTGGATCTCCAATCATTCCTGTAAAATCACCAATTAGAAAAATAACCTCATGTCCTAATTTTTGGAATTGAGCTAATTTTCTAATTTGAACAGCGCTTCCAATGTGAAGACTTGGCGCTGTTGGATCAAAACCACAATAAAGCCTAATCTTTTTACCAGATTTTAATAATTTTTCAAAAGATTCTTTATTGGGATAAATATTCTCAACTCCTCTAGTTAAGACCTCTTGTATTTTTTGTTCTTGATTCATAATTAATTTAATCATATCATCCTTGCCAAAACAGGTCAATTCTGCGAAAATAAAAGGGTAATGAAACGAAAAAGAAAAATCATTAAAATAATAATTTCCTTTATTATTTTTTGTTTTATTTTAACCTCTCTAATAGGGATCGGTGTTTTTGCCTATTTTGTCAAAGATTTACCTGATCCTACTAAAATAGATCAACGTCAGATAACCCAATCAACTAAAATTTATGATCGTACTGGTAAAGTAATCCTATATGACATCCACGGAGAAGAAAAAAGAACAGTAATTCCATTTGAACAAATACCTCAGAGCATAAAAGACGCAACTATTGTTATTGAAGATGATAATTTTTATCATCACATTGGTATAGATTGGAAAGGAATTCTTAGAGCTGTTCTCGCTAACTTTAGAGGAAAAAAAATAGCACAAGGTGGATCGACTATTACTCAGCAATTTATTAAAAATGCCTATTTAGGAGGACCACAATCTGAAAGAACATACACTCGTAAAATTAAAGAAGCTATTTTAGCATTAATAATGGAAAGAAAATATTCTAAAGATGAAATTTTAAATTCATATCTTAATCAAGTTCCTTATGGATCAAATGCTTACGGCATTGAAGCAGCTAGTCAAACCTTTTTTAATAAATCAGCATCAGAACTGACATTAGCTGAGATAGCACTTTTAGCTGCGCTCCCGCAAGCACCAAGCTATTATTCACCTTATGGCTCTCATTTAGATGAACTTGAGAATAGAAAAAACTTTATTTTAGAAAAAATGATTACTTTTGGTTATATTACAGAAGATCAAGCCAATGAAGCTAAAGAAGAAAAACTAAAATACGCATCACAAATGGATCTTAAAGCTCATCATTTTGTTACTATGGTTCAAGAATATTTAGAAGAAAAATACGGCAATCTTTATACAGATATAAATATGGCAGGATTAAAGGTGCAAACAACATTAGATTGGGATTTACAACAACTTGCTGAAGAAATAATTACTGAAAAAGCAATTAGAAATGAAGAAGTATATAAGGCAAGTAATGCTGCTTTAGTCGCTATTGATCCAAAAACAGGCCAGGTTATAACATTAGTTGGTTCAAAGAACTATGATGAAGACCAATTTAATATCGCTACAAGCCCTCATAGACAACCAGGATCTTCTTTTAAACCATTCGCCTATGCTGCTGCCTTTAAAAAAGGATTTACTCCTGAAACAATAGTATTTGATCTACAGACTAATTTTGGAGTATTTGGAGCAAGTGAATATATCCCGAGAAACTATGATAATAAATTCCGTGGACCAATAAGTTTAAGAAGCGCCTTAGCTCAATCAATTAATATTCCAGCTGTTAAAATTCTTTATCTTGCAGGAGTCGATGAAACAATTAAATTAGCACAGAATATGGGGATAACAACCTTAAAAGACAGACAAAGGTATGGATTATCTTTAGCTTTAGGAGGAGGAGAAGTTAAACTAATAGACGAAACAGCTGCCTATGGAGTATTTGCAACTGAAGGGGTTAAATATCCAACAAATATAATTTTAAAAATTGAAGACGCTAATGGAGATATCTTAGAAAAATACAGAGAAAATCCAACAAGAGTTCTTGACGAACAAACCTCTAGACAAATTAATGATATTCTTTCAGACGATTCAGCAAGAGCTCCTATGTTTGGAAATCATTCAAATCTTTATTTACCTGGAATTCCAGCTGCTGTAAAAACAGGAACTACACAAGATTATGCTGATGGATGGACTATTGGATACACACCAAACTTAGTAACTGGAGTTTGGGCTGGTAATAATGATTATAATGAAAAAATGAAAATAGGAGCCGCTGGTGCAAGTGTAGCCGCACCGATATGGAATGAATTTATGATTAAAGCTTATAAATTAAAAACTAATGAAAATAACAGAGAAGATAATGAATTTATTTTACCTAAAATTGCAGAAAATTTTACCTCTCCGGAATCAACTACAACTACCACCAAACCAATGCTTAATGGACAATTTGCTTATAATAACAATATTAAAATTGATAAGATCTCAAGAAAATTAGCAACTAATTTAACACCACCTGATTTAATTGAAGAAAAAGCATATCAAGAAATCCATTCAATACTTTATTATATCAATGATCAAGATTCGCAATTTGAAGAATGGGAAAAATCTGTTTTAGAATGGGCTCCAAATCAACAAAAACCTCCAACAGAATATGATGATGTCCATACATTAGAAAATCAACCTGATATAAAAATCATTTCACCAGAAGAAAATAGTTATATTAATCAATACACTTTGACAATACAAGCTCAAGCAGAAGCTAATTTAGGGATTAAACAGCTTGATTTCTTTATTAATAATCAATTAATTAATACTGACAATACCAGTCCTTATTCAATAACTTTTAATATTTCCCCTTATTTATCGGGTCAAAAAGAACAAACTATAAAGGTTCGAGCTTATGATAATGTTTTAAATAGACAAGAAGATGAAATAATAATTAATACTAATTTTTAATAATTAAACCTTAATTGGCATGACTACATAAGAATAACTAAGATCACCAACTGGCCTTATTAAGACCGGTTTAATATTATCATTTAAACCTATAATTACTTTATCGCTATAAATATTATTTAAACCATCTAAAATATAACGATAATTAAAGATTACTTCAACCTCATTTCCTTTAATATCTGCTTCAATTTTAGATTTATTTTCCCCTACATCTGTATTTTTTGATGAAATTTCAATTATAGATTTTCCAGGATCAATAAACATTTTAATATCATTAACCTTTCCAGTAAATAAACTAGCTACTTTAATATTATTAATTAATTCAACTCTATCAATAACTATTTCTGTTTGTGAATTAGATGGGATAATCTGTTGATAATCTGGGTATTGACCATCTATTAACCTTGAAATAACTTGTGTGCTATTAAAATCAAATAAAATTTGGTTATTTGATAAAGCTATCTTTATCTCTTCTTCTTGTCCTTCTTTTTCACCTAAAATTCTAATTATTTCCAATACAGTCCTTTGAGGTATTATAATTGATTGTTCTTTTAATTCTTTAGAATTAATTTCTATATTTTTTTCAGCTAAACGAAAACTATCAGTAGCTGCTAGTTTAATTGTATTTTTATAAAATTTCATATATACACCTGAAATTTCAGGTCTAGATTCTGAAATAGAAGCCATTTCAACTACTTGTGCAAAGCTATTTTTTAATAAATTATTTTTAATACTTACTAATGGTTGTGATTCAATTTTTGGAATAATTGGAAAATCACTAGCACTTAAACCATTTAAAACAGATTTAAATTTTTTACATTTTAATTCTAATTGTTTATTTTTAATCTTTAATTCTACTTTCTCATTTGGTAAATTATTAATAAAATCATTAATTAATTTAGCTGGAATAGTAATACTTCCTTTCTCTTTAATTTTACATGGAATCCAATGATTAATTCCTATTTCTAAATTAGTTGAAGATATTTTTAATTTATTATTTTCTACAGATAATAATAAATTATTTAATATTGGTAATGTTAAATTTCTACCAATTATTCTTTCAACTATATTTAATGCTTTTTTAAAATTTTCTTGAAGACAAATTATATTCATTTTATTAATTAATAATTATAATTATATAAATTTATTTTTATAGTTATTATTATTAGTGTTTATAAATTTGTGTAAAACTCTTTTTTTATAATCTATATATAGTATTTTATAGCTTATAATATGTTATTAAGAAAGTAAATAACCTGTGGAAAAAATATTAATCAATTATATATTCTTTCTTTAATTAAATTAATCTCTTGTTGGAATAACTCATTATCCACAATCTCTTTTCTTATTTTTTGACAAGCATACATTACTGTTGTGTGATCTCTTCCTCCTAGTTTTTCTCCTATATAAGGATAAGAACTATTTAATTCTTCTCTAATTAAATACATAGTTATTTGTCTAGGATGAACCAACTCTTTTTTCCTTGATTTATCAATTAAATCGTTTATATGTATATCGTAAAAATCAGCTACTGTTTTAAAAATATTCTTATAATTAGTTTTTTTCTTTGGTGCATTAATAATTTGAGATAGAATTTGAGGAACTGTTTTTATATTAGGTGTTGTTTTGTTTATTTGTGCAAAAGCCATAACCCTATTAAGTGCTCCTTCTAGCTCTCTTATATTATTCTGAATATTTGAAGCAATATAATTTACAACATCATCAGAGATATTAATTTTCTTTTCTTCTATTTTGTTTTTTAAAATAGCTGTTCTAGTTTCTAAGTCAGGATAACTAATATCGGCTATCATACCTCCTTCAAAACGAGAGCGTAGACGTTCTTCTAATGTCGATATTGATTTAGGTGGTTTATCTGAACTTATAATAATTTGCTTATTTTGTTGATAAAGACTATTAAACATATGAAAAAATTCTTCTTGTGTTTTTTCTTTACCAGCAATGAATTGAATATCATCAATAATTAAAGCGTCTATCTTATTACATTTATTTTTAAAAGAATCCATTCCTTTTTTTTGAATAGCATCAATTAATTCGCTTGTATATTTTTCTGCACTAAGATATTTAATTTTCTTTGTAGGATGTTTTTTAAATAGTTCATTACCTATTGCTTGAATTAAATGTGTTTTTCCTAGTCCAACACCTCCATAAATGAATAAAGGATTATACATAGTCCCCATATGATCAACAATAGCTCTACTCGCTGCTTGAGCTAATTCATTAAAAGAACCGACAACAAAATTATCAAAAGTATATTTAGGATTTAAATTTGTTTCTTTATTAAAATTAAATTCTTGAAAATTTAATTGGTCGCCAATATTACTTGGCATTATCTTTGGTACTGTTTTATTTGTAGTATCTACAGATTTTTTTTCATCACCTATTACAAATTGAATTTCTTTAATATCGGGAGAGTTATTACGAAGAATTTTGAAAATAAGTTTGTTGTATTTATTTTCAAGCCATTCTTTTGTAAAACCATTAGGAGCACTAACAGTAATAATACCATTCTTTTTAGAATGGATTTTAGTACTTTTAAACCAGGTGATAAAACTAGCTTTAGAAATAGTTAATTCAACTTCACCTAGTACGGTTTGCCAGAGTTCTTTTAAGTTCATAAATTACAATCTTTTAATCATTGTATCATAAATAAAAAAATAAATGAAATACACGTTTTTGTTAACAAGATGTGTATGAATTGTGGAAAAAAATATCCGATTAAAATACGTTTTAAGTTGACTTTAGTAAAAAAAAATATTAGAATAAACACATTATGTCTTTTACTTATAAACCTAAAAAAAGAAAAAGGAAAAAAACTCACGGTTTTATGCAAAGAATGGCTACTAGATATGGGCGTCGTGTTTTGTCTAAACGGAGAGCAAAGAAACGTAAAAAATTAACCGTTTAATTTTTTGTTATGCTTTTAAGAAAGTATAAATTAAAAAAAGATAATGATTTTAAGAAAGTATTCAAAAATGGAAGATATAGGCAGAATGGTTTTGTTAAGATAAAGTTTTTAAAAAATAATTTAGATATAAGTAGATTTTCTTTTATAGTTGGATTGAAAATATCAAAAAAAGCTGTTCAAAGAAATAAGATTAAACGTAGACTAGAAGAAATTATACAATTAAATTTTAAGAAAATTATTACAGGTTTTGATATTATTATTCTTGTTGATAAAGAAATAATAGAAAAAGAATACACAGAAATAGAAGAAAATTTAGTTAATCTACTAAAAGAATCAAAGATAATTATTTAAAAAATGGCATTCATAATAAATATATTTAATCAAGTTCTTTACTATCCTTTATTCAACGCTTTAATCTGGCTTTACAATAATGCTTCCTTTAGTGATTTAGGAATAGCAATTATTATTTTAACAGTTTTAATTCGTTTTATTCTTTATCCTCTTTCAAAGAAAGCAATTCAATCACAAAAAGCAATGAGTGCTTTACAGCCAAAGATAAAAGAGATTCAGAATAAGTATAAGAACAAAGAGGAACAAGCCAAGCAGATGATGGTCCTATATAAAGAGAATAAAGTGAATCCAATGGCTGGATGTCTTCCTATATTAGTTCAATTCCCTATTCTTATCGCTTTATATCGTGTTTTTTTTACAGGATTAAATCCTGAAAAATTAGATGGTCTTTATAGTTTTGTTCAAAGACCAGAATCTCTCAACTTTATATTCCTAGGATTAGTTAATCTTTCTGTGAGAAGTATTACCTTAGCTGTTATAGCTGGTATTCTACAGTTTATTCAGTCAAAGATGATTATGCCTAAAAAAACCTCTGGAAAGAAACAAGGGATGAAAATTGGGAATATGGATTTTTCTTCTTTAATGGGACAGCAAATAACTTATTTTATGCCATTAATAACTGTTTTTATCGCATTAAGTTTGCCAGCGGCCTTACCTTTATATTGGATAGTAATAACTCTATTTGGTATTATTCAACAATATTTTACAAAAATAGATAAAATAGATAATAAAGTAATTAAAAATCATGGATAAAAAAGATATTATAAAAGAAACTGTTGTAGAATTATTAAAATTAATGAATTTTGAGGGTGATGTTTTTATTGATGATTTTGATAAAGACAATATAATAGTAAATATTCAAACAGACCAAGCTGGTTTTCTAATTGGTCAAGCAGGTACAAGTTTAGATGCCCTACAATGTATAGCAAGAACTTTAGTCAATAAGAAGGTTGATGAATCAGTAAAATTTATTTTAGATATTAATGATTATAGAAGGAATAAAATAGATATCTTAAAAGATCTAGCAAAAGATATAGCTGATCAAGTTTTATCAAAAAGAGTTGCTGTTACTCTTCATCCAATGCCTGCTTACGAAAGAAGAATTATACATTTAGCTTTGGTTGATAATTCTCAAATAAATACAGAAAGTATTGGATACCAATCTGAAAGAAGAATAATTGTAAGACCCATTAAATAATGTCCATTAAAGCAAAAGAAATTATTAATAAGAGGGTTATTAATAGGAGTGGTTGTTATTTAGGTAGAGTTATTGATTTTGATATAAATGCTTTAACACAAGTTATTATAAGATATTATGTCCAAGGAAATCTCCTTGGATTTTTTAAAAGTCCATTAATCATTAATGCTAGCCAAGTGATTAAAATAGAAAAAGATAGAATTATAGTTGAAGATGCTATAATTAGAAAAAGAGTAATTAAAAAAAAGACAGGATCAAGTATGGAATATGCTAAATAAAAAAATAGCTTACAATAGTATTATTTCTTCCGGGGCTAGAATTATCGGTCTAGCTCTTTCTTTAGTAATAATTGGTTTTGTTACCCGTTATCTTGGTAGAGATGGTTTTGGTTATTATTCGGTTATTCTAGCTTTTTTATTTTTTTTCACAGTTTTAGCTGATTTAGGATTATACTCTATTTGTTTAAGAGATATTTCAAGACCCAATGCAGATGAAAATAAGATAATAAATAATTCTTTTACTTTAAGATTTTTTGCTGGATTATTTATTTTCTCACTTGCTCCTATTGTTGTATATTTTTTTCCTTATACAAATGAAGTTAAATTAGGTGTTTTAATAGGTTCTTTTGGTTTTTGGATGATGTCTAATCATCAGGTTTTAATGGGTGTTTTCCAAAAATATTTAAGAATGGATAGAGTTGCTATAGCGGAGCTTGCAGGTAGATTATTCCAGTTAATTTTAATTTTATTTTTCATTTGGCAAAAATTAAGTTTCTTATTTATTGTTTCTGCTTTTGTTGGAGGCGCTTTAATTAATTTTGTTTTAGTCTTTATATTTATTAGAAAATATATTCGTATTTCTTTTGAATTTGATTTTATTTTCTGGCGTTCTTTATTAAGAGAATCTTTACCATTAGCTTTGGCTATTATTTTTACAGTAATTTATTTTAAATTAGATACAATTATGCTCTCTTTAATGAAGCCACCTGCTGATGTTGGTATTTATAATTTATCTTATAAGTTTTTAGAAAGCTTATTATTTTTTCCTGCAATGTTTATTGGATTAGTTATGCCATTAATGTCTAGATATGCTCTTTCATTTAGAGATAAGTTTAAAAAAATTATACAAGAATCTCTAGATATTTTATTACTTTTTATAGTTCCTTTAATTATTGGAACTTTTTTTCTATCTAAAAAGATTGTTGTTTTAATAGCTGGAGATGATTTTTTATTGTCGGCTGGAGTTTTAAATTTATTAATTATTGCTGGAGGTATTATCTTTTTGGGAGTTTTATTCTCTAATATGATTATTTCTTTAAAGGAGCAAAAAAAATTAACTTATATCTATGGGATTGGTGCAATTATTAATTTAATAGCTAATTTTATTTTTATACCTAAATATTCATATTATGGAGCAGCTGGAACAACTATTTTAACTGAATTTATTGTAACAGTGCTAATGTTAATTATTCTCCATAGAATGCTTAAATCTTTACCATCATTTCATTCTATTTTTAAATATGTCTTAGCTGGATTAGTAATGGCTGTTTCTCTTTATTATTTACATAATTTATCTTTATTTATTCTTATTATTTTATCTGGCTTAATTTATTTTGGTTTTTTGTATTTAATTAATGGATTACCTTTTAAGAATATAATGAATTTAATTAAAAAATAATGTTTTCTTGGCTTCTTTTTTTAATAGCGTATATTCCATTGCAAATTGCTTTAAATCCACGGGTTGG
>Ga0180009_10004762_pt1 | contig 14821 bp, 9 predicted proteins | sample OS_PC_MetaG_FD_123537 | JGI IMG/M metagenome (GOLD analysis project Ga0180009, IMG submission 123537) | Groundwater microbial communities from the Aspo Hard Rock Laboratory (HRL) deep subsurface site, Sweden - OS_PC_MetaG | ecosystem: Environmental > Aquatic > Deep subsurface > Groundwater...
GAGTTTCCCGTAGCCGGGATTTATCTCCCTGAGCCTGTACCAGAACTCAAGGGCTTTTTTCGGATTTCCGGCGTTAACGCTGACGACGCCGGAATTGAAAAGCATCTGCTGGTCATCTCTGTAAATTTCCAGGGCTTGTTCATACTGACCGAGGGCCTGCGCGAAACGGCCTTCTTTTTCAAGAAGGAGCGCGAGATTGAGACGCGCCGCTTTCAGATAAGGGTCATTCTCTATGGCTTTCTTAAAAAAAGTTTCAGCGATACCGGCGTACTTTTTATCTTTGTACAACTCTAATTTTTCTCTGGCGGACACGCCCAGTCCATTCAAAGCCAGCGCGTGGCGCGGATTTTTTTTCGCCAGCTTTTCAAAAAAATAATCCCCCCGGTCAAGCCATAAAGGCAAATTCGTATTATTATAAATCAGAATACACCTTTTCCCCGCGTTCATCAGATGATAATCCGCAGGCAGGAAGAAAGCCGCGCGGCGAAACAGGGCATAAGCCTTCTCGTTATCGGGAGACTTGACGGCTTTGACAAAAAATATCTCGGAAACAAGCGGCGCCAACAAGATCAAAAAAGAGGCGGCAGCGGCGAACAATCTTCCTTTGCGCGTGAAAATATTCCCGGCCAAGGGCGGCACCTGCCGCGGACCGTATATCACGGCCGCGGAAAACCAGAAAATGAGCAGCTCGGTAATAGACGGAAAAGCGAAAAGATTTGTGACGGCATAAGCTATCACCGAGGCCCCCGCAGCTTTTTTAAACAGCTCTTTTGATGCTATCGCTTTTTTGATCAGAACAAATATCAGCAAAAACCATGCGCCGAATCCGGCCAGGCCCGTTTCGGTGAGGATCTGCAGCGGCCAGCAGTGACTGTATCCCGCATGCGCGAGGCCGCCTGTCTGACGGATAAAAGAAACCGGCGCGTGAGAACGGAAAAGGATTGAAAAACTTTCCGGCCCGTGGCCGAAAAGCGGTTTATCGGCGAACATAGCCAGGCTTGCCGCATAACCCTCAAACCTTGAGACGATATCGGCTTCCGATAGATCAAAGATGGAAACGGCTCTCCTGACGATATCTCCCGAAAAGCGCGGCGAACTTATAAACGCCCCCGCTATGATCAGCGCCAGAGCCGCCAGAACATTCCGCGCGGCTTTCAAGTCCGCCGCCTTAGGCGCGGCGGCCCTTTTCATCACGGACAAGCCGTGTTTTTTGCCCGCGCAGAAAATAAAAAATATAATCCCGGCGGACACCCCCACCCACGAGGCGCGGGAATGAGTCATTAAAAGAGCTATCGCGAAAAACATGAAATGAATGATATAGCCCGGCTTTGAAATCGAAAAATAAAGAGCGTAGGGCGAGACCGCCGCCAGGGCGCCGCCGTAAAAATTGGGATTGCCGAAGGTGGAAGAGATCCTTCCCCCTCCCCCGGCAAAAACAGCCGCGCAGGTTAAAAGTGCCGAGAAAAGCAGAAAACCCAGCTGTTTTTTTACAGCGGCCTGCGGGAAATTTCTTAAAATCCTGAAAAGCGCTACGCCCGCTAAAAGCGAGAAAAGGCCGCTGAAATAATATCTGTAAAGCCCTGTAAAACTGAGCGCGGGATATATTGAAAAAAGCGAGAGCATAAAATAGAGCACCGTTAAAAAATAAACCGGAGACTCCTCTCTGTCCGCGGCGAAGCTGTCCGCGGCAAAAAAAAGCGGAATAAACATCCAGAGAAGGATGGCTTTGGGCAAAGCGAAAGAATCGTTCAGAAAAGGCAGCGCCGCGACCGGTATCAGAAAAAATAAAATTTTTACAAAAATGGCCATCGTCGTTTTAAGCGTTGTTGCTTTTTCACAAACAAATTCAAATTGCAGAAAAAGATAATTTTAAATGCGTATTTGTAGCCGCTGCAATTTTAGTTAATGTGCTGATATTACAGCCGGAGCCCTCCGCATTCTCTAATTTAGAAATAGCCTGCTGACTGGTGTGTATTAGTTTGGCAAGCTGCCGTTGAGTTAACCCCTGGGCTTTCCGCAGTTCCACCAGAGTCACTCCCAATTTTACTAAATCATATTCTTTTTTGAATTCAACAGAAAATTCTCCAGACTTTAGTTCTTCTTTCAAACGATCTCTAAATTTTCTCACTTTGAACTTTTTCATAATTTGAATTCACCTCCTTTATACCGTGCTACAAAATCGTTTTTTCTTCTTTTGGCTTTTTTAATTTCCTCTTCAGAAACTTTATCTGTCTTTTTTATTAATCCATTGGTAAAGATAATCCTGTTCCGCAGAAAGAAAAAATAAAGCAACCTATAATGATTGGGCGAGAGCTGTATTCTGAGTTCTCTGATCCCTTCCTTTAAAATACCCGTATAAGGGCGTCTTAAATTTGGCCCTTTTTCTTCCAGCAGAGCAATAAATGACATAACTTTCGCGCGGGCTTTTATTGATAAAGAATCTAAGAAATCATCAACAGGCGATTCCCCCCGTTTGGTGACATAAAATATTAATTCATATTTTTTCATCAATGCAATAATACATCAATTTTAATGTATTGTCAATAGCTGCGGAAGAAAGCGATTTTTCCGCCCTTCTCCATCTCATATTTGCCGCCGACCAGTAACAGCCGTCATCCTCCTCCCAGCCGTAGCCCTCGACCTCGCCCCAGGGGAGGGCGCTATACCGCCCTCCCCTCTGCTGGGTAAAGCATACGATCGTCCCGCCTTTATCCGCAAATGCCGCCAGAGCGAATCTGAACTTCTCGCTGTTCTCAAGCCCGTAAAGTCCCCCCGACGGTATTATTAAAACCTTTATGTCGTTCAGGCATTCCTATAATAATGCAGGTTAGAGTTATGCGTTGTGCGTAATTATCCATTTTTTAAATATTACATCTATGATTGAATGATACCCTCCACTTTTATCAATCAAATCTTTTTCAATCAGGCTTTCAACAGTTCTTTGCACAGAAGAAGCCGATCCAAGTTTATGCTTTCGAAGATAAGCAGCAGAAAATACTTTATCGTCTTTACCTGTTAAAGCTAATGCAGTAAGAACCTGTTTTTGCTTAACGGTTAACAAATCCCAAGTAGCTTCAAACGTAGATGATTCCCGCAGTAAAAGTGTATTTAAGCACTCAACAAGGTCTTTGGCTGTAATTGTTTTTTTATCAATAGCTTTTTCCCATAAAATATGACAAAGATATTGGACATAGTACGGATGAGATTCGCAAGTTATTATGATTTGATTTGTTAATGCCGGTAAAATATTTTTCCTGTTCATTTTAAATCTGTTAATTATGAATTTAGCCAATTTTTTATCTTCTATTTTATGAAGTGGAAAAGGTTTAGCGCTTCTATAAAAAGGTCTATTGGGGTTATTAAACATATCATATATTAAATGCTTTTTGCTGCCCATAAAAATATATGAAATATTCTTGTGCGATTGAAAAACAGAGCGCATAAATTTTTCAATTTTATCGGTTTTAAGCATACTGACTTGCTGGAATTCATCAAAACACACAACAGCTTTTTTCTTTTCTTTTTTGACATACCTATTCAACCCCTCTAAGACATCTTCCAGCGAGGGGATAATATCTTCGTTTTTTATATCTATGCTGAATGATACTTGTCCTGTTTGATCGACTGAATAAGTCGGCCGTATTTTTTTAAAAACCGATGATAGCTCTTTTATTTTATCAGCCAAATCTTTAGTTACTGTCTTGGATAATGCTTTTGCATATATCCTGATGAAGTCTTCCTCAGAAAGAACAGGATATAAATCAACATATATGGGAATTATTCTGCTGAAATCCAATTCTTCAAAAACGCGTTTTATTAAAGAAGTTTTTCCGAATCTTCTCTGCGAAAATATAATTACATTTTGAGAATTACTAATGTCACGAAGCAATTCTTTGATTTCCGATATTCTGTTACAGAAATTTTCTTTTGAGACCTCTTTCCCGTAAACAAAAGGATTTCGCATAGTAACCTCCAATACGCATAATGCGTTACGCTCTATGCGTAATAATATAATGTTTCCCGTAAACTGTCAAGAATCGAAAGAGAATATTGATAAGCGTCTCTGAAAGAAAGAAAGAGCTGTTACAGCAGCCTTTCCTTGGCCGCCTGAGGCGAGATCCTGGCGATGATAATATCCACGCGGCGGTTCCGGTTCTGCTGCGACGGTGAAAGATTGGCCATAGTCACTATTTCTTTCTGCAATCTGTCATAGAACTGCGCCTTGATATAATCCTCTTTCGCCGCGAGGATCTCTATTTCGTGGTCAGCGAATTTAAAAAAGATCCGGGCTTCCTCCGCCCACTTTCCGGAGCGGTCCTTGAACACGGAGCTTTCTTTCATCTTCAGGGAGATCGCGGCATATTTTCTTTCAAGGCCGCCCTGATAATTGTTTCTGGCCATGCGCACGAGAACAGAATGATTGGGGTCGTTTTTGTATTTTTGTTCAAAGCTTTTGTTTTTTTCCAAAACCTGATTATTTATGTTCATCTCTGTCATCCGGGTGACCTCATGAAAAAAAGAGGATGACGCGGTTTTGAGCAGATCAGCGCTGCGCGCCTCAAGCGTCTTATATGTTTCGCCGTCCTTTTTAATGTAAGGCTTCTGTTCGGCATAACCCGCCGACGACAGGCGGTAAGGAGGAAAATATATGTTTTGTATGAGCTGTTTCGCTATGAACGACGCCCGCGTTGAAGAAAGATTCCACAGCGATATATATTTCCCGGGGCTTTCCGTCATATCCGCATGGGCCTCTATCCGCACTTCATTGGGCTGGGGCCGCACGAAAGCCGCGAGATTAGAAAGCGCTTTCAATGCCTCAGGTTTGATCTCGGCGTCCCCTTTCTCGTACATTTTATTTCCGTGAAAGGAAACCACGAGCCCCCTCTCATCCACATCAAGCGAAACATCGTTGGTGAGATTTTCCCTGTCAACATACTGCCTCATTTTTTTTTGCAGATTTATCAGCTGCAGCTCGTTCATGGCCGAGGCCAGCGCGAACATCATGACAAAGAATATCAGAAGCTGCGTCATGAGATCGCCGTATGTCACCATCCATCCCGGCGCCGCGGGTCCCACCTGCATAGTCTGGGAAGTTTTTTTCTTCGCCATACTATTTTTCTATTACTTTTCTTTCTCTTTTTTTCGGCGGCAGATAGGCCTTGAGCTTAGCTTCTATTATGGACGGTATAGCGCCGCTTTTCATTGATATTATGCCTTCTATTATTATTTCTTTCACCAGCACCTCATCTTCGCTCTTTCTTTTGAGTTTCCCCGAAATCGGCAGGAATATAAGATTCGCCGCCAGCGCGCCGTAAAGGGTCGTTATGAGAGCCACAGCCATACCGCCGGCGATAGCGGACTGGTCTTCCAGCTTTGCGAGCATCATTATAAGGCCCATGATGGTGCCGAGCATACCGAAAGCGGGAGCGAATGTGCCCATTGTCAAAAATATTTCCTGGCCCAGCTTGTGGCGCTCCTGTATAAAAGTTATCTCTGTTTCAAGCTCCGCTCTTATTGTTTCGGCGTCAATATTGGCCAGAACAAGGGAGAAGCCATGACGGAGAAAAGGGTTGGGTAATTCCTTTATCTCCTGCTCGATCGCCAGCACGCCCTGCGTTCTGGCTTTCTTTGTGAGCCTCCCGATCGTGTCTATTATCCCTATCACATTTTCGTCTTTCTCCGTGAACACTTTTTTGGCTATGGCGAAAACGCTGACAAGTTCGTGAAAAGAATAATTGACCATAGTAGCTGCGAATGTGCCGCCGAGAGTTATGGCTACCGACGGCAGATCTATAAAACTCGTCAGAAAACCCGCCACACCCACCCGGCCGACGATGGCCGCTACTATAAGGCCCAAACCCGCTATAAAACCTATTATTGTCGCAAAATCCATTGTTCAGCCGCCTTTTTTCAAAATTTTATATCCCCGTCATCGTCCGGAACGATGTCATGCTTTTTAATGATGCTCCCGCCGCCGTCTTTCTTCTGGAGCTGCGAGATTTTCTCATCCTGTTTTTTTATAATACTCTCGAGCCTCTCGTAATATTTTCTGGCTCTTTCCATCTCGGATTTGAGCCGCAGGGCTTCCGCTGTCCTGGATTTGATCTCGTCCTCGAGTTCCGGCGGCACGGCGGGATGATCGGATGGCTGCGACGACTCGGCGGCCCTGATCTGATTCCTGTATTCCGCCGCCTCTTTTTCCTTCCTTTCTATCTCTTCCCTGAGCATTGCCTCGCGCTGGGCTGATTTTCTCCCGATCTCCTCATTTATCCTTTGAAGCTCCGCGAGCCTCTTATCATTCGGGGCGGCGCTCTTGCCGTCAAGAGCTTCCAGCCCCAGTTCGAGCTGCGCCTTGAGAACGGATATGTCCTCATCCTTTTTTTTCAGTATTTTATGGAATTCCAGCTCTTTGTTTTTGATATACTCCATCTTCTCGGAGATATCCTTCTTCTGTTTTTCTATTATATCCCCAAGTTCCTTCAGTTTTTCATTGAATTCATCCGCCTGTCTGTTTTCGGAAACCGACGCTTCTTTCAGGCGCGCGATCTCTTTTTCCGCCTCTCTCAGAGACCCCTCAAAACCGGCCGCTTTCTTCCGGTTTTCATCAGCGTCGGCGCTCAGTTTTTTTATCTTCTCATCATACGCGGCGGCGGTCTCGTCAGCGGTCATAGTCAGCCGCTCTTTCAGGTCTTTTATATCCTTCTCCTGTTTCTCGGTGAGATCCCTGAGTTTTTCGCCCGCCGCGGCGGCATCCTCTTTCGCGATGAGCAAAGAAGCGTTTTCCTCGGCAAGGCCGGCTATTTTCACCTTAAGCCCTTCTAATTCCGATTTTGTTTTTTCAAAAGATTCTATTCCTTCCTCAACGTCCTGCCGGCTGCGCTCATACTCTTCCTTGATGGCCGAGAGCTCCGCGTCAAATTTTTCCCGGCTGTGACGCTTTTCCTCTTCAAGAGCTTCTATCCAGGACCTGAGTTCTTTAAGTTCCACGGAAGCCTCTTTCAGCTGTGCGTCTTTCCTCACAATCTCAGAATCCAGCTCAGAGGCCCGGACGGCGCTTTCTCTCATCTTCTCTATTTCAACGCCTGTTTCGGCAAGCTCCGCTTCCAGGCCGGCGATCTTTCCGTCGTATTCTTTGATTATGCCGTCTTTATCGGCGGCGCTCTCTTTCTCGGAGCGCAGGGCTTCAAGCTGCGAACGCATCTGCTCATTCGCTTTTTCCCTGTCAAGAAGCTGCCTCTTGTATTCCTCAACACTCTCCCGCGGTTCGGATTTAAGCTGTTCGATCTCTACATTGTATTCATTGATCCTGGAAAAGAGCTCTTCCATTTTTTTGTGCTGTTCCAGTATCTTGTTTTTCAATTCCACCGTTTCGGCCTGCCGTTCGGAGCTCAACGCCTTTAGTTTGTCATTCAACAGGCTGATCTCGCCCCCCGATGCGGCTATCTGAGCAGCCTGCCCGGAGGCCTCAGCCAGAAGTTTCTCAAGCTGTTTTTGCGAAGCGGATAATTCCTCCGCCAGAGCGTTTTTCTCATTGAAAAGCGTATCACGCTGTTTCGTCATCTCAAAAAGCTCTTCCGATATAGCCTTATACTTTTCATAAAGTTTGTTTTTTTCTTCTATGAACCCGTCGAGCCGGGCGTTGAGGCCGCCAATTTCCGCGCGGGCTTTTTCCAGCTCGCTGTCCTTTAAAGCGGAACCTTTCGCGCCATCCTCTTTGAGCGATGCTATATTTTTGTTGAGATGCCCTATCTCTCTTTCATAGTTTGTTATTTTTTCCCGCAGCTGTTTTTCCCTCTCAAGAAAAACCGACAGCTCTTTCTCTGATTCGGAAAGCCGGGTATTGAGGTTACCGATAACTTCCTTCGCCTCTATCAGTTCGGCTGAAGCTTTCCCGGCGGTTTCAGACTGCTTCTTTAATTTCTCCCGCAGGGCATCCAGCTGTGAAGCATACTCGACTATTTTTCTCTCCAGTCCGGCTTTTTCGTCTTCAATATTTTTTATTTTGGTCTCAAGTATCCCCTTCTCCCGTGAGTAATCCCCTGCTTTTGCGCGGTACTCCGCCTGTAAAGCCCCGAGTTCCTGCTCTTGCCTTGAGATCTCACCCGCGAGCTGCTGAATTCTGCCGGCAGCGGCGGATTTTTCCCCTGATAAATTTTCTTTCTCGGAATTTAACTGTGTTATCCTGGAATGCAGCTTCTGCTTCTCATCTTCAAAAGCGCGGCGCTCATCTTCCGCCCTCTGCCCAAGAGCCAGTTTTTGGGCGGATATATCCTTTATTTTCTGCGCCAGATCCCTCTCATCGCCCTCTTTTTCCCGGAGCTGCTTTTGGGCGAACGCGAGGTCTTCCTCTAATTTATTTTTTTCATCGGCAAAGCGCCTGACCCCGCCGGCGGTTGCCTCAAGCTCGCGGGCTAGTTCATCCCTCGCCGCCGTTATGTTCCGAAGTCCGGATTCGTATATATTTTTAACCTCATTCTTTTCTTTTTCAAAAGAATTCTTCAGATCCGCTATTTCTTTTTCCTTTTCCGCGAGACGCCCGGACAGATCCTTTTCTCCCGCGCTGGCCGCGGCCAATTCGCGTAAAACACTGTCCCTGTCCCTGACAATATCCGTGTGGGAAGATGCCGTTTCTTTCCTCATCCGGCTTTCCTGGGCGAAACGGTCGGCCCAGGACGAGCGTTCTTCCTCAAAATGTTTTTTGAGCCAATCTATTTCCTTGACGAATTTGGAATTCCCTTCTTCCAGCGCCTGCCTGGCCGCATATAACTCTCTCTCAAGACGGGAGGCAAGTTCCCTCAACGCCGTCGACTCCGCCTCTTTCCGCTTCAAATCATCACTTATGTTATCCAGTTTCTGCCTGTTCGCTAATTCCTGTATCCTGAATTCATTTTCCTTGATCCTGACGCCCTCTTCCCTGCTCTTCACCTGATTTATAAGATCTTCCAGCCTTGACTTGGCCTCCTGACGCGCGGCTCCTATCTCTTTTTCCTTCTGCGTCTCAAAGATCTTCTCGCTTGATTCCTGGCGCGCGATGACCTCACGCTGACGGTAAACCTGCTCGTTGAGCGCTCCGATCTGCTCTTCCAGAGCGGATTTCTCTCTGTTAAAATTATCTTTCTGACGGATCATGTCTTTCAACAGATTTTCACGAGCGGCCTGCATGTTCTGGAGCTTGTCTTCATAGTCCTTTGACGACACTATCTCTTTGAGCGCCATCTCGACCTTGAGCGAGGCTTCGCTCTCCTCCCGGGCTTTCTGCATTGACCTGTAGGACTTTTTCTTCTCGTCTTCAAGCTCTCTTGAAACACTCATCAAACGGCCCTCAAACTGCTCAAGGGCGCTGCGCAATGACACCTCTTTTTCGGCCTGGCTCATTTCCATTCTATCCAGCGCGGCTTTCATTTCCTGCTTGATTTTTTCCGCTTCCTGTTCCTTCTCCTTGAGAGTACTCATCCAGTAAAGTTCCCTTTTCTCAAGTTTTTCCTTTTTTCTGGCGAGGCTCTCATCAAGAGTTTTTTTGGCCTGTTCTATTTTTGTTCTCAGCTGATTTGTGTAATTCTGTCCGCCTATCTCCGGAGCCCCTGTGTCACTTTCCTGTTTCAGCGGCGCCGGCGACTGAGGGAATCCCCCTGACGGACTTTGCTGGGCATCCCGGGCCTCCGGTTTTTTAGGCACTCCGAATGACGGCGGTTTAGCCCCCCCGAACGACGGAGGCTTAGCCCCTCCGAATGTAAACGGCGGTTTCTTACCCTCAGCCATTATTCAGACTCCCTGGGAACAGCCTCAGATACCGCCCCGTCCTCTTGTTGATTTTCAGCCTCTCCCGCATGAGCGCTTTGTTTGTGTTTATGTTCCCCCAGCCATTTTTTCAGATCTTCATTATCCGGATTGAGCGCAAGACATTTTTCCCATGCCCGCACCGCGGCCTCCTCTTTGCCCTGAGCGAAGAGAGCGGATCCCATGAACTGATATGTCTGCCATATTTCCGGATTGTACTGTATTGATTCCTCAAATTCCAGAATGGCATCTTCATAATTGCCCTCCTGAAAATATTCTTCTCCCCTTGAATAATGCTCAAAGGATTTTTCGTTATCCATAACCGGCACATGCTCGTCCACCATACCGATCTTCTCCCTTCTTTTTGCCCTCTTATCTTCTCTATGTTTTTCTTTTTCTATTTCCTCGTCCACCTCTTCCATTATGCTCTTGGTGGAAACCGACGCCAGCTCATCCTGAAACACGGCTATTTCCTTCGCGCCGCCGAGATCTATTTTCCCTTCGGCCTCCATGGTCCTGAGTTTTGTTATTATAGCGCGGCGCTGGGAGGTGACCTGGGCGTCAGTGGCTGTGGCCGCGCGTCCGGCCTCCTGTTCCTCCTCAAGGAGTTTCACCGCGGCCTCGGAGAGATTGCTCTTGATTTTATTCTTAAACTCCTCGTCCATGCCCTTCAGCGCGACGGCAAGATCGGGGGCGTTCACCTCCGCGAGGATGCTCTGAAGAGTGTGATCTCCCAGATGCGCCATGTGCGCAAACGAAAACATCATGGATTCAACCTTCTCGGCGATCTCGGGATTTTCCGCGGTGAGATGCCCCATCACCTCTTTCTTTGTGCTGTCGTCCATGAGAGAGAGTATCTCAAGCAGCCTGTCAACGCCTCCGGATGTGAGATCTATACGCCTTTTCAGCACCCTCTCCAAACACGCTATCTTGTTCTGCTCGACAAACTGCACCCTTGTTATTGCCATTATAACATCGGATGTTTTGTGCTCGGGAAACAGCTTGAGCAATTTCGCGGCTTTAGAGTCGTCAAGGTAATGTATCACCGTGGCCGTCACCTCCGCCGTCTCATTGGAAAGCAGATATGCTATTTTCTTCAGGTCCCTGTCTTCAACAAATTTAAAAGGTTTAAATGCCATTTTTCCGACCTCCTCGTCGGGAACAGGAAGTGATTCCACCAATTCCTTCAGTTGATTTTTTCTTATTTCTTCCGAAATTTCTTCTTCGCCCTCTTCGGCCCCTTCACCCTCTTCAGGTTTTGTAAATTCTCCCGCCTCGCCGGCAATTCCTCCTATGCCGCCGCCTCCTCCGCCGCCTCCGCCGGCGACATCGCCGCTGGTGCCGACTTCGCTTTTCATTGTTTTCAACTCTTTTAATGTCGAGAGGAACGAAAAAAGGAAACGCAGGAACAGAAGAGAAAGAATTATGGCCGCGACCGCGATGTAAAAATAAAGATTGCTAAGATAAGACAGGAGCTTTCTGAAAGGCGAGAATTGGACTCTCATTGTAATCAGCTTATCCCCCCTTTCAACATTTATGCCCAGCATATCGACGACGGTTTTTTTTACGGCCGTAAATTCTTCATCTTTAAGCGCCTGGTCAACAATCAGCGTGGCGTCTATTTTTTTTATAAATGATTCGGGTATTTTTACTATGCTCTCTATGCTTCTTTTCTGGCCGGAAGCCTCGCCGGCGCCGCCCGGAGCGGCTTCTTTCTGCATAATGTCCTGTTTCCGGGGGATACCGGGAAGGAACTCCGCCATTTGAGAAGCCTTCGCGTCAACCCCGCCGGTCTCGGACTGTTTCTGCGCCCAGGATTCCGTTTCCACGCGCGATTTTGTGGCATTGGGCGTTATATCAACCTTGACGATCGCCCTGTCGGGGCCCAGCCATTTCTCAAGAACCCCGTTGACATATGCTTCAAGCTTGGTTTCAAGCTTCATCTTCTGTTCCACAACAGCCGTATAGTCTATGTCCTGCAGAACAGGCCTGTTCTCCTGAGAATAAACAGATGTCGCCCATATAAAAACCGCGGCGGATATTATAAGTTTACGCATTTTGGTATTATACAAACTATGGTCGGGAAGGAGCAAGGAGATATTTTCTCACTCCATGGAATCCAGAAAATCCAGGCCTTCCGTCGGCGCCGTTTCAGCGGACTCTCTCTCTATCTTTGAGACAAACTGCCGCAGCTTTTCATCGGTCGGGTCAAGTTCTATGGATTTCTTCCAGTTGGATACGGCTTTGTCCTTTTCTCCTATGGCAAAAAACGCGGAACCTATCCTTTTGTAAGCCATCGATGAATTGGGCTCCAGTATGAGGACATCCTGGGCCAGTTTCAGGGCCTGCTCATATTTGCCGTCGTAAAAATAATTGAGCGAATCATAGAGGCTCTTGTCCACAAGATTCATGCCCGAAGGGAGTTCCGGCTCCGGGGTGCCTATCCTCTCTTTACTTTTCACCGCCTGTATGAGCGCTATGACTTTGGCGTTGCCGGGATCCAGCGTGAGCAGATAACGGAGTATCTGCAGACTGTGTTCAACTCTGCGGTCAAGATATTTTTTCACGCTCCGGCGCAGAAGTTCGTGTTCTTTGCTGGGCTTCGGCACCTCATTGTAAATCGGAATAACAACATCTATCCTGTCAAATTCATAAACATAATCCGTGTTCTGCGGATCCAGAGAGACGGCATTAGCCAGAAAATCCTTGCCGCGGGCGAGATACCCTTTCTCAAAAGCGGCGTGAGCCTTCAAATATTCCTGCCGGGCGTCAAGCTTCCTTTTCGCCGCTATGGACGGCCCGAAGCGGAGGCTCGCCGACATCCTGTGAGAAAGTCCGAGGTCATGCATGGCCATAGCGTAATCAAAACCGAGATTCTGCCAGTTCACGCCGAAACCGAAAGTTTTTTCCTGCGCGTCCATCCCCGCACGGAAGGCGAAATGATCCAGCAGCCAGTACTCAACGCCAAAATGGCTTTCCAGCCCCGGCACGCCGGTCGTACTGACCAGATCCGTCGTTATGGAGAGCTTCTCTTTAAACTGTTTGTACACCGCGCCCATCCGTATCGTCAGCGGCATGTCATCTTCTGTCGGCGCCAGCTTATTCTCAAAAATATTCTGTATATTGAATCCCAGCCGCAAATTAGGCATTGTCGGTAAAGCGTATAACCCGCCCATATCAATAAGAAAACTTGAATTCGTGTGCCAATCAAGAGTGTGGGTCATATACCTGAAATTTGCTCCCAGGGACAGCGTTTTCATGAATTTTTTGCCCATGCTCATCGTCACCGCCATCTGGTCATCGCTGAAGCTGGATGTTTTTTCATTATACTTATCGTAGCCCTCAAAACCGCCTGTGGTCATTTTGACCATACTCAGCCCGATAGCCCCGAGCTGGGTCATAGGACGCACATAACTCAGAAAATCATAGCTTGTTCCGGCCCAGAGCATTGTGTGGAGCATCATGGCCTCCTGCCTTTCCACATTGCCGAGGCCCGCCGGATTCCAGTAGGTGGCGGAGGCGTCCGAAGCTTCGGCCACAAAGGCCTTGCCCATGGCCATTGACCTGGCCCCTGCCCCGTAGGATAAAAAAGCTCCGGGGGTGCCGCCCGTCCCTTTTTCCGCTTCAAGCCAGAAATTGAACGCGAAAATCGCGGCAGCCGTGAGCATCAAACCGGTAAGTTCTTTTCTTGTTTTCATAATTTTTTATAATAAATTAAAAAAAGGTTCAGCCTCTTTGACTGAACCTTACAGCATCCTCAGGCAACCCGGCTATCCCGCGCTTCCGCTCGGGACCCGTGGCTTTGCGTCTCCGCCTCACGACGGATTTGCCGATATTGGACCAGCCAATTCAGAGGCACCCTTTTAGGGCCTTACAGTACTATTATAGTTTGAAAAGTTGGAAGTGTCAATGCGGTCCGTGGGCCGACTTTCTAAGTGTCAATGAGGTGCCAGGGGTTGACTTTCTATACTTATTTGGCAGAAACGGCTCCGCTGTCACCGCTTTCTCAGAAAACATTCCACCGGCACGCCATTATCTTCTCTCAGGGAGGCCGTTTTTTCTATAAACCCCCGGGTCAGCGGATCGTTGTAACCCGAAACGCGCGGAAGATCCTTTTGAAATCCGCCGAAATAATCGTTGAGGCTTTCCATGAATACCTCTCTGACGAGTTTTCCGAAAACAGAAGCCAGCGCGACCGGCAGATGCAGCGAATCGGCGTCTTTGACAAATTCTATTCTTCCCAAACCGCCCAATTCATAAAAGGAGCTGGTCCCCTCCGACGAACACAGCAGTCTGTATTTTTTCAGATGATCAAAATACGGCACATATCTTTTTGTGCCGCCGAGTTTGCCGCATATAAAGAGTGTATCCCCTTTCGCGGACAGCGAACTGTATTTTTTGAAAAACATTTCCAGAATGGAAAATTCCAGGCTCATTTTGGAGCCGTATCTGTCTATACCCCTGTTAAATTCTTCCGGGCAGCAGAAAAAACTTTCAGCTCCGGCGAATCTTATGCCGGCCGCCTTCAGCGACGACGACAAATCCGCTGCATTAGAAACGGGAAAATCAGCGGCGAAAGAAGAATTTCCCGCACGGCACATGATTCTTCCGCAATCCGGGCAACCATATCTTCGCGGGCCGGCTTTTCTGAAGTTAATAAATTTGATGAAATCAGCGTCAGTCTCCGGCACAGCGCCGAGCATCGCAAGGTAGGAAGCGGCTATCCGCCTTCCTTTTTCCGTGCGGCCGGAGGCCATGACCTTTTTACTGTCATCAACCCTTCCGTCGGAAGCTTTTTTCCAGAAAAAACCGGGGTCATAAGAATTGCATTCAAAAAGCGAAGCCGTCACGCAGAACATGCCAAGTTTCGGGCCGAGCCCATTTTCGTCTATTCCCACAATATACATTTTTTATAAAATTATCGACCTTATTAAACCTTGCTCGAACCTATTTCGAGAATAGTTTATAAGATTCCCTTCACTTAAAGAGATTGTATTATTTTGCATGGAATAAATCAATTTTATTTTTCATTTTGTCATTGCGA
>Ga0180009_10004763_pt1 | contig 14821 bp, 17 predicted proteins | sample OS_PC_MetaG_FD_123537 | JGI IMG/M metagenome (GOLD analysis project Ga0180009, IMG submission 123537) | Groundwater microbial communities from the Aspo Hard Rock Laboratory (HRL) deep subsurface site, Sweden - OS_PC_MetaG | ecosystem: Environmental > Aquatic > Deep subsurface > Groundwater...
AGCTCTTTATTCCAACTCGGGCTTAAAGCAAGTAGGTTAACTTTTATTTGCTTTATAAACAAAAATCATAACTACAAAAGCAAAATAAGCAAAAACAAAGTAGCCTCTAAATTAACTACACAAAATTAATATTATAAATTAAACCTATTAGCTATGGGAAGTATAAGTTATTATGCTGTAATAATATATAAAAAGAAAAAATAATTATAGTTCATAGAATCTTATTAAAGAATCTAATACTACTTTATGTGCTCTAATAATTTCATTATTAGGTTCATTAGTTATTTTATGAGCTAAAGTTACTAATTCTAAGCTATTAACTCCTTTCTTTTGACATCTCATTGCAAAAGCATTTCTAGTTTTTAGTTCAATTGCATCATGTTCTTCTATGCCAGGAAATACTAAACCTGGCTTTACCAATACATGTCCATCTCCAATATAACCTTTGTCACTTTCTGTTTGTAATTGAATATTTTTTTCTTCCAAGGTGTTGAGTAAAGTACCTATTAAATCTTTGAATCTTGGATTAAAATTTAATTTTCTTTTGCCGTCTTCATTAACATCAATTTTTATCTGTGGAATCATATAATATCCATTAATTAAAGGCTGTTCTTCTTTGAATGCTGTATTCAATTGAATCGCAAAATCATAGTCTGGTTCAATTTTTTCTAAAAGCTCTTTAATTTGTTCTGGCATTTTATTAGTGCTGTATCCAGCATCTAAATAGACTGGCTTTCCAAATCCTTCATTGCCTATTATTGTCCGATTATTTGGATAACCTTCAGTATCAATTACAGGTATAAAATCAAAATGTGTTTTTTCTAAAGGATTTTCTTTCAATCTATGCATTAACTCAATCATTGCTTTTGTACCATGAATCTTATCACCATGTTCAGATCCAATAATTAAAATTCGGGCTTCAGCTTTTCCTTTTGGCTTAAAGTATAATGTTGGCAAAATAGTTTCATCAGTATATTGTTTTTTAAAATTAGACTTTAAATAATCTTTTAGTTCTTGCATAGTAACACCTCATAAAATAATAATCAAAAGAAATATATAAATCTATTCTAATATGCCATCAATGAAACCCATTTCTTTTGCTTGTTCTGGATTTAAATATCTGTCACATTGTCCTGCCCATTTCCTTAACCATTCCTTGGCTTCTTCTTGTGACATCTTTTCAGGTTTAACATCTTTTACGCTCTTTGAATGAGGATTACCTCCCCACGATACAACATATCCTTCTTCGTCTTTAGGGACATGTCTAACATAAATGTCAAGTAATTTTTCTTCCAGATTTTTTACATGTTCCACACTGATTTCAATATCTCTTAATTTTCCTAAAGTTCCTGAAGCTACTTGATGAATCATAATAGTTGAATGAGGTAATGAATATCTTCTTCCTGGAGCGCCAGCATGTAACAACAATGAACCCATGCTTGCAGCAAAGCCTACACAAAGAGTGGAAACATCTGATTTAATGTGCTGCATAGTATCATAAATTCCTAACCCTGAAATTACTTCTCCGCCCGGACTATTAATATACAATGTGATATCCTTTTTCTCTTCTTCAAGACTATCTAAAGCTAATAATAAATCCTGGATATAATCTGCACTTTGCATAGTAACTATTCCAGAAAATTTTATAATTCTGTCTTTTAACAACATAGATTTAGCATCATAAGGTATTTTGTCTTTAACAAATATGATTGGGCTCGTAATTTGCCTGTATATCATTTCATCCATTTTAATTTCCTCCTTCAAGCTTAATTATTTCTTCTTTCAATGCATTTAATAAAACATCTTTTGCACAATTATGGCAATAATTATAATTTTTAACCATGTTATCTAAAGTTTTGTGGATTATTTTTTGTTGATAAATTTCAAGATTTTCAAAACTTTTGGATCCATATTTTTCAATGGCATTTTTAAACTGTTCATTATTCATTTTTAGTTTTTCTTTCTTTTCATTAAACATTCCATCTTCTAGCAATTGAAATAAATCTTTGTTTATTTCTTTTAAATTTAATTCACCACAGTTATTATCTACAGATATGGCCAAACCTATGTCTTGTAATATTGCTCTTCTGAATTCATTTTTATCAATTCCTAACCCTAACCTTTTTTCCATAATCTCCATCTTTTTCTCATTAGCAAGCTCAAATTTCCCAGTATGCTTGTTTAAAATTGTTTCTTTGTTAACATATGCTTTTACTTGTTTTAAATAATCTAACATTAACTTTTCTAAAGTTTCTTCTTTTAATCCAATTATTGATTGTTTTATTTCTTTTTTTATTAATTGTTCGTATTCTTTTTTAATCAGTTCGAGATTATTTTTGATATCATAGTAGCTGTCATCAGGTTCAGGATAGATATGTATTTCAGAATCATCATTATTTTCTATTAAATTTTCAATGCTTTTGAAAATTCTGAAGATGCTTAAACAATGTCTGCCTGTTCCTCTTTTAGCTTCTTCTAATTCTTTTTTGCTTATTATATCTGTAATTAAATTTTGTATCTTTCTTGGAGAAATTCCAGTCATTCCTTCAATACTAAATTCATTCCTTAACAATTTTTGAAGTTTTTTATCACTTAATATCTTCTTTTGTTCTAAATCCAAGGTATCATGAAGTATTCCATCATACAATCTTGCTTTTATTAAAGGGTTAATAATCTTGATAATATTTTGTTTTTCAAAAGTAAAACCTTGATTAGCATATTTTTCATTTTGCGGTTTTTGCAGTCTTGACATAACTGCCCATAAAGAAAGCATATCTAAGATATGTGGAAACATATGCCCATCATTATCTTTTTCTTTTACTTCTTTGTATCCAGCTTCTAAAAATTCTTTTTTGTAAATCTTAGCTTCTTCGCTGGCTTGCAACACATAACCAATATCTACTTTTCTTATTCTAGACTTTAATCCTTTATTAATTCCTTGTTGCTTAAAAGATTCATAACCTTCTTGGTTAGTTGTTCCGATGATTACAGTATCAATAAATCCTTGAATTCCGTTAAAATCTACTAAATGTTCTTCAACAGCAGTTAAAAGATATTGAAGATATATTGCATTTTTGTGAAACATGTCTGTAAGATGTGTTAATCCTCTGTTTGAGTCAGCCCACTTGCCTTCAAATTGATGTATTTTTAATCCTTTTAACAAATGAGCAACATTAGAGTATCTGGAATTTTCCCAAAAAATCATTGGAGCTTGTCCATCAGTGTTTTGAACAGGTTGAATAGTTGCAGCACCAATTTTATTTATTTCAGAAATTGCTACTCTTTCAATTTGAATATGTTTTAATACTTGTTTAAGATCTCCATTATATTTTTTTAAAAGGAAATTATAAATGCTTTGACAATTAAAGCAAGGTTCACCTTCAAGAATTTTTTTAGGAATTAAGAATTTTTTTTCACTGTTTTCAACTAATTTTTCCAGAAATTTTCTTCTTTCTTTTTTGGGAATTAACAATAAAGGATTGTCGTTAAGTTGGCAAGGAATACTTCCTAAAATATCAACTTCATTTAATTTTGCAAAACTTTCTAAACTTTTATTGTTTCCGTGAGGTAACCTAAATCCAATACCTCCACTTTTGACATCATTTGCAAATATCCAGTTAAATGTATAAATCCCTCCTTCTTCTGTTTTAGAATATTCTTCTAATCCTTTTATTATTAAACGAATTATAGATGTTTTGGCAGTTGCAACTGGTCCATGTAAAATTATTATTCTTTCCTTACCGCCACCTTCGGATATGGTCTTTAAATTTGAAATAAGGTTCATCAATGTTCTATCCAATCCATATACTGCATGCTCTCCATTATCGAATTTGTCATCAAATAATTTATATCTTGTAATTTCATCCCCGCAGTTTTCTACCCTGTATGAACCAAAATGATTAATTGTATCACTCAAATATTGAAAAGCTGTTCTGGTAAACTTATAAGGCTCTTTTTCAACTCTCTCTAAAAAATCATATAAAGAACCTGTCCAGCCTAAATTAACATAATTTTTGCTTAATTCTTCACTTAATTTATTTATTAATTCTCCACTCATTTGTTCTTAGCCTCTAAAGTTTTGTGTTCTAATCCATTGAATGCATGCAATATAGGATTTCCATTGCTCTTTTTTGAATGGATATAAACTGTTCTACCCCATAAAGTAAATAAATTTTCCAAAGTTTTTCTCGTTTTAATAACATCTAATATCCTTCCTTCAAAAGAATGCATTAATAAAAGTTCTTTACCATTGCGATAATTTCCATCTAAAACTTTAATAACAGGTTCACCAAAATTTGTCAATTGATTTAAAAATATATTTCTAACATGCGCAGGATCTTTGTTGGCAATTTTATACCATTCATCCTTTGGGTCTAATTTAAAAGTATAAAGCATTCTTTCTCTGATAAAATCATCTGTCATAAACTCTCTGATAAACTCCAAATCATTTCTTGTTTTTCTAACTTCAAATATTTTTTCTAGCCCTTTTCCTTCTTGAGTATTCCATTTTTTTCTTCTTTGAAAGTTTTTTTCATTTTCATATTCATTGCCGTGCTTGCCCTTATCCCATCTATCTTTTATGTCTCTAAATAATTCTATCCCTAATTGATAAGGGTTTATTCTTGTTTTATTAGTTCTTAGAATTCCTGCATTAGATATTGCATATTCAACTATGCCGTCATCTTCAGCTAACCCTTTTTCAGTCATCATATAATCATGCCAATATGAAGCCCAGCCCTCATTCATTATTTTTGTTACACCTATTGGATTGAAATAATAAGATTCATCTCTTATGATTGAAAGAACATCTTTTTGCCACTTTGTAAGTTTCTCGCTGTTTTCCAATATGAAAAGCAAGACATCTCTCTCTGGTTCAGGTGGATTAGTTTTTTTCTTAGGTTTTTCGTCTTGAATTTTTTTTCTTTGTGATTCAAGGAATTCAGGAGTGTTAATGAAATCATCCATATAAGGATATTTAGTTTTCATTCTAAACTCTTCTCCTGTTGAGATTTTTTTATCTTTTTCTTCGCAACCTGAAGAGCACCCTTGGCAGCTTGCACAATTTGGATCGTTTTCACAATTATCCTCTTCTTCACAAGCTTTATCATGGCGCCTTTTTATTCTGACAGATTCAGAATCAATTAAATTTTCAAGTGAAAGGCAGGCATCTATAAATTTTTCAACTTTCTCTTCTCCAACTGTCTTTATATATTTATTAATAGTATTAGCATGATTTGCCATAACATTAATCATATTCTTATTTGTTTCTTTGAAAGCATAATTGTTCTTAAAAAAATCAACATGTGCAAAAACATGGGCCATTATAGTTCTTTGGTGAACTGGAACAATAGTGTCTGAAACATAAGCAATAGCAGGGTTATTATTAATTACTAATTCATAAACCCTCCCAAATCCATGACCTAACTGTTTATTTAATTGGTTATATTCCATTCCAAATTTCCAATGATTATATCTTACTGGAAAACCAGAATTAGCAATTACCCTATTAAATTGGTCAAAATCTAACATAAAAAAATGTGTTTTAAAAAAATCTAGTCCGCACTCTTTGGCAACTTCTTCTATTTTTTTTCTGGCTTCATTTTGTTCTTTAGTCAAATAATTTTTTAAAATCATTTTCCAGTCCCTAAAAAATCTTTTATTGTAGGATAGATATCTTCTTCTCCAAGCAATTGAGATGTTACAATCTTATCCGCATATTTGCTTAGTTCAGCAAAACTTTCTAGTTCTTCAAGATAAGGTCCCTTAACTTCATAATCATCCAAACTGAGTTGTTGTGGGTTTCTTGAATAATAAGGGTGAGTTTGCCACCAAGGAATGTCTATTTGAGCATAACACATTAAGTTAATTTTAGGTAGGATTTCCTTCTCAAGAATATTAAATTCATCGCCATTGTCTCCCCAATTTTCTCCGTCCGAATATTGAAAAATATAAATGTTCCACTCTGAAGGATTAAATTCTTGATTAATAATCCTGTTAGCTAAATCATATCCTGACCAAATTTTTGTACCTCCAGAAGTACTAGATGTAAAAAAAGTTTTCCTGTCAACCCTGTAAGCATCAAAGTCATGCATTAAATAAATTGATTCAAGCCCTTTGTATTGGCTTCTTAACCAAACATCTGTCCAAAAAGAAATCTTTCTTGCAATCTTTTTATGCTCATCACTCATGCTTCCAGAAACATCCATTATGTAAAAAATTACAGCATCAGATTCAGGAATTTCTTTAGTTTTCCAAGAACGAAAACGCATATCTTCTTTTGTTAGAATTATTTCTGGATCTTCTTCATTATATTCTCCTGAAGCAATAGTTCTTTTTAATGCTTCAAGGTATGAAGGTTGAAATCTTAACAAAGCATCAGGACCAACTTTACGCAGGCTTGCAAACTTGTCAAATTCTTTATAGATTCTTTTCTTTCCCTTTGGTTTGATATTTGGAAGTTCAAGTTCTTCTTGCATTATTTGTGCAAGTTCTTCAATTGTAACTTCAACTTCAACATTATGCTGACCAGCGCCTTCTCCTGCTTTTTGTCCATCTGCTTCTCCTTCCTGGTCTCCTGGAGCAATAGGGTCGCCTTCTTTTCCTTCGCCTTGCCCTAATCCTTCTTGATCTTCTTGCTGTCCATATATAAATCTTGGGATGTCTATTCCAGGCAAAGGAATCCTAACAATTTCCTTGCCTTTCTTACCCATAAGTTCATCATTTATAATCAAGTCCCCTAAATCTTTTCTAATCTTTCCTTTAATAATATCTAAGAATCTTTTCAAATCTTTATCAACATTGGAAACCATTTTTTTTAGATAAACTTATTTTTATTCAACATCCCCTTTTGCAAAGATGCTGGCAACAAGCTCTAACGTATTTTTAGCACAAACATTACAATATCCAAAGTCTTTTATCAATCTATCAGCAATCTTGTTAATTTTCAATTCTTCTTCAGCATCTTCTTCATTTAACAACACCTGCTGGAAATTAATAGATTCCTTTTTATCTTCAAAAAGCTTTTTTTCTAAACCTTTTCTAAGTTCAACATTTGACCTAAAATCGAATTTCTTGTCATCAATTTTACAGCAGGCAATATATTGCATAATTGTTGTTCTAAAACTTTCTTTATCTGCTTCATCGACAGGAACTTTTTCCTCAATAGATCTCATGAACCTTTCATCAGCTGGTTTATCTCTTCCAGTTAAATTATCCACCATTGTTTCCTTTTGCATGAAAGCTTTCAGATTAAGAATATACTTCTGATAAAGTTCATCTAATTCTGTTGCGTCAGACGATATTACTCTTTGTATTTCATCTTTTATTATGTCCTCATATTCTTTTTCAACATTACCTAACAATTCTCTATAATTCGTTTTTTCTTCAGCACTATTAACTAAGGTGCTTGTTTTCAAGTCATTTTTTAGCTTAGACAAAATCATGAAGGCATTTACACAAGGTTCATTAATGCTTGTAATGGCTTCATAAATTGCGTTTTGAATAAACCTTGGAGAAATTCCATCCAAACCTTCTCTTTCGGAATCTTCTTTTAACTTCTTTACAAAGTCTTCTGTATACTTAGGTATATGCTCTCCATCATACAATCTTAACTTTTGCATCTTTGTTAATGCACCTGTTAATTCTTCTTTAGGAGCATCTATTCTTGTCAATACTGCCCACATTGCAGCCATTTCAATTGCATGCGGAGCAATATGTTTTGGAACTCTCTTTTTATTATAGTCTTTAGAATAAACCATAATCTCATGAGATAATTTAACATTATATGGGATGTTGATTCTTTTGGTCCTGTCTCTTAAGGCTCTCATCATCTCATCTTCTTGGAATTTTTTATATTCCTCTTCATTAGTATGCCCTAAGATGATTTCATCAACTTTTGTCAATGCAAACTTTTTAGGCTTAATCTCATGTTCTTGTGAAGCAGTTAATAAATCATAAAGAAATGCTGTTTCAAGTTTTAAGATTTCTATAAATTCAACAATTCCTCTATTAGCAATACAAAGTTCACCATCAAAATTAAATGCCCTAGGATCAGAATCTGCACCTATAAGTGCAATCTTCCTATAATCTATGTTACCTGTAAGCTCTGTTGAATCTTGATTTTTTTCATCCTTAGGCTGGAAAGTACCTATTCCTACTCTGTCAGCTTCGGATAAATAAATTCTGTTAATACGAACATGTTTCATAACCTTGTTCCAGTCACCATCATAATATTTCATTAACATTTTGTAATTAAAACGACAATGGGGGCAAAGATTTCCATCCCTTTCAACAGGATACTTCATATCCTTGCCTTTATTAGCTTCATTAATTTCTCTTAAGATGGCAGCTTTATTTTCTCTGGACAACAATTTAATAGGATCTTCGTGCATTTGACAAATCTGGTCAAAAAGCTTTTTTCTGTCAACAATAATTCCTTCATTTTTATTTGTTAATTCTCCTAATCCAACCCATTCATGAGCAAAAAGTGGTTGTTCATATGAATAATCTTCTAACCCTCTCTTTAATAATCTAGCAATGGTACTTTTAGCACTACTTACTGGCCCGTGTAATAATAAGACTCTTTTTTCTGCGCCTAACTTGTAAGCAGCTCCTTTAAAATGATTTACAAGCTCCATCAAATTTTCTTCTAAACCAAAAATAGAATTTTCAGTATACTCTCCATCAACCATATTATTGAAGAAGTTATATCTTACTAAATCTTTCTTAAATTCTTTAAACTTTTCAAATCCAGTTTCTTCAATCATATCATAAACTCTTTGGAATGAAGTCCTTGCAGGCCTAGCATCTTCTTTTAACAATTGGATGTATTCATCCATACTAATACCATCAATAGTTTTAGACTTAGTAACTAAATCATTAAAGAGACTTTCGTCTTTACCTCTTTTTGCCATAAAATATCATCCTCCATTTTTAAAATTATAGTTTCAACGTAAAGTATCAACTTTTCCTTATTACAAAAAGAATAAAAACTATTTAAATCTTGTCAAAAAAGTATGAAAAAGTATGATTTTTACCATTTTTTAATTGCAAAGCAAACCTTTTTAAAGAAATTAAATTAGATTTAATAGGCTGGAGGAAAAAATGTTAAGGCAACCAATTTGTGTTTTCATGGGACATATTGATCATGGAAAAACTTCTATAGCAGATCAATTTAGGCATACAGCCGTTACAAAAACAGAAGCTGGCGCAATAACACAGATGATAAGCTCTTCAGTTTTGTCTATTGAAAGTATTAAGAAAACAACTAAACATTTGTTAAATGCAAATTCTAAGTTCACAATTCCTGGTTTATTATTAATAGACACTCCTGGGCATTCAGCTTTTACCAATTTAAGAAAACGTGGTGGCAATTTGGCAGACATTGCAGTATTAGTGATTAATATTAATGAAGGAATTATGGAGCAAACTTTAGAATGTTTAGAAATCTTAAAACAATACAAGACTCCATTTATTATTGCCTTGAACAAAATAGACTTGTTGCCTGGCTGGCGTACTAATAATATTAACATGGTAGATTCTATCAATTTACAATCTCAATCTGTAATACAATTGTTAGATACTAAGTTGTATGAATTAGTGGGAAAACTTTATGAAAAAGGTTTTCAGGCTGATCGTTTTGACAGAATAGATGATTATACTAAGCAGATTGCAATGATTCCTTGCTCTGCAAAAACTTCTGAAGGCATTCCAGAACTTATGATGGTTTTGATTGGGCTAGCACAAAAGTTTTTGGAAGAGAACTTGAAAGTTGACATGAATACTGGTAAAGGTACTATATTAGAAGTTAAGGATGAGAAAGGTGTTGGTACTACTTTAGACATCATACTTTATGATGGTGTTTTGAAATCAGGCGACACAATAGTTATTGGCGGCTTAAATGAACCTATTGTAACTAAAGTTCGTGGCTTGTTCTTGCCTGAAAAAGGCAAAATGAAATCTGTTAAGGAAGTTGTTGCAGCCGCTGGCGTTAGAATATTTGCACCGGATTTGAATGAAGTAATATCTGGTGTTCCTCTAATGGTAGCTCATGATGATCTTGAAGAAGTTAAAGCTCAAGTACAAGCAGAAGTTGACGAAGTTATGACTGAGATAGATAATGAAGGTGTAGTAATCAAAGCAGAATCATTAGGTTCATTAGAAGCCTTGATTAAATTGTTAAAAGAAAAAGATATTCCTATTAAGAAAGCTTCAGTTGGCGAGATTACTAAGAAAGATATTGCAGATGCGTCTGCTGAGGATAATTTTATTCATAAAGTCATTTTAGCTTTCAATGTTAAAGAAATTGAAAACTCTGAAATTAAGATTATTTCTCATGACATTATTTATCGTATCATTGAAGATTATGAAAAGTGGGTTATTGAACAAAAGAAAAAAGAAGAAGAAGAATCTTTGAAATCTTTGACTAGGCCTGCTAAGATTGAAATTATTAAAGGTTGTATTTTTAGACAAAGCAATCCTGCTGTTGTTGGTGTGAGAGTTTTATCAGGAACATTAAAACCTAATGTTGGTTTAATTAAGTTAGACGGTAGCAAGGCTGGCACAATTAAAACTATACAATTAGAAAAAGAAAGTTTGAAAGAAGCTAAACGTGGCAAAGAAGTTGCTATATCTTTGCCAGGCATTACTGCAAAAAAACAAGTTGATGAAGAAGATGTTTTGATTGTAGATGTTCCTGAGTCTGATTTTAAACAATTAAAGAAATTTAAAAAATTGTTATCTATGGAAGAAAAAGATTTGTTAAGAGAGTTGTCTGAGTTAAAACGTAAAGATAATGAATTCTGGGGAGTATGAGGGTATTTTTAGTTTTAACAAATAAAAATGTTTTTATACTAGTGGTTACTTATTTATCCATATGGTTAATAAAGTATCTATGAATGAAACAGTATTAAGGATTTTATCTTTATACAACAATAACTACCTTGAAAAGCTTCACCTTCGGAAGATTGCAGTATCTTTGAAAATAACTCACAGGACTATTTCATTGCATCTGGAAAGATTAAGGAAATTGCAAGTCTTTAAGTGTGAATTAGTAGGAAAGAGCAAGCAGTATTTCTTTAATCTGTGCAATCCGCTTGTTAAAAAATATATTGTAGCTGCTGAAAACTATGCTTCATTGGATTTCTTAAAAAAAAATGCTTTGATTAGGCAAATCTTTTTAGAATTAGATGAAAAAATAATTCCTGAAAACGGAATAATACTTTTTGGCTCATATGCAAAAGGGTATGCAAATTCTGAATCAGATATTGACATATTGGTTATAGGAGAGATTAAAAGCCAGGATTTCATAGAAAAGATTGAAACCATATATGGTAGGAAGATTTCAGTAAAATCAGCGACTTTAGAAGAATTTTCAGAAGCTCTGAAAAATAAGGGCATTTTGGCTAGTGAAGTTCTTAAAGGACACATTGTTTTACGTCATCCGTCTCTGTTTGTAGAGGCAGCGTGGCGATATTATGAAAAGTTTACATGAGAAGTTTAAATGGTGCTTGAGACAGAAAAAAGGCATAAAGTTAGTTGATCCTTCTGAAGCCTTATACTTAGATTACCTTGATAAAGCAAAAAAATCAATTATTTCTGCAGAAGCAAATCTTAAGGAAGGTGTCTTTGAATGGGTTATTGTTGCTGCTTATTATGCAAGGTATTTTGCATTTTACGCTCTGTTGCAGAAAGCAGGAATAAATTGTGAAATACATGATTGCACAATTAATGCAGTCGGCCTTATTTTTGGGAACATTATCCCTGACAAGTTATTAAGAGAAATAAAACATTCTAAAGACAGGAGAGAAGATTCGCAATATTTTATCCAGAAATCAATACCTAAAGATTATGTAATTCAGGATCTAAAAAATGCAAGAGTTTTCTTGACTGAGATAAGAAGTATCATTGAGGATATTGGTGAAGATGAAGTAGCTCTTATTAGAAATAATCTGAAAAAACTATGAAAAATAAATAAAATTACAACTTTTCTGAAAATATTAGTCTTTTTTCTAAGTTAAGGTTTTAAAGAGTAAAAATATAATTAATAAGAAAGTTTTATATATTAAATAGATATATATTTATATCTAAGAGGTATATAAAATGAAGACAATACAAATAACAAAACACTCGCCAACATTAAATACAATTTTAATGGTGGAAAAAACGCTAAAAGATGCAAAACAAATAATGAAATTAGCTGAACTGAAAAGAAAACTGCCAAAAAAAGTAATGCATAATACATTATTAGAGATTTTGGATTATTTACAATATAGCGGTAAGATAGTTATTGGAACTAAAGGTATTTTGTGGGTATTTGCTGAAAGGAAAGATTTAGAAAAGATGATTGCAAGAGGCACAGAAGTATGAATAAACCAGTAAGGATAATAATGTTAGATGAAGCAGAGGATGCTTACAAAAAATTAAATGAATTAGTTGGAACGCAATTAATGAAGGAAAAGAAAACCTCTGAAGAAATTAAATTATTAAAATCAATAAAACAAAAAATAAATTTTCTTAAATTAAATCCTTTTTATGGAGATAATATTCCTAAAAATCTTATCCCTAAAGAATATGATGTTCAAAACTTATGGAGAGTTGAATTAGTAAATTTTTGGAGAATGCTTTATACAATTAGAGGAGATCAAATAGAAATTATTTGTTTTGTTCTTGATATTTTAAATCATAAAGATTATAATAAAAAGTTTGGTTATAAAAATAAATAAATTCATTTATAGAAAGCTACTGTCACCGGATATTCGTCAGGCTTTATTCTTTCATCGCCTTCACAGATTCTATAAAAATTTACTTTTTTAAGAAACAGGCCTCTCGAATTAATAACGCCTAGGTATAAGCAATGATAGCAGTCTATGCCTGCAGCTGTTCCTAATAATATCTTGCCTTCGCTTTCCTCTTTCGTGATTTCTTCTATTGTCCTTTTTTTGTCAAGCACTGAAATTTGCATATCCATAAGACTTAAACTTACATTGCTGTTTAAAAATTTTATGAAAAAGAGATGGGCCCAGCAGGATTTGAACCTGCGTCTTCCGGTCCGAAGCCGGATACACTATCCAGGCTATGTTATAGGCCCATAATAGAAAGATAGTAGAATTATAGTTTATAAAAGTTTGTTATAAAAGAAAAAAGAAGAAATTTATTCTTCTATTTTAGGAGCTGGTCTAAAAACTTGTGCAAATCCAGGCGTAGCAACAAGCCAATCTTCTCCAAATCCTGCAATGTCGCCATTAATTGCATCGCAAGTTTTCTTTAATTTGTTTACAGCCCTTTTTAATTCGACAATATCTTTATCTTTAAGTTGTTTGATATTGATTAAAGCAACAGTATATCCTTCTCTTAAAGCATCTAATGGCTCACTAACATCTGCAAATTCTTTAATCACAAATGGTTTTACAACAACTTTGTTTCTAGCCTTATTTTGTTGATATTGCGGTTCAATCTCCAGATAATCCTCTCCAAACTCATCAGGAATATCATAAGTTGAATTACCACCAGTAATTTTTTCCTTTATACGCATGAATGTATCTCTCATTTTAGCTCCCCCCTATTTAATAGGCATAGTGAATTAACTCGAATATATAAAAGTTTCTATGGTTAGAAGCCTTCTAGCAAGCTAACTATGTTCCAAATCTGCGGCAACACGTAAGAAGGCACATTCGGGTCATCAGAAAGATTATCTAATTCTTGTAAAGCTTTGTTAGCTTTCATCTTTATATCACCTTCTTCTTTTAATAATGCAATGGCATTTTGAACCTTTAAACGGACATTCCTAGGAATAGTATTATCTTCTTGTAGAATTTCTAGAGTTTCCATAAGTTCGTTCATATCAGACATTTTTATCCTCAAAGATTTATTTAGCAGGTTTAAGTTCTTTAATAACTTCACTTTGAAGCTTTTCAGCTTTTTCCTTGATGCTATCTTCTTGTTTTTTAATATTTTTTAACCTTAATTCAACAATTTCTTTTCTTGATTCTAAATCTTTCTTTAATTTATCTTTATCAGCAGCAACCATTATGCTGCCTACCATTTTATAACAATCTCCTTTTGAAATTTCTAATTCTTTCAAAGCATTATCAACTTCTAATTGTTGTGCTTGGAAATTTTGTCTTTGCATCATAAAAGTTTGTATATTCTGCTCCATCATTTGCAATTGAGCTATTTTTTGTTCAGTTTCTTTTTTTACGTCGGACATTTTTTTTACTCCTTTAAACTGCTTTTAAATTAGTATTTATTGATCTTGTTTTGTATAGAATTTTACTACCACAATAAGGGCATCTTATTTTTTTTCTTGTGTACTCTGACTTAACTTCTTTTTCACAATTAAAGCATTTATAGTTTACCATATTTATTCTCCTAGTTTATAGGCTCCACCTGTAAATTTAGAGTCGCATTTGTTACATTTCCAAATCCCTGTAGCCAACCTTTTAGCAGTCTTTCTACCACAATATGGACATTCTTGCTTTTTTCTTTGTATTTTCTCTACATTAGTAATCTTAGTTTTAAGCTTTTTACCATATCTTGCGCCATATCTAGCTGCTGAGCCTAATTTTTTAGTTGCCATAATAATTCCTTACAATTAAGTTTTGAAAATCTTGTTCGTTTATAAATGTTTTGTATTAATTTAATCTTGTTTTTTAGGTTTTTTGTTCTTATAGCGGCCTCTTTTCTTGACCTTTTCTAATCTTTTCTCAATCTCTTTAAAGTCCTTAATCTCTTCTTTGTAACCTTCCATGACAGCATTGAAAAGCTCTTCAAAATGTTTATAGTGCTTACTTTCTAGGGCTCTGTGTAGTAAATGCAAATCAAC
>Ga0180009_10004764_pt1 | contig 14821 bp, 15 predicted proteins | sample OS_PC_MetaG_FD_123537 | JGI IMG/M metagenome (GOLD analysis project Ga0180009, IMG submission 123537) | Groundwater microbial communities from the Aspo Hard Rock Laboratory (HRL) deep subsurface site, Sweden - OS_PC_MetaG | ecosystem: Environmental > Aquatic > Deep subsurface > Groundwater...
AATTTATACAGCATAGAAGATCCTTTTGATGAAGAATCATGGAATGACTGGGCAAGGTTCTCAAGCCAGCGCTCTGAAGAAGATATAATCATAATTGGAGACGATCTTTTGGTTACAAACAAAGAACGGCTTAAAGAGGGCATTGAAAAAAAAGCAATGAACGCGATTCTTATAAAACTAAATCAGATTGGCACTTTGTCGGAAACAGTTGAAACAATTAAACTTGCGCAAGAGAATGATGTTAAAATTGTTATATCCCACAGAAGCGGAGAAACTAATGACGCGTTTATATCAGACTTGGCAGTCGCAGTTTCAGCTGATTATCTAAAAGCAGGCGCTCCTTCGCGAGGCGAGAGGGTTGCTAAATACAATAGATTGATGGAAATAGAGAGAAAGTTAAAAAATTAGAAAAATATGAATCAAGAAAAAACACAACAACCAATTGTCCTGCTTATATTAGACGGTTGGGGAATTGCTCCTGAAAGCAAAGGAAATCCTATTTCACAAACTCCTCATCCTAATTATGACAGAATAATGAAAGAATCTTCCAGCACTCGCCTTTGGGCTCATGGAGAATATGTTGGGCTTCTTAAAGATCAGGATGGAAATTCAGAAGCAGGGCATCTTAACTTAGGAGCAGGAAGAATAATAAAGCAGGAATCAGTTGTTATTTCTAATTCAATTGAAGATGGAACTTTTTATAAGAATCCGGCGTTTTCTGAAGCAATTCAGCATGTAAAAAGAAAAAAGTCAGCTATGCATTTAATTGGAATGCTCTCTGACGGGCAAAGCGCGCATTCAACCCCAAGCCATTTATATGCTTTGCTTGATTTATTTAATAAAGGAAAAGTTGAGAAAGTTTTTCTGCATTTATTCACTGATGGAAGAGATTCGTCTATTCAAGGCGGAAAACGCCAGTTGCAAGAAGTTATCAAAAATTTGAAAAATGGAGAAAAAGTAGCGACAATAATTGGAAGATTCTACGCAATGGACAGAAAAAAAGAATGGCAAAGAACCAAAACAGCGTATGATATGTTCACGTTAGGCAGAGGAGAGAAAGTAGAAGATTGTTTGCAAGTTTTTGAAAAATATTATTCTCAAGGAAAAAGCGATGAATTCATAGGGCCGCATGTTGTGTGCGAGCACGGGAATCCTATCGGGATTATTAAGGACAATGATTCTGTGATGCTTTTTAATCATAGAAGCGACAGAGCCAGGCAATTAACAAAAGTTTTTGTTCAGCAAGATTTTACAAAAAAGAATCCAGGATCATTTGAGCCGGAAAAAAGAATAAATAATTTGCGGTTTGTCGCTATGTCGGATTTTGGCCCTGATTTAGGGGATGTTCTAACAGCTTATCCTAGCACTGATATTATTGATTCTTTGCCGATGATTCTGAAAGGCAAGAAACAGCTGTATATGACAGAAAAGGAAAAATACGCGCACATGACTTATTTTTTTAATGGAGGATACGCGGATCCTATTGCAGGAGAGGATAGATTATTGTTTCCTTCTCCTGATGTTGTAAGCTATGATGAAGATCCTGCGATGGCAACGCCTGAAATAAGCAAGATGACTGTTAAATTGTTACGGCAGAAAAAATATGATTTTATTGCTGTTAATTTTGCTTGTCCTGATATGGTAGCGCATACTGGAAATTTTGAAGCGGGCCAGGAAGCAATAAAAGCAGTAGATATGGCGCTTGGCGAATTAATGATAGAGATAAAAAACTCAGGAGCAATCCTTATTGTTACGGCTGACCACGGCAATATAGAAGAAATGAAGGATATGTTAACAGGAAAAATAGACACAAAACATTCAAAAAACCAAGTCCCTTTCTTTGTGTGGGGCGCTGATGGCAATTTGGGGGAATTGCGCGGAGAAGGAGTGCTTGGCGATGTTGCGCCGACTATTCTTGAGCTGTTTAATATTCAAAAGCCGCAAGCAATGACAGGTAAATCATTGTTTAAAAATTGAAGAGATTGTCAAAGTATGCAAATAAAAACACAAGAAAAAAATTTACCATTGGCTTTAATTATTTTAGATGGATTTGGCATTGGACCTGCGAATCGTGGAAACGCTATTACGCAGGCGAGGATGCCTTTTTATAATTCGTTAGTGCAGAATTTTCAAACATTCGCATTAGCAGCTTCAGGAGAAGCAGTTGGCCTGCCTTGGGGTGAGCCAGGGAACTCTGAAGTCGGGCACCAGAATCTTGGGGCTGGAAAGATCGTTTATCAAAGTGTTCTTCGCGTAAATAAAAGCATAGAAGATAAAAGTTTTTTTGATAATGAAGTTTTACTTGGCGCAGTCTCTCATTGCAAGAAGCATAATTCAAGCTTGCATATAATTGGAATATTGAGTGATGGCGGAGTTCATGGACACCAAGATCATATTTATGCGGCCTTAGAGCTTGCTGCGCGCAATGCGTTAAAACGCGTTTATCTGCATATTATTCTTGATGGACGAGACGTGTTTTATAATAGCGGCATAGAGCATGTCAAATTGCTTGAGAAGATTATTAAGCGGGTAAAAGCAGGCGAAATCTCGACAATAAGCGGAAGATTTTTCGCAATGGACAGGGATAATCACTGGGACAGGATTGAAAAAGTTTATAAAGCAATGGCAAAAGGAGAAGCAGAAAATACTTTTGAAAGCGCGCAGGATGCCATAAAAAAAAGTTATGAAAGCAAAGTATATGACGAGGAATTTATTCCTGTTGTAATAAGAAAAGGAGAAAACAACGGCACAGCCAGAGTTCAGCCAGGGGATGGAATTATTTTTACAAACTATAGGCCAGATCGAGCAAGGGAATTAACAGCAGCATTTGTTTCAAAGGACTTTAAAGGATTTAAAAGAACTTTATTAAGTAATTTATATTTTGCCGCGATAACTGAATATGACGCCAGCTTAAAAACTAATGTCGCTTTTAGAAAAGATGCGGTTGAGTATCCTTTGTCAAGGGTAATCAGCGAAGCAGGGTTGTCTCAGTTGCATATTGCTGAAACAGAAAAATACGCTCATGTGACTTATTTTTTCAATGGCGGCAAGGATATTGTCTTTAAGGGCGAAGATAATGTTATTATTCCTTCAGCAGGAGTTGCGTCTTACGATCAGAAGCCGGAAATGTCAGCGCCGGAGATTACAAAAAAGGTTATTGAATTTTTGAGGCTTGGAAAGCACCATGTTTACATAATAAATTATGCAAACCCTGATATGGTAGGGCATACTGGAAATTTAAGAGCCGCAATTAAAGCAGTTGAATTTGTTGACTCTTTATTTAAAGCAGTTGTAACGCAGATCGCGAACTTAGGAGGAATTTCAATAGTTACTGCTGATCATGGAAATGCCGAAGAAATGGTTAATTGGGAAAACGGGCATATTATAAAAGAACACAGCACAAATCCTGTTCCATGCACTTTTGTAGGAGAAAATTTCAAGCTCGCGCAGCCTAAGGCTAAAGATTTTTCTCTTGATAAGCTAAAAGTAGCCGGAGTTCTTAGTGATGTTGCGCCTAGCATTATTCAAATTTTGGGTCTAGACAAGCCCAAAGATATGACTTCAAGATCTTTAGTTTGATATTTATGAAATATATAGATATAGAATTAAGCAAGTTTTTCTTTGATCTAGGAGGATCATTTCCTCATTGGGTTATTGCTTTTTTTGCAACATACCTTATTTGGATAATGGGGATTTTAGTTTTTTTTGTTGTAAAGAAAAAATCAGTTCATCCAGTACGAACTTTATTATTTTTATTTGTTGCCGCTACTCTCGCGTATGCCCTAAATTTTATAATTGGATATTTGTTTTTTAGACAGCGTCCGTTCGAAGCGCTTGGGCTTGATCCATTAATTGACGTTGCTTATCCTAAAAAATCTTTTCCTTCTGATCACGCTGCTGTTGTTTTCTCAGCTGGCGCGTATATTTTTTTAAGGTATAAAAAAATCGCTTATTTTTTAATTGCGCTAGCGCTCTTTGTTTCTATTGGCAGGGTTCTTGCTGGCGTGCATTATGTAAGCGATGTTCTGGCTGGGGCTGTTGTTGGAATTGGTTCTGCTTTAGCGGTAATTTATATTTTAGAAAAGAAGCTTAAGATTTAATTATTTTTTTGCATTGGGCAAGTTGTTGTTTGAGCTCTTTATTATAGGCAGTCAGCAAAAGCAATGACAGCAACCCAGCAATTAATAAATTATTATATAAATTATTTGGCAATGGATTTGATGCGAATTTTATTACTTTGATATTTGCCAACAAGCTTTCTAAAGAAGGGTATGATATAGGAGTCGTAAGAAGCGAACCTCTTTTTTCTTCTGTTAACGCGAATGTTGCTTCACGAAAACAGCAGTCCTCTTTTGATTTTAGTAATGTTTGATAGATATTGCCCTGAACAATTTTTGTGATCGGGCTTTGGGCAATGCTGTTTTTTGTAGAATTTGACGCGGCTAGTTTTGTCTCCTTGTCTGGCCGCACTAATATATCAAAATAAGCGCCTCCTGCTAAGCTAGGGAGCATAACTAGATCAGAAGCTAGCGTCTTTAATGATTCTTTTCTTATGCCAAGATCTATGCTTAAATTTTCTAATGTCTGTCCAAGCACTGTCGGCGCGTCAGTCAATAAAGAGCCGAACATCTGCACAACAATAATTGTTTCTCTATTGTCCCAATTGCCGCGCAAAGCAACTAATCCAATATCATTATAGTTTTGATTTAATATGTTTGCTCTGTGTGTCGCGCTGTTCATCCATGCTATAATTGTTGCTTCATTGGTTTTAAAATCAATTGCCAGATTTTCGCCAGCATATAAATAATAATACCCATTTTCTTCTATCCATTCATAAAATGGTTTTCCTTGCGGAGTAGTGTGCGCGAAATAATGGTTTGTTATTATGTCAATTGCTTTATTATGCGCTGCTTGCGTTAGTTTATGATTTGGCTCTAATGCATCTAAACCAGCTTCAATTCGTTTTTCATTAGTTATTTTGATTAAATCAGATGCATTTATGCCAGAGGCTAACGCGGTATTTGGCAGTACTAAAATTATCGCCATTAATGTTATGGCGCTAATCTTAGGCAATAAATTTCTTGCCCATACTGGATACGTAAGTAAGATGTGATGTATTATTGATAACAACATAAGGAATTATAAAACCCGCGTGTTTTTTAACAGCGGGTCTGGTAGAAACAATATATGCAGTATAGCACACCTTGCGATGAAAGTCAAGACATGATAATATTTGATTACTATGAAAGTGGTTATATTAGCAGGCGGAAGCGGAACTAGGCTTTGGCCTTTATCTCGCTCAAGCAAGCCAAAGCAAGTGATGTCTATTATTGGGACCAAGACTCTTCTTCAGCAGACCTATAAACGTCTGCGTCTTGGATTTGACGCGCAAGACATACTAGTGGTTACTGGCAAAAGCCATGCGCAAGATGTAATGCATCAATTGCCCCAGTTGCCGAAAGAAAATATTTTTATAGAACCAGTGCGCAGAGATAGCGCTGGCGCTATTGGACTTGTTGCTAGCTGTATTTATGCCCGCAATCCTAAAGAAATTCTTATCAGTGTTCATTCTGACTCATGGATAGATGATGATAAAAAATTTATTGATCTTTTGTATTCATCTGAATCAATTATAAAGAAATATCCAGACCACACGATTATGTTCGGCATTAGTCCTATTTATCCTGAAACAGGATATGGATATATTCAGGTTCACCCCGCACCAAAAAAATTACGATCAAATAAAAAAAATGACAAGAGCCAAAGTGCTTGGTGCGGGGTGAACACAAAAATTGTTCAGAGAAAATTTTTTCCAGTGTATTCAGTAAAACAATTTATTGAGAAGCCGTCTCTTGCTCGCGCGCGCAAATTTGCGGCTGACAAAAAATATTTTTGGAATCCTGGTTGGTTTGTTTGGCGAGTTGATAACTTAATGTCGCTTTATAAAAAATATTTGCCAAAGAATTTTTCCATATTAACAAAGATAAGCAGCGCGCCGCGCAAGAAATTGCAAAGCGCTATTAATAAAGAGTTTCCAAAATTAAAATCCGAATCAATTGATTACGGCATACATGAAAAAACTAAAAAGATTTTTGTTGTTCCTGCCTGTATTAGGTGGACAGATATTGGGCACTTCAGAAACGTTGCTGAGATGTCAGACAAAGATAAGGATGGCAACACAGTACACGGCAAATCCGTCTTACTGGAAAGCAGGAATAATTTTTTGATGAGCTCGTCAGGAAAATTAATCACGGCAGTTGGAATAAATAATCTTGCAATGATAGAGACAGATGATGTAATATTATTAATTGACAAAGACCATGCTCAAGATGTAAAAAAAATAGTTGAACAAATTAATAAAAAAGGAATGAAAAAATATTTATAATTTTTTATGATAAAGCCAATTACAATTTTTGCCGTAATTCTAATTGCCATAATTGTTGTGACAAATATCAGCCGCAATATGTTCGGCAAAGTTGATGTGCCTCAAGAGGTTCGTCAATTTAGCATAGAACGAGGGCAGTCAGTAAAACAGATCACGCGCGATTTAGTTGACAAGGGAATTATAAAAAATGATTTCTTGTTTCGCACTTTAGTTTTGTTTACAGGCAAGCAATCAGAATTTATGGCTGGCAATTTTGATTTGCCAGAAGAAATATCTTCATCACAGCTTATACGTCTTTTAACTACTCAAGGAAAAAAAGAAACAAAGACAATTAAGATTCTTGAGGGTTGGGGAATATATGATATTGCGCAATATTTTGAACAAGAAGGCCTTTTTTCACAGGAGGAGTTTTTCAAAGTTGTTGGAAGAGAAGCTATTTTCAATACTGCTGATAATGATTTTTATAATGAATTAGTACAGGATTACCCTTTATTGAAATATAGAACAGCTGGAGCTCCTTTAGAAGGGTTTTTATTCCCAGATACTTATGAAATTTACGCGGACTCCACTGTAGAAGATGTTGTAAGAAAAATGGTCGCGAATTTTCACGAAAAAGTTACTCAGGACTTGATAGATGAAATAGGCGCACAAGGGAAGAATTTTTATAAAGTTCTTATTATGGCGTCAATTATAGAAGCAGAGGTGACTTATGAAGATGAAAGGCCTGTTGTGTCTGATATTTTCTGGTCGCGCATGGATATTGGCATGCCTTTGCAGTCCTGCGCTACTCTGAATTACAGAATAGAAGGAACTAACCCTGCTTTAACAGATGAACAGCTAAAGATTGATTCTGTGTATAATACGTACATGTATAGAGAAATGCCTCCAACTCCAATAGGCAATCCAGGTATTTCTTCAATTCGCGCCGCAATTTACCCGCAAGAAACTGATTATTTCTATTTTTTATCAACTCCAGAAGGAGAAACAATCTTCAGCCATACTTTGGATAAGCATAATACAGCGAAAGCGGAATGGTTGAAATAACTTGACTTATTTAGATTATTTGATAATATATATTATATAAATAAGCTTTCCGCAGACAGTGGGTGTCCATGAGGACTTAATTACCTACTTAGGAAAAGAGCTAAGATTGGCTAAAATTTGGCTATTTTACCTCAATTATCTGCGGAATAACGCAGATTTTTTATTAAATATTTAGTTGGCGCATGCTTTGCGCGCCTATACATCATATTTATGCCTAAGTCAAAACAACAAAAAGAAGAAGCGCTAAACAGCGCCAAGCAAGATATACAGGGCGCAAAATCTCTTGTATTTGTGGGTTATCATGGTCTTAGTGTTCCACAGTTAGAGAATCTCCGCAACCAATTGCGAGAAGAGCAGGTTAAGTTTCAAGTAATCAAAAAGACCTTGATTAAAAAAGCCCTTGATGACGCAAAAATAGATGTTGATGTTAAAAATTTGGGCCAAGGATTAGCTGTTGCGTATGCAATGAACGATGAAGTTAGCGCGGCAAAGATTTTAGCAAAATTTCAAAAAGAGAATGAATCATTGCAGATATATGGCGGTGTTTTAGAAGAAAAGTTTTTAGATGAAGCGGGTGTTGCTGCTTTGTCCAAATTGCTTTCAAAGCCAGAGTTATATGCAAAGCTCGTTGGATCAATCAATGCGCCTGTGAGCGGGTTTGTGAACGTGCTTGCTGGAACTATGCGTGGATTAGTGCAGGTGTTGAACGGAATCAAAGATTCAAAAGTTTGATTTATTGATTAGATTTATAAATATTATATTAACCATGGGATAAACCCATGGCAAGGGAGAGATTAATTATGTCAGACAAAGACAAGAAAACCGAAGCACCTGCAAAAGGCGCAGAAGAAGAAAAAAAACCCGCCCAAGGCGAGTCCGGCTCAGGCGAAGAAGTTGAAGTTCCTAAAAAGTTCAAATCACTTGTTGAAGAAATTGAAAAAATGAGCGTTCTTGATTTATCAGAGCTTGTGAAAATTCTTGAAGACAAATTCGGCGTTAGCGCGGCCGCGCCTATGATGGCAGCAGGTGCTGTTGCGGCTTCAGAGGGCGAAGGAGAGGTAGTTGAAGAAAAGTCAACATTTGATGTTGAGCTGACTTCAACAGGAGATAGCAAGATTAATGTTATTAAAGCAATCCGTGGAGTGACAGAGCTTGGCCTTAAGGAAGCAAAGGACTTAGCAGACGGAGCTCCAAAGATTGTTAAAGAAGGCGTGGCAAAAGAAGAGGCAGAAGAAATAAAGAAGAAACTTGAAGAAGCAGGCGCGCAAGCGACATTAAAATAAATAATTTTGGTTATAAAAGAAGCAGGCGCCCGCCGAATCGGCGGGCGCCTGCTTCTTGTTTGCGCGATTTATTCTATAATCGGAATTTGATATATCTTGTCTGACGCAAGAACATACAAATTATTTTCATCTTTATCAACTAGCAAGTCAAAAGCTTTGTTAAATTCTTGCGCAACTAGCTGTTCTATTAATTCTCCGTTTTTCGTTATGCGTACGATTTTTTTATTCCCAGAATCAAGAACGTAAAATGTATCAATATTTTCGTTCGTGTATAGTTTTATATTATTTTTTGGCGTTTCTCCTGCTGGCCAAGGAATTCGGCTTCTGAATTTCCCATTTAGAAATGTGTGAATATTTCCTTGCGTATCAATCAAATAAATAAATCCATCAACCGCTATATCAGAGATTGTGGATAATTCGTATTCTTGATTCAGCCAATTTTGCGCGGAAGTAAATCCGTTTCCAGCTCTTCTATATCTGATAATTTGGTTTTTGTCAGCATCAAAAGTATATAAATTTTTTCCATAACTTGCAAAAGCATTTGCTTTAGATGGATCAAATTCAAATTTTTGCTTGTTTATTGTTTTATTTACTATATCAACTATTAATACAGTATCTTTTCTAAGAGCAGCTATTATATTATTAGACAAAGGAAACGCTGTGTTAAAAGATTCAATTTCTTGATTTTCAAGAGAAATGGACAGAAGTAAAGAATTTTCTATATCTATTTTTGCGATTTTTTCTTGAACTCCATCATAGAATATAAGAGTATCCTCTATTGAAACAATTCCTGTCTCTTTAGGACTGATTGATTCTGGAATTATAGTTATCAGGGTTTTAACATTTTCCAGTATTTTCTTTTTTTCTGATCTATTTTTTATATTTTCTATCTCATTTCTGAATTTGTCATACTGTTCATTTTGATCTGGGTATTTTGAGGATAATTCATCAAGTAAAATTTCAGATTCAGAAATAAGAGCCAATGTCCCTGCTTTATTATCATATATAAGAGCTGCTTGAGCTTCGTTGAGCTTATTTTTTATTTCCTGTATTTGATTTTGTATATTAACAACCGTGTCTTCCTTTTGGTTGTCTTTTGCGCGAGTTGCAACGCTTATTACAAATACAATTATAAGCAGAAATATTATTGTTCCAGAAATTGTTTGTTTATTCGGCTTTATGTTGGAAATTTTTGAGACTCCTCGTTGCGCTATATCTTTTATTTTTAATATATGATAATTCCTTGCTTTTTTATTTTTCCATACAATTTTCACCATTTGCAATAGTTGCGCTAGTTTTGGAGTTAAGCTTGATATTAATTTTTGAATTTTTTCAAGAATATTTAAAAGAAGAGATAATATAAAAGTTAAGCCAGCTCGGAGGTATGGTTTTAATTTTTTAAAACTTTTAATCAAAGCAGATGAAGATGAGTCAAATTTTTTTGGCATTTTTTCTTGCATCTGCGCTTCTTCTTCGTCTGTATATATTAGGTCTGGCTTTTGTATTTGCGCGGCTGATTCTGAAATTTTCTGTTTTTCTTCCTTCAGATAGATTCTTTTGATTACTGCTAATCCAAATTGCTTGTTTTCTGGAGCGCGCGACAGCAATTCAGAAAGTTTTGTTAGAGCTTCTTCTAGGTCATACTCATGAGCGCTTTTTCTTATTCTTTCTTCCGAAAGATAGTCAAGAACTGATTCATTTGTGAGCACCATTGCATTTCCTATTCCAAGTTTTCCGCTTACAATATTCGTGAAAAGTTTAACTGGATTTAGAGTAGATTGCTGGGGAGAATTAAGGACATCAGATACTTTTTGATTGTGAATCAGGAACGCGTGAATATTTCCAATTGGAGCAATGTGAATTTCATCATTGCATAAGGCTACCGCGGCAATATGGATTTTATTAAGCCAATTTTTTGGCTTGGAAAGAAGTATGTCTTTTATTTTTATGTTTGCTTTTGCAAGCGCATTTTCAAACGCATATTCATCTGTTTGCGCTGGCGCATTGAAAAATTGGTCTGAAAGCTCTTGTTTTAAGATTTGAATTATTTTTTCATTATCTCTGTCTGATGCTTCTATTTCAGCGAATAAAAGCATTTTTTTGTCTTTATGTTTTTTATTTTCTGTTTCAAAAATTTTAATAGACCCTGAAGATGCCTGCTTTTTTATTATGAAATGCTTTATTAAATTAGTAGGAGATTTTTTCATATTTGACTCATGCTTATCAAGGTATTATACTACATCTACTATTATTGAACAAATTTTTTGTATGCTAGAGAACATGTTTGGATCAAAAGTGAGGGTTAAGCTTTTAAAGCTGTTTTTGGGGCAAAATGAGGAAAAAGATTATTATATTCGCGAGCTTTCAAGAATGCTTGGGGAGCACCTTAACTCTGTGAGAAGGGAGCTTGAAAATTTAGAAGAGGTGGGACTTGTTGTATCACAGGAAAAAGACAAGAAAAAATATTATTCAGTTAATCATAGCTTTATTTTAGTTCCGGAGCTTAAGGCGCTCTTATTAAAATCTCGTGAATTGAATGAGCAGCTTCTTGTTCAGCAGATTGAAAAGGTTGGAAGCATGGACTTGCTTATTTTGACAGGCTCTTTTGTTGGGCAAGCAGAATCCCCAGTTGATATTTTTATGGTTGGGCGCGTGCATAAGACAAAAATAGAAAAGCTTCTTAAAACATATTTAAAAGACAGCGGCAAAGATTTAAAATATACTGTCATGAATAAAAAAGAATTTCAGCATAGGGTTGATCTTGGAGACAGATTTATTTTTACTTTAATGAATGGAAGAAAGATTACGGTTATTAATAAGTTGGGAGTATAAAATAAGCGCTGGAAAAATTCCAGCGCTTATTTTTAGGCATGATTTATTTGATTAATATTTACGGATAATTCCAACAACACGGCCTCTTATTACGACGTTTTGGGCCATGATTGGCTTGTATTTTTTATTAGCAGGCTGTAAGCGGATATAGTTCTCTTCTTTGTAGAACTTTTTTAATGTAGCTGTGCCATCATCTAAAACAGCGACAACCATATCTCCGTTGCTTGCGTATTCTGTTTTTTCAACAATAACAAGATCTCCATCGCTTATTAAGGATTCAATCATAGAATCGCCCTTAACTTTTAATATATAGCATTGCCTGCCTTGTGCGATTTCTGCTGGAACAGCGATTTCAGCCTCCCTATTTTCAATTGCTTCAATAGGAGCTCCTGCGGTAATCAAGCCAACAAGAGGAAGCATTGTGCTTGCGTGCTCAACATACCCGTCCTGAACATTGTTATTTATTTGATCAACAATTTCCAGTTCATGTGACCGAACATTTCCTTTGCGTTTTATAAAGCCATTATTTTCTAAAAATTTAATATGCTCGTGGATAGTGGCCAGAGAAGAGACCTTAAATTTTTTCGCGATTTGTGAAAGCGTTGGAGCAAATCCATTCTTGCCTACATATTTTGTGAGATAATCAAGAATTTGCTGTTTCTTTTTTGGTAGAATTATTGTCATATGATTTATATAGTTTTTCGGCCAGAGGCCGATCGGCCTCTGGCCGACATTAATAACGATGTTATGATGTAAGTCTTATTTGCTCCCATTGCTTAAGCTGTTTAGCCATTTGCTGAAAAATTTTTTCATCCATATATTTTTGCAAGGAAGCATCGCGTTTTATTTTTTTCCAATTAGAAAGAGGCAAGCTTGAAATAGGGCATGTATGTCCTGAATTTACAGCCTGAATATTGCGCGCCATAATCAATTTTACATGTTTTACATCTCTTGCTAGCAATCTTAAAATTTCCGCGCGTTCTGAAGGCCGCTTTTCATTGTCCCAAGGAAATTTAATGCGTTTAATTATAATACTTGCTATAATAGCAGGAGTGATTGCGAGAGTAAGTTGTAATAGGGAATTAGCCATGATGTTTGTATTTATGTGTTATTAGCGACGTAAGGCGAGCGAAATGAAAAGCTTGCTTTTCATTTCCGAGCCGAGGAGCTAAATTGTTTGATATAAGTATACCCGAATAAAAACCGAAACACAAATATTAATCTGTGGATAAGTTTTATGAAAAAAATTATTAGCATTTTCGCGATATTTATAATGGTGATTGGATTATATATGGTGCGTGTTCCTGTGCTTAATGTATTAGACGAAATATCAAAGCCAGATTTGCCCGAGGCAATTATATATGAGCAAGATCAGATTAGCGGATTGCCAATTAGTGATGATAAAAAAGAAGAGCCAGCACGATCATCGTTGCCTGCTGAATATAATTTGGCAGTTCCATTCCAGTCGCAGGCGCCACATGCGAATTGGGATATGCCATATCAAGAAGCATGCGAAGAAGCTTGTTTAATTATGGCTGATGCGTATTTTGCGGGACGAGCATTGTCCGTGGATGACATGGATGATGCCATCAAAAAATTAATTGACTGGGAAATCAAAGAATTTGGATATTATGAGGACACAACCGCGCAAGAAGTCGCGCTCATTGTGCAAGGATATTTTGGCTTGTCCGCAAAGATTGATTATAATGTCACAGTGGATAATATCAAAAAGATTATATCCCAAAATAAGTTGATTATTATTCCAGCAGCTGGTAGGATACTTCCTAATCCATATTTTACTGGAGAAGGTCCTTTGTATCACATGCTTGTAATCCGCGGGTATACGGATGAATATTTTATAACAAATGACCCAGGCACAAAGCGTGGTGAAGAGTTTTTATATAAGTATGATGATTTGATAAATGCGATCCATGATTGGCCAAATGATCATGGAGGATATAAAGACAATGTTTCAGAGGATGATATGTTGTCAGGCGATAAATTAATGATTGTAGTTGACAAATAGTTTTAATAATATGTATTTATTTATAGACACAACTGAGAAAGATTCATTTGATATTGCTTTGCTTGATAAAGAGCGTGTAATCAAGAAAAAGACAGTTCAATCACACCGCAAGCATTCTGAAAAACTCTTGAAATCAATTGAGATGATGTTGAAGTCCGCGAAAGCGCGATTAAAAGATGTGTGTGGAATTCTTGTTGTCCGCGGACCTGGATCTTTCACATCTCTGCGCATTGGTGTTGCAACAGCAAATGCGTTAGCTTTTGGACTTTCAGTTCCAATTCAAGGAATAGAAAAATCAAATGATTTAAATAAGGTAGTTTCTTCATTAGATAATATCTTTAAGAACAATAAGCGCGCCACAGTTGTGGTGCCTGAATACGGACAATTACCACACATTGCATAAAAGCGGGGATGTGTTTGGTAAAAGCTATCCATAAGGGTGGCTTTTTTATATGTGGAAAAGTTGTGTAGAAATAGTGTGTTTGACAGGGTTGCGTGAATGGGACATGGTGGTGTATAATGGTAGCACAGTGGTGATAAGTGGATAAAGGTGGGGATAATTCATCTAAATTGTGCAAAACTAATGTTTATAGGCGAATACCAACATTCAATTGATAATAAAGGAAGAATGGCAATCCCTGCCAAGTTTCGTCAAAGTTTAAAAAAAGGAGCATTTGTAACGCGAGGACTTGATAATTGCTTATTCATATACACGCAAGAAGAATGGAAAAATCTTGTTGAAAAATTATCTGACCTGCCATTATCACAAGAAAAAAGCCGGGCATTTACGCGCCTTATGTTAGCAGGAGCAATGGATGTGTCGCTTGATTCTCAAGGAAGAATACTTATACCAGAATATCTTCGCAAGTTCGCTAATTTGAAAAAAGAAACAATTGTCGCAGGGCTTTACAATCGTTTAGAAATTTGGGATACCAGACAGTGGCAAATATATAAGCAAAAAACAGAAAAACAAAGCACAAAAATAGCTGAAGAGTTAAAACTCTAGGCCAAAAACAAAAATATCAGCCAAAGGCTGACCAGCGCCCCGTCGCTAAAGCTATGGAGCGTCAGCGACCTCTAGCTGGAAATAGCCTTGGCTTCAAAACTAAATCCAGTTTTTAATTATTTTTTTAGTATTGATATTTTTGTGGAGGCCTAAATAGGCCCCATTTTTTATTAGCGACGTAGGGCGAGTGAAATGGAAAAGTAATCTTTTTCATTTCCGAGCTGAGGAGCTAAATTCTCTCCCAT
>Ga0180009_10004765_pt1 | contig 14820 bp, 11 predicted proteins | sample OS_PC_MetaG_FD_123537 | JGI IMG/M metagenome (GOLD analysis project Ga0180009, IMG submission 123537) | Groundwater microbial communities from the Aspo Hard Rock Laboratory (HRL) deep subsurface site, Sweden - OS_PC_MetaG | ecosystem: Environmental > Aquatic > Deep subsurface > Groundwater...
CCATCGCCGCCAGTTCGAAAAAAAGGCCGACAGCGGCGCGACCGAACTGGTCCTCAATACACAGGCCCTGGACGAAAGCTGGCGCGTGACCCTGGAGGTGATCAAAAAACTCGAGCGGGAAGTCAGGGCGGACGGCGGCCGCCTGGCCCTGGCGGTCATTCCGACCATCACCCAGGTCTATGACCGCTACTGGGAACTTCTGCGCCAACAGCATCCGGACGCGGACACCCGGGGCTGGGACCGCTTCAGGCCCCAGGAGATTCTCCATGATTTCGCCCGCCGGCAAGGCATCCTCTACATTCCCCTGTCCCAGGCCATGGCCCGGGCGGCCAAGGAAAATGGCAAGACCTTCTATCTGGACGGCGACTATCATTTCAACGAACGGGGCCACCAGTTCGTCGCCGAGACCCTGTTCCCCGTCCTTGAATCCCTGGCCGATAAGCTAAAGCCTGCCCCCCGCGATTGATGAATCCTCCGGGCCGGAAACGGCCCCTGAACACACCGCCCTTTCCAACCGGCGCCCCACGCGTCCCGATCCCGGAACTTCCGGTCCGGGCCGCAACCCTCGCCCGGCTCATCTGAAAAACATTCGTGATATCAAACAATTGACGGTGTAGTTCGGAAATCCTCGTCAGACGGTTGACAGAGGCTCCGGAATGTCCTAAGCTGATACCTGATGTATAACCAATTGATAAGCCTTGTAAATTGTTTGACTCCGCCAGATTATTCCAGCCTGCGTCATCCCTGTGGTGACGTAGAACCTTCCTGAATGACCAATATGACCGGCTTTTTTCATCGGACAAGGCCCGGGTTCTCGTCCGTCCCGCATGTTTTCCGGCGAGGATCGGGATGGGCGAGTGTCGATGACTCGAAACGCGTGCGATCGTCCTCCGGGCGGGAAGGGCGGCGTCTGCCGGGGCCGCGCGGGGGATGGAGGTAATTTATGAAGTTCAAGAACAAGAGTTTGTGGGGGCGTCCGCCCATGAAGTCCAGCTATGACGCGGTCATTATCGGCGGCGGCATCCACGGGCTGGCCACGGCCTACTATCTGGCCAAGGACCATGGCCTGACCGACGTGGGGATCATCGAGCGCCGCTACGTGGGCTATGGCGGCACCGGCCGGAACACGGCCATCGTTCGGGCCAACCAGCGAAGCCAGGAAAACGTCAGGCTCTATTACGAAGGGCTCCAGCTCTGGCCCAGCCTGATTTCCGAACTGGACTTCAACCTGATGTTCTTCAACTGTGGCAACCTCAACCTGGCCCATGGCGAAGCGGCCATGAGCGCCTTGCGCCTCCAGGTCTCCACCGCCCAGTTCCACGGCGTGATCAGCGAACTGGTGGATGCCAAACAGTGCAAGGAACTGGTGCCCTACCTGGATATTTCCGACCGGCCGGCCTATCCGATCATGGGGGGGATGTTTCATCCGCCCGGCGGGACCATACGGCACGACGCCGCGGCCTGGGGACTGGCCCGGGGCGCGTCGGCCCGGGGCGTTCGCATCCATCAGGAGACCGAGGCTCTGGGCATCGGGGTGGAAAACGGGCGGGTCGTGTCCGTTGAGACCGACCAGGGGACCATCAAGACTCCCCGGGTGCTTATCGCCGCTGGCGGGTACAGCGTCCTGGTCGCCGGGCTCATCGGACTGCGCCTGCCCATTGACGTCCTGACCATCCAGGCCATGGTCAGCCAGCCGGTCAAACCCTTTCTCAACCACGTCGTCTCCTCCGGGGCCTATCACGTCTACTGCAACCAGAGCCTCAAGGGCGAGCTGGTCACCGGAGCCCATATGGACCCCTGGCCCAACTACACGACCCTGGTCACGGCCCAGTACATCAAGCACCAGGCCGAAGGGTTGACCGAACTGATGCCCGCGTTTCGGGGGCTCCGTTTCATGCGCGTCTGGTCAGGACTGGCCGACATGACCCCGGACATGGCCCCCATCATCGACGGCAACGATCCGGTCGAGGGGCTCTATATCGATTGCGGCTGGGGTTATTTCGGCTTCAAGTCCGGACCCGTCACGGGTCGGTACATGGCCCGCTTCATGGCCGAAGGTCGCTGTCCGGACATCCTCGAGCCGTTTACCATGAGGCGATTCAATGAGACCCGTTTTCTGGGCGAGATCGCCAGCCCGGTCTACTACGGGCCCTGGAACTGATTGGAGGAGGATCATGTCCTTTACCGTGACCTGTCCCATATGCGGCAAACGGGACCTTTACGAATTCCGGTTCGGCGGCGAAGAGCGAGGCCCGAGGCCCGACGAAGCGGGCCTGACCCCCGAGTCCTGGTGTGACTGGCTCCACCTGAGAACCAACCGGGGCGGCCCGCAACTCGAATGGTGGTACCACCATCAGGGCTGCGGGACCTGGTTTTCGATCTGGCGGGACACGCTGACCAACCGCGAGGTCCGTCCACTGGAGGAGGAATCATGAAACGACTGACCCCGTCTCCCACCTGGCGCATCGACCCGGAAATCCCCCTGACCTTCAAATACGAAGGCAAAAACATGACCGGCCTGACGGGGGACACCGTGGCCAGCGCACTCTACGCCAACGGGGTGCGCATCTTTTCCAGAAGCGTCAAGTACCACCGGCCACGGGGCCTGTACAGCCTGGACGGCGAATCGAGCAACTCACTCATGGAGGTCGACGGTCTGCCCAACGTCCGCACCGAGACGACATGGCTGCGGCCGGGCATGGTCGTCCGGCCCCAGAACGTGATCGGTTCCGCGGACTGGGACTGGTGGGGCCTGATGGACAAGCTGGACTGGGCCATGCCGGCCGGGTTCTACTACCGGGTCTTCCATAAACCGTACGACCTGTGGCCCTTTTTCCTGCGGCGCATCCGCCAGGCGGCCGGAATCGGCAAGCTGAACCCGAACTGGGAGGCCGGCCCCTTTGAGGAACGGCACCTGAACACGGACGTCTGCGTCCTGGGTGGCGGTCCGGCCGGGATGTCCGCGGCTTTGGCCGCGGCCGAATACGGCCTGCGGGTCGTCCTCCTGGAAGCCAGGCCCTGGCTGGGCGGCTTCTACGACTGGCGGGTCCGGGAGCACCCGGAGGGCGGGTCCCTGTGCGATCGGGCCCGGACCATGGCCGAATCGGTCGAATCCTGCCCCGATATCCGGGTCTTCAAACACACCTTCGTCAACGGGCTGTGGGGCGACAACAGCCTGGCCACCGCCTTCCAGGTGGGCCGGGAAACGGACGGTTTTACCGAACTGTACCTCCAGGTCCGGGCCCGGGCCATGATCGTGGCCACGGGCTGCCTGGAACGTCCGCTCATTTTCGAGAACAATGAACGGCCCGGCGTCATGCAGGCCGGCTGCGCCCACCGCCTGGCCAGAACCTATGGCCTTTTGCCCGGAAAAACCGCCGTATTCAGCGTCGGCCATGACATCGGGCTCGAAGCGGCCGCCGACCTGGCCGATCTGGGCCTCAAGGTCCTGGCCGTGGCCGACTGCCGGATGAACGGACATGATCCCGAACTGGTCGAGGCCCTGTCCCAAAGAGGCATACCCTTCATGGCCGGCTGGGCCGCCTCCCGGGCCGAGGGGGACAAGACCCTCGAAGGCGTGGTCATGGCCAGCCTGGACGGCCTGCGCAGACAGCGCTTCGCCTGTCCGATCCTGGTCGCCTCGGCCGGCCTCAGCCCGGTCAGCGGCCTGCTGGCCCTGGGGCAGGCCCGGATGAGATACGACCCGCACACCCTCTTTTTCCTGCCCGAGTCCCTGCCCCCCGGCCTGCATGCGGCCGGGCGCCTCCTGGGCTATCGGGACGCGCGTTCCATCGAGGTTTCGGGCCGGCTGGCCGGCCTGGACGCCGCCGCCGTATGCGGCGCGGACGCGGAAGCCTTGCGCGGCCCGGTCCGGGAACAATTGGCGGGTCTGCCCAAGCCGGCCAAGGGCTCCCGGGTGGTGACCGGACCGGGTCTCGATACCGGCCGCAAGAGTTTCGTCTGCTTCGATGAGGACGCCACCGTCAAACACGTCGCCCAGGCCTTCCAGAACGGCTTCGACATGCCCGAACTGGCCAAGCGATTCACCGCCGCGGGCACCGGACCGGGCCAGGGCGGCATTCCCGGCCACAACCTGCCCCTGCTCATGGCCCAGATGCGCGGGGAGGAAGTGGAAGAAATCCGGCCGACCACCATCCGGCCCCCCCTGGTCCCGACCCTGCTGGCCACCTATGCCGCCTCCCATCGGGACGTCTTCAAGCGCACCCCCCTTCACGAAATCCTGGACAGGTCCGGGGCCATCTTCCGGCGGGTCGGACCCTGGAAACGGGCACGATACTTTTCGACGGACCTCTCCGCCCGGGAAGAGATCGCCGGCGTCCATCACGACGCGGGTCTGATCGATGTGAGCACCCTGGGCAAGTTCCGCATCTTCGGCCCGGACGCGGTCCAGGCCCTCAACCGGCTCTATATCGGCGACATGACCCGCATTCCCGAAGGCAGACTCAAATATATAGCCATGTGCAATGATGACGGCTGCCTGATCGACGACGGAGTCATCCTCAAGACCGGAGAAAACGATTTCTACTTCACCACCTCCACCGGCCGGGCCGGACAGACCATCGAATGGTTCCGATATCATACCCGGTACGACCGCTGGGACTACCGTCTCGTCAACATGACCGACGCCCGTGGCGCCGTAAATCTGGCCGGACCCAAAGCCCGCTCGGTCCTGGCCGGACTCATCGAGGACGATCCGGGCCCCGAGTCCTTCCCCTTCATGGCCTGCCGGGACACCCGCCTCGGCGGGATTCCGGTCCGGATCCTGCGCCTGGGATTCGTCGGCGAACTCTCCTACGAAATCCACGCCCCCGCCTCGTACACCCGGTCCCTTTGGGACATGCTCCTCAAGGCCGGCCGGGAGCAGGGGATTCGCCCCTTCGGCCTCGAGGCCCAGAACGTATTGCGTCTGGAAAAGGGTCACGTCATCATCGGCCAGGACACGGAGATACGGACCAACCTGATCGACCTGGGACTGGGCTTCCTCTGGGACCGGAACAAGCCCGAGGCCAGGACGGTCGGCGCGTCGGCCCTGCGTTTCGCCGAGTCCCGGCCGGGCCGGCTCAAGCTGGCCGGCTTTGTCCCCGATGACCCCCGGGAAACACCGGGGGACGGCGCTGTGATCGTGGACGATCGGATTCGGGGGCACGTGACCAGTTCCCGATACAGCGACATGCTGGGGCAGTCCATCGGGCTGGCCCTGATCGAGGAGGAACTCTCCCGGCCCGGGACGCCTATCCGCATATTCGAGGCCGGACGAGGCGGCCAACTCATGGAAGCCCGCGTCGTCGACCGGCCCTTCTACGATCCGGACGGGACCCGGATGAAAGGGTGAGGTGAGGGCATGTTCAAAGCCAAACGATATTCTCCGATTTCTTTTCCGCTTCAGCCCGGTGAAACCGCCTTTCGGGACAACTGGGTCGTGATCCGCCGCTACCATGTCGAAGGCGCGGGGCCGATGCTGGTGGACCTCAGCCATCGGCCCAAGTACGACGTCCAGGACCCCGACCTCAATCGGGTTCTCCAGACCCTGGACCTGGAACCGCCCGCCTCGGTCGGGCGATGCGCCTGGCGGCGCGGATTCCTGGTCAACCGCTTGAACCCGGGCCAGGCCTCGGTCTGGCACCTGGGAGACGGCCCGGCCGACGCCCTCGCCGCTCCAATGGTTACCGAAGTCACCGACGGGCTGGTCCTGGCGGCCCTGATCGCCGAATCCGTCTTTCCGATCCTGGAAAAGGTCACCCCCCTCGACCTGCAAGACCCCCTGCGACGGCCGCCTTTTGCTATCCAGGGGCCGGTCTTGGGAGTCCCGTGCCAGATCGTGGTCATCAAACCCGAAATAACGCTCCTGGCCTGTTCTCGGGGCTACGGACAGTCCATGGCCGAAGCCCTCCTGGAAGCGGGCGGGGAATATGGCCTGGCCCCGGCCGGAGAACGGGCCTTTCACCGCGCCCTCGGCCCGGTTTCGACCTGAAGACCGGCCGGGAGGGATAGCGCCTCATGCGGGTGGCGATCTTTCAGACCCGGCCCGAGCTCATGAACCTGGAGGCCAACCTCGAGGAGGTGATCGAGAAAATCCACCGGGGACGTGAGGGAGGCGCCCGCCTGTGCCTGTTTCCCGAACTGGCCCTGACCGGGTACTTCGTCGGTCCCCGGTACCATGAAGTCGCCCTCAAAATCGATTCGCCCCAGGTCCGAAGGCTGGCCGAAGCCACCCGGGGTACAGCGGCCGTGGTCGGGTTCATCGAGGAATCGCCGAACATGAACTTCTACAACTCCGCCCTGGTGGCCGTCGACGGCCAAGTCCTTTTCACCTGTCGCAAACTCAACCTGCCCAACTACGGCGTCTTCGAGGAAGGCAAAATATTCTCCCCGGGCCGGCAGGTGCCCGTCTTCAAGATCGACGAACTGACGCTGGCCGTCTTCATCTGCAACGACCTATGGCACCCGTCCCTGCCATACCTGGCCGTCAGCCAGGAGGCCGATGTATTGATCGGCGTGATCAACTCGTCCGAGGAAGCCCTGGGCAAAGAGTTCTCCAACATCGAAAGCTGGGAGATCATCAACAAGTTCTACGCCCGGGTCTTCGGAGTTTACGGCATCATGGTCAACCGGGTCGGGGTGGAGACCTGCTCGGGCTCCAGCCACGTCCCGGGCCAGGCCGGCGAACCGGACAAACCGCAACGGTTTGACTGCCATTTCTGGGGGGGCAGCGAAATGGTCGATCCCTTCGGGCGGATCATTGCCAAGGCCGCCCACTACGAGAATGATCAAATATTCGGATACATTGAAAAAAATCTGTTGCGCCGCAAGAAGATCGCCCTGCCGTATCTCCGGGAAGACGACCCGTTTTTCACCCACCGTCAGTTGGAAAACATCCTGTTCGGACCCAAGGTCGGCCCCGGCAACTGACACGTCCCTTCCCGAGGTCCGCCCTTGATCCGCCGGACCGGGAACCCGAAACGGTATCAGACACCGCCACCCGTATTGACCCGGATATTGCGGTTAGCCCCAATACCGTTCATTTAAAAGTCATGTATGGATGCTTCGGGAAAAGGGGTCAGGAGCAATAGTGTCCGGAATGAATTATGCATTTACCCATTCCGGATCGCGAGGTTTCAATTGGTTTCAGGGTATCTTGCCGGGGAGCGTACGAAGACTTGCGAATACCCGTCCTTTGGCTTGGCCGAAGGTTATTGGGGTTGGAAACAAATCGTGCCATGGGGAGAGGTCTGTGGTCCGTCGGGCTCTTACGCCTTCAACAGATTGATAATCCTTAAGAGGCGCCTGCTGGGGAACCAGCCGTGAAGCCATGGCCGACAAGCGGCCATGGCCCCCGGCAAAAACCGTTCCGGACACTATTGCTCCTGACCCCTTTTCCCGCCCGAAATGCCTGGCGAAACCCAAAGTTGGACCGTGCTTGTTGTGCCCGCGCGTGTATCCCCGGGTACATCTGGTCAAAAAGCCGGAAACCGGCGTTGCGGCATGACGCGAGGAATGTGCCCCCCCATCTGAGGGTGCCGATTGAGGAAATAAATCGATTACCATGGATTCCCGCCTTCGCGGGAATGAAACATAACTATATGTCATTTCTGAGACTTGCCCGCCTCTGGAGGGAAGCAGGAATATATCATTTCCCTGTCGGCGCTTAATTTTATTTCAAAAGCCATTTATCAACACCCCCATCTCAGGCAGGGGTTGCCCTGAGAAGTAAGTATTCAGTGAATCGGGGCATAGAGTAATCCCGCCGCCCGCGCGGCCTTTGTCCGAAGGGCGACCCTGCCTCCGAGTCCCTTGATTCCAACATGCTGAAGGCGACAGCCGGAGTTCCGAGGCCGAAAGCCGGGACAGGGCGGTCTTGAAATGCCACCAGGCACTGGAAGGGTATGCTGAGAGGAGCAAAAGGCTTGACAGGTCCGATTGATTTAATGATTATAAATGGCGGTATAAACTATGTTCAACGCCAGTTGCGCCGTCGGACGATGACGCAAGGTTCGGGGCTCAATGAAATGACGCAGATTCTGATCGAGCAAATCGTTGAAAACATCGGGTGCAAGATCAAGATGTTGCGCACCGAAGCGGGTTATTCCCTCCAGCAGCTCTCGGAGCGGGCCGGGGTTTCGGGCGCGGCCATCCACAAGATCGAAAAAGGGCAGATGACACCGACCATTACGCTCTTGATGAAGATCGCCGAGGCCCTGGGCAAGAGGGTCGGCTATCTGATCGGTGAAGAGGAGCCGGACGATTTCGATTTCGTCCAGGGGGTCGAGTTCATTCCTCGGGAGAAGAGGAAATGTATTTCCAATGCCGATCGGACCATCGAGTTGGAACATCTGGCCCTGCGGCTCAAGGACGCCCGACTTCATGCGGGTGTTTATCGGCTCAAGCCGGGCATGAAAAGCGGTGACAAGCCGCATTCCCATGTTGGCGAGGAGTTGATTTTTCAGGTCGAGGGTTCGGTCGAGTATATGATCGAGGGCCGGAGCTACCCGTTGAACCCGCAGGACAGCCTTCATTTCCTGTCCGAACTGCCCCATGCCTGGCGGGTCTTGGGCGATACGGACTGCGTCAACATCGTGATTCTGACCCCTCCGCCGTATGGGGCCACGGAACTGGCCTGGACGAAGCGGTCTTGAGTCTTCGGGCCGGAAACCCATTTTTTGAACGGCCCCCGAGTACTGATCGACAGGAGAAGCATTTTGAACGCTGAACGTATGGCAAACTTTCAAGCCCTGTTCCATCCCCGGTCGGTGGTTTTTGTCGGGGCCTCGAACAAACCGGGGAAATGGGGTTCAATCGTCCTGGCCAACCTGATGCGGAACGGTTTCAACGGTGAAATTTTTCCGGTCAATCCCGGTGAAGCGGAGGTCCAGGGGCTCAAGGCTTACGCCCGGATCGCCGATGTGCCCGGGTCGCCCGATCTGGCGGCCATCGTCGTCCCGCCTCCGGCCGTGCCCGGCGTGATCGATGAATGCACGGCCAAAGGCATCCGGGCCGGAGTGGTGATTACCGCCGGGTTCGCCGAAGTGGGCCGGGACGGCCTGCGTCTTCAAGAGGAGATGGTCGATCGTGCCAGGGCCGGAGGGATGATTCTGGTCGGCCCGAACTGCAACGGGATTATAAGCCCGCCGGGCCGGCTGCATCTGGCCATGCCGCCCGTTTATCCGGCCGCCGGGACCATGGCCGTCATCGGCCAGAGCGGCAACGTGGCCACGTCCATCGCCCGCCGGATCATGAAACTGGGCTTTGGCCTGAGCCGGTTCGTCAGCAGCGGCAACGAGGCCGACCTGCACTGCGAGGACTATTTCCGGCACCTGGCCGAAGACCCGGAAACCCGGGTTATTCTGTCCTACGTCGAAGGCTTCCGTGACGGGGCGCGGTTTTTGCGCATTGCCCGCGAGGTCACGGCCCGCAAGCCCCTGCTCATGCTCAAGGCCGGCGGCACCGGCGCCGGGGCCCGGGCGGCCATGTCCCACACCGCGTCCCTGGCCGGTTCGGACGCGGCCTTCCGGGGCGCGGTCCGGCAGGCCGGGGTTATTCGGGCCCGGAACATGGACGACATGGTTAACATGGCCCTCGGCCTGGCTCGGCAGCCCCTGCCCCGCGGCAGACGGGTGGGCATTGTCACGGCCGGAGGCGGCTGGGGCGTGCTGGCCGCCGACGCCTGCGCCCGGGCCGGTCTGGACGTGGTCGATCTGCCGGCCGATACCCTGGCCGAGCTCGACGCCTTCATGCCGGCCTGGTGGAACCCGGGTAATCCGGTCGACTTGGTGGCCGCGCTCAAACCGGACCATCTGTGGAAGTCCCTCGAGGGGCTGCTCCGCTGCCCCGTGGTCGACGGGGTCATCATGCTGGGCATCATGCCCGCGCTGCCCTGGCGGCCGTTGCCGCCGAAAATCACCCAGGAAGAGATTAAAGAGCGGCTGAGCGATTTCCTGGCCGGCGTCCGCCGGGTTTTCGAACGCTTTGATCAGATGGCCGAGACGTACAAAAAGCCCGTGGTCGTGGCCTCGGAAATTCCCGTTGTCGGCCCGGACCTCGAAGCACGCATGGCCGAAGTGCTCGGACCCAAGGGTTACGTCTGCTACCAGACCCCTGAAGACGCGGCCACCGTTATGGCCGCCCTGGCCGATTACGCCGAATACCTCCGCGACCGGAACTGAAGCCGGAGACCGGCGGGGATCACCGAAACGGCGGGGAATACATCAGTCCGCCCTCGGTCCAGAGAGCGTTCAGCCCCCGGGGCAGACCCAGCGGCGTTTTCCGGCCGACATTGCGTTCGAAAATCTCCCCATAGTTGCCCACTTGACCGACGACCTGGACCACCCATCCTTCGCTCAGGCCCAGGGCCGCACCCAGACCCGGCTTCAGGCCCAGAAACCGCTGAACCGCCGGGTCCTGGCTCTTGAGGGCCTCGTTCACGTTTTTCGAGTCAATCCCGAACTCCTCGGCCTGGATCAAGGCGAAAACCGTCCAACGGACGACTTCGAACCAGGCGTCATCACCCTGGTCTACCGCAGGGGCCAAGGGCTCCTTGGAAATGACGTCCGGCAGGATGACGTAATCCGAAGGCTGGGGGGCCACGGCCCGCGCGCCGGCCAGCTGAGACGCGTCGGACGTCAGACAGTCGCATTTCCCGGAGAAAAAGGCCTCGTTCAATTTCAGCGTGCTTTCAAAAACGACCGGCGTGAACTTCATGTTACGCCGGCGGAAATAGTCGGTCGCGTTCATTTCGGTGGTCGTGCCCCCCAGGACGCATATCCTGAGACCGTCCAACTGGCCGGCCCGCTCGAGGCCGGATTTCCTGTGAACCATGAATCCTTGGCCGTCGTAAAAATTGACCGGAGCGAAATTCAGTCCTTCGGCCGTCTCCCGGCTCAAGGTCCTGGTTGTGTTCCGGCACAACAGGTCGATCTTTTTGGAGCGGAGCGCGTCGAAACGCCCTTTGGCCGTCAGAGGAACGAAACGGACCTTGCCCGCGTCGCCGAAAATCGCCGCGGCAACGGCCCGGCCCGTATCCACATCCAGCCCTTGCCAGACGCCTTTCTTGTCCGGCATGGAAAAACCGAACAACCCCTCATTGACTCCCGCAAGAACGTGGCCCCGGCCCTTGACCGTATCCAGGGTTTCACCGGCCCGGGCAGCGACGGCCCAGGTCGTGATCACAATAATCGCCAGGACCCATAGTGTCAGCATGCGTCGCTTCATAGTCGCAACCTCCCTGAAAGATTCATGATATAGATGATGGCCCGAGAAAGGCGAAAACCAGGGTCGTCACGGGCAGTCAGCCATTCCGGGGCATATTTCCAGAAGAGACCCGCAAAAGTCAAGACCGTTATCCGAATTCGTACTATTCAAGAATCATTCCGCTTCAGGGCCAGGCGCATTTTCCTGGAAAAAAATAGGGATAATGACCAGGCAAACGTCAACCTGACTCCATCATTGATGTGCGGTTTTTTTATCCATAACGATCCGGAGTCGGAGACATGGATTTATAAAAATGCGCAACCGATAGGTGACGATTGAAACGAGACAGGCTGGTTGACAAACACGGCCGACGTTCTATACTCGGACCATTGAATTGTCTTGGAAGCTAACAATAACCGGACCTGGAAGGGGCGGTACAAACCGAATCCGTTCGAGCAACCGGACGGGGTCGCGCAAAGGAGGCGCATATGGAACTGGATCGGGATCAACTCGTCACCCTTTATAGGTTGATGCTACGCGCGAGAAAATTGGACGAACTCATGGTCAACGGACTCAAAACCGGCAAGATGGTCGGTTTCTACCACAGCGGGCAAGGGGAAGAAGCTGTTCCGGTCGGGGCTTGCACCTTCAATCTGCGGGAAGACGACTACGTCTATCCGCACCATCGCGGCCACGCCATCGGCTTCACCCTGGCCCGAGGCGTTTCGCCCAAGACCTTCGTGGCCATGCACTATGGCCGGGTGCCGCGGGATGTCGAGGGACCCACGTCGGAACAACGGGGCATCTTCGGCATCAGCGGAACGATCGGAGGCGCCTTCCCCATGGCCCTGGGCTGGGCCCTGACGGCAAAAATGAACGCCCGAAGCCAGGTATCCATCTGCTTTTTCGGGGATGGCAGTTCCGGACGGGGTACGCTTCACGAATCCATGAACATGGCTTCGGTCATGAAACTGCCCGTGGTCTGGGTCTGCGAAAACAACCTTTACGGGCAGTGGATGCCGATCAAGGACGCCTTCCCTCGGGAAGACATCGCCGATCTGGCCCACACCTACGCCATGCCCGGGGTGGTCGTGGACGGGCAGGACGTTCTCGCCGTCCACGAGGCGGTCCGGGTCGCGGTCCAGCGAGCCAGGGAGGGGCGGGGACCGTCCCTGGTGGAGTGCAAGACCTATCGCTACCGGGCCCATGCCGAGGGCATGCCCGACGTATCCCACGCCGACCCCCGTCCGAACGAGGAGCTCGAAGCCTGGAAGCAGAGGGACCCCATCCTGCTGTTCCGGAACAAGCTGACCGAACGCGGCATCTTCGACCCGGACGAGGCCGAGCGGATCGAGGCCGAGGTCGAGGCCGAAGTATCGGCCCTGGACGAATACGCCCAGCAATGCCCCTATCCCGAAATTCAGGACCCGGCCATTCTCGATCTTCTGCTTTACGCCGGCGGGGAGGAGGTGCGGTCATGAGGGAGATCAGCTACCTGGGGGCCATCAACGAGGGCATTGGCGAAGAAATGGAACGGGACCCCAAGGTCTATGTCATTGGCGAGGATGTGACCACTTCCGCCTTCGGTATAACGCGCGGCCTGGTCCAGCGTTTCGGCCAGGCCCGGATCATCGATACGCCGATTTCGGAAACGGCCATTGCCGGCGCGGCCGTGGGCGCGGCCATGACCGGGTATCGCCCCGTGGCCGATTTCATGTTCGCCGACTTCATGTTCATCGCCGCCGACGAGATACTGCTCAAGGCGGCCAAATGGCGCTTCATCCACGGCGGAGTCCAGCGCCTGCCCCTGGTCTTCATGGCCGCCATGGGCGGGTACGCCATGATCGGCCCCGAGCACTCCCAGTCGCCGGAAGGCATTTTCATGCATACCCCGGGGCTGAAGCTGGCCGTGCCGGCGACGCCGTACGACGCCAAAGGCCTGATCAAGGCGGCCATCCGGGACGACAACCCGGTCGTTTTCCTCTATCACAAGGGGATGCTCGGTTTTAAAGGGCCGGTGCCCGAAGAGGACTACGTGGTGCCCCTGGGCCGGGCCGAGGTCAAACGGGAAGGGTCGGACGTGACCGTGGTGGCTGTGGGCATGATGGTCCATTTCGCCCTGGGCCTGGCCGAGGAACTCAAGGACCGCATCAGCGTCGAAGTCGTCGACCCGCGCAGCCTCGAGCCTCTGGACATCGAGACCATCGTGGCTTCGGTCCGCAAGACCGGCCGGGTCGTGGTGGCCGACGAGGACACCTCCCGCTGCGGACCGGCCGCGGAAATCGCCATGCAGATCATGGAACAGGCCTTTGACGACCTGGACGCGCCCATCAAACGGATAGCCGCGGCCAACTATCCCATCCCCGCCGGCCTCATGGAACGCTTCGTCCTGCCCCAGCCGGCGGACCTGAAGGCGGCCATCGAAGCCTTGGCCGGGTAGATATGGCGGGTCAGGCCCCGCCCCGGTAAAAAGCCAGCCGCCGGGCCCGGGGACGAAAGGTCTGGACGAGCGCTTCCCGCTCGGCCGGGCTCATGGGTTCCGGGACCCGGCCGGCCAGGGCCAGTTCCATGACTTCGACCGGCAGCCCGCAGCCCACGACCAGATGGTCCACGGGCTGGGCCAGGGCGAACCGGAGCAGCCGGTCGGCCGTCAGGCCCCCCTCGGGCGAGACATAGTGGGAGCCGCCCAGGGCCTTCATGCCGATAACGGCCGCCCCGCGTTTCCGGGCCGCGGCCACTGTCAGGTCCAGAAATCCGCCCAGACAGGCCTCGGCCGGATTGACCGGCAGCAAGACCGCATCCACCGGCCATGCCTCCACGGCCCGGGTCAGCAGGTCCGGATCGTGGTGGCCGGTCACGCCGATGAAACGGACCCGGCCGGACTGCCTGGCCTCGACGAAAGCCTCCAGGGCCCCGCCCGGCCCGGAAACGGTCTCGAACTCCCCGGCGGTCCGCAGGTCGTGAATCTGCCAGAGGTCCAGGTAGTCCAGGCCCATGATCCGCAAGGTTTGTTCCAGGTCGGCCAGGGCCGCGTCCCGGGTCCGGCCGGCCGATTTGCTGGCCTGGAAGACCCCGGCCCGGACCTCCGGCCTTTCCCGCCAGACCGATCCGTAATAGGACTGGCTGCCGGCGTAGGCCGGGGCCGAATCGAAGTAGGTCAGGCCCTGCTCCAGGGCCTCGATGATGACCGACGCGGCCTCGCCCTCCCGGCCCTGCGTCCGCAATACCCCTTCGCCGCCCAGGCCGACCCGTGTCGGTCTCTCTCCGCCGGCCGTGCAAAGCTTGGACATACACGCATCCTCACTGGCTCCGTCAACCGGGCGCCTTACTTTCTATCATATCGCGGCCTGGCGCCGGTGCAACCGGGATGGCCCGATTTTCCCCTTACAGGGAGAAGCCCAGGGTGAACAGGGCCGTGTTTCCGACCACGTGGATGGTCATGGGCACGACCAGATTGCGGTACCGCTCATAGGTCAGGGCAAAGACCAGCCCGCCGGCGGTCTGGACCGGGACCGAATTCAATCCCGGTTGATGGGCCAGGACAAAGATCAACGTGCTCCCGATAACCGCCGCCCAGGCCCCCCAGCGGCGCAGGAATCCGAAGATGAGGCCCCG
>Ga0180009_10004766_pt1 | contig 14817 bp, 9 predicted proteins | sample OS_PC_MetaG_FD_123537 | JGI IMG/M metagenome (GOLD analysis project Ga0180009, IMG submission 123537) | Groundwater microbial communities from the Aspo Hard Rock Laboratory (HRL) deep subsurface site, Sweden - OS_PC_MetaG | ecosystem: Environmental > Aquatic > Deep subsurface > Groundwater...
CCTCACCATGGACTCCAACGTCGTCCACACCAACTCCGGCGGGGGTGTCAACGCCTCGAGCTGCACCCTCACCATGGACTCCAACGTCGTCCACACCAACTCCGGCGGGGGGATCTGGGTCACCAACTCTAGCTTCACCATCACCAACAGCATCATCCACTCGAATGGCACAAGTGCTCCGTTCTATGGCGGGGTGTACATCGCAGCGCCTGGAAATCCTCACGTCTTCGCCCACAACACTGTGGTCGACAACATCACAGCCGGCGCAGGAATTCATGCAGGAGTGGAGTGCGGCAACGCGGTCGAGCTAATCAACTCGATCGTCTACAACAATGAGAACGACGCCGCGGCGGGCAACGCCTGCACCTACACGGGCTGCTGGCTGTGGTCTGATGCGGACCCGGACCTGGATCCAACCACGCGCAAGCTAAACGGCACCTCTGGGTGCATTGGCTTCAGCCCGGCCTATGGCCCCGTGACGCTGGATATCGACGGCGAGCCGCGGGACCCTGTAAATTCCGACACGGGCGCGGACGAGTACTATCCGTAGCCCCCACGCAACCCCCTCGCCCCCGCACCCTTGGCGGACTAATACTATCCGTGATCACGACGGTTTTCGAGCCTGTCTAACTATTTGGGCAACCCCCCTTTCGATCCTGCCGATAACTGTGATAGAGATTTTTTCCTACGGGAGAATTGTGATGAATATGAGGCTTGGGCTGTTGGGCATGATGCTGACTTTGGGTGGGATTGCGGGCGCGGGGTGTGGCGGGGAGCAGCGTTGTAATGATCACTCGGAGTGCTTGACCACGGAGCTTTGTTCGGACGAGAGCCTCTGTGTGAACAATCCGTGCTTCAACCGGGTGGAGGGGGACTTTGTGGAGTGTGACGGGGACGACGCGGTGACCTGCGACGCTTCGCAGATGCCGGTGGTGTTGGCGTGCGGGCAGTATGGCTGTACGGCCGGGGCGCTGGGGTGTGCGGACTGTGTGCCGGGGTCGGGGGAGTCCTGTGACGGGAGCGACGTGGTTGCGTGTGATGAGCATGGGCTGGTGGAGAGTCGGGAGTTCTGCGCGACGGGGTGCGAGGAGCTCGCGGGGGGGGCGGCCGCGTGTGAGAGCTGCGAGCCGAGCACGATTGCCTGTTACGGAGATTTTCTGGTGACCTGTGACGCGGCGGGCGGCTCGACGAGCGAGAGCTGTGCGCACGGGTGCAGCGCCGCGTCGTGCAACGATTGCACGCCCGAGGCGGTGAGCTGCGACGCCGAGGACCTGGTGACCTGCGGCCCGGACGGGACGGAGGCTTCGCGGGACACGTGCCCCTATGGCTGTTCGGAGAGTCGGCAGACGTGTAACGACTGTTATCCGGACGACCTGGCGTGCGTGGGTAGTGACCTGGTGACCTGTGGGCCCCTGGGTCTGCCGGTGCAGACGGACGCCTGCACCCACGGGTGCGACGTTGAAAACGACCGCTGTTACGATTGCGTGCCGGGCACGACGGCCTGCGAGGGGGATGATCTCCTGGAGTGTGGGAGCGATGGCGTGGTGGCCAGCCAGGTCACCTGCGGGCACGGGTGCGATCCCACGCGGGAGGCTTGCAACGATTGTACGCCGAACGCGGTGACCTGCGTGGGGGACGACCTGGTGACCTGCGGCAGCGACGGCCTCGTGGCCGATACCCAGAGCTGCATCCTGGGGTGCAACGGTACGGCGCTGCGGTGCAATATCTTTCAGCCCACGGGGCTGGACTGGACGGACGTGACGGCCGGCACTGTGCCGTTGGTGGTGCCGCAGTTCCAGACGGCGCTCATCGACACAGACGCGGAGGTGATCTGGGTCAACGGCACTCCGCTGGGCGGGTTCGCCTCGCACACCGCCAACTGGGGGGGGTTCACAACGGGTTGGGTGGTGAGCTTCAGCTACGTGGACATCCAGGGGGAGGTGCACATCGAAGGCAGCCAGCACATCGCCATCGTGGCGCGGACTACGATCGTGGTGGCCGCGCGGGTGGATGCTGCCGCCCACCTGGACATCCCGGGTCCCGGGGGCGCCGCGCCCGGCGGTTTCCATCCGGGCGATGGCGGGGATCCGACCTGCACCACCGTCGGCACTGGTGGCGGTGGGGGGGGCGGGCACGCCGGGCTGGGAGGCAACGGCACCCCCGTCGGCGGATATGTCTTCGGCGCGGGCGGACCGGTGATCAGCGACTGGCAGCTCAACCCGCTGGTGGGCGGAGGCGCCGGCGGTAGCTGCGCCCTGTTCGGCGGCATCGGCGGCGCGGCCGGTGGGAACCTGCTCATGGCGGCCGGGGAGAGCATCGATATCCAGGCCGGCGGTTACCTCGAGACGTCGGGCGGCGGCGGGCGGGACGCCTCGGGGGGCGGCGGCGCGGGGGGGCTCATCAGCCTCGAGGCGCCCACGGTAACCGTTGGCGGAACGCTACACACGCGCGGCGGCGGGGGCGGGTGCTACCAGGGTGTTGGAGCGGACGGATGGTTTGGCGGCAGTGGCTGCGAAACATCCACCAACGCCGCTGACGGCGGCAATGGCGGCTACGGCGGCAGCGGCCCCGGTAGCCTGGCCGGCGAGCCTGGTGGGCCCACGTCGAACAGTGTCGGAGCGGGCGGTGGGGGTGCCGCCGGCTTCATCGTGATTAACGTCGGCCCGGCGCAGGGATCGCCGGCGTTGCCGGGCGTGCTGATACCGAACGTAAGCAGCGGGGCAGTGTACCTGGGGAACATCACGCCGGAGTAGCCCGATTCCTGCGAAGGGGGCAACGGCGCCCCGAACAGCGAACCGATCAGATGGGGCGGAAGAGCTTGTCGCGGTAGTACTGGAGCTCGGCGATTGATTCGCGGATGTCGTCCAGGGCGCGGTGGGCCTCTTTTTTGGGGAGGGGCGGGAGGTCGGGGTACCAGCGGCGGGCGAGCTCTTTGATGCTGGAGACGTCAATGGTGCGGTAGTTCAGAAAGGCGCCGAGCTTGGGCATGTAGCGGTTGATGAAGATCCGGTCCATGTAGACGGAGTTTCCGCAGAGGGGGGAGTCGCCTCGGGTGCAGAAGTCGCGGAGAAACGCGAGGGTGCGGCGCTCGGCGTCGGCCACCGACAGGGTGGAGGCTTTGACGCCGGCGGTGAGGCCGCTGTCGCCGTGGTGCTCGGTGCACCAGGAGCCCATGTCGTCGAGCACGCTGTCAGGCTGGTGCACGATGAGGTCGGGGCCCTCGCCCAGGATGTTGAGATCGGCGTCTGTGACGAGGGTGGCAATCTCCAGGATGTGGCGGCGCTCGGGGTCGAGGCCGGACATCTCGAGGTCGATCCAGATCAGCGCCGGCAGGGGCTTGTCGGCCGCGGCCTGCGCGACGTCGTTGTTCGTGTCGGGGGTGTCGGGGGCGTTGGTGCTCATGCCCGACATCATAGACACAAATCGCGCGCGGGGCTACTGGCCCAGGCGGCGCAGCGCGAGGGCGAGGTAGCGCTTGGCCTCGGAGTGGTTGGGGCGACTCTTCAGGATGCGGCGGTAGGTGGACGCAGCGGCGGCGTACTGGCCGAGCTTGAGCTGACTGTTGGCGAGCACGAGCCGGGCTGACGTGCCGCCCCCGGCGGACACGGCCAGACGGGCGCTGCGGGCCGAGTCGGCGTAGCGGCCGCGCTGGAAGGAGAGTTGGGCGAGGCCGGTAAGGGCGCGACCCCGGTAGCCGCGGATCTGCCCGGCCTCGAGCAGGGACTGTCTGGCCGCGGCCCAGCGCCCGGCCGCCATGTGGCCCCGCGCGGCCTTGAGCAAGGCCTGGGCGCGCTCCTTCTGAGATTTGCGGGTGACCTTGGCGCGGGCCATGGACCCGTTGGCGCCGCCGTCGGGGTTGCCGTTGCCGGACATGACGGGGGGCTCCACCACGCCGGCTTGGGTTCCGGCGTCGGAGCCGGGCGTGCCGGGCGCGGGGTGCATGGAGTCGGGTCCGACCCGGCGGCGACGGCGGCTCGACGACCGCATGGCGTGTTTGCCGTCAGGGCCGTGTGGGCTGACGGTGCCAGCTTTTGTATGGGGGTTGGAGTCCGGATCCATGGCGCTACCCTGCGCGGTGGTCGGGTTGCCCTTGCCGCCGGCGTTGGCGGCCGGGTCCTTCCAGGGGCGCACGACCAACAACAGCCCCACAACGAGGATCACCGCCAGGCCGGCCAGGGCGAGGTACAGGGTGCGTCGCCCGCGCTGCTGGTGGCGCTCGACGATGAGGGTGGTGGCGTCCTTGCGCTTGAACGAGCCTCGCGGGGCGCCTCCGGGCAAGGACATCACCGACGCCGGGATGGGCTCCAAGGGGTGGCCCAGCAGCTTCTCGTTGACCCGCTCGAGCACCAGGGCCACCTCACGCATGGACCGGGGTCGCGCGTCGGGGCTGGCCGCCAGACAGCGCATGACCACTGTCGAGAGCTCCTCGGGGATGCCCACCCGTCGCTTGTCGATGGGCTCGATGGGCACCTGCAGCTTCTTTAAGAGCACCTCCTTGGCGTTGGTGCCCGTGTGCGGCGGCTCGCCGCAGAGGATCTCGTAGAGCAACACCCCGGTGGCGTAGACATCCGAGCGCGCGTCTGCGGGTTGGCCGGCGGCCTGCTCCGGGGCCATGTACTCGGGGGTGCCCAGGGTGGTGCCCGGCCGGGTGAGCATCTCCTCGGGATCCGAGGGGCCGAGCTCCTTGGCGATGCCGAAGTCGAGGATCTTCACCTGCTCGGTGCCGCCGCTACGCGGCACGAGGATGATGTTCTCCGGCTTTAAGTCCCGGTGCACCAGCCCGGCCTCGTGGGCGGCAGTCATGGCGCTGCAGATCTGCAACCCGATGTCCACGGCCTCGCTCAGGGACAGGGCGCCGCTGCGCTCGAGCGCCTCGGATAGCAGCCGCCCCTGGAGCAGCTCCATGACGAAGTACAGGCGGTTGTCGTCGGTGACGCCGAAATCCGTGACGTCGGTGATGCCGCGGTGATCGATCCGCGACGCGACCCGGGCCTCGCGCTTGAACCGCGCCACCACGTCCTTGGACCTGCCGTAGCCCCGGTGCAACACCTTGACCGCTACGCGTTTGCCGATGCCCTCGTGCTCGGCCTCGAAGACCTCGCCCATACCGCCCTCGCCCAGCTTTTTGCCGAGGCGATAGCGGCCGCCGATCAGGGGCTCCTTGTCATCCTCGGCCCGGGCTTCGGCCGCGGCGACGAGGGCCTCGGCGCGCGCCACGGCCTCGGGGTCATCCAGCACCGCGGCCTCGGCCAGGAGAGTCTCGAGCCGCTGCCGATGCTCGACCCGCTCGACGGCAAAGAGGTCCGCCACAAAGGAGCCCACCCGGTGGTTGTCGGTGCCGGGCCAGTTGGTGGACAAAAACCGCCCCAGGGCCGCGCTCATCTCCTCGGCGGACTGAAAGCGATCCTTGGGGTCCGCCGCGAGGGCCTTCATGACCAGCTCGTCGAGCTTGGGGGGCACCCGCCGGGTGTGCTCCCGGGTGGATGGAACTTCCGGGTTGTTCGCGCGCTCGGTGATCTCCGCGGCCTGGTCGCCCTTGGACGGAAAGAGGCGCCGCCCGGTGAGCAGCTCCCACAGGACCACGCCCACGGCGTAGACATCCGTGCGGCCGTCCAGGTCGTCGCCGCGGGCCTGCTCGGGCGACATATAGGGCACCTTGCCAAAAACCAGCCCCGGGGAGGTATGCTCGAGCTTGATGGCCGAGTGGGCCAGGCCAAAGTCCATGACCTTGGTTTCGCCCGAATAGGTGGCCATGACGTTGGGCGGGCTGATGTCCCGGTGCACCAGGTGCAGCCCCTCGTAGGAATGGGCGTAGGCCAGGGCGCGGCAGACCTCCTTGAGCAGGTGGATGGCCACGTCCACGGGGAAGGCCCGTCGCACCTCCACGCAGCGGTTCCAGATGGACCGCAGGTCCTGGCCTTCGACGTACTCCATGGCGATGTAGGTTTCTTCGTCCACCTCGCCCACGTCGAACACCTGCACCAGGTTGCCGTGGGAGAGGCGCACCATGACCTTGGCCTCGTCCATGAAACGACCGCAATACTCCGGCGTGGCGAGGCTCGGCAGCACCACCTTGAGGGCGCAGACCTTCTCCATGCCCCGGGCCCCGGAGGCCGCGAGGTACACCGCCCCCATACCACCCTCGGCCAGCTCAGCCAGGAGCTTGTACTTGCCGAACCGTCGGGGGAATGTCGAGTCTGACGTCATGGCGGGGGCATACACCTCATCCCTGGTCTAGAACATACACCAGAGATGATCCCCAGCCAATTTTTTGCGGTCCGCCGGGCCTCCGCGTCCTCGGCTCCGCCGTCGCGGACGCTCCGAGACTGGTGTATACTTCCGCGCGTGCTCATAGGTATTGCCGGCTTTCCCCTAGAAACAAGATAGGGTATTCTATTACCGCCTCTGATGGGCCGTCGGGACAATGATTACATGCCGAACCTCCTGCTGACGTACAAATGCAACCGGAACTGCCCCTACTGCTTCGCCCAGGAGCGGCAAAATGCCCTGAATCCGGACGATCCGGGGATCATCTCCTGGAAAAACCTCGTCATCGCCGCCAACTACTTTGAGGAGGCCAAGGACCCGCTCATTTCGGTGCTCGGTGGCGAGCCCACCATGCACCCGGAGTTCATCAGCATCTACCGGTATCTGTTGGCGCGCAAATTCACGGTGAAGATGTTCTCCAACGGCATGATGAGCCACGAGAAGATCGAGGGACTGCTCGCGGCGCTGGTGCCCGACCGGAGCCGCTTCATCATCAACGTCAACCAAGAGCGGGACCGCGCGGGCCACGAAACCAAAATGCAGGGCCAGTTCTTTTCGGAGCTCGGCATGGCGTGCAGCCTCAGCTTCAACCTGTTCCGCCCCGATCCCGACATGGATTTTCTGCTCGACATCATCGGGGAGTACCAGCTCCGCCCGCGCATTCGCCTGGGGCTGGCCCACCCCATCGCCGGCGAGCCCAACGAATTTATCTCCCCCGAGCAGTACGGCGACATTTCCGAAACCATCGCGCAGTTCTCCAAGCGCTGTGACCACCAGGGTGTGATCCTGTCGTTGGACTGCGGCTTCACCCTGTGTGACTTCACCGACGCGCAGCTCGGCATGCTGCTGCGGTCCAAAGCCAACCTGAAGTTCCGCTGCGGCCCCGTCATCGACATCGGGCCCGACCTGAACACCTGGGCGTGTTTCCCCCTGTCCAAGCTCCGCCCACAGCCCCTCGAGGCGTACCCGAGCCTCTCGGCGCTCCGGAAGTTCTACGCCAACTTCATCGTGGAAGAGACCCGCAAGCGCGGCTTCGCCGGCGTCTACAAAAAGTGCGAGCCTTGCCGGTACCGAAAGCGCGGCCAGTGCCACGGGGGTTGCCGCTCCTACGCCTTTGAGGAGAAGAACTGATGGTCATCATCCTCAAGATGAGCACGGCCTGCAACGGCACCTGTGTCTACTGCTCGGCGTACAAGGACAAACCCCAGCACCTCTCCCTCGAGGTGGCCGAGCGCGTGCTCGGGCTCGCCGCGGAGTACTTAAACGCCGACCCGCGCGGCCACGTGAACATCATTCTGCACGGGGGCGAGCCCCTGCTCCGCTCGCGCCGGTTCTACGCCGCCTTTGACCGGCTCATGGACGAGCAGCTCGGCGCGCTGCGGCCGCGGCTCAGCATGGCCATGCAGTCCAATCTCACGCTGCTGACGCCGGAAAAGGCCGCGGTGCTCAAGCCCATCCTGACGCGCCCCATCGGCACCTCCTACGACATCTATCCCGAGGTGCGCGGCGTCAAGGGCTGCCTCTCCCTCGACGAGCGGTGGTACCGTGCCATTCACGTGGCCGAAGCGGCGGACATCGACACCGGAGTCGTCTACGTGGTGCATTCGAAGGCCGTGGAGAATACCGAGCGGGTGTGGACGTTTTTTCGCAACCATCCGTGGGTGCCCACGGTGCGGTTCAACCCGCTGTACGCCGAGGGACTCGGTAAAAGCGACGACGTCACCGAGCTCGGCATCACCGCCGAGCAGTGGGGCGAGTTCCTCATCCGCGGCTGGCGATTGTACGAGCGGGACGGCTACCGTCCGTCCTTTGCGCCCTTTAATGAATACTTCGGCGCACACGTGAGACGCGAGCCCCACCTGATGTCATGCTCTCACAAGGGCATCTGCAGCCACTCGCACCTGGGGGTTGATCCCGACGGCTCTCTGTACACCTGCGGCCGCTGGTCCGACACCGCGGAGTTCAGCTACGGCACGGTGTTCGACACCGACCGGGAGGGGATCCTGAACTCCGAAGTGCGCCTGCGACTCGGCGAGCGCAAAGACCTGCTGCGCGCGGGGGAGTGCAAGGAATGCCAGTGGTGGGCCTACTGTCACGGGGGCTGCCCCAACGACGCCTACCTCGAGCACGGCACCGTGCAGGCCCGCACCAAGTGGTGCGCCGGCTACCTGGCTTTTTTCGAAGAATGCCTGCGCCCCCTGGGAGAGCCCGTGCGCAGCGAGGAGGAGCGGTAGATGCCGCAACCCGACGACCTCACCGTGAGCGTGCCGTTGGCCTTGGCCCTGGCCGGGGAGCTGGACGGCATGACCCTGCACCTGCGCGTAGAGGACTGCGCTGCCCTGCTCCGGGTGGCCGAGCAGCTCCCCTGGCAGAATGTGCACCGGGTGACCCTGCCCTCCATAGAAGACTTCGAGTCAGTCCAGGACTACTCCCGCAGAGCCCACTGGAATTTGTGGTGGCCCGAGCGCGACATGGGACGGCTGTTGGACCTGGCGCCCACCCTGCGACGGCGCACCGTGACCCTTTGGGTGGCCCCGGACGACCCCGACCTGCACAACAAGCTGGCGGTGGGAGAGTCGCTCTCGCTGCAGATGGCCGTGCCCCTGGCGGACCCGGACTGCATCGACCTGGCGGACTTGAACAGCCTCGTCTCGTACGTGTTACTCACCGGCGCCACCCGCACGGTGCACATCGAGCCCCTGGCGTCCATGGTAAACACGGCCGCGGGCCGCGAGGAGCAGACCCTTTGGGACGTCGCGAACGAGAGCGTGCGTCACAACCTCTTTGTGGATGACGCGGGGCAGGTCAGCGTCTCGGCGCGCCTGGCCCCCACGCACCACTTCGGCACCCTGGCTGACCTCGCGGACGGCAGCATCAAATCCTCCGCCGCCTACCAGCGGCTACACGGCTACACCGAGGGGCTCTTTCGGAGTCAGTCAGTGTGCTCCACCTGTCGGGCCTATCCCCTGTGTGGAGGGTGGCTGCGTTATGCGGATCCGGAGTACGACTGTGAGGTGTGGCAGCTGGTGATCAACTCGCTGCAGGACGCCGTGGGCGAGCGCGAGGCGGCAAAGGCCCTGACGCAGAGGCCGGTTGAGACCGCCCGTGAGCGGACTCCTCAACGGCGCTGATCCGCGGCGGATCCGGCCCAAGACCGGTGCTTCCGAGATTCTATGGGCCTTGGCAGGTCGTGGCGTTGAGGGGGCGGTTGGAGTGCCGACGGGCGATCTTCAGCAGCTCGGCGGTGGTGCCACGCACGTACAAGCACAGCCGCCCCCGGGGCAACGACAACCAACGCGGGGTGGAGCGCACCAGGTCGCCGAAGGGGCCCAGCTTGGTGAACTGACCCACCACCCCGGTGAAGCCCTTGACCTCGCGCGGGGCCAGATCGGCGGGTAACAGCGCCAGCGCCTCGCACTTCTTGCAGTCGTCCAGCCAGTCCCCGAGGCGCCGGGGAGCGAGGCCTCGCACAGCCGCCGATCCCACACCCCTGCGGATGCGCTGCACCAGGTCTCGCATCCCGAACACGACCATGGAGGTCAAGAGCTCGGTTCGCGGGAGGCTCACGTCGCGGTACCGCGAGTCGGGCGTATTTTCCATCAGGTGGTCCATGGCCCACTGGAGCTGGAACTGGTTGTGGATGCCGATGGACCAGGAGTCGCGCCCCTTGGCCAGCACATAGTAGTCGCGGGGGAGATTCTTCTCGGCGGGATTGTACTTACGCCACAGGTAGGGCTTGGTGGAGTCCACCAGCACCCAGCCCTTGGCGGTGCGCACCTCCAAAAAAACGTGGCCCTGGTAACTGCCTCCACCGGTGCCCTGTCGTTTTTGTACGGCCCAATCCTTTTGGATGGCCTCGATGAAAACCGTGGGCAGCCCCGCGGCCCGAAAGAGCGTGGCGAGCACGAGGCCCCAGTCGCCGCAGCCCGAGTAGTTCCGCTTGGCAAAGAGCTCAGCCGCTGTGCGCCGGCGCAGGACTCCGCCTTTGTCGCCGCGGAAGCGCTTGTGATTGGCGCGCATCCACTGGTAGATGCGCCGGATGGTCTGCTCCGCGTCAGCGCCGCGCAGGCGCACGGCCAGCCGACGCATGGAGGCGCTGGGCACGGTCTGCCGGCCGGGCTTGAGCCAGTCGGCCGGGGGCACCGACGTCGTCGGTCGGTTTTGCACGGTGGGAATACACGCCGTGGAGAGCACCCCGGCCGTAAGCGCCCCTGCGACCACCCAGGACAACCCTGTACGGCTGAACCACATCACAAAACCTCCACTCCCGAGCATGAACCGATTAATACTTCACCACCAGCTTGGTTACCATGACGGTGTCCCAGGGGTAGATGTGCCACGGCGATCGGCTGTCGAAAGCCACGTCGAGCACCTGCTGCAGGCTGAGGGCTTTGTAGACCTTGAACATGAGCGAAAAGCTCTCCAAAAAGCGATAGTCTCCGAAGTCCCGGAACCGGGGCTGGATATACATGGTGTTGGCGATGGTGAGCCACTTGGTGATCAGCAACCGGAAGCTCACGTAGCTGGTCCAACGGTGGTACTTGGTGACGTCCGGGTGGGGATCGGCTTCGTCCACGTCGGACAGCTCCTCGTACTCGAACATGTACCCCGTGCCCACGAACAGCTCAAATTTTTTGTGCAGCACCACCGCCACGCGCACGCCGGCCCCCACGAGGGTCCGGATGATCTGGGAGTTGAACTCGTTGAACTCCACCTGGGCGAACAGCTCCGAGCCCACCCGCCGGTGCCACATGGCCGGCCAGCGCAGGTGCGCGAAGCCCTTGTTGTCGTAGCGCGCGTCCGTGGCCACCCCGTAGTTGAAGGAGAGCTGCAAAAAGGGCGTGTGCACCCCGTGGTGGTAGGCGATCTTCCCCGCAAGATTCGTGGAAAAGTAGTTGCTGTTCCCGGTCTGCCAGGTCACGCCGCCCAGGAGCCAGCCGTGCACGCCGTCCTTGGAAACCGCGGGGCGCATGGCCTCGGTGTTGATCTGCGCCGCGGCGACTCCACCGACCGCCAGCCAGCCCAACACGAGTCCCAGCACCAGTCCCACGCGGGCCGTCCGGGGCAGGGGGTTGCACGATCCAAACATCAGGGGGACTCCTTTGCGCCGCTTGCATCCAAAAACTCGCGGCCCAGGGTGACACAAATAAACGGGGCGATCAATCCCACTCGGGACGGCGCGGGAGGGAGCAAACAAAGAACCGCTGCCCCTGACCGGGGGCGGTTTGCTCGTGATACAGTCGGTGCCATGCGCTCTGTGGACGAGACCTCCGGCGACCCACTGGCGCCCTGGATCGGGGGCGCGGTGTTTCTGGTGACGGCCGGTCTTTGCGTGGCCCTGGCCGCACCCGCGGGCCATTGGCTGGACTCGGCGGAGTTTGCCGCGGCCGCCTGGGAGCTGGGCAACGCGCACCCGCCCGGGCATCCCCTGGCGATCCTGCTGGGCAAGGCGACGACCCTGGTGCCTCTGGGGGGCATCGCCTTCCGGGTGAACTGTGCCTCCGGCATCGCCCTCGGGGTGGCCGCGGTGCTGCTCCTGTTCACGATCCACCGGATGGCCCACCACGCCTGGACCTGGTTGCAGCCCGAGGCCGAGCCTCTGCCGCCCGGTATTTCCTGGACGCTGTCGGCCACCGGCGCCCTGGGTTTTGCCCTGGGCTACGCCGCGCTGTACCAGGGCGTGCGGGCCGAGGTCTACGCCCTGAACCTGGCGCTCAACCTCGGCGTCCTGCACCTGGTGGTGCGATACATCGTCACGCCCCGGGCCCGAGACCTGGTGGCGGCCGGTCTGCTGCTGGGACTGGGCCTGTGCAACCACCACCTGCTCACCCTGGCGGTGCTGCCCGCGGCACTGGTCGGAGTGGCTTTGGTGCGCGAGCGACCCTGGAAAAAACGCCTGGCCCATGTGGGCTTCGCCGCCGGCGCGGCCGCGCTGGGCCTGGTGGTATTGGCGCAGCTTCCGGTGCGCTCCAGCCGAGCCCCCGAGATCAACTGGGGCGCGCCCCACACCGCGCAGCGCTTTGCCTGGACCGTCTCGGCCAAGCTCTTTTCCCGCACGGCGGAGCGCTCATTGCGTGGCGCGCCCTCGAGCCGGGTGGCGGCCCTGGCCACGGCCACCGTCGAGGAGCTCAGCCCGGGCTTCGTCTTGGCGACGCTGGCCGGGTTGGTGATCCTGGGAATGGTTCGGCGACTACGTCCGGTGGCGGCACTCGTGGGCCTCGCGATCCTGGGCAACGGCGGCGCCGCGGTGCTGGCGGGCTTCGAGGCCGACAACCCCGACTCTCTGGGCTACGTGTTGCTGTTGCTGGCGCTTCTCTCCGGGCTGGCGGCCATGGCCATCATGCTTGGGCTGGCCGCGTTGCGCCGCCATCGTCTCGGTCGCGTGGTGTCACTCGTGACGGCCGTGGCCCTGGCCTTGACGCCCCTGCTCAGAGCCTCGGCCGCCTCGCGGCGGGTGGATCTGCGCCAGGCCTACGGCGCCCAAGAGACCGCCCATTTCCTGCTGGACAGCCCACCGCCCGGGGCCTTGCTGCTCACGAGCTACTATCAGACCGGGTTCGGCGTGTGGGCGGCACACCTGCTGGATGGCGCCCGACCGGACGTGGACCACGTACACCGCAGCTACCTGGGCCAGCCGGGGTACGTGGCCAACGTGATCCAACGCCACCGGCGCCTGGGGCGGCTGCTGACCGGACTGCATCGCCCGGGCGACCTCGGCTACGCGCGGCTGCGCGCGGAAGCCCGGCGCCGCGCCGTGTTGTTCGAGTTCGACGATGACACCTATGGGCCGGCCCTGATCCGGCACAGCGCGCCCTACGGTCCACTCTACCGCGTCCTGCCCCCAACTTCGCGCGGGGCAGACCCAAGCTTCCAGCTGGCCTCGCGACGTCAATGGCGACAGTTGGAAGCGCGGCTCGCCACCACCGCCGCAGATCCCCTGACCCGCATGTACCTCCTGTGGGCCTACTACCTCCAGGCCCGCTATCACGTGCGACGTCGCGACTGTCCGGCCGCGCGCCCCAGCTACGAAAAAGCGCGCACGCTGGGCAACCCCAAGGACCCGGCCCTGGTGAAGCTCGCCCGGCAATGCCGCTTCTGATCGTCGTTGGGCCCGGCCAAGGGCTAGGGTTGGAACAGCAGCAGGGTCTGGTTGAGTAGGTCGATGGGCCGGACCTGCCGGACCACGGGGGGGCCACCCAGGAAGCGCGCCTCCACCCGCACGCAGCGCGACGGAAGCACGCCGCCGAAGTGCAATACCGGGGAGTCCTGGCCGCCGTTGCCTCGGCCGCCATTGACCTCCCGGGCCGCCCAGAGGGACTGGTTGGCGCAATCGCGCAGCAGCACCACGCTGCCCAGCGCCGAGCGATTGCAGTCCACTCCGTTGCCAAAGAGCAGCACGCGGAGGTGACGCGGATTCTGGGCCCGGCCCGCCGAGGCGGGGCGCGTGAGGGGGTTCATAAACAGGAGGTGCCCACCGTTCCGGCTGGCAATGAGCAGGTCCAGATCGCCGTCGTTGTCCACGTCCGCGAGCAGGGCCGAGTCCGGGCTGAATCCGCCGGGGCTGACCAGCAGGTGCTCCTGGGTGATGGTCTCGAAGTCGGGCACGCCGTCGGCGTCGACATCCCCGCGGTTGAGCTTGAACACCACGTCGAGGCGATCCCAAGCCGGCATCGTGTAGTAGACCAGATCCAGCCGACCGTCGAGATCCACATCTCCCCAGGCCGCGCCGTCGTGGGCCAGGGGCAGATCCACGCCGGCCGCCACGGCCACGTCCGTGAACACGCCGCCGGGGCCGTCGTACCGCAGCAGGGCGTTGTGCGCGCCGAGCACCGAGCCCTGGGGCACAAACAAATCAAAGTCGCCGTCGGCGTCAAAGTCACCAAAGGTCATGCCGCGCTTGCCCGGATTCACAAAGGCCGCCGTCGACCCGGCGGTGACATCGGTGAACGTGGCGCTGGCGTTGGACAGCAAAAAGCCCGCGCCGATGTCGTCGGCCAGGACCACATCCACCTCGCCGTTGTTGTCAAAGTCACTGACGGCGACCCAGCTCCCGTCGTTGAGGGTGTCGCCCAGGGTGTTGACCCCCACCGCGTCTCCCACGGCGACAAAGGGCAGCCCCGGTCCGCTCGCCCACAGCAGCTCATTGCGGGTGCCGTCATTCAAAAACAGGTCCAGCCAGCCGTCTCGATCGTAGTCCAACCAAGCGACGCCCTCGGGGTTCCCCGGGTCATAGGGCCCGAACCCGGGGGTCAGGGTGAAGGCCACGGTGCCCTGGGGAATGAGCTCGTTTCGATACAGCCTCAGCTCCGAGCCGATGAAGCGCACCACGGCCACGTCTTGATCACCGTCGTTGTCGAAGTCGCCCCACACCGCGCCGCGATCGCCCACGAGCCCCGCGGTGGCCAGGTGGGTAAAAAAGCCCTGACCGTCGTTCAGGAACAGCTGGTTGACGCAGTTGATGTGGAGATCCGGCGCCACGTCCCCGGCCAGAAGATCCGGCGCCCGCACAAAAGCGAAGCTCGCCGCGGCGCTGTCCGAGCAGGGCGTCGA
>Ga0180009_10004767_pt1 | contig 14817 bp, 10 predicted proteins | sample OS_PC_MetaG_FD_123537 | JGI IMG/M metagenome (GOLD analysis project Ga0180009, IMG submission 123537) | Groundwater microbial communities from the Aspo Hard Rock Laboratory (HRL) deep subsurface site, Sweden - OS_PC_MetaG | ecosystem: Environmental > Aquatic > Deep subsurface > Groundwater...
CAGGAGTTTTTGTTTTTGCAAGACGTTCAATTATCGGGCCACCAGGATAGCCTAATTCCAGCATTTTTGCCACTTTATCAAAGGCTTCTCCGGCTGCATCATCCCTTGTCTGTCCCATGAGTTCAAAATTATCATATGAGGTGACATGGTAGATATTGGTGTGTCCTCCGGAAACCACCAGGGCAATAAAGGGAAATTCAGGTTTTGAGTCCATCAGAAACAGCGAATAGATATGGGCTTCCAGATGATTGACTCCGGCAAAAGGAAGGTGCCGTGCCCAGGCAAAAGATTTGGCAAAGGTAAATCCCACCAAAAGGGCACCGATCAGCCCGGGGCCTCGTGTCGCTGCAACAGCATCAATATCCTCAAGGGTGATATTTGCTTTGCTTATGGCTTCATCCACCACGGAGGTAATGGCTTCGATGTGCATTCTTGAGGCAAGTTCAGGTACAACACCGCCATATTTATGGTGAACATCAATCTGGGTAGCGATGACGGAAGAAAGGATGTTTGTGCCATCCTGGACAATGGCTGCTGCGGTTTCATCACAGGATGATTCAATCCCAAGTACTATCATGATACAACAGGTCTAAACCCATTGAGTCTGGGTCTCATTATTTTCCCTGGATTCAACCTCACCGATGAAATATGCTTTTTCATCCATTGCCTCGAGCCTGTCCATGACTTCCTGGGCAGATGCATCCGGTACCACAATTACCATGCCAATGCCATTGTTAAAGGTTCTCTGCATTTCAGAATCTGAAACAGATCCTTCTTTTTGAAGGATTTTAAAAACAGGGGGAATTTCCCAGGTATCCTTGTGAACAATGGCTTTACACGCTTCCGGAATGACCCGGATGATATTTTCATTAATGCCGCCCCCTGTGATATGAACAATGCCGTGAATGGGCAGATCCCTTAAAAGGCTTAAAATAGTCGGGACATAAATGACGGTGGGTTTAAGGAGTTCTTCTCCAAGAGTGGTGTCAAGTTCATTGAGCTTGGTATTTATGGTATACTTGCATTTATCAAAAAAGATTTTTCTGACAAGGGAAAATCCATTGCTGTGCAAACCGCTTGAGGCAAGACCAATGAGTTTATGGCCGTTTCTGATGTAGGAACCGTCTATGATTTTATCGTTGTTCACAATACCCACGGAAAAACCGGAAAGATCATATTCCCCTTTTTGATACAGCCCTGGCATTTCTGCGGTTTCTCCGCCGATCAAAGCGCATCCTGCAAGATTGCACCCCTTGGCAATTCCCATGATAATTTTTTCAGCCACATCATTGTTAAGAACCCCCATGGCCAGGTAATCAAGAAAAAATAAGGGTTTGGCGCCTTGGACGATAATATCGTTAACACACATGGCCACAAGGTCAATACCAATGGTATCATGTTTGTCCATCATAAAAGCGATTTTAAGCTTGGTTCCAACGCCATCCGTTGAACTGACCAGAACTGGATTGGCAACATTGGAAAGATTCAGGGAATAAAGACCTCCAAAACCACCTATTTCACCCATGACCCCGGTTCGTGGAGTGGATCTTGCAATATCTTTAATCCGATCAACCAATTTATTTGCTTTGTCTATATCAACACCTGAATCTGCATAAGTTAAGCGATTGCTCATATACGGCCGCCTTTTCAATTACAATGATTAAACCTTGTGACCCTGAAATGATAAACAGAATGCACTGAAAAGTCAAAAGCTTTTTGACATCATCATTTGAATATTGTATTTACTTTAATTTTAAATGGAAGTTTACACCGGAGAATCTAAAGAGAATGAAAATAATCCATATTGGAATTTTAGGGTATGGAGTTGTCGGCACGGGTGTGGCAAGGCTGTTAAAACAAAAAAAACAATTGCTGGAATCCAGAACAGGGGCTGTTTTAAACCTTAAAACCATTGCTGATATTGATACGATTACAGATCGGGGCCTTGACCTTGGAACCACCATTCTGGTTTCCGATGCAAATTTGATTATCAATGACCCCCAGATAGATATTATTGTGGAAACCATTGGTGGCGAAACGGCTGCTAAAAAGTATATTATAGATTCCCTTGAAAATAAAAAACATGTGGTAACTGCAAACAAAGCCCTTTTGGCCGGGTTTGGAAATGATCTTGTCAAGGCGGCCAGGAAAAATATAGTTGATCTGGCCTTTGAAGCCAGTTGCGGTGGCTGCATGCCCATTATCAAAGTTTTGAAAGAGTCCCTTGTTGCCAATGATATCAAGTCTATGTCAGCAATTTTAAACGGGACCTGCAATTATATCCTTACTAAAATTTCCAGGGAAGGGTCAGATTTTGAAGATGCTTTAAAGGATGCCCAACAATTAGGATATGCTGAGACCGAACCCTCTCTGGACATAGATGGATTTGATACAGCCCATAAACTTGCCATTTTAAATTCTCTTGCCCATGGCATGGATATTAATTTGAAAGACGTTCATGTGGAAGGTATCCGGAATATTACGGCTGTGGATATTGAATTTGCAAGGTCCTTTGGATATACCATCAAGCTTCTGGCCATTGGAAAAATCCATGAAGACCATGTGGAAGCAAGGGTACATCCAACAATGATATCCATTTCAAACCCTTTATCCCACGTTGATGGGTCCATGAATGCCATTGTCATTGATGCTGATGCCACAGGACAGACCATGCTCTATGGCCATGGGGCCGGTATGATGCCCACTGCCAGTGCAGTATTAAGTGATATTGTTGATATTGCACGAAATATTATTTCAGGCATTAAAAGACGGGTCCCGATTCTGGGATATCCTGAAGATAATATCAAACCAATGCCGATTCTTCCCATGGAGGAACTGTATACAAAATATTATCTCAGGTTTGAAGCCCAGGATCATCCTGGTGTGCTGGCAAAAATTTCAGGAATTTTAGGAGAAAACAATATCAGTATTAAATCCGTTCATCAAAAGGGGCGGAAAACAAATGGAAAAGTGCCCGTTGTAATGATCACCCATATTGCCAAGGAAGCATGGGTACAAAAGGCGTTAAAACAAATTTCAAAAACAGATTCAGTTGTAGGTGATCCCATTTTGATTAGAATTGAAGAAACTGACCAGGAGTAGTGTGATGAAGATATTGGTTGCGGACGTAGAAGGTGTTTTTCTGCCGGAGATATGGATTAATGTTGCAAAAAAAACCGGGATCGAGGAGCTTAGGCTGACCACCCGGGATATCAGTGATTATAATGTGTTAATGAAAAAACGGCTTTCTTTGCTGAAAAAGAATAATTTAAAGATTCAGGATATTAAAAATGTGATTGCCACTCTGGAGCCCCTTGAGGGCGCACTGGATATTTTAAACTGGATCAGGGAGAATTCACAGATTATTCTGCTGTCAGATACTTTTGAAGAGTTTGCAAAGCCTTTGATGGCAAAGCTAAATTATCCAACACTCTTATGCCATAACCTGACCATTGACAAAAACGGCAATATCACGGATTACAACCTCAGGATAGAAAATCAGAAAAAAGAGGCTGTAAAAGCCTTAAAGGCAATGAATTATCATGTGATTGCTTTTGGAGATTCCTATAATGATATCGGTATGATCCAGGAAGCTGACCAGGGATTTTTCTTTAGCCCGCCAGAGCCTGTAATCAGGGATTTCCCCGATATTCCCGTGACAAGGAACTACCCGGAGCTTAAAACCATGATCACCTCATTATTGGATATCTGATGATTAATATTGATGAATTTAAAAATATAACAGCTCTTGTCATTGGTGACCTGATGATTGATGAGTACCTGTGGGGAAGCGTGGACCGGATTTCTCCGGAAGCACCCGTTCCCGTGGTTTGCGTGGAAAAAGAAAGCCATACCCTTGGGGGTGCGGGAAATGTGATTCAGAACCTGGTGGCCATGGGAGCAAATGTCCTGGCCATTGGTACTGCAGGGACTGGTAAAGCCGGCCAGATGATATTTGAAAAGCTTGAAAGTCTGGGCATTGAAACAGATGGGATCATCAGTGAACCACAAAGGCCTACAACCCGAAAAACAAGAGTGATTGCCTCTAACCAGCAGGTGTTGAGGATTGACAGGGAAATAAAGCGGAATATCAATGCCGACACCCTTGAACGACTGGTTAAAATAATTGAGGATAAAATTTCAAGGGTAAACCTTATTATTCTTTCAGATTATGATAAAGGACTTCTCACCCGTGAACTTATTGGGCAGACAGTCAAACTGGCAAAAAAGCACAAGGTCATGATATTGGCAGATCCCAAGGCCCTTGATTTTTCAAAATATGAACAGGTCTCCATACTTACACCAAATAAAAAAGAGGCAGGTCTTGCAACAAATATGGATATCAAATCAGAAAAGGATCTTTTTGCTGCCGGATATAAAATCATGGACCAGGTAAAACTGGAACGTCTCCTGATCACCTGCGGCAAGGACGGAATGGTGCTGTTTGAAAAAGGCAAGGATCCCCTTACCATTGAATCCAAAGCCAGGCAGATATTTGATGTTTCCGGTGCCGGAGATACAGTCATTTCTTTTTTAGGCCTTGGCCTTGCCATTGGTGCAAGCTTTAAAGAAAGTGCAATGGTTGCCAATGCAGCAGCAGGAATTGTTGTGGCAAAGGTCGGAACAGCCACTGTTTCCATTGATGAGCTTCGGCAGGCCCTGGCAGATTAAAAAATATCCAGACAAAAAAATTAAAAAAACTTGACAGAAACATGACTATTCTATATATTGCCTCCTGTGATGCGGGGTGGAGCAGTCTGGTAGCTCGTCGGGCTCATAACCCGAAGGTCGTTGGTTCAAATCCTTCCCCCGCTACCAAACAAATAACAGGGGTCTTGGCAGTTTTCCAAGGCCCTTTTTTATTTTCATAATTTTAATTTCCAACCCTATTTCCAACCTTCAGAGTGATTCCAGCGAATAAAACCCAGTCATATAATAGCAAGGGTTTCTGGTTATTTGGTTGAAAAAGTTTTGCTTCAACGCATATTTTTTCACCATGTTTAATTTTATGCAGTGAGATATTTTATAAATAGTTCAATTCAAAAAATGTTCCTTATGACCTCAGAAATATACTCAAAAAAGCCTTATCAATTTGAGAAATTTGTAAAAAAGCATTTGCTCTAAAAAATTTCGTGTAATATGAAAGTGATAACGTATTTCATGATTTATAAATAAACACTATTGGCCTATGAAAATATTAGACAACATCAACAGTCTCTGGGGAGATGATTTAAAAGAGACGATAAGACCAGAAAGCAAATTTAAAATAGCTGCCTCTTGTTTTTCTATTTATGCTTTTGAAGCCCTTAAAAAAGAATTGGAAAAGATCGATTCTTTAGAATTCATATTTACCGCTCCCGCCTTTTTCCCAAACGAAGTTACTGATAAAATATCCAAAGAAAGAAGAGAGTTCCATATTCCAAAACAAGAACGAGAGAAAAAGCTTTATGGAAGCGAGTTTGAGATTCAGCTAAAAAATAAACTTACCCAAAAAGCTATTGCCAAAGAATGTGCTGACTGGATAAGAAGAAAAGCAAGATTCCGTTCCAATACCTCTAAAGCCCCAATGCAGCAATTTGCCTGTTTGAATTCTAAAGGAGACGAAGAAGCTGCCTATATGCCTTTACACGGTTTTACAGCAGTTGACCTTGGATATCAACAAGGGGATGCAGTTTCAAATTTCATCAATAAAGTTGATGAAACGCCAATGACATCAACGTATATTCAATTGTTTGATCAGATTTGGAGCGATGATTCAAAGCTTAAAGATGTAACTGAAAATATTTGTGAGCATATTGAATCTGTATACCAGGAAAATTCTCCTGAAAAAATCTATTTTTTAATGCTTTATAATATCTTTAATGAATTTCTTGAAGATTTAAACGAAGATGTTCTCCCCAATGATCTGACGGGTTATAAAGACAGCTTAATATGGAATAAGCTTTTTAATTTCCAGCGAGATGGGGCCACCGGGATAATTAATAAACTGGAAAACTATAATGGCTGTATTCTGGCTGATAGCGTTGGTTTGGGCAAAACGTTTACGGCATTGGCAGTCATCAAATATTATGAATTAAGAAACCGGTCTGTGCTCGTTCTTTGTCCGAAAAAATTGGCTGATAACTGGCTTAACTATAATCGAAATTTAACGACCAACATTTTTGTTAAAGACCGGTTGAATTATGATGTGCTCTGTCACACGGATCTGCAGCGAACAAGTGGAGAGTCTTATGGTACGCCACTTAACAAAATAAATTGGGGAAATTATGATCTGGTAGTCATCGATGAATCTCATAATTTCAGGAATAATGATGTTTTTAGGGATAGAGAGACTCGATATCAAAAATTGATGAACTCAGTGATTCGCAATGGTGTCAAAACAAAGGTGCTCATGCTGTCAGCAACACCGGTCAACAATCGATTCAATGATCTTAAAAATCAATTGGCCCTGGCCTATGAGGGAGATTCGGAAAATTTAAGCAAGAAACTGAGGACAGGAAAGAGTGTTGAAGAAATTTTCAGAAGTGCACAAAAAATATTTAATTTTTGGTCAAAATTGCCGCCGGAACAAAGAACCGCACAATCTATTCTTGATGCGCTGGACTTTGATTTTTTTGAAGTTTTGGACAGTGTTACCATTGCTCGTTCCAGAAAGCATATAGAAACCTTCTATGACACCACAGACATCGGCAAATTTCCAGAAAGAAGGAAGCCCTTCTCGTTTAGATGCCCTTTAACCAGTCGACCTGATGTTATTGACTTTAATGAAATTTATCAGCAGCTTTCACTTTTGAGACTTTCCGTTTATGCTCCCGTCAGTTACATTCTGCCCAGCCGGTTAAAAAAATATGAGGATCTTTATGATATTGATGTTGAAGGCGGAAGAGGAAAGTTACGGCAAGTTGATCGGGAGAGAAGCCTGCAGTCGTTGATGACCACGAACTTGCTCAAAAGGTTGGAAAGCTCGGTGGAATCATTCAGATTAACGCTGCGGGTTTTAGAAAAAAATCTTGAAAATACGCTTTTAATAATCGAACAATTCAAACAATCTGGTGAAGATTTTACTGTTCAAGATCTTATCGAATCTCTCGAAAACCTGGAGCCGGAAGATGATGATTTTTTGGACTTGGGTGAATTTGTAATCGGTGGAAAAATAAAAGTCAGTTTGGCGGATATGGATCTTTTTTCGTGGGAAGATGACCTTCAGAATGATCTGGAGATTATTTCCAATTTGCTTAAAGAGATGGTGAAAGTCAGCCCGGATGAAGATACAAAACTGCAGCACCTGAAAGAACATATAAAAAGCAAAATTGCGAATCCCATTAATCCGAATAATAAAAAAGTGCTTATATTTTCTGCATTTGCTGATACCGCCAACTACCTTTATGAAAATCTGGCCAGGGATTTATTAAAAATCGGTGTGCATTCCGGAAAAGTGACTGGAAAAGATACTCCAAAAACCACCATAAAAAAGGGATATGATTTTCAAACGCTATTGACACTATTCTCTCCAAGGTCAAAAGAAAAGGCGCTGATATTACCGAATGAAGAAGGTGAGATCGATATTTTAATCGGTACGGATTGTATTTCTGAAGGACAGAATCTTCAGGATTGTGACTATCTGATAAATTATGATATCCACTGGAATCCCGTTCGGATTATTCAACGATTCGGGCGAATCGACCGAATTGGTTCTCTTAACGAATCTATCCAGCTTGTCAACTATTGGCCGGATATATCTTTGGATGAGTATATCAACTTAAAAGAGCGTGTGGAAAATAGGATGATGATTGCCGACGTTACTGCAACGGGAGATGATAATGTGTTATCAGCCCAGGCCAATGATGTCTCTTACAGAAAGGAGCAACTCCGCCGGTTACAGGATGAAGTTATTGAACTGGAAGATTTGAAAACTGGCGTTAATATTACAGATCTGGGGCTAAATGACTTCCGCATGGACTTGCTTAATTATTTGAAAACCAATGATGATATTGGATATCTGCCCAATGGGCTGCATGCTGTTGTTCCGGCCAAACCGGAAATCGGACTTGTGCCAGGCGTTATTTTTACCCTTCGAAATCGAAATTCCGGTGTAAATATCAATCAACACAACCGGCTTCATCCCTATTATCTTGTTTATATCGGAACTGATGGTGAGGTTATCACGGATCATACACAGGTAAAACCCCTGCTCGATCTGGTAAGAAGCAGTTGCAAAGGTTTGGATAGTCCGATTCATCCTGTGTGCAGACTATTTAATCATGAGACCCGGGATGGCCGTGAAATGAAGCGCTATTCTGATCTGCTGGGTATTGCTATACGTTCAATGATCAAAGTGAAGGAAGATAAGGATCTTGACAGCCTTTTCACAGGATTCAACACCACGGCTTTGGTTGATACCATAAAAGGGCTGGACGATTTTGAACTGATTTCATTTCTTATAATAAAAGATGACCCGGTATGAATCTTCTGTATAGCTTTCCCAGGCAGGCTTATTTTGGGCGGATGTTGCCAAAAATCAAGATTTACCAACATTCAGTTCCAACTTCAAAGGTTAAAGAGCTGTTTGTCCGGGAGGTGGAAAAGATAACCTGGGCTTATAAGCTTTCTCCGACCACGATCAATCTGCCGGCCAGTGATGGTATCCAGGAGATACAGGTTTTTAGTATTGCCCTCAGGACAGGGACACTGACTCCTGCCGTTTTGCAGACCATTGACAAAGCCATCCCGTCTCCGATCCTGTTTATCCTTACCTATGAAGGAAAGAGCAGATATGTTGTGGCATACAAACGCCCGAATGAAGCTGACAAGAGCAGGTGGGTCGTCAGCAGCTATTTTGAAACTGAATGGATTCCGGACGACTTTAAGAAAATAGAATTGCCGGTTGTTTTAAATATGGGGGCGCTTTATCTGACAATTCTAAAAGGCATTATACCGTTGTCATTCAGAAAAAATGAAACCCTGGATGAGCTGGTATTGAGAGCAGATAACTTGCGCATCAAGGAGCGGGAAGCAGCAAGGCTTGCATCCAACATCAAAAAGGAAAAACAATTTAATCGTAAGGTTGAACTCAACAGATCTTTCAACAAGATGAAACAGGAAATTAAAGAACTGAAACGCTGAAGAATTATTGGCGTAAAAATACTGGAGTATAGTGATGGATAAATTAAAAATGCACAGCCCTAATTTTGTTGAAGGAAATATAGCACAGCTGTCGGAATTATTTCCCAATTGTGTTACTGAATCGAAAGATGAGAATGGCAACCTGAAGAAATCGATTGATTTTGACCTTCTCAAACAAGAGCTTTCTACACATATCGTTGAAGGACCCCAGGAACGCTATCAACTTAACTGGCCGGGCAAACGGGAAGCCCTGCTCACGGCCAACGCCCCCATTGCTAAAACCCTTCGCCCCTGCCGGGAAGAGAGTGTGGATTTTGATACCACCCAGAATCTCTTTATTGAAGGGGATAACCTGGATGCATTGAAGCTTTTGCAGGAGACCTATCTTGGCAAAGTGAAGATGATTTATATTGATCCGCCATACAACACAGGCAAGGATTTTCTTTATTCAGATAATTTTTCAGAATCAATAGAAGAATATTTGTTGGAATCAAAACAGGAAGATAAGGAAAGTAATCGCCTTGTTACTAATGTTGACTCCAATGGGCGTTTCCATTCTGTTTGGCTTTCTATGATGTATTCTCGCCTTAAATTAGCAAGGAATTTATTAAAAGATGACGGTGTTATATTTATTTCAATAGGAGACAATGAATTACACAATTTGAGAAAATGTTGTGATGAAATATTTGGGAAAAACAATTTTATAGCAACATTTTCAAGAATGATGAAATCAGGTGGGGCGAAAGGACGTTTCTTTACTCCCAGTATTGATTTTGTGCTCGTTTATACAAAAGATATTTTATCTGCGCCTCTTTTTAGAAAACCATTCACAAAAGATCAAATTGAAAGATTTTATACAAAACAAGAGTTGTCTGGACCCCAAAAAGGCGAGATTTATGGCGAAGATAGAATATATAAAGCGAGTTTAGAGGCTAGGCCAAATCAGCGATATTACATAGAGTGTCCGGATGGTAGCTTTGTAATCCCGCCTGGCGTAAATTTTCCAAAAAGGGTGGTACATGGCGAAAAAGTCTTACCGACTTCAGAGGATGGTGTTTGGAAATGGATTTTTCCCAGATATTCGGAAGAATTAGCAAAAGAGAATATTGTTTTTAAAAAGACAAAAACATCAGCGTTACTTGATGAAAATGGAAACCAATCAATTTGGAATCTTTATAATAAACTTTGGCTTAAAGAGCAGGAAGAGAAAGGAGTTGTTCCGTCAAATTTTATAGGAAATTTTGAAAATCGACAAAGTTCAGCAGAATTAAAATCGCTCGGCATACCTTTTGACTTTGCAAAACCAAAAAATCTTTTAAAATATTTGATTCAAATTTCAAAAACAAAAAAAGATAATATTATTATGGATTTTTTTGCCGGTTCAGCTACCACAGCCCATGCAGCGATGCAACTCAACACTGAAGATGGTGGTAATCGCAAATTCATTATGGTGCAGCTTCCAGAAGTATGTAATGAAAAATCGGAAGCCTTCAAGGCCGGTTATAAAACCATTGCTGAAATCAGTAAGGAACGTATTCGTCGTGCAGGCAAGAAAATCAAAGAAGAAAATACTATTGTTGCTTCAACCCTTGACGTAGGCTTTAGGGTTTTGAAAGTAGATAGTGGTAATATGGCTGATGTCTATTATACCCCTGATAATGCCCAACAGGATCTTCTCCCCCTTTTAACAGACAACATTAAAGAGGACCGCACCCCAGAAGACCCGCTCTTTCAGGTGCTTCTCGACTGGGGCGTTGACCTTACCCTGCCTATTACAAAAGAAACCATTGCCGATCGGGAAGTCTTTTTTGTAGATGGCAATGCGCTTGCCGCCTGTTTTTTGAAAAACGGTCAGATTACCGAAGATTTCTGCAAAGAGCTGGCCAGGCGGGAATCGCTACGGGTTGTGTTCTGTGACTCAGGATTCAAAGATGACAGTGTAAAAATCAATATTGAGCAGATCTTCAAGCTCATGAGTCCGCATACGGATGTGCGGACAATTTAGAGGAGGAACTCTGGATGAATACCAATATTCCTGAATTAGAACCTTCCAGAGGGCAATTTTTGGTCTATCAGGCTGAAGATGGCGCTCTCAAGCTGGATGTCCGTCTGGAAGATGAGACTGTCTGGTTGACGCAAAACCTCATGGCAGAGCTTTTTCAAAGCTCCAAGCAGAACATAAGTCACCATATCAATACCATATATGCGGAAGGCGAACTGCTGCCCGAGGCAACTGTCAAAAAATATTTGACAGTTCGGCAGGAGGGAAATCGGGAAGTCAAACGTCTGCTTGATTTCTATAACCTGGATATGATTATTTCGGTGGGCTATCGGGTTAAAAGCCATGTGGCTACCCGATTCCGTATCTGGGCCACGGAAAGGCTCAAAGAATACATCGTCAAAGGCTTCACCCTGGATGACGACCGGTTGAAAAACCCGGATCAACCCTTTGATTATTTTGAAGAGCTGACTCGCCGCATTCAGGATATACGAACCTCTGAACGTCGCTTCTATCAAAAAATTACTGATATTTATGCCACCAGTATCGACTATGACCCGACAATGGATATCAGCATCAATTTTTTTAAGACGGTTCAAAACAAAATGCATTGGGCAATTACCGGACAAACTGCAGCAGAAATCATTCACTCCAGAGCCGATTCAGACAAACCCAATATGGGGTTGACAAGTTATCGCGGTGCAAAACCCCGTAAGCAGGATGTCACCATTGCCAAGAATTATCTGGTAGAGAATGAATTGGTAGCGCTCAATAACCTTGTAGAGCAGTATTTAATCTTTGCCGAAGGCCAGGCCTTGCGCCGAATTCCCATGTACATGGGAGACTGGATTAAAAAACTGGATGGATTCCTGACCATCAATGACCGGGATATTTTAACCCATGCCGGTAGGATATCCCATGAGATGGCAAAGATTTTGGCTGAAAGTGAATATGAAAAATTTAATACCCGGCAAATTGAGATCAGTAAAAATTATTTAAGCGACTTTGATAAAGCCATAAAGAAAATTGAAGGCCGCAAGCCTAAACAAGACAGGAAAAAATGAAATTAAAATTTAAGAAGCAGGCCTATCAGACACGTGCAGTGGAAGCCGTGGTAGATTGTTTTAAAGGCCAGCCAAATAACGCAAGAACCAGATACCGCATTGATTTCGGCATCGGCAAAGCCAGGCAGCCGACCCTGTTTGAGGATTCCGGCTTTAAAAATGGAGACCTTGTATTAAATGACCTACAGATTTTTGAAAATATAAAGGAGTGTCAGCGGCTTCAGAATCTTCCGCAATCCAGCGAATTGGTTAAAACAAAAGTCTCGCCGTTAAACCTTGATGTGGAGATGGAAACCGGGACTGGGAAAACCTATTGTTATATTAAAACCATTTTTGAGATGAATGAACGGTTTGGCTGGACCAAGTTCATCGTTGTGGTTCCCAGTATTGCCATCCGGGAAGGCGTTTGTAAATCACTTGAAATAACTGCTGAGCACTTTCAGGAAACCTACAATAAAAAAATTAAATTCTTTATCTACAATTCCAAGCAGCTCCATAATCTTGAGAGTTTTTCTTCAGATGCCGGAATAAATGTAATGGTGATTAATGTCCAGGCATTTAATGCCCGGGGAAAAGATAACCGCCGTATCTATGAAGAGCTGGATGATTTCCAGACCCGTCGCCCGATTGATGTGATCAAAGCCAATCGACCCATCCTGATTCTTGACGAACCCCAGAAAATGGAAGGTGCAAAGACACTGGACTCCCTGAAGGAATTCAACCCGCTTTTTATTCTCCGGTATTCCGCCACCCATAAGACGCAGCATAATAAGGTGCACCGTCTGGATGCACTGGACGCCTATAATCAGAAACTGGTCAAAAAAATTGCTGTCCGTGGTATTTCCATAAAAGGATTATCCGGAACCAATGCCTATCTCTATCTTGAATCCATTGAAATATCAAAGCAAAGCCCAGTGGCAAGAATTGAACTGGAGGTGAATCAGAGCAACGGGATCAAGCGGATTATTCGAAAGTTAGGTAAAGGTGATAATCTTTTCGATCTTTCAGGTGAGCTGGATCAATACAAGGGGTTTGTTATTTCCGACATCAATGCAATGACCGATACGGTTGAATTTACAAACGGCCTTCTATTGCAGACAGGGGAAGCCACAGGTGATGTGAACGAAATAACGCTCAGGCGTATCCAGATTCGTGAGGCCATTAAAGCGCATTTTGAAAAGGAACAAGTTCTTTTTCATCAAGGGATTAAGGTATTGACCCTGTTTTTCATAGATGAAGTCGCCAAATACCGGGTGTACACCGATGCGGGGGAAGAAGGCGGAGAATACGCCAAAATTTTTGAAGAAGAATATCTGGATGCTCTGTGTAATCTTAAGCAAAACCTGTTTTTACCAGAAGACTACAAAAAATATTTGGACAGCATCCTGGCCCACCAAACACACAACGGGTATTTCTCAATCGATAAAAAGAGTAGACGGATGGTTGATCCGATTACCGGGAAAAAATCCTCTGAAACAGATGATGTGGATGCCTATGACCTTATTCTGAAGGATAAGGAACGCCTTCTATCCTTTAAAGAGCCGACCCGTTTTATTTTCTCCCATTCAGCGCTCCGTGAAGGTTGGGATAACCCAAACGTTTTTGTTATCTGCACATTAAAACACAGCGACAATACCATCTCCCGCAGGCAGGAAGTTGGGAGAGGGCTTCGCATTGCAGTGAATCAACTTGGTGAAAGGCAGGATGATCCGGCAACAGTACACCAGACCAATGTTCTGACTGTTGTTGCCAGTGAGAGCTACAAAAATTTTGTTACTGCTCTGCAGCGGGATATCAGTGAGTCCCTGTCAGAAAGACCGCGCGTGGCTGATGTAAAATTCTTTACCGGCAAGATCCTGCAAACGCCGGAAGGAAACATTGAGGTGACCCAAGACATGGCTGAGGGCATTGAGTTTTACCTGATCCAGAACAGCTATGTGGATCGTAAAAAAAATATTGCACAAAAATATCATGATGCTTGTATGTATTAATGGCAACAACTTATCACGCATCAACTTTTCCAACTGGTCAAGTTCCAGGCTCATGGCCTGAAGTTCAGGAACTTTTGCTGTCCGTTCCTGCCATGGGATCTCTGGCCCGGGATTATCAATCCAATTTGCAAGATTCCAGGCTTTTTGCCATAAATGATCATGTTGCTGTTGATACGTTTTTACTTTTTCATTCTTAGGAGCAATATCCGCAATATCCGCAATATTAGCCTTAACGAGGTCTTTTCTTTTAATATTGCTAATATTGCTAATATTGCTAATATTGCTAATATTGCTATTATTGCTATTATTGCTATTATTGCTATTATTGCTCTTAGGGTTTGAAATGTTATCTTCTGTTTTCATCATCGTTCGCCAACTCATATTGACCACTCCTTCAGAATTTCAGGGTTCACACTATATATGACTGACGGCTTACCCACCTCTTTTTCTTTGGGGATTTCTTTTATATAATTACGTTCAATTAAGACATTGAGCGGTTCCTCTAAATTGGCGACCCGGTGAAAATATCGTAAGTTTGAAAGCAGTCAAAAGGAGAACATAATGCTTCAAACTTACATCCCATATAGCTCAAAAAATACCACTTTGATTAACGAAAAAATAGCAATGGATAGTAATGATG
>Ga0180009_10004768_pt1 | contig 14813 bp, 12 predicted proteins | sample OS_PC_MetaG_FD_123537 | JGI IMG/M metagenome (GOLD analysis project Ga0180009, IMG submission 123537) | Groundwater microbial communities from the Aspo Hard Rock Laboratory (HRL) deep subsurface site, Sweden - OS_PC_MetaG | ecosystem: Environmental > Aquatic > Deep subsurface > Groundwater...
GAACCTGAATGTCAGCCCGGAACACTCAGCCCAGAAGACTAGGCAACCTTTTGATTGTGTTCTGGATTCACAAACATTTGACGACCTCCGCCCGGGAATCAAATGTTTGATCCAGAACACTAGTCGCCGGGCCAGGTGTATTTCGGCTTGTAGTACGAATAGTTGTAGGACGGCTTGGCAGCCGGCTTCTTGCGCTTCGAGTATTTCTTGGCGGCAGACTGCTGATTGCCGGCCTGCCAGTTGCCGCCGCTCCAATAGTTCGAGCCGGAGGCAGCATATGTTTTGCGTTTGGTTGTCTTGCGCTTGGCGTAATAGGCCTTGGGCGTCGAACCGGTGATCGAGATCCGCGTGCTGGCTTTGCCGTGCTGGCTGACGAGCCTGTAGAACGCCTTGGCGTTGGCAGGCGATAACCTAATGCAGCCGTGGGAAGCGGGACGGCCGAGGGCGCCGGTCGCATAGGTTGCGTGGATCGCATAGCCGCCGTGGAAGAACACGGAATGCGGCATCGGCGCATTGTCGTACTTCTTCGAGTAGTGCATGCGGGTCATCCACTGCGGACGGTAATTGCCCGTCGGGGTGTAATAGCCGCTGCGGCCGGATGAAATTTTCCAGACGTGCTCGGTTTGGCCGCCTTCCATGACCGTCATGGTCTGGGAAGTGAGATTGATCGATACGCGAAGGCTCGGCGCGGCCGGTTTCGGTTTGGCTGCCTGGGCGGGCGGCACTACGTCCGCGACCTTCTTTTCGGGAAGGTCTGCTGCAGGCGCTTTGACGGCTGCTCCCTTGCCAAGTTCAGAAGCAACGGCCTTGACCGGCTCGCCCGTCTTGCCCGTCTTGCCCGTTTCCGCCACCTGTTCGGCAGCAAGCGGCCCGGCCAGCAGAATTGCCGCCGCTGCCGCGCTGATCATTGCGATTGCCCGCATCGTTTCCTTACTCCAACGCATTACAGTACTAAAAATCCACCGGGGAATCCTATCCCAGGCGGCTTCTGCAAAGGTTAGCGACGGACGACTGCGGAATGATTAATTTGACCGATTTTTCGGACACTTGCGTGATCTTTCTCAGATTGAAACGCGCGCACCGAACTCGGTAATATTTCAGCGGATGTGAATGCGCGTCGCGCTTCTCCCATACTGGCTGACGAGCGAGAAAAGCTGGCGGGCGTTGCTGGGGTGCAGACGAATGCAACCATGCGACGCGCGCCGGCCGAGCCGTCCGGTTTCGTTGGTGCCGTGGATGGCGTAGCCGCCACGAAAGAAGATCGAGTAGGGCATCGGCGACCAATGATACTTGCGTGAATGCCACATGCGCTCCAGCCGGGTCGGGCGGTAGACACCCGATGGCGTCGTGTAGCCGCGCCGGCCGGTCGAAATTGCCCAGCTATGCTGCAAATAGCCGTCGACATAGACGTGCATGGTCTGGGCACCGCGATCGACCTTGACCGTGACGCTTGCCTCGGCGTCGGCGGACGGGAAGCTCGCGAAGGAGATGACAGCGATCGGGAGAACGAGAAGAAGCTGGCGGAGATTACGCATGACTATGGCCCCACTTTCGATTGCGATGACCTGCCCTTTGATGGACCGGCTGGGGACGATTGTTCAACAAAACGTCCCCGGGCTCAACAGCGTTGCCGTTGCTATTTCGATAGGTATGATCATTATGCATCGCATTATAAAAATGAAGCAGAGGCGGCAATTGCCGTTGCGGCGTTCGCAGCTCAGTTCTTGACCTGCTCGTAGCCCGCCAATGCGCGCTTGCGCGCTTCGGCATGGTCGACGATCGGGCGGGGGTAGGTTTCGCCGATCACAACGCCCGATCTCGCGAGTTCGGCTTGGGGCGCCTGCCATGGGGCGTGGATGTACCTGGCCGGCAGGCCCGCCAGTTCTGGAACCCAACGGCGGACGTATTCGCCATCGGGGTCGAACTTTGCGCCCTGGGTCATCGGGTTGAAGATGCGGAAATAAGGCGCTGCATCGGCACCGCAGCCGGCGACCCACTGCCAGCTTGCGGCGTTGCTCGCAAGATCCGCATCGACCAGCGTGTCCCAGAACCAGTGCTCGCCTTCGCGCCAGTCGATGAGCAGGTCCTTGATAAGGAAGGACGCGACGATCATGCGGACGCGGTTATGCATCCAGCCGGTGTGCCAGAGCTGGCGCATGCCGGCATCGACAATCGGAAAACCGGTGCGGCCCTTCTGCCAGGCATGAAGCGCGGCGTTGTCGTCGTGCCATGGGTAGCGTTCGAATTCCGCTCGAAGCGGGGAGTCGGGCAATCCGGGAAAGTGAATCAGCAGGTGCGCCGAGAACTCCCGCCAGACGAGTTCCTTGAGGAAGACTTCAAGGCCGTTGCCTTCATAGCCGCGACCTGCCGCCCAGGATTTCGCCGAGTGCCAGACGGTGGCGGGGCTCAGCTCGCCGAAGTGGAGGTGCGGCGATAAACGGGAGGTGCTTTCGCGGTCGGGGCGGTCGCGGCCGCCGGCGTAACCGGTGAGTGCGTTTTCCAGAAACGTTTCGAGGCGGTCAAGGGCGCCCTGCTCGCCGGGGACCCACGTTTCGCGGAAGCCGCCTGCCCAGTCGGGCTTGGCCGGAAGCAGGTTCAAATCTTTCAGATTGTCGGACTTCAGCTTCTGCCTATGGGGCGTGATTTTCTGGGGTCTGGGCAGCGGCTTGCGGGGTTCTCCGCCCAAGTTCAGTGCCCGCCAGAACGGCGTGTAGACCTTGTAGGGATTGCCTTCCTTCGTGGCGATGTCCTCGGGCTCTTTCAGCAGAAAGCCCGGAAACCTGCGCACTTCGGCTTGATGATCGCCCGCCTGTGTCAGCTGATCGTGCACCGCCTTTTCGGCGGCAACCGCCCACGGCTCGTAGGCGCGCGAAAAGTAAACCCCGGCGGCACCGATCTCGCGGGCAAGGCGCGGCACAACTTCAATGTGGCGACCCCGCAGCATGTGCAACGACAATCCATAGCTGGCCAGATCCGCCGACAGCGCAGCAAGTGAATGGTGCAGCCACCATTGCGATGCGGCGCCGGGCTGCCATTTTCCAGCGCTTGCCTCGTCGAGGACGTAGATCGGCACGACAGGCGCACCCGTGGCAACCGCCGCCGTCAGAGCTGCATTGTCGAACAGCCGCAAGTCCTGACGGAACCAGACGATTAGTGGACGCTCGGGCATACTGGGCGTTGTTCACTTTTTGGGGTTTCGGATTGGCGCTGAGGCCGCGTAACGGCTTCGGCGCACGATGGCGGCAACGAACGTGTTAACGCAATGAGCGCCGGATCGGTTCATCGAGGGCAAGCGATTCCATGCCCACGCCATGCCGTCGCATTGCCATCTTGCGAAGGCGTGAACGGAAGCCTCAGTTGAAGAGAAGATCGAAGATCGATTTCGGCTTACTTTTGCGCTGGCGTTTGCGGCTCGTTTTGCGACGCGCCTGCTGCTGCTGGCCAAACGAAAAGCCACCACCATCCGCCCAGGGGGCCCACGAGGGGATGCCGCCACTATTTCTATCGCGGCGTCGGCGTGTCTTTGAATAGCGTGGGACGGTGGGAGCAACCAGACCCTGGCGGAGCTGGAACTGGTCAGTGACGCCGTCGACGCTGGCGACGGTCACGGTTCCATTCTCGGACCAGTTCCATGTCGCGGTCTGCTTGCCCTGGCGCTGCGGCTGAATGGCGATGACGCTTTCGGACTTCAAATCGACGATTGCGGCCATCTCCATTTCTTCTGGCCCTTTGGCACCTTCGACGACACCGCTGTGATAGGTGAGGACGCCGATCTGTTTGAACGGCGGCTGCTTGTCTTCCCACGAAAGTAGCCGCGGCTTGCCCTCGCCAAGCATCTCGAGGGGAACGCGGAGCTTCGGGGAGCCGGGAAGGATCGCGAAGTACGAGCGGTTATTGACGACGACCTGCCAGCCCGCCGTGCCCAATCCCTCAACGATCCCGTCGCCTTGGGCAGCTTCGGCAACACCGAGGCGGCGCAAGGCATCGAGGGCAAGCTTGTAGTCCGGCCGGGCCTTGACAGCGGCGCGGTAGTTCTCGATTGCCGCATCCGTCCGGCCCTGGACTTCCTCGGTTGCCGCCAGCGCCCACAGCACTTCGGGGCCCTCAGGGGCGATCTTCGAAGCGGTCGCGATATCGCTTTTGGCGATCTCCGGCTGGTTGGTGCGCGCATAGGCGTAGGCGCGGAATGCGAAAGCCCGCGCGGAACGCTGATCCAGTTCGATGGCGCGGTTCAAATCCGCGAGCGCGGCTTCTGACACTTCGGCCATGGTGTGTGCCAGTCCGCGCATCTCGTAGCCTTGGGCTTCTTTTGGACGCAATTCGACGAAGCGGGTGAAGTCGGCGATGGCGGCTTCGAAGTTGCCTGATGAGAGGTAGGCGTCGCCGCGCAGCAGGTGTGCCCCGGCATTGGTCACGTCGAAGGCGATGGCGCGAGAAAGGTCTTCGATGGCTTCCTCGTAATGGCCGACTTTGAGCTTGGCTTCGGCGCGGCTGCGATAACCGGCGGCATAGCGAGCATCGGAACCGACGGCGCGGGAAAAATCGCGGATCGCGGCGTGCGGGCGGCCCAGCGTCATGTGGGCGCGGCCACGGCCTGCGAGCGGTGCGGCGGCCGACGGCAGAAGTTTGACGGCCTGGGTAAAATCACGGATCGCCTGCTGCGGCTTGCCGATCTGCATCAAAGCGCCGGCGCGATTGTTGTAGGCTGCCGCGTAACCCGGCGCGAGGACCAGTGCACGGTTGAAATCCTTCAGCGCCTCGTTGGGCAAGCCGAGGGCGAGGAGCAGGTTGCCGCGATTGTTGTAGGTGGCGGCATATTCGGGGAAGAGTTCGACGGCCTTGTTGAAGTCGTCGATGGCTTCGCGGGTCATGCCGAGGCGGACGTAGGCGACGCCGCGATCATTGAGGATGGTGGCGCGGCGGTCATCGGCCAGGGTGCGGTCTTCGAGAGCGACGGTATATTCCCTGACGGCCTCGTCCGACTTGCCGCGCTGTAAGGCCAGCGCGCCGGAGCGGACGTGCAATTGGGCGGCTTCGTCGACCTGTGCGAACGACGGGGCGGGCGCCAATGCGGCGGCAAGCAGACCTGCGGCGGCAGGCGCCAGCATCGCTGTTTTTCTGACTTTGGCGTAGAGCCGTCTCATCAAATCGTCCGCCTTGGCGCTTCCAGTTGCTGTTGCAAATGACCTGCATCGAAGGCATCCAGGCCAAGAGATCGAAGCCCAAATGCACGCGATGTCCGTACTGAACCTTGGGTGCCGGGACCAGTAGCCCCAGGATCACACTCAGGGGGTTATAGCAGCATTCGGCCTGATTTGTGTTGCATCGACGCGGCAATCAGATGGGAACGGCATTGAGCTGTCTTTGAGATCGGTTCAATGCGGGTTCTTTCGTGCCATAGGCCTCAGCGCCCATATTGCTCCGCGAGCGTTTCGGCAACGCGGCCGATGAGGTCGATCGGGATCGGTTTTGCGTGAGGAAATGACAGGTTTCCCTTGGGGCCGCGATAGGGCGCCAGTTGTTCCAACAGCTGTCCGGGACCGGTAACCGGCGGGTAGACGCCAATGTGCTTCTTGAGCGCCGCGAAATAGAAGAAGATGCGGCCCATGCGGAAGGCTGGCATTTGGTAGCCGACGCAACGCTGCGCTCCGGGCACGCGGCGCTCGACCTCGGCCTGGATCTGCTCAAGCCTTTGCCGGACATCGGGCGGGGCCGATTTGAAATGATCCTCGTGGCTTGCCGCACTCATGCGTGTTTCGCCTGTTTCAAGGCGTAGAGGTCACGGAGGACTTGCGGGACGAGTTCCGGGAGATCCTCGGCGATCAGGCCGGGGCCGAAGCGGTTGGCGCATTCGCCGTGGATCCAGACAGCTGCGCAGGCGGCCTCGAAGCCGGGCATTCGTTGTGCGAGAAGCCCGGTGATGAGGCCGGCGAGGACGTCGCCGGAACCTGCCGTTGCGAGCCAGGGCGGGGCGCTGGTGTTGATGGCAGCTTGCCCGTCCGGGTTCGCGATGACGGTGTCGGGGCCCTTGAGAACGACAATCGCGCCACTTCGTTTTGAGGCGGATCGGGCGCGCTCCAGCTTGGAACCGGCAAGGTCCGGGAAGAGGCGCTTGCTTTCGCCTTCGTGAGGTGTGAGGACGACGGGACGATCCGGCGTGGTCCCGACGGCCTTCGCCAAGTCCACGGCGCCATCGGAAAATGCGGTCAGCGCGTCGGCATCGAGCACGCAAGCGGCTTCTGAATGAAGTGCTATCTGGACCATTTCGCGAGTTGCGGTTCCGCCTCCGCACCCCGGCCCGACAACGACAGCATTGCGCCGCTTGTCGGCAAGGATCGCATCAAGGCCGCGTGGAACTTCAAATGGCTCCAGCATCACCGCGGTCAGGTGCGCGGCGTTCTCGGCGAGGGCATCAGGTGGGGACGCAACCGTGACGAGGCCTGCGCCAATCCTCAGTGCGGCGCGCGCAGCGAGGCGGGCTGCTCCGGTGCGGTGTGCCGGGCCCGATACGACGACGGCATGGCCGCGCGTGTACTTGTGCGAATCGTGCGCCGGGATACGGAAGGCTTCCAGCAAGGCGCGAGGCTCGTTGCAGAGTGTCGTGAGTGTGCTTCGATTTTCGCCGGCAATTCTTGCAAGAACGTCAACGGGAATACCGATGTCCGACAGCACGACGTGTCCGCAAAGTTTACGACCAGGGTACAGCACATGCCCTGGCTTGAGCCGGAAGAACGTGACGGTTCTGTCCGCGTGAATGACATGTTCGCCGATCGCTTCGCCGGTGGTGCCATTGAGGCCGCTGGGGACATCGACGGCCAGAATCTCTGCGGAACTTTTTCTAGCTTTGTTGCAAAGGTCGACGATGGTTGCTGCCTCGCCATCCAACGCGCGTGTCAAGCCTGCGCCGAACAGCGCGTCGATGATGAGTTGGCAGCCGTTGAATTCGCGAGGCGCCTCGCTCAACGGCAGGACTTCCCACATTGCCACCCACCGCTTCGCCATCTCGGCGGCGTCACCTTTGAGCCTTTCGACCTCGCCGTTGAGGTAGACCGCGACGTCGTAGCCGCGCTGCTTCAGGCGCCGCGCAGCAACAAAGCCGTCGCCGCCGTTATTGCCGGGCCCGCAGAGAATGATGATGCGGGCGCCGGCATCGACCATCTTTTCGGCTTCGTCGGCGACGGCGCGGCCGGCATTTTCCATCAGTGTCAGGCTCGGCAAGCCAAGTTCCACGGCGCGGCGGTCGGCTTCTGCCATCTCATCATTGGTCAGGATTTCGAGAGGCATCTCCTTCAACGGTCACGCTCCTTGCAAACGGTCAGGGGATGGTTTGATCCAGATAAGAGCCTTAGTGTAGCGCACCTAACGTTTGGTCCCCGCTTGCGGCTTGGCTCGATGCCAAACGTTTGGTGCAAAAGCTACACGAGAATCATAGTTTTGCTCGTGTTCCTTATGGCTCCGACACTTGGTCGATGGCGTGCTGCAAGGGGAACCAAGTGTCGGGGCCGGAACACGAGCCTCAGTGAAAGTGCGATGCTGAATTTTGGGCTGATACTCGACGCCGTTACGCCTATGGGTTAGGCATTGTGCCTAAAATATAGGCGAAGGTTGAGTGGTCGGTCCTCGCCGTGATCTGCTCTAAAGTGCCAAGCCTCTAGAATTGCTGATTTTAATTTCTCGTTCACCAATTGGCACACGGCATGCTAACCAACGCGCGTCTGCCGGGTCGGGCTATTTGAAACGACCGGCCGGCCTATGGAGGTCCTAGGGAAACATGAAAAAGATCGAAGCCATCATCAAACCTTTCAAGCTCGACGAAGTGAAGGAAGCGCTGCAGGACATCGGACTGCAGGGCATCACCGTGATCGAGGCGAAGGGATTTGGACGGCAGAAGGGCCATACCGAACTCTACCGCGGTGCCGAATATGTCGTGGACTTCCTGCCCAAGGTGAAAATCGAAGTGGTTCTTGCCGATGACATGCTCGACAAAGCGGTCGAAGCAATCCAAACAGCCGCCAAGACCGGACGGATTGGCGATGGCAAAATCTTTATCTCGACGATTGAAGAGGCCATCCGGATCCGAACCGGCGAAACCGGGGCGGAGGCTATCTAGGCCGATTTCGCGGGTTTTCCTGCAGACCCACTAAAACGTCTGCACACGGACCCGCGCAAACCTCCACCACCCTCATCCTTAAAACTCGCTCGCAATACGGGGAGACCTCATGAAAACCGCCAGCGATGTCGTCCAGCTGATCAAGGACAAAGACGTCAAATTCGTCGACTTCCGTTTTACCGATACGCGCGGCAAGATGCAGCACGTCACTGCCGACTCCTCCTGCATCGATGAAGAGATGCTCAATGAGGGTTACGCTTTCGACGGCTCTTCGATCGCCGGCTGGAAAGGCATCGAAGCCTCCGACATGCTGCTGATGGCCGAGCCCAGCTCCGCCCACATCGATCCGTTCTTCGCGCAGCCGACGCTCGCCATCTTCTGCGACGTGCGCGAGCCCACGACCGGACAGGCCTACGAACGCGACCCGCGCTCGATCGTGAAGAAAGCGGAAGCCTACCTGAAATCGACAGGTATCGGCGACGCTGTGTTCTTCGGTCCGGAAGCCGAGTTCTTCATGTTCGACGACGTGCGCTTCTCGGCGGAACCCTACAACACCGGTTTCCGCGTCGACTCGACCGAACTGCCGACCAACTCGGGCACCGAGTACGAGATGGGCAACCTCGGCCACCGTCCGCGCACCAAGGGCGGCTACTTCCCCGTGCCGCCGATCGACAGCGCCCAGGACATCCGCTCCGAAATGCTCGCCGTCATGGGCGAGATGGGCGTTGCTGTCGAAAAGCACCACCACGAAGTGGCGTCCGCCCAGCACGAACTCGGCATCAAGTTCGCCGACATCGTGACGATCGCCGACCATCTGCAGATCTATAAGTACGCGATCCACAACGTCGCCCAGGCCTACGGCAAGACCGTCACGTTCATGCCGAAGCCGGTGTTCGGCGACAACGGCTCGGGCATGCACGTCCACCAGTCGATCTGGAAGGGCGGCCAGCCGATGTTCGCCGGCGACAAATACGCCGACCTTTCGGACGCCTGCCTGTACTACATCGGCGGCATCCTCAAGCACGCCAAGTCGATCAACGCCTTCACCAACGCTTCGACAAACTCGTACAAGCGTCTGGTGCCCGGCTACGAAGCGCCGGTGCTGCTCGCCTATTCGGCGCGCAACCGTTCGGCCTCCTGCCGTATCCCCTACACCACCAGCCCGAAGGCCAAGCGCGTCGAAGTCCGCTTCCCGGACCCGACAGCAAACCCCTACCTTGCATTCGCGTGCATGCTGATGGCGGGCCTCGACGGCATCAACAACAAGATCCACCCCGGCGATCCGATGGACAAGAACCTCTACGACCTGCCGCCAGCAGAACTCGCAGAGATCCCGACGGTTGCAGGGTCGTTACGCGAAGCTCTCGACTGCCTCGACAAGGATCGCGACTACCTCAAGGTCGGCGGCGTCTTCACCGACGACATGATCGACGCCTATATCGAGCTGAAGATGGAAGAAAACATGCGGTATGAAATGACGCCGCACCCAATCGAGTACGACATGTACTACTCGGTCTAAGATGGCCGAGCAGGGCACTATCTGGAGAGGCGGTCGGCGGTCAGCCAGCCGCCTCTCTTTTTGCTTGGCGCTTCTTTAGTGCCGACCGCGTTGCTTGTTCGTCCACACTTCCTAAAGTCGTGTGGAGCGGTGCTCCTTGGTCATCCACACTTCCTAAAGTCGTGTGGAGCGGCGCTCCTTGGTCGTCCACACTTCCTAAAGTCGTGTGGAGCGGTGCTCCTTGGTCGTCCACACTTCCTAAAGTCGTGTGGAGCGGCGCTCCTTGGTCGTCCACACTTCCTTTGCTCAACACTCATTACAGTTCCCAACATTCGGCAAGCCGATGTTGGTGCGCAAGCTTGTGTTGACGAATAATGCGCCGCCTGTCGGAGCGGCCTGCGCTGAAAGCGCAGAATAGCCGCGCGAGACATAAGAGTCGCGTTACTCAACCCGCTCGCCCTTATCGACGCCCCAGAGTTTTTCCTGGGCGATGTAGCCGCGGAAGTCGCCAACGGAGACATTGCACCAGGAGCCGTCACATTCGTGGACGTCGGCGATGACGCCGGCCTCGACGAGGGCAACCGGGCGGCTGCCGGCGCGGCGGCCTTCGGTCAGGGGTTCCTGGCGGCGCGGCTGGCCTTCCTTGACTTCCCAGGGCAGAACCTGGGCTGTCCGCCGGGCCGACAACAATGTGCGGATGACCCAGCCCGTGGTGCCTTCGGCATCCACGACCTCGCGCCAGGCCTCGAATTCACGGGTGATCTTGACCGGCAGGCCGGCGCGGCGGAACACCCAGGCGACGGGATAGTCGGTGCCGGGACCCTTGCGCATATTGACCTCGCTCGCTTTCAGGCTGGCGTAGCGTGGCGCTGCCTGTGGCTGTGCCGGAGCCTGTGTCTGCGCCTGTGCCTGCGCCGAAAAGGGCAGAACGCCGCAGGCAACAACCGCCGCCAGGGCCAGAATGCCACAAAAATTACAAACACGACGCGCCATTACGGCCCATTCCGACATCGCATTCCCTCTCCGACCTCATTCACTCGACTAATCTTGAACCGAGTGCTTTGTCATAGGTGTGACCATCTGATAGAGATCATGGGGCCGCGCCCAGCGCGCACCCCGTTCAGAACAAACAAGACCCAAAAACACTCCCGGAACACCATGCCGAACAGCCCGAAGAAACCCATCGTCATCGTTACGCGCAAGCTGCCTGATGTCGTCGAGACCCGCATGCGCGAGCTGTTCGACGCCCGCCTCAACGTCGACGACAGGCCGATGACGAACGCGGAACTGGTCGCAGCAGTCAAAACCGCCGACGTGCTGGTGCCGACGGTGACCGACCGGATCGACCGGGCACTCATCTCGCAGGCCGGCGAACAGTTGCGACTTATCGCCAATTTCGGTACCGGCGTCGACAATATCGATCTCGACACGGCCAGCAACCGCGGCATCATCGTTACCAACACGCCCGGCGTCCTCACCGAAGATACCGCCGACATGACGATGGCACTTATCCTCGCGGTGCCACGCCGTCTGGCGGAAGCCACCCTCTACATGAAGAACCCGGATACCGAATGGGCCGGATGGTCGCCGACGTGGATGCTCGGCCACCGCATCTACGGCAAGCGTCTCGGCATCATCGGCATGGGACGCATCGGGCAGGCGGTGGCGCGGCGCGCGAAGGCGTTCGGGTTGCAGATCCATTATCACAACAGGCGGCGGCTGCCGGAGGCAGTGGAGCAGGAATTCGAGGCGACCTACTGGGACAGCCTCGACCAGATGCTGGCGCGGATGGATATCGTCTCCGTCAACTGCCCGCATACGCCGGCGACCTATCACCTGTTGTCGGCGCGGCGGCTGCGGCTGTTGAAGCCGGACGCCTATATCGTCAACACGGCGCGCGGCGAGGTCATCGACGAGAACGAACTGGCACGCCTGATCGAACACAATTCGATTGCTGGTGCGGGGCTCGACGTGTTCGAGCACGAACCCGCCGTCAATCCCAAGCTGCTGCAATCGGATCGCGTGGTGGCGCTGCCGCACCTCGGATCGGCGACCATCGAGGGGCGCGTCGACATGGGCGAAAAGGTCATCATCAACATCAAGACCTTCGTCGACGGGCACAACCCGCCGGACCGCGTGCACTCGGCGATGTTCTGAGCCGGCAGGCAGGAAGAAGCCGTCTGAATGTTCCAGCCGGAACCTCAACCTCGATTGATAGGGGATGCGCCCTGCTGAATGCGTCAAATAGCGGCTTGCGCACGATTATTCGTAGCGTCGGTGACGCCCACAATCAATTCCCTGGCAACAACTTTCAGCTGGCCGCCGCGCTTAATTCAATTCCAATCTTTCAGTGACAGGATATTTTCAAGAGGATTTGTCCGCAATCTGCTGATTGCCGGGACGATAGGGGCATTTGATGGGGCCGGTGGTGAACGCTGCTTCGCTTGGCGGAAGCGAAGGCGAATCTCAATCTCATGATGCAGGTGGCGTCATGGACCGACGAGTTACGCCGTCCGTCGAAGCAAAGCAGCGCTTTGTCGTCCTGGATTTCCTGCGGTTCCTGATGGCGATTTGCGTCGTCGCATTCCACTATGAAATTTTCATCCGTCCCGGTGTCCCGCCGGAATCGCGCGTGTTCGGCGGGTTCGATGCAGCGGTCGACTTCTTTTTCATCCTGAGCGGGTTCGTTATTTGTCACTCCTATGGGGACGCTGATTGGACCGCTGGCAAATTCACCGATTATATCCGCAAAAGAATCGCCCGGATTTATCCGTTGCATATTGTGACGCTGATGGCTTTCGTTTGCGCCTACGGCCTGGTGGCAAGCTTTGGCGTATCGACTGGCGATGGCGAACGGTATAACGCCTCGCACATCCCGGCCCAACTCTTCCTGGTCCACGCTTGGGGCGTCTCGGACAGGCTGTCGTTCAACCACGTTTCGTGGTCGATCAGCGCGGAGTTATTTCTCTATCTTGTATTCCCGCTGCTTGCGCTGGCGGTAAGGCGGATCGGAATCCTGCCGGCGGTGCTTGCAATAATCTGCTGCTGTTTTGTCCTGCAGCTTGCGACGCATGGCTTGCTTGTTACGCATTGGCTGTACCGGACCTACGACTTCGGAATCCTGCGGGCCTTGCCGAGCTTTGCTGCCGGTATCGTGCTCTGGCATGTGTGGGCGCAACGTTCTGCGGACTTCAATATGCCGTGGCGTTGGCCGATCATCGCGCTGGCGCTGTGCGTCTTGCTGATGGCGGCTCAGCCACCGCGCGAAATCATTATCGGAGCCTTTGCGGTCGCCATACTGCTGACTGCACTGGCGGAGACGCGTGGCGGCGTTGGTCCGCGCTTCGGGTTGGTCATGAAGAGCCTGGGCGATGCCTCCTATGGGCTATACATGCTGCATACCCTGGTTGGACTTTTCATATTCAAGGCGGCGATGCCGAAAATCGAATGGCTCGGCGAGAACCAACTGGCCGCCGCGCTGTTGGCGTTCGTTCTATCGCTCATGGCAGCATTACTTTCCTATCGGCTTTTCGAAGTTCCGGCGCGGCGCTGGATCAATTCATTGCCCTTGCCGAGGCTGCCGACGCGTCGCCGAACGATGCTGCCGGGTCTGCCAAGTTGATGGGGACGCCACTGCCGGGCGGTGATTGCAGACCTTGGGCCTGACGGAACGCTCGCTTTCCCACAGTTATCCCGCCTCACGCACTAGACGCGCACATCCGTGCCGATTCGGCGCAATTTGCGCAGTCCAAACGGACGCGCGAATCAGACATGCTCTCATTGTTGTTGGTCGTCGGCTTCGGATGCCCACCGCCTTGATGGTAGCCCACACTTCCCAGGGTCGTGTGGAGCGGCGGCATCCGCCGAAGTGTATGCCGGTACAATATCGAGTGAGCAGTGGATGGACGCGAAATTGCGCTTCAATATCGTTGCGATCGTTCTTTCCTGCGTGGTCTGCGCCGGGACAACGCTGGCGCTCGTCTCAATCGATACGCGGCCCGGTCCAACCGCCACTGTCGTCCGTCAAGCCGAAGAGCTCCGCCCAACGCTGGTGGCTCTACCGGAACCTGTCGTGGTTCCGCGGCCGCAGGCCGTCATCAGGCCATCGCGATTCTCGTTCTTCGATAACGACGTTGGCGAACTCAATCTGCCGGAAGAAGCGCTTGCGGCGGCTGCCACCGCGGAGTCCTGGTCGGTCGAGGTCAAGGAACAACCTGTCACCGCGCCCAAGCGAAAAACTTCGGCAGCAAAGTCGCCCACCAAACGATCAAGAAAATCGACGAAGAAGCGCTATTCGCTGGAAGAAAGGCTGGCGGAAATTTCGCCAGCCGCCAGGGGCCGGCTGGCCGCGCGGTTCGCCAAGGCCAAAGCAGCATGGCCGCCTGCCGAAGTCGCCTACGTTGCCATCAAGGATCAGAGGGCGCTGGAAGTCTATGCGCGCGTCGAGAACGGCGAGTGGATTTTCGTGCACAGCTACAAGGTGCTGGCCGCCAGCGGCAGGACCGGTCCGAAACTCCTGCGCGGCGACAAGCAGGTGCCGGAGGGCGTCTACAGCATCTCATACCTGAACCCGAACAGCGCTTTCCACGTTTCCATGCGCGTCAACTACCCGAATGCCTTCGACCGCAGCAAGGCAAAGATGGACGGGCGCAAGGACCTCGGCGGCGATATCATGATCCACGGCAAGAATGCCTCAGCGGGCTGCCTTGCCATGGGCGACCCGGCCGCCGAAGAGCTGTTCGTGCTGGCAGCCGAAGTGGACCGGAAGAACGTCAAGGTGGTCATCGCGCCGACGGACTTCCGCAAGCCGCAGAAAGTCTCCTTCACCAACGGCCCGTCGTGGACGCCGGAACTTTATTCCGAGATTGCCAGTGCGATGTCGGAATTCAAGCGACCGCCTGAGGCAAGCCTGCTGACGCTTCTCGGCTTTTGATGCGGCACACGGCTTCCCCGCTCGATGCCCCCGTGACACAATTCAAATCAGTTTCCCGTTACATGTTCCTTCTGGAACAATACCGGCGATGTCAATTCGCTATCAGCCCGGACTGATGACCTAGTGCTCCGACTCTGACATATGGTTTTCTGCCGGGAACCTGAATGTCAGCCCGGAACACTCAGCCCAGAAGACTAGGCAACCTTTTGATTGTGTTCTGGATTCACAAACATTTGACGACCTCCGCCCGGGAATCAAATGTTTGATCCAGA
>Ga0180009_10004769_pt1 | contig 14811 bp, 6 predicted proteins | sample OS_PC_MetaG_FD_123537 | JGI IMG/M metagenome (GOLD analysis project Ga0180009, IMG submission 123537) | Groundwater microbial communities from the Aspo Hard Rock Laboratory (HRL) deep subsurface site, Sweden - OS_PC_MetaG | ecosystem: Environmental > Aquatic > Deep subsurface > Groundwater...
GCAGCAGGTGTGAATCCGTAGGACCATCCTCCCGTCACAGGTTGTTGGGGAACAACCATCTCCGAAAGCGTCACGTTTCGGAAAAAGGAGGCGGTGATGTCAGGCAGGGCAATCGTATCGTGGGCCTGCGCACTCGGTTTGCTGTTGTCGAGCGTGGCGGAGGCCAGGCTGCCTTCAGCCGTGTTGGGCAAGGCATTCTTCACTGTCGAACGGATCAAGGATGCCGACACGGATGCCCTCGCCAAGCTGTTCGTCAAGGCGAAACCCAGGATCGAACTCGAGCGTGGCAAGGACAAGCGTTGGAAAGCCACGCTTGTCGCCTTCTTTCGCAAGGCTCCGGCAGATGGCCCGATGACGCTCTGGCTGTACGACAAGGAGGACAAGGCGTCGCTCAAGGCCAAGGAGCCGGTCCACGTCTTCTCCATCGACAATGTCAAGCCGAAACAGGTCTTCATCTATGACCTGGACATCGACCCCGATCGCGGATTCAACAAGAATCACACCTACCTGGTCTTCATCGGACAGATCTTTGGAAAGCGCCACCAGCACTACGCCAAGGGGGAGGTTGCGCTCAAGTAGCCGCGTCCCTTGTGATGACCGCCCAGCGAGACAGAGACCCTGGTCCGCCGAAGCGGGTGGGCGGAGCAGGCAGATGAGGCGCCTGCTGGCGGCGGCCATCCTGCTCGGTGCAGTACCGGGCTCCGGGCTGGCAGACTGGGGCAGCGACGAGATCTACGTCCAGCGCCTGCAGAAGCGGGTTGAGGAGCTGAGGCGGGCGGTCGCCCTCTTCGAGCGTCACCGGCGCTCGCTTGAGCTCGTGGAGGCCGAGATCGCGAACGTCCAGCTCGGCCTGGCCGATCCACGTAGCAAGCCAGACGATCTGGTCCGGCGCCTGCTTCGCGACGCATACCCCCGGGTCACGATCACGATGAAGGCCGCCCGCCCCCGGGCCCCCAGAGGGATCGCCGTCTGGACCTGGGGCTGCGAGCTGAAGGGAGCCATCAGCGAGCTGCGCTGGGCAACACAGCTGCTGCGCCAGAAAGGCCTGTTCATCCAGCCCGCCGCCAGGGAACCGGTACAGCTGCTGCCGGAGCCCGACCAGCGTCGTGGCAAGCTGGTCTTCATCGGGCACCACATCCGCCTCAAGGAGATCGTCCGGCGGGAGCTGCCCGACGAGGAACCCGGCGCGGACATATTCGCCACCCGCACGGACCCCCTGGCAGTGAAGATCAAGCAGCTGCGCAGCGAGGTCGGCAGACTTCGGAAGCAGGTGCTGGACATCCAGGGGTTCGAGGCACGGATCAACTCGATCCGGCAGTACGTCGACCTGCTCAGCCGCCTGGCCAAGAGTTCCCGTGATCCGTTCCAGGCGATCACGCCGCTGCTCGATCTCGAGCTTATCCGTTTCCGCGCGATCAGACACCTGGGGGACAGGGTCGTGGTGGAAGGGGAAGCACCATCCCCCACTGCCCTGAGCGCCGCCCGCAGCTGGCTAGACCGTCAGTCCCGGCGGGGCCCGGTACGAATCCGACACGAAGCGCTGCGGTTGCTCTACAAGCCGCCGTCGACCGCCCAGCTTCCGGTCCCCGACTCGGCCTCGCCCAGGAAGGGTCCGCGCTGCACTCTGATCGCATCGGGCGCGCGATCCGTCGACCTCGCCCGGGTGGCCGCGCGCCAGGGGGCCGCGGTGGTGCTGCAGGGACACCGAGCGGACGACACCATCAGCGGGGCGACAACGAGCCTGCCCTGCGACCACGCCCTGGCCGCGGCCGCTCACAGCATGGACCTAGCCCTGGTCACCTCCGGGCCTGACGTGGTGGCGTTGCCGAGGAAACACCAGGCTCGGGCGAACGCCCTGCTCGGCAAGCATCCCCGCAAGGGGCCGCTCCACGCCATCGACGTCGTGTCGATGCCGTTGGGCCAGGCGCTGTCGATGTTGAGGGATCAGGTGCCCGGCATACTGGAGGCACCCCGCGCCACCATTTCGTCTGCCCGGCCGATCTCCCTCGTCGGGAACGCACCGGTGGAGACCTGGCTGCGCCTGGTCGCCGCCACGCGCGGGCTGCAGGTGACCACAGGGAAGGACAGCGTCCGGCTCGTCCCCTCCGGCTCGCCCAAGACCGTCCTGTTCCCGGTGCCCGACGCCAAGCCCGCCGCCGCCCCGGCGCCCGTTCTTGCCGGTCTGAGCCAGCTCCGACTGCGCCTGCTCGTGCTGGGCAGAGGCAACGAGAGCCTGGCCGTCGTCTCCGACCCTGCGGGGGTCCCGACCATCGTCAAGCGTGGGGTGCTGCTGGGCCGCAACCGCAGCCAGGTGGTCCGCATCGACAAGAAGGGCCTCACCCTGCTCTGGTCGGGGGGGGGCGTCACCGCCCGGCTGATCCTGCCCCCGGGCGAGACGCGCTGAGCGCCGCGTCCGAACACGCCGTCCGGCGCCAGCGGGCGCTCAGCTCGCAAGGTGCCAGTAGCCGCGGCGAGCGCGGTCGACGCGGCCGAAGCGGCGTGAGGAGTGCCCGCCGGCGCTCTCGACCACCAGCCCGGCGGGCACGACGGCCGAGCGAGCCTTGCGGCCGGCACGGCGGCGCCCGTTTCCACCCGGGCCGGCCATCTGCAAGGCGAGCATCCGCAAGGACGCGTCGAGCGTGCTCGGCCGCTCAGCTCGCGAGGTGCCAGTAGATCAGGTAGCCGCCCGCGACGAGCACGACGGTGGCGAATCCGGCCGCCATCACTACCAGCCAGCGCCGGCGTTGCTTCGGCATCAGCTCGGGGGGCAGAGCGGGCGCTGGGCCCAGGGACTCCCCGAGGCTCTCGATCTTCACGGACCGCAGGCTCTCGGGGCGGATCACTGACCTGCGACGAAGCTCGAACACCATCGACCGAAGCAGGTTCGCCGGTGCGATCCCCTGCGCCGCCAGCACGGCAGCGGGCTCTCCCTCCACCACGCGGATCAGCACCTCCAGCGCCTCCGGGGGCAGCGTCTGCAGATAGAAATCGAGCGCAGCCTTGTCGACGGTCACCTCGTCGAGGTTGACGCCCTGCTTGTAGACTCGATGGAGCAAGACGTTGTTCTGCTGACACGAGCTCTCGAGCAGCTGGCTCAGGTTGCCGAGCGGCACCAGGTTCTCGTCGGCCCTCGCCTGGGGCTCGAAGGAGTACTCGCGCCACTCGTAGCCAACCAGATGTAGCATGGCGAGCGGTCCAACCGTGGACTGCGGCACGTTGACCGTGGCGCCGCAGATCTCTCCCCTGCCAAGGATCACCTCGGCGTTGCGCTGGTCGCCACAGCGCAGCACGAGCCGACCGGAGAGCCGAGCCGCGCCCAGGATCCGCAGCAGGGCGCAGACCCCGATCGGCTCCAGCGGTCCGCCGAGCTCCGTGGACACCCCTGCCTGGAGCCGGGAGAACAGCTGGACCCGGGGCATCAGCGCCGTGTGCAGCCCTTGCATGATCGGCTCCACCGCCTTCACGCCCTCGCTCGCCACCCTGGATGCCACGTCGTCGCCACAGACCAGCAAGAAAGGCGTCTCCCGGATCATGAAGTCCGTTCGCACCGCCCCGACCAGCTCGCGGCCGTCCATGTCGGGGACCTTGAGGTCGCACAGGACCGCCACCGGACGCACGTGGATCGCCGAGGAGTAGGCCTCCTTGCCGTTCTCGACGCACAGCACCGTGAAGCCCGCCCTCTCCGCCGCCTGGCTCAGCGTCCTGCGCGCCTGGTCGTTGGGAATGACCAGAAGCAGCGGGGCGCGATTGACCTGCGACAGCCAGCCGTGCAGCGCATCCTGCGCGTCGGAGCCGCCCGCGCGCGGCCGTGCCTCGCCCGGCGCGGGTGCGGTGGGGACCGAGGGATCATCCTCGACGGAGAATTGCAGCGGTGTGGGGACATCCTCCTCGAAAAACTCCTCCGTGGTGGTCAGGTCCAGCGGCACCTCGGTCACCGTGCGGCCCATCAGTTGTTGTGCCGGCCCGGGAGAGGGGGGCTGGATCACGACCTCCGCCGAGGGGGCCTGTCCGATCGCGGACGGCCCGATCCCGTCCAACAGGGGATGGGTCGGATCGACGATGGTCCTCTCGTCCTGCTCCGGCTCGTCCTGTGTCGTGCCCAGGGCTGACTCAGGAACGAAGCCATGCATGGGCATTCTGGTGCGTGGACGCGCTTCCGTCACGGTGTCCGGGTCGTCGCTGCCGGAGCGCCCGGGCAGAGTGGGGTCCGTCTCGGCCGTCTCGGAGACGTTGAGGCCCACGGGCTTGCCGCCCTCGTGGAACTCGAGCCCCCAGTCGGCGCGGCGTGCGATGGCAGAGATGGCCTCCTCGCCGGTCTCGGTGCCACAGCTCGCCCGCTGCACCCGCCCCATGCTGAAGGTGATCTGCGCCGTCTCTCCCTGGCCGAGGAAGCGAAGCGTTCCGCTCGCCGCGTCCTCCTGCAGCTGCTGCAGCGTATCCAGGATCCGGCGCGCCCCCGGTCCCGTGACCGGTCCCATGACGCCGCCGGCCTCGATGCGCTGAAACACAGCCTCCACGACTCGCCCCAGCCGCTTGCCCTCCGTCGGCTTGACCATGTAGGCCATGGCGCCGAGCTGAATCGCGCGGAAGTGGCTGACGATCGACGGGTCGCGCGTGAGGAACGCAACGGCGCACCCGACTCCCCGCTGTAGCTTCTGCGCCAGATCGAAACCGGTGGCTCCCCTGAGCTGGACCTCGAGCAGCACCAGGTCGGGACGGTGCCGGGCGGCCAGGGAGATGCCATCCGGTGCGCGTCCCGCCACCACCACCTGGCAACGGGGGCCGTGGAGGCTGAGCTGCACCAGTCTCGCGGTGGACGGATCCTCATCCACGAGCAGGACGACTCGCCTTTTATTGCCCGGGTCTGCCATTTTCACCGCTGGCTGGAATGCACCGCTCAGAATACAACGAAGCTGCCCGCAACACTAGCCAGCCGCGTCGGTCCCGCGTCGGTCCGTCGGTCCGGGCGGTGGCGCATCCGGCCCGAAGGGCCCGCCGGCTCAGAGCGTGAGCAGGAATCCCGGACCGAGCCATGTGGTCGAGGCGCCGGGATCGCAAGGCGCGAGGAGGGCGCATATTGGTGATACGCAACCGACGAGCAACGCAGCGAGCCCGGATGGATCGACCGCATGGCGACGGGAGGGATTTCTGCTCACGCTCTCAGCTCAGACTCACCACCAGGGCCACCCCGACGACGAGGCCGGCGGCGACCAGCACCGCAGCCACGATCAACGCCAGCCGCCTACGCGATACGACAGGCTTGCTCCCGCTGCCGTCCGAGGCAGTGCGTCGCAGCGTCCTCAGGCCGGTCTTGTCCCGCAGACGGCGCAGGGTGGCCGCCGACGGCGGCGCGACTGAGCTCACCCCGGTTCCGAACTGGCTCGAGACCTGGGAGTTGCTGGATGTCGAGGGGATGCCCGCGAAGGAGGAGTGTCCCCCTCCGAGCTTCGAGATGATCTTGCGCTCTCCCGAGGCGGGGGTTATCTGGGCCAGCAGGGTCTGGACCGACGGCGGAGGAACCGACTTGCGGGCGTCCTTGACGAATGCGAAGTAGGACTCCTCCAGGTCGTCGAAGGCCATGATCCCGTCGCAGCTGTCGCAACGACAGGTGGGAGTCTTCACCGGCGCGTCCCCCTGGAACTCGTCCATGTCGACCAGCAGCGCCTTCTCCTGCTCGCAGGCCTGGCAGAAGTAGGGCACGTAGAAGCTCTTGACGTAGCCCTTCTCAATGAAGTTGCTGACCGTGTTCAGCTTGGCCACGATGGCCGGAGAGCACTCGACCAGCACCACGTTGATCGCGCGGCCCTGCAGCCCCTCGAGACAGTTGACCCAGTCCCTGACCCCGCAGTTGTTGATGTCCTCGATCCCGGCCAGATCGATGATGGCGGTCTGCCCCCGGATTCGGTTGACCAGCGGCGACAGCTCGTTGTCCTCGTCAATCGTGCCGACGAGGCGGACGTAGGTCATCTCCTCGAGCTGCTGGATCTCGGCTTCGAACTTCAGGGCCACGAGCTGATATTACACCGGGGGCGGGCCTGGCTCCAGACGGTGCTACTCCATCCGGGCCAGCCTGCCTCTGAGCTTGATATTCGCGTCGGAGAGGAAGAACTGGACCAGCTCGGGCCCATCGGTCACCAGCTGCACGGCGATCTCGCCCCGGGGCCCCACCGCCACCTCCTGTCCACCGAGCTGGGCCACCATCCGCAGCGCGCTGGAGATGTCGTTGCAGGCCACCAACCCCGTGTTGTTGGCCGTCCGGTCGATGCCGGCGAACCACGTCGCCGTCTGGTTGGCCTCAACCCCGGACTCGATGTCCGCCAGGTAGGCGGAGGAGATGTCGTCGAGCGACTTCGACATTCGGCGCGGCACGCCGCGCCGGAACTCCTGGGCCAGGTCGTTGCGCGCCTCGGCCGGCTGCAGCAGTCCACCGATCAGCTCGCCCAGGAGCAGGCGGTCGTCGAAGGCCAGACGACTGAGCAGCGCGTGGCCGGACCGCAGATACTCGAGATTGCGGCCGAGCACGAACGCCACCTCCGCCGGGGGTCTCTCGAGAAACAGGCGATCGATCACCAGCCTCCCCCCATCGACGGTGTCGACCGCCGCACCCCCCGGCACCGACTGTGCGACCAGGACGGTGGCGTTCGCGGATACGAACTGCACGCACCACTCCGCCAGCTGCCGGAACTCCGCCTGTCCGACCTGACTCAGCGGCTGCGGTGGCTCTCCGGACAGGTCGAGCGGGAACAGCCGTTCCAGCGCCTCGCGGACCGCTTCCCACACGCGCTGCACGTGACGGTCCTCGGAATACGCCGTGAGGTACTGCCGCAGCCCGTCATCGAGCGCGTTGGCGGGCTTGATGGCGTAGAGGCGGCGCAGCGCCGCGAGCTTGACCCGGTCCTCCCGGCCGGCCCAGCCCAGCATCTCCATCACCTGCAACACCAGCATGGTGCGCTCCTGCTCGCCGCTCAGCTCGTGGATGTCGGCCAGCAAACGCAGGGCGTGGGGATTGTAGCTGTCGGCCTCCAGCACCGGCACCAGCGCCCGGCGCGCCTGTTCCGCCTCGCCGCGCTCGGCGTGGACCTCGGCCAGTGCGAGCCGGTCCTCCACCCTGCCGGCCTCCCGGATCACCGTATCGTACTGTTCCAGCGCCCCCCGCACATCGCTGGTCTTGAGCTGCAGGGCAGCCAGTGCCCGGCGCACCTCGAGAGTCTCGGCGCCGGCGCCCGGACGGTTTCGTCCATCCAGAGCTCGCAGCAGCGCCTGCTTCGCGCCCAGCAGATCTCCCATCTGTCCCATCTGGTGTGCCAGCGCGATCGCTGCCGGGCCGTTGTTCTCGTCCAGCTGCAGAGCGTACTGGAACTGCTTTGTCGCGCCTGCGGTGTCACCCATCTGCCGCAGCACCACGCCCATGTAGTGGGCGTACCTGGACACCGCGGCCGGACGCGCGTGCGAGCTCATCACCACCTGGTCCAGCAGAATGGTCAGCCAGCGATGCGCCTCGTCCGGCCGCCCCACGAGGAACTGCTCCTGGGCCATGCTTAGCATCGCATCCTGGTGCGCCGGATCGATCGCGAGCGCCCGCTGGTAGGCATGCATCGCATTCTGCGGGTCAGGGGTCACGTCGGACCAGACCTCTCCCACGCGAATCAGCGCCCGGACCTGGACGCCGGGAGCCTCGGCGCGACGCACCAGCGCCTCCAGCACCGCGACCGCCTCACGCGGCCTGCGGATCCGAACCAGCAGGTTGGCGAGCGACTTCACCGGCGCCAGGTCTCCCGGCGCTGACTCCATCGCCTCCTGGTAGCGGGCGAGCGCCGTCTCTGCATCACCCGCGATCTCGCTCAGCGCACCGGCAGCGACCAGAACATGGCCGACCGCGGCCTGGTTCTCCTCGCGACGGTAGACGGCCTCCAGGTCGCGGAAGATGGCGGCGAAATCGTACGCCTCGGGGCTCCTGCGGCAGATCGCGATCAGCCAGTCCAGCGCCTCGAGGTTGTCGGGCCACAGGTCGAGAGCCGTCACCAGGCTCTCCACCGCCTGCGCCACCTCGGCACCTTGCCCCTGCAGCTGCCCCCGGCGAGAGAAGAAGCGGCTGCGCCGCTGAGGATCTCCCTCCTTCGCCAGGCGTCCGACCAGGCGCTCGCTCATCTCGAGCGCGCGACGAGCCTCTCCCCCGTCGAAGAATATGTCGAACAGCGCCAGCGCCGCCGGGTGACATTCGCGGTCGATCGCCAGCGCGTCCTCGTAGAGGTCAACGGCCCCACGCACGTCGTGGAGGTTGCGCAGGCGGATCTCCCCCATTCGCGCCAGCACCCCGGCCTGCTCCTTCACCTCCTCCCACAGCTGCACCTCCAGCTCCAGCGTGTCCAGCGCCTTGTTCCACTCCTCCCGACGCAGGTAGAGGTCGCGCAGCCCGTGGATCGCCGGCAGGCAGGCCGCCGTCTCGTTGATCGCGGCCTCGTAGTAGGCAATCGCCTGATCGTCCTGGTGGAACCTCGACTCGACGATGGACCCGCACTTGAAGTAGAGCAGTGAGCGCTCGTTGGGATCGGCCTCCATGATCACCAGGTCCTTGAGCACGTCCACGCATTGCTCCCACAACCCGGTGGCCTCGTAGATGCGAGAGAGCGCCTTCAGGCTCTCCTCGTTGTGCTCCTGAATCTCACGCACGCGCTCGTAGGCCGTGGCCGCACGCTTGGGGTTCTCCAGAGTCTTCTCGCACAGGTTGGCCAGGCGGAGGTTGAGAGATACGGTATCCTCGTCGGCAACCGCGAGCGCCAGACGTGTCTCGAGCAGGTCGGCCAGCTGCTCGGTGAGATCCTGATCCTCGTAGATCCGCTCCAGCGCGTCCAGCGCCTCCTCGTCGGTGGGATCGATCGAGTGGACCTCCTGCCACAGCTCGCGCGCCTCCGGCGAGTCGGAGGGAAGCCGGCCGGTGGCCAGTCGGGCCGCCTGTCGCAGCGACTCGAGCCGGAACAGCTCGTTGTTGGGCACCAGGCGCGCCCGGTGCTGGAAGGTCATGATCAGGCCGCGCCAGTCCTGCTGCTGCAGGTATATCGACTCCAGCAGCTTCATCACGGACTCGCTCTTCGGATCCCGCTCCAGTGCCAGCAACAGGCTCGCCGCGGCCTCTCCCGGCTGTCCAAGGTGGTTGAGCTGCAGCTGCCCCTTGCGCACGTAGAGATCCAGCGGGCGATAGGCCTTGCCCCCTTCGTGATCGACGAAGGCCAGGGCGCGGTCGTAGAGCTGCATCAGCTCCTGCCACTGCTCCTGCTCGTAGCACAGCGCCTCGTAGGTGGTGAATCCGCCGCGATTGCCCGGGGCACAGAGAAATGCCTCCCGGAGCGCCGGCAGCGCCTGGTCCCCCGCCCCGTTCGCCGCAAACAGCTCTCCGGCCCTGAGACACAGCGCAGACTTCTGGACACTGTCCGTCTCCACCCCCGCGTGCGTCACGAGCACACGAGCCAGGTCGAGGGGATGGTTCGGGTCGTACAGCCGCTGCAGCGCGAGGATCACCTCCAGGTTGTCCGACTGCAGCGCCAGCGCCTCCTCCAGGCGGATCGTAGCCATGCCCTTCTGGCCGATGGACTCGAGACCTGCCGCCAGATCCGTCAGGAGCTCCACCCTGCGCTTCGGGTCCTGCTCCACGTCGAGCTCCAGCTCCAGCACCCGGGCCAGGGCCGATGTGTGCCCCGCGCTGTCGTAGAGCCGCTGGAGCGCCTGGAGGGCCGGCTTGTGCACCGGCACCCCCTCCAGCACCTGCTCGTAGCGGGAGATCGCCTCGTCTGGCCGCCCCAGCTGCTCGAGCACGCGCCCCAGGTCGTATGTTCGGTCCGCGCGACCCAGATCGTCCTCGGCCAGGTCGATGAGATCGGCCAGCACCGTGGCCAGCGTGTCGAGATCCCCGAGCTCTGTCAGCGCCACCACCAGACGCTCGAGAGTGTCCGCCTCCCGCGGCAGGGAGAGCAGCACCTGGGTCAGCTGCTCCAGACGCCCTTCCATGCGGCAGATGCGCTCCAGCTCCTTGACCGCCACCGGTCGCTCCGTCGGCGACACGCACGCCTTGGAGAGGGCATCCACCACATCCTCGATGGCAGCCCCCGTCTGCTCGCGGACGCGTGCCAGCTCGGTCCACAGGTCGGCCTCCTGACCCGCCGCCGTCAGCTCTATCCTCCGCTCCAGCAGCTCGGCCAGCGCATTGCTGTCGGCCCGCTCCCGGTAGATGGCACACAGCCCGTCCAGCGCAGGCAGGGAATCCGGCTGAAATGTCAGCGCCTTCTGATAGGCCTGTGCCGCATGCTCACCGTCGCCCTGGTGCTTGTTGTAGATCTCACCGACGCGGACATAGGCCTGCGCTGCCTGCGCCGCGTGCTCGTCCACCGCCTGCGCCAGCTCGAGCCCCCACTGAATCGCGTCGTCGTACTCGCCGCTGGCCTCGCAGTGCTCCAGCAGGCCGGTCAGCACCTGTGGGTTGCCAGGGTCGAGCTTGATCGCCCGCTCGAGGTAGCTCCTCGCCTCCTGCTCGAGATCCGCCACCCGCGCCAGGTGTAACAGGGAGCCGGCGCGGCTACCCGACGCGGCGAGCGTCGCAGCCTGACGCTCGAGGGTCTGGCGCAGCTCCTGCCGTCGGTCGGTGCTGTCGTATACCGAGACAAGCACCGCAAGCGCCAGCGGATCGTCTGCCATCCCCTCCAGCGCCTCCACCGTGGCGGCCTCGGCATCCTCCAGCTGGTCGAGCTTGAGGCGAAGCGCCGCCAGCACGCTCCACAACAGGGACCGAACAGCGGGGTCCGAAGTGGTATCGGCCTCCCGCCGATAGGCCTCCATCAGCCGGGGGCCTGACTGTACCGCGCGGTAGAGCCGTTGCAGGTCGCCGTAGGTCGACGGGTCCGGGTCCACGGCGAGGCAGTCGCGAAGCAGGCTCGCCGCAAGCCCCTGGTTGTCCAGATGCGCCTCCGCGACGATCGCCGCCTTGCGCAGCACCAGCCCCTTCTCGTCGGGGTAGACGTCCGCCTGTTGCTGATAGTGGGCGCAGAGCGTCTCCATCTCACCCCGCCGCAGCAGCAGGATCTCGAGCGCCCGGGCGCTGTGGCGGTCCTCCGGGTTGCCCTGAAGGTTCTGCCGCAGCAGCTGCTCGGCCTGTCGCGCCGAGGAGGAGGGCATCAGCTGAGCTGCGCGGAGTCGATAGACGCGCCCGACGGCCGGCACTGCGGTGGCCTCGGCCATGGCCAGATAGACCTCCGTCAGCTTCTCCAGATCCCGGTCGCGCACCGCCTGGTCGCGCCGGGCGAATCGCAGCAGGACGCTGGACCAGGCCAGCGGGTTGACGCTCAGGGGGTCGGTCGCCTCGAGGTCTCCCAGCGGGGGGTCCACCATCGCGAGCAGCTCACCGACCTCCTCCCCCCGTCCAAGCGCCACCAGCAGACGAGAGAGGTCGAACGCCAGCCCCAGCACCTCGGAGCTGCGCGGCCCGTGCTGCGTCAACATCTCCAGCTTCTTCTGCATCAACCGAACGCGCTGCTCGGCCCGACCCAGTCGGGCGTTGACCTCGAGCAGCAGCTCGAGGATCAGCGGATCCTCGTCGTCGATCGCCGCCGCACGCTCCAGCAGCTCGGCCGCGGCCTCGGGCTGCCCGATCTGGGCATCAGCGGCCAACACCAGGGTGGAGAGCGACGCGTCCGGCTGGGCGGCCAGCTCGACCAGCTCCGCGCTCCTGCCCTCGAGGGCCAGGGAGATCTCGAGCAGCCCGCTCAGGTTGTGATCCTGGCCCAGCGATGCGCCAGCCCGCAGGCAGCAGTCGGCGGCCCGGGAGGCATCCGAGACCCAGAGCATCCAGAGCAGACCGGCCTGCAGGAACAGCTGGCCCGCAGCCGGCGAGTCGGGGTCCATCCGGGATGCCAGCTCCTCGACCAGGTTCGCCGCGGCGGTGGCGTCGCCCCCGTCGAGCAGCAGCTGCCGCCGGAGCTCGACCGCCGGCGACGACATGTGGTCCACACGCCCGATCCAGTGCTCGGCGGAGGTGCGGTCGCCGCGGACATCCCAGTGCAGCAGCGCCAGGCGACAGCAGACAGCGGCACGCCGCTCTGGAGTCTCGGAGTCGACCAACTCCTGCTCCAGCTGATCCAGCAGGTTCTCCCAGGGAAACGTGCTCAAAGCAGGGCCACCATCAGGATCACGACCGCGGCCAGCAGTAGCGCCGTCGCCACGATCAGGAGCATTGCCGTTTTGCGCCGTGCGCTGCTGTGCCTCCGGCGGTGACGACGCTTTCTCGTTCGCGGTCGCACCACCTTCTGCGCCACCTCCACCGGTGGTGCCGCAGGCTCCTCCTCGTCGGGCCCCTGCTCCAGATACGATGTGGTCGCCGTCTGCTCCCCGTGGTAGTCGGCGGGGAACAGGCCACGGACGAGCTCCCCCAGCTCCTCGTTCGAGAACTGGTAGCCCTCGAGCAGACGATCCAGATCCTGGGCCATCTCCTCTGCGGTCTGGTACCTGGCGGCCGGCTCCCGCTGCAGCGCGCGCATCACAATTGCGTCGAGCTCGGAAGGGACACGTTTGTTGAAGGTGGACGGAGGGCGGACGTCGGCCCGTCGGACCTTCTCCATCAGCACGAACTCGCTGTCGTCCCTGAACAGCCTCTCGCAGGCCAGCATCTCGTGCAGCACTATCCCACAGGAGAAGATGTCGGTCCGTCGGTCCACCGGCAACCCGCGCACCTGCTCGGGAGACATGTAGCTGAACTTGCCCTTCAACACACCGATCTCGCTCGAGACCTGGAGCACGGCCTGGGCGATGCCGAAGTCGAGCAACTTCACGTCGCCCTGGTAGGAGATGCGCACGTTCGACGGGCTGACATCCCGGTTGACGACGGTCAGCGGCTCGCCGCGGCTGTTGGCCAGCGTGTGGGCGTAGTGCAGCGCCCGACAGACCTGGAGCGCGACGTACACCGCGTGGGGTACCGGCACCCGGCGACTGGTCTCCTGGCAGCGCCGGAGCACTGCGTTGAGATCCTGGCCGCCGAGATACTCCATCGTGATGAAGTAGCGGCCGTCAACGCTGCCAACATCGAAGGTGCGTACGATGCTTGGATGTTCCAGCATCACCGCGAGCTTGCCCTCGCGGATGAACATCTCGACAAAGCGGCTCTCCTTGGCCAGGTGGGACCGCATGCACTTGATGGCCAGCGGGCGCGACGGGCCTGCAGCGGGAACGGCGCGGTAGATCTCCGCCATCCCGCCCCGGGCGATCTTGCCCAGCAGCAGGTACTTGCCAAACGGTATCCGCCGCTCGGCTTCGTCGCTGGCGGCCGGACCCGATGGCCCATTGCGCAGATCTGCTGGCTCTTCCTGGGGCGACATCGGGGCCGATTATACTCCCTTTCCCGACAGCGGTGGAACCGACCTCCCCCCGCAAGCGCCTTCTTGCGCATTGTGTTGCTTCCAGCACCTTCCTATAATCCCACCGCAATCTCACCTTCGATCCACCCATCGGCCTTGACCCGCGGCCGACGTCCGGACTGGAGGTACAGGCACCAGGCCCCCGGCATGCCGGGCAGCCGCTGGAAGAGAGAGGATCGTGTCGGGTATCACACGTCGAGTCTTCCAGGTTCTCGCCCTGTTGGGCCTGGTCTACGGCATCGTCTACGCCGCCCTGGGAGGCGCGGAGGCGAAGCACGAGGAGCATCTACTGCAGGTCGCCGCGCAGAAGGCCCGGGCGGCAGTCTCGTCAAAGAAGTCCCACATTCGTCCCCTCGACCCCTCGATCCACCAAACACCGCTGCCTGGCGAGATCGGGCGCCGAATCCTGGGCTTCTACAACAGCCTCGACCCCGAGACCACGCTGGAGGAGAACCACGTCCACCTCAAGGCCGAGTTGATCCTCAACCACCTTGGCCTGCTGGTCGATCTGCGCGACGTCAACAAGCCCCTGCCGAACGACCAGGAGATGGCGCGGTACCGCGGCGTGATCTCCTGGTTCAGCGGGCAGAAGATGAGAGACCCCCTGGCCTACCTCAAGTGGCTGGCCCGCCAGGCCCGCGCCGGCCGCAAGGTCGTGCTGCTGGACGGCCTCGGGGCAGCCACGGACACCGCTGGGCGCACCGTGCCTCTGCAGGCGATGAACGAGGCGCTCGAGGCGCTGGGGCTCAGGTACGCGGGCAACTTCGTGGACGACCCGCACCGAATCCAGCTGGTGAGCAAGGACCCGCAGATGGTCGAGTTCGAGCGAAAGCTGCCCCGCCGACTCGAGTTCTACGAGCAGTACCAGTTGCTGGACTTGGGGGGGAAAGCCTACCTGGTCCTGTCACGGACCGATCTGGAGCAGAGCGAAAGCGCCCTCGTCGCCGTGACGTCAAAGGGTGCATTCGTCGCCCCCACCTTTGCCATCAACGAGGGGCGGTTCGGCACCAACTTTGTCATGCAGTGGCGGATCAACCCCTTCCGCCTGTTCGCCGAGGCTTTCGGCGTCCAGCACACGCCGCGCCCCGACTTCACCACGCTCGGCAGCTCCCGGGTCTACTACAGCCACATCGACGGTGACGGCCTCCCCTCCATCACGGAGGTCAATCGGAGGTCGATGTGCGCCGACTTCACGCGTACGGAGGTGCTGGAGCGGTATGACCTGCCCGTGACAGCGTCCTTCGTCGTCGCCGGTGTCGAGCCGCCGCCCGGCGGCAAGGGCGACCGGTACCGCGCCGAGGTTGCCCGGCGCATCGCGCGCCTGCCGAACATCGAGGTGGCGGTGCACGGGTTCGCGCATCCCATGGACTGGCGCTCGCGCGAGCAGGCGATCTGCTCCTACGAGATTCCCGGCTAC